>Ga0070667_100001967_pt1 | contig 18242 bp, 8 predicted proteins | sample KBSS33metaG_FD_64659 | JGI IMG/M metagenome (GOLD analysis project Ga0070667, IMG submission 64659) | Switchgrass rhizosphere microbial communities from Kellogg Biological Station, Michigan, USA - KBS S3-3 metaG | ecosystem: Host-associated > Plants > Roots > Rhizosphere > Soil ... | reverse complement strand
CGCTACCCCACAGGCGAAGCAGCGTGCTCTTGGGATGATGAAGGAAGCCAATCGAATGGAGAGTGATGCGAATAACCTCTTCCGGACCGCGGAACTCGCGCTGGAGCTTAAAGAACGAAGTGACTTCCGAGACGCAACGCGTCAAATGACGGAGGGTTTCCCCAACAAACCCGAAAGTCATTACCTGAACGCGATCCTCGCTGCAACAAATAGTGAGTGGAGCAAGGCAGAGGAAGAAATCCGACGGGCGGGAGACCTCGGGCTGCCGCCGCAGCTTGTCCGACAATTCCTGGACTCCGGAGTCCACCGCCGAGCCAACGAGTGGCGCTACGCCGCCTACGTTGGCTATGCCGCGGCCGGATGGGCCGTCGGGCTCGGGTTGCTGTTCACCTTTGGGAAGGCGCTTTCAACACTCACATTGAACTCCATCAAGCGTGCGGGCTCGAAAACAATGGTCAGTCCCAGAGAAGCGTGGCTCCGAAAGATCTATCGTGGGCTGATCCAATTCGCGGGCTGGTATTACTACGTGTCGCTTCCATTTGTCGCTATTCTGCTGCTCGCCGTGGCCGGCAGCGTCTTTTACGCATTCCTCATGCTTGGGCGATTGCCTGTGCGCCTCCTGTTCTTTGTCGGATTGATGACGATTGTCACGATTTACAAACTCTTCCAGTCGCTGTTCATCAAGATCACGCCTCGCGATCCGGGCCGGATTCTGAAGCTCGAAGAAGCGCCGCGTCTCTGGGCATTGACCAAAGAAGTAGCAACCGATGTTGGAACCCGCCCTGTCGATGAGATTCGGATAACGCCTGGAACCGAGGTCGCTGTTTATGAACGAGGAACCCGTAAGGAAAAAGCGACGGACAAGGCGCAGAGAGTTCTCATTCTCGGAATTGGAGTCTTGAACGACTTTCGGGTTCAGGCCTTTCGAGCGGTTCTGGCGCACGAATATGGCCACTTCACACACCGTGATACGGCGGGCGGAGAGATTTCCCTTCGCGTAACCAATGACATGATGAAATTTGCATATGCGTTGGCACTTGCCGGACAGGCAAAGATGTGGAATTTAGGGTTCGTGTTCTTTCGGTTCTATCACTTCCTGTTTCGGCGAATCAGCCGCGGTGCCTCCCGGCTTCAGGAGATCCTCGCCGATCGAATGGCTGCATTGAAATATGGAGCAGATGCATTCGAGGAGGGGCTGACGCACGCGATTCGGCGATCGATCGAGTTTCCGATCGCCGCTAAGCGCGAGATCACGCTGGCCGTCCAGGCGGGCCGCGGAATCAGCAACCTTTATGGGTTTGCCTCCGAGAGTGAAACTTCTGTGGAAATCGAAGTCCGGAAGGCCGTGGGTCGACCGACATCCGAAGATGACACGCACCCGAGCGCTCTGGATCGCTTTCGCCTCGTGCGGCCGTTCGGAAATACAAACCGGTCGGAAGACACCTCGATGGTTTGGGATCTATTTCAGGACCGGCAGGCCATTACGATGGAAATGACGACACTGATCGACAAATCCATCGAACGCCGGGGCACGCCGTCTCCCAGTGGAGTGCCTACGTTCCGCGAAGTAGAGTTGTGAGGGCAATCTTGAAGGTGCTCGTCATTGATATTGGGGGGAACAGCGTGAAGGTTCTCGTGAGTGGCGAGACAGAGCCGAGGAAGTTTCCTTCGGGTCCGAGGTTGACGCCCAATCAAATGGTGTTGGCCGTTCGCAAGCTTACCGAAGACTGGGATTACGACGTGGTGTCCATCGGCTATCCCGGGCGTGCCCGCGAGAATCGTCCCATTGCGGAACCGAACAATCTCGGGCGTGGCTGGGTCAGGTTCGATTTCAAAAAGGCGTTTGGGGTGCCTTTCAAAATCGTGAACGACGCGGCCATGCAGGGTCTCGGGAGCTACCGCGGAGGGACGATGCTCTTTCTCGGTCTGGGGACCGGCCTCGGCACAGCCCTGGTGGTCAACGGCACCGTCGTGCCGATGGAGCTCGGGCAGCTCTCTTATCGGGGTGGAACATATGAATCGTATTTGGGCCTCAATGGCCTGAAACGGCTTGGCATTGCTAAATGGCGAGGCGTGGTTCGCGATGTGGCCGCGCGGTTCTTCTCGGCACTCGAACTCGACGAATGTGTCATCGGCGGTGGCAACGTCAACAAGATGGATAAGATGCCGCCGGGTTGCCGCGTAGGGGACAACGCCCATGCGTTTCGGGGCGGAATCCTCTTGTGCAACCAAAACGGAGACGTGCGCTCGGTTGATCGACAGTCTGCGCGACGGCGCTCGCGCCGTTAATGACGCCTTCCCCAGTTCAGCGCCCCCGCGTTGATCAGGCGGCGCATCCGCTTCAGGCTTTATACACGGCGCTTTCGAACTCCCGCAGCAAACCCACCGCTTCCGCATCGGCAAACGGCAGAAACTGCATCATCACGACTGCGCACAGCCCGCGTTTCGGGTCGATCCAGTAATACGTGTTGTTGATGCCTGCCCACGCGAGGCTGCCGGCAGATCTGCCGCCAGTGTAAGGTGTCGTGTTAATCAGGAATCCCAGGCCCCATTTGTCGGTGGCTCCGGGATGCAGATCCAAATCGCTCGATCGCTCGGGCTGTGCCGTCTTCAGTACTCCCGCGCGCAGGTCTCCGATATGGTTCGACGACATCAACTCCACAGTCTTTGGCTGCAGGATCTGATCCTTGCCGGGACCGCGGCCGCCGCGCAGGATCATCTGCATGAAACGCACGTAGTCGCCGGTGGTGGAGTACAGGCCGCCACCGCCATTGAAAGCCTGAGGCTGCGCCGGCAGAACTCGCGCGTTTTGTTTGAGACCTCCGTCGGTTTGTCGCTGATAGAGGCTCACCAAACGATCGAATTTCTCGGACGGTAGGATGTAACTGGTGTCCTTCATGCCGAGGGGCTGGAAAATGTTTTTCTGAAAGTACTGCTCCAGCGCCATGCCGCTGAGAGACTCGACCAGGCGTCCGGCCCAATCGACACTGTAGCCATACTGCCAGCGCGTTCCCGGCTCGAACATCAGTGGAGTCGGAGCAGACGGCACCGTTCCCCCGGGGATCGCTGCCGTCTGCTGCGTGTACTTCAACATGTTGGAGTCCCAGGTGGGGTACGCGAAACCCGATGTGTGAGTGAGGAGATGCTTCAGAGTTACCGGTTTCGTTGCAGGACGAAGGATCGGCTTTCCGGTAGCCTTGTCAAAGCCATCGAGAACTTCCAGCTTGCTCAAAGCAGGAAGGTATCGGGACGCCGGCTCGTCGAGCTTCACTTTTCCACGCTCCACGAATTGCATGGCAGCGGCAGAAGTGACGGCCTTCGTCATCGAAGCGATGGCGAATATGGAATCTGAGGTGACGTTCAGGCCAGAATCTGCATCGCGCTTGCCGAAGGCGCCCGCATAAGTAATGTCATTGGCTGTTGCAGCCGCCGCAACGACGGCCGGAATTTTTCTTCGTTCGAGAGCCGCGCGCAGAGTCTCGTCCATCGACGGGCCCGCACCGAACAGATGGCGCGCATGCGCGCCCAAAACAACGAATGTGCCGCAGAATTGTCGTCGATTCATGGGAGCTTCTTATCACCGCCAGGCAGAGGCTGTCGAGATTCCTGTTCGCCCCTGCGCGATCAGATATCTCGTGAGAACCCGGAACGCGAAATCGATCGTAAAAGGAAAAACGTGCGGAGCATGTTTCGCTGGGAATAGTATTAGCGCTTCGCACCAATGACACCAGAACACGGATCAGAGGACAATACACGTCGTCTCGAGACACGGACGCGAATCGCAGCAGGTGCACAACTTGGACCGTACAAGCTCGAAGCGCTACTGGGTGAGGGAGGCATGGGCGCTGTCTACCGCGGTCTCGACACGCGGCTTGGGCGTCCTGTCGCAATTAAATTACTCGCAAAAGAGCTCGAGGCCGATCCCGCTTTCAGGAAACGTTTTCTAAACGAAGCTCGTGCAGCGTCCGCGCTGAACCATCCGAACATCGCAGTTTTTTACGACATCTCGCGCGACGGTGGCGTCGAGTTTCTCGTTATGGAGTACGTCGCAGGTCAAACGCTCAAGGACCTGATTCCGCCAGGAGGCCTGAGTTTCAACCAGGTAGCTGAACTGGGTTCGCAGGTTGCGCTGGCTCTGGGTGCAGCGCACGCCGCGGGTATTGTGCACCGTGACGTAAAGCCCGCAAACATTCTGGTGACGCCTCAGCAACAGGTGAAGGTTGTGGATTTTGGCGTCGCGAGATTACAGCGCGATGCAAGCGAGACGCAGTTGACCGTTCTGGGCGAAGTCGTCGGCACGGTTGCCTACATGTCGCCCGAGCAGACTCGCGGGGAAGAGGTGGATACAACCTCAGACATTTTTTCTCTGGGATGCGTTCTGTACCAGGCCGCCACCGGGCGGCTGCCCTTCAGCGGCCAGAATGCGCTAGCGACCATCCATAACATCGCGACATCGACGCCAGAGCCTCCGAGCGCAGCGCGCCCGGACCTTCCGCCGGAGTTCGATCGGCTCGTGGCACGCTGTTTGGCAAAGACCCCATCGGAACGTCCCGAGTCGGCAGTTGAACTCGCGACAGAACTCAAGTCCTTAACGTTTCCCGCGAGCGTACAACCGAAAGTCGGAGACAAACGCCCATCGCTGGCCGTGATCCCTCCGCTGCTCCGCGGCCCGGACACGGAGCAGTATCTCTCCGTGTCGTTGGCAGACGCCATCATTCATCGGCTGTCGGCGAGCGGGAAGTTGCTGGTCCGTCCCATTGCCAGTGTGATGCGCTATGTGGGAAAGGAGACCGATTGGATCAAGGTCGCAGGTGAGCAAGGTGTGGATCTGGTCGTTGAAGGTGTGATTCAGAAAATGGGGCCGAAAGTGCGCGTGTTGATTCAGGCCCATCGAACCGGCGATTCTCAAACGCTTGCCTCCATCAAGCACGACGGCGATACGAGCGATTTGTTCGGTTTCCAGGATCGAGTAACCGAAGCGGTGAGCGGCGTGTTCCTTACCCGCGATACTCCCTCCCCACAAACCGTGGTTCCCACAACGCGGCACCCGGTGGCCTTCGATCTGTACCTCCGCGCCTTTGAACGGCAGATGCACATGGACGCGTTCGACATGACATCCGCTATCGAGATGCTGACGCGAGCCGCGGATCTCGATCCCTCATTTGCAGACGCATGGGGATTGCTTGCTCAGGCTTACGCACAGATGGGGGCACATTTGGACCACAATCCGAAGTGGTTCGATCTGGGTGAGCAGGCTATCGCCAGGACCCTCGAACTTGACCCGGTGCAGTGCGACGCCTTATGCGCCCGCAGCATGATTGTGTGGTCGCCCTCACGAAAGTTTCAAAATCGCGCTGCACTCCGGGCGCTGAATGCTGCCTTGAAAATCGATCCCAATCGTCAGACTGCGCGGCATCAGCGCGCCGCGGTGCTCTGGCACTTGGGTTTCCTTGATGCGGCCACCCGCGATGCCGAGGAGACGACGGTGGGCTTCCCCTGGGTGCACCTGAGTTTGGTCGCGATGCAGCGCGGGGAATTTCAAAAGTCCGTCGACTACCACCAACAGGCCGTACGTTCGGATCCAAACAATCTCCTGGCGTATTCGCACTTGCCTATCTCGCTATTGTGGGCAGGACGCACGGCTGAGGCCTGGGATGCCCTGGAGCAAGCTCGTGTGCGGTTTCCGAACGAATCGTTCGTTACGGCTATGGAAGCTACGCTCACGGCACTGAATGGCGATTTCGCGCGCGCCGAGTCTTTAGCGGACGACGCGGGCAGCAGCCTTCGAAGCCTTACGCACACCCATCATACGTGGCACTTTTGCGCTGGAGCTTATGCGCTCATCGGCAATACCGACAAAGCTCTCGCCGAACTACGCCGTTGCGCGGACCTGGGCCTTCCCAACTACCGCCTGTTTGAGATCGACCCAAATTTGCGACCCCTTCATGAAATTCATGCGTTTAGAGAATTGATGCTCTCCCTCCGGCAAGAGCACGAATCTATCCGACAGGAATTCGGTCTGTGACCCGCAGATTCGTGCTGCGATAAATTTTCCAGCTTCGGACAGGCGTCACAAACGGTGCCGCGAAAAAAAGACCCTGCCGCAGAGCGGCAGGGTCAAGGGGGGGATTTACAGGGTTGTCAGAATGTGAGTCGGAGTTGCCCCTGGAAGGTTCGCACGTCGTTGCCCTTGGAGGTGATGATTCCGAAGGCGGTATTGCTGTTGATGTCCAACTGCGGATTGTTCACGTTGGGGTGATTCAGGATGTTCGTCGCGTCCATCCTGATCTGCAGACTCTTCGACTCAGTGATCCGGAAGGTTTTGCCGATGTTGGCATCGAAGCGCCAGATGCCGGGAACCTCGATTGTGTTTCTTCCAGCGGTTCCCCGGTGTCCGGGCAGAGGATGCTGCAGGACAATCTTACCGGTCGTGCTGTCTTGCACTGCATCAATGGTGCAGGAGCCGTTGCCGAACAGGTTGAAGCCCATTCCGTCCATTACATTGGTCAGACCGCACTGCGGGTCATCGACCTTAACCAGCTTGCCGACGCCGAAGTAGTCTCCCTGAAGTTGTCCGTTGGCATTCGAGGAAGTGCCCCACGTCACCTTGCCGGAGCTCAAGTCGACCGGGCCCACGACGTCCGGCACTCCGTTCGCATAGAACATCTGCGAGGCCGCTAAGCTGCTGCGTGCCCCTGAGGTCATGTTGAAGATGACGTTGGTTTCCCACCGCTCGATGAGCCGAGCCACCCAACCGTTAGTATTGCCGAAGAACAGTTTGTTCGGGCCGATAGGAATTTCGAACGTGCCGTTGCTACGGAAATCGTGGGCGCGGTGCGAAGTCGTGTACGAATACTCCGCATTCCGATCCAGCGGATCCGTGAATGTCGTGCCGGGAGTCGCCAGATTCTTCGACCACGTGTACGTCGCCTGGTAGGAGAATCCATGGAACTGCCGCACCGTCACCTGCGTCTGCAATGAATGGTAGTTCTGGTTGCCGGAGCTGGTGATGTAGGTCGGCGTACCGAGCTGAGGATTGATCGTGATGTAGTTTTCCGGGAAGCAACGCAGGGGAAGCGGCAGCGCCCCGGACACCGTTGTCTGTCCGTTCGCCAGCCGGTCGCAACCGTTCCTTAGCACTCTTCCGCCCACACCCGTTAGTGGGGAGTTGAGAAGACCGCCGGTAGCGCCGTTGGCGGGAAGGTTGCCGCCGTTGCTGTTCAGGAATGCGGCAACCGTTGTGAAGTTGCCGTTTGCCAAGGCCTGATTCACGGCGGTGCCGGCCTGGGTTGCTGTGGTTCTGCGAAGGTGGGCAGAGGCGTGCTGCATCACCTGGTTCGCGCCGCATCCCTCAAGCCCGAGCCCCGGAGCCGGGGAGCCCGCAGCCTGAGTCACGCAAGTGCCAATGGGCCCATAGCCTGTGACGCCGTTGTTGATGTTCAGTCCTGCCATCATCTGATCCAGGAGCGGTGAGTCACCACCGGCTCGCGTGATCGCCAGCGCGTCAAACAGCTCTTTGTTGTAATAAACGTCGGTCGTGTTGATGTTGTAACTACCCTGAAGTTTCTTGCTGATGGTGCCGATGTACTGAACATCGAGGGTGAGTCTGTTTGTCAACCTACGATTCACCGACAATGTGAAGTTCTGTGTGTACGGTGTCGCGAGATTCGGATCGTACGAAGAAAAATTCGCCGAACGGGCATAGACGGGTACCGGCGCGCCGGGCAGCGCCGGATTTGTCGGACGTACCGGCACCAGGGCGGCAACGTTTCTCAGGTCCAGGTACTGACCGCTGAAGTCTGCCAGCACTGTGGTTGGAGTACTCAGGCTCCCGGGCGCCTGTCCGACGACTGTCTCGTCAGCAGTGGTACCGCCACCGCCGACCGTTCGGCCGCTGCCTCCATAGCTGATCTGGTATCCCCCACGGACTGTAGTTCTGCCTTCACCGAACCACGGCACTTCCCACGCGAATCCCACGGCGGGACCAAAGTTGTTCCGATCGTTGCGGACCGCTGTCTTTTCCGGATTCGGAGTTTTGGGACCGATGAATTCAATTGTAGTAAGCAAGTTGGGGTCGCACTTCGAAACAGGCAGATTAGCCTGCGTGACGTTGTTAGCGCACGTCAACGCCGAAGCCGCCGGCGCGTTTGGCCCATAACCCGTCAGGAAGACATTACCGGGTTGCAACCAGTTGCTGAAAATATCTCCGTTCGTGGCACGACCGACGCCGAACAAACCCTTACCCGTATCTACTGTCGTCGACGTGAATCCCGTCTTGATGTACGGTGACCCGTAGAATTCATATCGGACGCCCAGATTCAGTGTTAACCGCCGTTTGACTTTCCAGTCGTCCTTGACGAATCCGGAATACTCCTGCTTATCCACCGGACGATACTTTCTTCCTCCGGTGGATTGATCGTTCGTGTCATGCCACGTCCCATTGACAACGTCCTCGTACGAATTGATCCAGTACGTCTGCGAGGCCGAGTTCACCGAGCCCGCCAGGAAGTAAAGCATGTTTGCGACGTCGGTACGATTGGTAGAGTTCAGACTGGGAATTGAGGCAATCGCACTGCCGAGAGCGGAGTTCTGGTTTCCCGCACCTCCGGAGACTCTGGGATACAGGATGACTGCACCGCCACCAGCGGGTGAGTTGTTATAGCCATTCGATTCGGTGTAGCGATATTCACCGCCGAATTTGAACGCATGCTGGCCCCTGGTCCAGCTCAACGTATCTCCCACCGAATAGAGAGGAGTTTTGTTGCCGTTATACTGGCCGGGATTGGTGTTCATGACTCCGCTGGAGGTGCCGCCAAAAGCGTAGTTGCCCGCGCCCGCGTTGATCAGAGCGAGATAGCTGTTGCTGCCTGGAGACATCCAGCCTCGGGCAACATTGTTCACGTCCTTGTCTCCGAATTGGTCTTCCCATGGCGCGTCGATTCCGGCGTCCTCATATCGAATACCGAACCTGGCTTCGTTGAGCAGCGTCGGTGACAAGGTCGACGTAAAGTTCGAGGTAAAAATCTGGGGCCAGCGGTGTGTGCGGAAGCTGATTCCGTCCGGCCACAGCGGAACGTCGCTGTCCGTGTTGTTCCGCTCTCGGGTGTAGCCCACGCTCAACTTGTGCGATGCGTTGAAATTCTGATCGATCTTGATGTTGATCTGCGTGCGGTTGGAGTTCAGGTCGTCACCCGTTGTGACGGCCGCACCCGAGTTGCCCTGGCGGCGAAGGGTCCAACGATAACCAGCTTTGTTCAGACCATCAAAGTTGCTGTTCGCTGGGCCATTGCCGAAATAGTTGGCGTGGGGCATTTCCTGGAGGATTCTGGAAATGTATCCAGTCGGGTCGGACACAGGACGGAAGGAATCCCACGGGGACCCTGTGATGACGGCGTTTCCACCGGGGCAATCCGCTGCCGTAAATGGAGAGCCATCAAACTTAACACTCCCGAAGACGCTGAAACACGTGAGAGTAGGAGCTGCGCCGCCAGTTGGACTGTCCGGGGGCGCCTTCGGATTTCCAAGATAGTCCACCACCGCAATCGTAGGATTTGTACCGGTCCTATTGGTGGCGGCATCCGAGTTGCCGTTCGTCCAGCCGGGGTAATAACGGAAAATGCCCTGCCTGGCCGCGTCCGTCAAGACGCTTCCTGTTTGCTGCGTCCGCTGATAGTTGAGCTGTTGGTCCCACAACACGAAGAAGAATGTCTTGTTCTTGATGATCGGACCACCAAAGCTGAGGGAGTACTGGTGGTTATTCTGCCAGTTCGGCTGGGTGGGGCTCCACTTGCCGGTCTCATCGACGTTCCGGTTGTTGCTCCAGGTGTTGGCATTGAGCGCGGTGTTCCTGATATTCCACACCGCGGAACCCGAAAAACGATTGGTTCCAGATCGCGTCGTGATGATGACCTGGCCGTTGCCTCGGCCAAGTTCCGCGTCGACGGGAGCAAGGATCAGTCGAACTTCACCGACAAGATCCGGGTTGATCACCGTCGTCGCAAACACGCCGTTTTGGAAACGACCGTCACTCACGCTGAGGCCGTCGCGCACCGTGTTGACCTGGCTTGACGCAACGCCGGCAAAATTCTCGCCAACGACGCCGGGCATCACGCCGATCAACTGGAGCACGTCTTCACCGACCAGAGGCAACTGCTGCACCTTGCTCGCTTCGAGAACCTGTCCGATGGAGGACGATGACGTCGCAATCAATTGCGACGCATCAACGCTCACTTCGACTGCGGTCTGCGTGCTCAAGACTTTCAACGTGAAGTTCAAGCGTAGCTGTTCGCCCGCACCTACCTGGTAATTGTTGAAGGTTGTGGTCTGGAACCCCGGCAGCGAAGCGGTCAATTTGTACGAGCCCGGCTGCAAACTGACGAAGTTATACGTGCCGGTTTCGTTGCTGATGGTCGTTTGCGTGATTCCTGTCTGTAAATTCGTAGCGGTTATCGTCACGCCTGGTACGAGCGCATTGGAAGGATCAGCGACGCTGCCGCTGATTCCGGAGTTTTGAGCGAATGCAGTTACTGAAAACAGGCATATCAGTAGCGCGCGCACAAGAATGCTTGCCTTCACCGGCCCTGCGTCCGGTGCAACACGATTGGCCATGTTTGTACCCCCCTTAGAGATGACTGACACGAATCCCGTTAAATCCGAGTTCGCGGGCAAGAGTCAGAGATCGTAGAAATTGGTTACAGTCGCTGGGCGGCACCATATATCAGCGGTGTGGGGGTGTCCATGGGACAACGCACAGGATTGGCATAGGACAGGAGACGTCAGTGGCATGGGACACCGCGATCAACCTCGACGCGCACCGGTCCATTCCCTTCACGGAGCATGTAGACGAATCGAACGTACAGGTGGTGTCGGTGCGCGATATGTCCTTGACATCAAGTAGCCCGGCGGTATATCCCCGACTGCAAGTTTCAATCCGAACATACATGAACTACGGCGTTCGGTCTCTTTGAGGGGGATAAACCAATGAAGAGGCTTCTAGCGGCAACGGCGTTGTCGTGTTTTATTCTCGCGCTCACAGGGAGTGCGATCGCACAAACCAGTAATGGTCAGGTCGGCGGCGTCGTTCAGGATCCCAGCAAGGCACTGATTCCCGGAGTATCCGTTACGTTGCGAAATGTCGATACAGGTGTGACGACCACACAGGTAACGAATGAAAGCGGCGCGTATAACTTTGCGAGCGTCCCGCCAGGAACCTATCAAGTAACCGGGACCTTGCCCGGATTCAAGACATCGGTCACCAACGGCGTCATCGTCGGAACAGCCGCGCAGGTGCGCATCAACCTCACACTCGAAATCGGAACGATCGATTCCAAAGTCGAGGTCAGCATATCGTCGGCGCAATTGATGACAGAGTCGTCTGCATCCGTTGGCGACGTGCTCCCGGCTCAGCGAGCGTTGGACCTGCCAATTGTCGGCAACGACGTGCTCGACCTTGTGAAGATCATGCCTGGCTACCGATCCTTCCCTCAATTCAATGCCGCCGGCGTCGCTGTCTACGATGTGTTCGCCGGGCAGACGTCAGACACGGTCAACATCACACGTGATGGCTTGACAGTGAACGACGGCCGCAACAATGCAGCTCAGTTTGGTCTCACGACGACGACAAACATCAATCCCGAGCTGGTCGGCGAAATCCGGTTGATTCTCGCTCCGGTAGATGCGGAGCTCGGAAGAGGCAACACGCAGATTCAGGTTCAAACGCGAGGAGGAACGAACAAGTATTCGGGCAGCGCGGTGTGGAATATTCAGAACACGGCGCTGAACGCCAACACGTGGGACAACAACAACGACATCGTCAATGGAGTTTGGACACCAACAGAACCCGACTGGAGAAACACACACGACGTCACCGTTACCTATGGCGGTCCGATCGTCCGGAACAAGACCTTCTTTTTCGTGGCCGTTGAACGGCAGAGCAGCCTGACGAGAGCTCTTCAAACCAACACCGTTTACACAGACCCGGCCCGACAAGGCATCTTTCGGTACTGGGAAAAATGGAACCCCGCGAATGCAGCGGCCGCTGTACCGACGATTCCTGCAAGCTCAACACAGGGCGTGGCTCCTTCTGTGGACTACTCGGGTAATCCGTTGGCGCCCAAGTTCAATCCTGACGGGTCACCCTATAACGGAGTCCTGAAGTGTTTCAGCGTCTTCGGCAATGTAAAAGTAGACGGCAGCCCCTTCGGCCCATCGGACTGCCCTGGTGGTAAGGCGGAAGTGAATTCGAGTCCGTGGGACCCGTTCCGCACAACGTTCGATCAAACCGGACACATTGTGAAGATCCTCGACAAAATGCCGCGCGCGAACTGGTTTGGTGCGGGAGACGGTCTGAATACTGCGGGATTCCGCTGGGTGCGTCGAACAAACGGCCAGGGTGGCAATAATGCCGCCGCCGGTGTCAGCGATTTCGTGAATCGAACACAGTTGAACCTGAAGATCGATCAGAATTTCACGTCGAAGCATCGCATCAGCGGCAACTGGACGTACGAGCGTGACGACAGCGACGATTTCGCGGCAAGCTGGCCTGACGGTTACAATGGCGAAACTCGCCGAAAGCCCCAGGTATTCACGATCACAGGAACATCCACATTGTCACCGACGATGTTGAATGAAGCGCGGTTCGGCGTGCGACGAGCTGTAACGGGACGCTTCATCGCCAGAGAAAGCAGCGACGCCTCGGTTGCGGATGGCGTAAACGCATGGTATCTCAACGGCGGCGCCGGCTCGAACGGCGAACTTTATCCCGCCGCCTTTAACCCCGCAGGTGTCGGCAACGGCATATTCAGCGTCACGAGCCAAAGCAACGGCGATACAACTTCCCTCTACAACTTTGCAGACACCTTCAGCTGGACCCTTTCGAGGCATTCCTTCAAATTCGGTGCAGACATACGCCTTAACCGCTCGAATGGATTTAACAGCACAAATGGTAGTCTCATCCCTTTGGTTTCCGGAGGAGCTTCCTCCAACTTGAACAGCATTTTGGCTTCGACTGGTAATACGGGCATCTTTGCCACGCAGTTGACTAACTTTTTGTCAGCCGCTCCCACGGGTACAACCTCGGCACGGGCCGCATCGGCGAATCTGCTGTATTTTATGGCCGCATCGATTCAACAAGCCTCGCAGCTCTACTGGATCGACAACAAGGACGATGTCAGCAACGCCACCTGGCAGGATCTCCTCACGCGTCAACGGAAATACCGAAATCAAATCGAAAACGAGTGGTCTGCTTTCTGGAAAGATGATTGGAAGCTGACACGCGAACTGACGCTCAATCTTGGTCTGCGTTACGACTATTACGCGTCTCCATACATTGATACAGGGCTCACGGCAGCTCCAATCGGACTGGGCGGAGGCCTGTTCGGAAATAGCCGCTCGACCACAGCCGGGCTTTTTGATCGATGGTTGACGCCGGGAGGAACTTTTCTGACGGGGTACGGCTCCAATGTCTCAGCAGCGAATGCGCTTGCCTGCACCCCCGGAGTAAAACAGCCGGGTCTTCTGCCGGTGTCGACATGCGATCCCAATTTGCTCACACAGATTGAATTTGTCGGACCGAATACACCGAATCCGGGCAAGGTCGTCATTCCCAAAGACAAAAACAATTTCGGTCCTGCTGTAGGTTTCGCCTGGCAGTTGCCCTGGTTTGGCGAGGGCTTGACGACGGTTCGCGGCGGTTATCAGATTACTTATAGCGCGCCTCGGACTGCCGGCGGTCTGGATACGGTTCTGGGATCAGCGCCAGGCAATACTCTCTCGGCAACAACGCAGGTCTCGGATCCGGACCTTGCCGCTATCCTTGCCACTCGAGCATTGAACCTGACCGATCTGCCCGCGCTGGTTCCCGTCCGGCCAACCAGTAATCCCGGAGCGACAGTTCCCATTTACGGACGAAGCACGACCTTCGAAGCTTACGATCCAAAATACAGAACGCCCTACATCCAGAACATCACGCTGCAGATCACCCGGACCTTGCCGCAGAAGATGACGCTTGATGTTCGTTACGTGGGAACATTTGGGCGGAAACTTGACGGCACCGCCAATCTGAATCTGGTGACGGTGTTCGATAACCCCGAACTCTTCGACGCACTCGAAGTCACCAGGGCCGGCGGAGATTCTCCACTCTTGGATCAGATGTTTGCTGGATTGGACATTCATGGCACTACGGGAACCGGATATGGCGCAGTCGGAACATGCACGGCAGTGGCAGGCGCTCCTGGTGGCGAGGGATGTCCTGCCGGGCAGGTGCGGCAACACGGATCCGCACACCTGCGGAGAAACAGTACATTCACGGCGAACCTGGCGAACGGCAATTACGTAGGCGTGATCAATAGTCTGGCCAGTCTCAGCACAGTCCAAAGCGGACTTCAAGCACTGCCCGCAGGATTGACAGGAGTAACCAGCCGAGTTCTTCGCAACGGTTGCGACCGGTTGGCTAACAATCTTTACAATCCCGGCAATGCGCCATCGTCAACCAACATTCCTACCCGATGCTTCCCGGAAGATTACTTCTACACGAATCCGCAGTTCAGCACAGCGACGTATCGCGGGAATCTCGCACACAACAACTATCATTCGATTCAGATCCAGCACACGATTCGTCCCAACGTCTTAGGCCTGAGCCTGCAGTCGACATACACGTGGTCCAAGCTGCTCACCGACAAGTACAACACCTTCGTCGATCCGCGGCATCGGAACGCTGATTACTCGATGGACTATGCTGGAGTGCCGCAGGAAGTTCGTTTGAACGGCACCTTCGAGTTGCCGTTTGGTCCAAACAAGTTGTTCTTTGGCAACTCGTCCGGATGGGTCGCACGGTTGTTGGAAAGATGGCAGACGAGCATTGTCTACAACTGGGGATCGGGACAACCCCGCGATACGTTCACGGGTCAGAAGTTGTATGCCGGCGGCGGTGGCAATCAACCCCAGGCGCGTCCGGACATCGTTGGCCCATGGGTCAATCCGAAAACCGATTTCCACCAGAATGGCCCGAACAACGACACGGGCACCATCTATGGCTGGCCAAATCCCTACGCCACTTTCGATGACCCACAGTGTTTTAGCAGGGTGGGCGCTACCGACAGCATGGGTTTCAATCTTCAGGACAGTTGCACACTCAACGCGCTGGCGCTGATCGCACCTGGCGGAACTCCGGGTGCGATCGCACTGACGCCAGCAGCGGATGGAAGCCCTCGATGGGGTGTCCCGGTTTTGCAGAACTCCCTTCCCGGAACTCAGGGCAACCAGGGTGCGCGCATGTTGCGACTGCCCGGCCGATGGTTCTTCGATGCGAATATCTCAAAGACGTTCCGATTAACGGAGTCCAAGCTGCTTCAAATTCGAATCGATGCAAACAACATTCTGAATCACCCAAATCCAGGAGAGCCCAACTTCAACGTTCAAAGCGACGACTTCGGTCGTGTGACCGCGGACAAGGTCAGCAATGCCGCTTCACCGCGCGCGTTTCAGGCTCAGCTTCGCTTGACGTTCTGAAGAAGAGAAAGCTTCAGAAATAGAAATCTCGAGAACTGGCCGTTACGAACCAGGTGCGCAGATCTTCAAATCGCACCTTGTCCATGCCCTTAGCGGCCCGCGGGGTTATTCGGATTGGCAGGAGTGGGTCCGAATGAGCGGCCGTCCGGCAGTTTCGCCCCCTGGTACTGACCTCCGTGCGACCCGTCCTTCATCGGGTATGCCTCGATCGTGATGCGGTCGCCGGGTTTGACGCTGTCCATCTTCCAGCCGGCGCCAGTGACTTGTCCGATGGAGCCCATCTCGAAGGCCCAATCGGTAACGCGCCCTGTCGCTGCGTCCACGACGTTGACGTGCAACCAGCAGTGCGGATTGGTCCATTCGAATTCCTTCAAAGTTCCGGAGACGGTGATTTTCTTTTCGTGGTCAAACATCGCGAACGAATGATGGGCCAGCGCCGCAATCGGTATCAGGAGTAGAACCGTCGATATCAGCGCGATTCGAACGTTCATTGGAGACCTCCCTAGCATTGCTCGATTCTGTTTTCGGGAAAGGTACCGTTCTTATAACATAAACGCGACAAACCGAACCCAATACAACCCGGCATGCGAGGAGGAACTCGTGTATACGATACGCTTGATTATGGTAGCGATCCTCATTGCGGCAAGCGTGGAGGCTGCGACCTGGAAAGAATATCCGCAACCACAACTGGGCTTCGTTGTCGAGTTTCCATCGGATCCGGTGACGTCGACGGCGAACTACAAGACAACGCTGGTTCCGTCCGCTGCAGTGCACTTGTTTTCGGTAAAGGAAGACCGTTCGATCTATGCCGCCGCGGTCGTGGATCTGCTCGATCGTAAGGAGGACGGCGCGATCTTGCTCGGTGAGGCCGAATCGATTGTTTCAGGGTTGGGAGACGTTACGTCCATTTCCGTCTCTCGAGTTGAGCCCGGGCGTGCGGCAGTCTACGGCAGGTTCATTACGATCACGTGCCGCAGCGGTCGCGCGCAGGATCAACTCGGCCAGACGCCGGAAACCGTCCGAGCATGGTTCAAAGTCGTCAGTGGCGCCGAATGCCCGGACGGCGGCCACCTTATGGTCAATATGTTCTTTAACAAAGGGCGTCTCTATTTGATTCAGGGCCTCAACCTGCCTGGTGAAGAGGGCGCCGGTTTCAGCCCGGCAGCCCTCCGGTTTTCCAATTCAGTCAGCTTTTTCGCGGCCGATGGATCGCGGAATTTCGCGGACACGTTTAAGTAGGTTCCTGGACCGCTTGGGTCAAATCCCGAAGTCTTCTACACAACCTGATATTCAGGCGTGCTCATCAACAGGTGCACAGTCATTCGGAGCGGGTCTTCCATGTAGGTCTTTGCGCGGTCCACGCTCTCGGTCCCGAGGTCCTTCGTGAGGAATGCGACGAGTGCGTCACGCGTTTCCTTCGCGGCCGGCACGCGGAGCATCCGCCACGTGAGGTAATCGACGGCTTCCATCGTGGTTTTCGCGCCGCTTGTCAGCACCATTGTGGTCAGATCAAACTGCGCTGCGTCGCGCGGCGTAGGAATGAGCTTGCGCGCAGCCTGCTCCCAGCCGGTGTAGCCCGAGATCCGCGTGTTGAACTTCTCGTCACGCTCGAGCGCGACGCGATCGAACTCGCTCATTTTTGCCGGATCGTTCACGGCCGTCGCCGCGCCGATGTCGTAGCCGTCTCGTAGACGCTCTCCGAGTAGGTTGTCAGAGCCCGCGTTGAAGTTCCAGTCTCGGAAGCCGGTCATGTCCGGAATGAGCGTGTCGCGTGCCACATTGCCGCGTGCGATCAGCAGCCCCGGCGTGATCCACGCTTTGCCCCCGGCCCAACCGGCTACGGACGGCGGATTCAAGAGATGCTGGCCGAGCGCGATCGTCGACTGGTTGAAATCGGGCACGCCGGGTACAGACTCCGCACCCAAGTGCTTCATCAGTGCGACCATGTGCTCGACCGGGCCCTTGATGTGCCCGCCGTAGCTTGCGGCGCTGTAGAAATCCTTCGATGTGAAAATGACTGTCAGCAGCGGCTTGACTGCGTAGTCGGCGTCGCGCAGCACCGTGCCCAGCTGCTTACGCAGTGCCGGCGAAATCTCGTCGCGCACGAGGAAGCGATAGATCTTCGCGGCCAGGAACTCCGCTGTAATGGGTTGCTCGAAAATGATCTTCAGTATGTCCGCTCCGTCGAAGTTGCCCCTGCGGCCCAGAAATTCCTTGATGCCGTCGTCGTGCTTTTCGGAATCCATCTTGAATGCCAGGTCGTCGAAGTACCAGCCGGTGAACGCCCGCGCGCACTCTCGGACGTCTTTCTCGGTGTAGTTCCCGACACCCATCGTGAAGAGTTCCATGACCTCGCGCGCGAAGTTCTCGTTCGGCGCGCCCTTCACGTTGTACTGCGCATCGAGGAAGTAGAGCATTGCCGGGTTCCTCGCGACCTCGATCGTCAGATCGCGCAAGTTGCCGGTGGCGTAGCGCTCGAAGAGCTCGATCTGCTGGTGCATCTTTCTGTAATCGCGCACTTTGTTCTCGTGCGTGGCGAAGTGGCCGTGCCAGAGCAGCGCCATCTTCTCTTCCACGGGGTGCGTCGTTTGCAGCATCCGGTTCGCCCACCAATAGCCAAGGCGCCGAGTTTCGAGCATCGTCGCGCGCAACCAGTAGAAGAAGCGATCCGACACCGGCTGCATGGGGCGGTTTCCGGCGGGCTTCACGTCCACGCCCATCGAAGCACCATATTT
>Ga0070667_100001966_pt1 | contig 18245 bp, 11 predicted proteins | sample KBSS33metaG_FD_64659 | JGI IMG/M metagenome (GOLD analysis project Ga0070667, IMG submission 64659) | Switchgrass rhizosphere microbial communities from Kellogg Biological Station, Michigan, USA - KBS S3-3 metaG | ecosystem: Host-associated > Plants > Roots > Rhizosphere > Soil ... | reverse complement strand
GCTCGGACTTTGAGTTCTAGTAGCTCGGTCGGGTTGACGAAGTACTGTCCACGCATCACGTCAACGTCTATGCGGAATTCAACGTCCTTGCCGTCGTTGGACAGCACGCCGCTGGTGAATTCGTATTGCTCGTCGACCGCCGGCATGCCCATCAATCCAGGCCGGTCAACCTCATAGTGGACGTCGAAGATCTCGCCGCTCGCCAAGTCGAGCGAACCGGTCGAGCGGATCACGGTCTCCGCTAGCTCGTCCAGTATTTCGATGGGTACTTTCAGGTTCATCGCAGTCCTCTCAGGTTCCGCTCACCGGTGCTTGCTCGTGAGCACCTACTGAACGAACCTTCGGCCCTCCCGCTCCCGCTTGAAGCGGCCCGACCAACTCTACTACGGCCGCCCGGCTTCTCAACGTGCGGCCGAGCAATGGGCCGACCGTCATCTGCAATGTCGCCACCCACAAGGAAGACATGAGAGACAGCCCACCCGCCAGACTTGCACCCGCTCCAGATCGCTGGGCCGCTCTCCTAGGTAAGGCGCGCCGCCACGCCTAGAGAGCCGCGATCTCGCGGCTCTCCGGAATGAGGGTCAGAAAGCTTTGCCGAAGCGCGGCGTCGGTGATGGCTTCGGCCGCCTCGAACAGTGCGCGCCGTGCCTCGATCCCTGCGGCTTCGGCCCGGGCATCTCCGGTTCGTCGCCAGACCTTGCACAGCGTCAGGCGGATGCGATGGTCGTCCGTGCCGACCAGTGCGGCGGCGGCCGGCACGGCGTCGCCCGCACCCACGTGCACCAGCAGCCGATCGATCGCCGCGGCAGCCGCCGCCGGGTCGCCGCGTGCGAGCGCGACGCGCGCCTGGCCTTCGAGCGCGTTGTTCACCTTGCCCGACACGTCGATCTCGCGGGCGAGCGCTTCGTCGCGCGCGAACGCGTCGTGCGCCTCGGCCCAGCGCTCCAGGCCGAAGCAGGCGTTGCCGAGGTTATGCAGCGCGTCGATCTGGTACAGGCGCGAGTCCGCGACGACGAGGATGTCGAGGGCCTCCTGCGCCTGCGCAAGCGCGGTCGCCGCATCGCCTTCGCGCAGCGCGAGCTCTGACAGCCCGGCCAGCGAGCCGCCCTCGACCACCCGGTTGCCGAGCTCGCGGTTGAGGCGCAGCGAGGCTTCCAGATGCAGGCGGGCCTCGGGGTGGGCGCCGAAGCGCAGGTAGGCGACGCCGACGTTGATCAGCGCCACCGCCTCGCTGCGCCGGTCGCCCCCCTGCCGGCAACAGGCGAGCATCGTCAGATCGTGGCGCAGGCTCGCCACCAGGTCGCCCATCTCGGCGGCGCAGAGCGACAGGGCGTTGGCCATCCGGCTCTGCGCCACCGGCGATCCGAGCGCTTGCGCGCGCACGAGGCCGGCTTCGGCGATGGCGAGGCCGGCGGCCGGGTCGCCCTGAAAGGCCAGAGCCTGTGCCAGCCGCTGCATCGCCCGCAGTGCGATGTCGTCGGCGCCGGCGCGCTCTGCCAGCTCGATTGCGCGCCTGGCCTCGCGCGCGGCGCACGGCCAATCGCCGGTGCGGTCGGCGATGTCGCAGCGCCGCCAGGCCGCTTCGGCACGGCGGGTGTCGCCTTCGGAGCCCGGCGGCAGCGCCTCGGCCAGGGCGAGCAGCGACTCGATGTCCTCGAGCTGTGGGCCGCGCCGCGCCACCAGGTCCAGCGTGCGCTCGCGCGTGGCGAGCAGCCGCCAGCGCAGGTCCGCGTCGCCGGGCGGCGCGAGGGCCAGGGCGCGCGCCGTGCATGCCAGTGCCTGCTCATTCGCGAAGGTGCCGGCGTGATGCGCCGCTGCCCTGGCGTAGAACTCGGCGGCGTTGGCAGCATCGCCGGCCTTCGCGTAGTGCTCGGCCGCGGTCGCCAGCAGGGCCTGGGCGTTCGCCCCGGTCTGCGCGGCCAGCCAATCCGCGGTGCGGGCATGCGCCTCGCGCCGGTCGCGCTTGAGCAGCGTGTCGTAGGTGACCTGGTGGAGCAGCTGGTGGCGGAACACGTACTCGCCGGCGCCGTCGGACGCGGCCTCGCGGGCGACGAGCTCGCGGCGCCGCAGCTCCGGCAGATGCTCGGCCGCGCGGGGGTCGATGTGCGCCAGCGTCGCCGGCGCGAACCTGAGGCCGATGACGCTGGCGAGCTGCAGCGCGCGACGCTCGGACGCTGGCAAGCCGTCGAGTCGCGCCTGCAGCACCCCGGTGAGCGTCGGCGGCACCTTCAGCGCCAGGAGCGTATCGGCATTGATGCTCCAGCGTTCGACGATGCGGATCGCCCCCTGGTCGACGAGCATCTTCACCAGCTCTTCCATGTAGAACGGGTTGCCGTCGGCGCCGCCGGTGACCAGCTCGCGCAGCGCGGCCGGCACGTGCGGGAGCTTCTTCAGCAGCTCGTCGGCGAGGTCGCGGCTCGCCGAGCGGTCGAGCGGCGCGAGGTCGATGCGGACGAGTCCGTCCGGGACGCGGCGGCGCTCGAACAGCGTCGGCCGCGAGAACATGAGCAGCAGCAGCGGGATGTCGCGGTTCGCCGTCTCGAGGTGGTCGATGAAGTCGAGCGAGGCGTCGTCGGCCCAGTGGAGGTCGTCGAGGCGGACGATGAGCGGAGCACCGCCCTGCAACGCCATGCGCCGCAGGGCGTGGGCCGCGGCGTGAAAGCCGCGCTGGCGGATCTGCCGGGCGTCGTCGAGGATGTGCACGACGTGGGGGCTGCGGCGGTAATCGAGGCCGATGAGCTGGCCAAGCAGGTGCGCATGCGCTTCGGCCTCGTGGGCGCCTTCGTCGACGAAGAGCGGCAGGAGATGCGTCTCGAGCTTGCGCCGCGCCTCCTCCATCCCGTCGCCGTCGAGGATGCCGAAGCGCCAGGCGAAGAGGTCGCGCAGCAGCGCGTACGGCTGGCTCGGGGTCTGCGGCGTGGCGCGCGCCTGGAACGCGCAGAAGGGCTCGGGGCGCGCATCGGCCCAGGCGTCGAACTCGTACAGCAGGCGGCTCTTGCCCACCCCCGCCTCGCCCACCACGAGCACGCGCTGCAGACCGGCGCCAAGGGCGGCGACGCGATGGAAGGCCGCCTGCAGAGCCTGCAGCTCGGCGCTGCGGCCGACCATGCGGGTCTCGACGCCCTCGATGCCGCGCGTGGCCACGCGGAAGGCGCGTGGCCGCGCGCGCAGGACCAGATAGGTCGCGAGCGGCGCGTCGACGCCCTTGGCGTGCAGCGGCGCTTGCGGTTCCACGTCGAACAGCCCGCGCACCTGCGCGAAGGTCTCGTGGCTGATCCGCAGGCCACCCGGCGGCGCCGTCTGCTCCATGCGCGCGGCGACGTTCACGGCGCTGCCGCGGATCGCGACGTCGTCGCCGACGCCGCTCCCGAGCAGCACGCCGCCGCTGTGGACGCCGACCCGCAGGTCGAAGCCGGCGTGGCCGTGGGCGGCCTGCACTTGCGCGCCGAGCGTCCGGCCGAGCCCCAGCAGCGCCAGGCCGCACCGCACCGCCCGCTCTGCGTCGTCCTCCGCAGCGCGGTCGGCGCCGAAGACCGCGAGGACGCTGTCGCCGGCGTACTCCAGCACCTTGCCGCGATGCGCCTCGACGATGGCGGTCGCGCGGGTCAGGGTGCCGTTCATGACCGCGGCCACCTCCTCGGCGTCGAGCTGCTCCGCCAGGGCGGTGGAGCCCACCGCATCCATGAAGAGGATGCTCAGGTGCCTGAGGGCAGGCGCGGAATGCGCGTCCGCTCCGGCAGCGCGCAGCGCCGCGAGGCGGTCGCGCAGCGGGCCCAGCGCCGCGTCGACGATGGCCTCCCCCAGCAGGGCGCGTTGCGACTCCAGTCCCCGGATCGTCGCTTCCAGCTGCTGAAGCTCGGAGGCCATGGCGGGCAAGCATAGCAACCGCCCGCGCTGGCGAGGTGCCGCTCGGCCCGAAGATCGGCGGGCGGCGCCCGGCCGAGGCTGTCGCGCGATGGCTCCAACGGGGGCTCCCTGGATGCGTGACATTCACCACGGTTCCCGCCGACAATCGTGGGTCAGCCCGACCGCCTCCGCGGTTCTCGGCGCCCAGGGGGTAGGTTTTTGAGGGTATCTATGCGCTGCGGCGTGCCAGGATGCAGGGACCGAGGCGGGTTGGCGGTCGAGAAGCGATTCCCTTCGACCGCGCCGCGCTTTCACCCCGCCACCATGCCCAAACCTGCCCGACCTCCGGGGCTGCATCTGCCGACCACGCGATGAGCGAGATCAGGGCCCTGCTGCTCACGGATGTCGTCGACAGCACCCGTCTGGCCGAGACGCTCGGCGACAGCGCGATGGCCGAGATCTGGGCTGCGCACGACCGGGTCTCGCGGGCCTTGCTCGGTCCGCGGCGCGGGCGCGAGATCGACAAGACCGACGGCATGCTGCTGCTGTTCGACAACGCCGCCGACGCGGTCGCCTACGCGATGGAGTACCACCACGCCATGGCGAGCCTGCCGACGCCGCTGTCGGCGCGCGTCGGCCTGCACGTCGGGCCGGTGATCCTGCGCGAGAACGCGGCCGAAGACATCGCCCGGGGCGCGAAGCCGCTCGAGGTCGAGGGACTCGCCAAGCCGATCGCCGCCCGGGTGATGGCCCTGGCCCGCGGCGGCCAGACGCTGCTCTCGTCCGCCGCCCGGGATGACCTCGGCAAGACCGCCCACAAGCTGGTCTCGCATGGCCACTGGCAGATCAAGGGCGTGTCCGATCCGATCGAGCTGTTCGAGGCCGGCCAGCCGGATGCCCGGTTCGTGCAACCTGCCGACGGGGAGAAGGCGCATCGCGTCGTCTGGATGGGCGACTGGTGGCTGCCGGTCAACGAGATCCCGAACAACCTGCCTTACCAGGCAACGTCCTTCATCGGCCGCGAGCGCGAGCTGGCGGAGGTCAAGCGCCTGCTCGGCGGCTCGCGCCTGCTGACCCTGCTCGGCATGGGCGGCCTGGGCAAGACCCGCCTGTCGCTGCAGGCCGCGGCCGAGCAGATCCACGATTTCCCGGACGGCGTCTGGTTCCTCGACCTGGCGCCGATCAGCGATCCGGCCCTGATCGTCAGCGAGACGGCGCAGGTGCTGGGCGTGCGCGAAGAGCCCGGGCGGCCGCTGCTGCAGACCGTGTGCGCGCACCTCAAGAACCAGCGTGCGCTGCTCATCCTCGACAACTGCGAGCATGTGATCAAGGCGTCGGCGCAGATGGCCAGCGCCATCCTCAAGGTGGCGCCGCACGTGCGTCTGCTCGCGTCCAGCCGCGAGCCGCTGCATTCGCCGGGCGAGCAGTGCTATCCGGTGCTGCCGCTGCCCGTGCCGGCCCGCGGCGACGGCCTCGAGGCCTTGTCGCGGTCGACGGCCGTGCGCCTTTTCGTTGACCGGGCGCAACTGCACAAGCCGAGCTTCGTGCTCAACGAGCGCGAAGCCCCGGTCGTGGCCGAGCTCGTGGCCCGGCTGGAAGGCATCCCCCTGGCGCTCGAGCTCGCCGCGGCGCGGGTCCGCTCGCTTTCCGTCGCCGACATCAACGCCCGGCTCAAGGATCGCTACAAGCTGCTGACCGGCGGCTCTCAGGTGCTCCAGGAGCGGCAACAGAACCTGCGCGCCCTGGTCGACTGGTCGTACGAGCTGCTCAAGCCGGAAGAGCAGACCGTGCTCGACCGGCTCGGTGTGTTCGTCGACGGCTTCGATCTCGCCGCGGCCGAAGCAGTTTGCGGCGGCGAGCCGCTGGCCACGGAAGACGTGCTCGACCTGCTCGGCTCCCTGGTGGAGAAGTCGCTGGTGATGCTCCAGGAACGCGACGACGGCGCGCGCTATCTCATGCTCGAGACGATTCGCGAATACGCCCGCGAGAAGCTGGCGCAGCGCGGCGACGACGCGGCCGCCGTCGCAGTGCGGCACTGCGACCACTACTTCGAGCTGGCCAAGGCGGCGCGCAACGGCCTGACAGGTCCGCAGCAGGCCGACTGGCTGTGGCGGGTCGAGGTCGAGCACGACAACATCCGCAGTGCCATCGCCCTGTCGCTTTCCGGCAGCGTCGATCCGGTCATCGCCGTCAAGTTCGCGGTCGCGATGCAGGGTTTCTGGATCCTGCGCGGCTACTCGACCGAGGGTCGCAAGCTCGTGCAGGCGGTGCTGGCCCTGCCCGCGATCCGGTCCTCGCCGATCGCCCAGGCCTTTGCGCTATACGTCGGCGCGGCGCTGGCCGAGTCCCAGAGCGACCACGCCGAGGCGAGGACGATGCTCGAGACCTGCCTCGAACTGAGGCGGGGCCTGGACAGCGAGGTCGACGTCGCCGCCACCTTGTCGACGCTGTCGCTCGCCCGCCTGCAGGGCGGCTACGCGGACGACGCGACGGCGTGCGAGAGCGAGGCCAGGGAGATCTTCAGGCGCCTCGGCGACCGCGTCGGCGAGGCGATCTGCCTGCTCCACCTCGGCCAGATCTGCCTCTACCAGGGCAACGATGCGATGGCTCGGTCGCACCTCGAGCAATGCCTGACGGTGGCGCGCGAGATCCGTCACCAGGAGGTCGAGGGCGAATGCGAGCTGGTGCTCGGCGAAGTCGCGTTCGAGTCGGCCGACCTGCCTCAGGCCAACCTGCGGTTCAAGCGCTCGCTGACGGTGTGCCGCGAAGCCGGCGACAAGCGCGGCGAGGCGAACGCGCTGCGCTGGCTCGCACGGGTCGATCTGCAGGACGGCGATCTCGCTGCGGCACGGACGCGACTGGCCGACGCCCTGCGCGCCTTCCGGGCCTTCGAGATGCGCGAGGAGCTGCTCGGCTGCCTGGAGGACGAGGCGGAGCTGGCCCAGGCGGAGGGCAGGGTCGAGACCGCCGTCGGACTGGCGGCGGCCGCGGCGCAGTCGCGGCAACGGCTCGGACTGACGCTCTCGCCGCGTGCCGAGCGGCGCCGGCAGACGCTCATCGGCCGATTGCGGCGCGCCATGACCGAGGCGCCTTTCGAGAGCGCCTGGGCGGAAGCGAAGCAATGGGAGATCGACGAAGCGATCCGCAATGCGCTGTCCCCGCGGAACGAGCGCGCGACCGCGTAGTCCGGTCTTGCGGCTTGCGAGCCCGGCCGGAAGGCGGGTCGTGCGATCGAGGGCGGTTAGCGGCGACGCCTGCGAGCGACGAAGCCGACGGCGCTCAGGCCGGCGAGCATGAGCAGGTATGTCTCCGGTTCGGGAACGGCGGTCGTGAAGGTGCCGACGGCCGGGTTGGCCGACATCCCGCAATTGGCCGTGGTCAGGAACGCACAGCCGGGAGACAGCGTCGTCGGATTGGCATAGATCAGCTGCGCCAAGTTGCCGCTGTACAGAAGCAGGCTGAACGAATAGGCGCCGCCGCCCGCAATGTCAAGCGTCGGGACGGCGTAGTGGAAGAAGTTGGTATCGACGCCGGTCAGTTGGCTGCCGGCGAGGTAGATGCCGGTGACGTTGACGTTCGTGCTCAGGCTCAGGGTCTCGAGGATCGTGCCCGGGTCGGAGATGTCGTAGAAGGAAACCTTGGCGCTCAGGACGCTGAAGCCGGCGCAAGCGCCGCTGATCGGCAGGTTGCTCCCGTTGCCCAGGGCAAGACACGGTGTCGGAACGTCGAACTTGGCCGTGGCGCTCCAACCCAGATCGGGAAAGATCCCGCCGTACGCAGGATCCCATCTGCCGGTGTAGATCGCGGCTTCCGCCGTGCCGGTGCCGCCGAGGGTGACGATCGCCCCGAGAACGAGCGCGGAAAGAACCGATTTAGCGCGATTGATCCACACGGTGGCTGCCTTGTTTGTTGTTCCCGATTGGGTAAGCAATTCTAGGACCCGTACGCCTGCGTGTGCTCGCTATGCCCCCTTGACCGAGGGGGACCGACTGTCGGGAATCCATGCCCGCCTACGCTCGCTTACGATCGGGCGATGCAGGACATGCTGACGCTCTCGGCTTCGCTTCCCGCGGTCGCGTTCGCGCCGGGGGAGATCGTTGTCGAGGAGGGCGGCTCGTCCGGGGCGCTGTGGATCCTGGTCGCGGGCGCCCTGCGGGTTCGCAAGGGCCCGATCGTGGTCAACACGGTGACCCGCCCCGGGGCGCTGATCGGCGAGATCGCGGTCCTTCTCGAAGGCGTCAACGGCGCTACCGTCGAGGCGACCGAGCCGAGCGTCCTGCGCCATGCCGCGGACGGCAAGGCGCTGCTGGCCAGCGACCCCCTGATCTCGCGGCTGGTGGCGATCGGCCTGGCGGAGAGGCTGAACGTCGTCACGACCTATCTCGCCGACCTGAAGCAGCAGTATGGCGATGCGCCCGGGCTCTCGATGGTGAACGACGTTCTGGCCCAGCTCGCGCAAGGACAGGCTCCGACCGCCCGGCCGGGCTCGGCGCGCGACCCGAACCCGGAGTACTGACGCGCCCCTCGGCCGGCCGCGGCGATCAGAAGACGGTTCGTGCCGGCGCCTGGGCCGCAGCGAGGCTCAGGCTCTCCGTGCCCATCATCGATCGCCACGACGCCGTCTCCTGCGCCAGATCGATCTCGACGTGGCAAGGCACCGGGCCGATCTGCCGGCCGGCGTTGAAGACCCAGGTGGCGCCGATCCGGTCGGCCCATGATCCCTCCGGCTTGAACGGCGACTCGTGGACGTGCCCGGCAAGGACGAGATCCGGCCGGTGCGTCGCGATCCAGCCGCCGACATCGGCATCGCCGTAATGGCGCCGGCCGGTCCAGCAGGTCGGCGAGCCCAGGGGCGGCCAGTGGTAGACCCAGACCCAGCGCCGCGGCCGACGCAGCGCGTCGGCCGCGAGCTGGGCCTCGAGGGCGGATCGACCGGCCGGGCCGTCCCACCACGGGCAGATCGTGACCAGGGTGTCGCCGATCGTCAGCGAGTCGCCGTCGGTCGGCACACCGGCGGCGCGGGCCTCGGCCAGCCACAGGGCGGACTGCTCGCCCTGCGCATCCGGGCCGGTCAGGTCGTGGTTGCCCGAGCCGATGACGACCTTGCCGGCCGCCTGCAGCAGCGCGAGATAGCGCCGGATGACGATCGCCTGCGCGTCGAGCGGGACGGTGGAGCTGATGTCGAGCTGGTCGCCGGCGAGGACCACGAGGTCGAAATGAGGAGCCGATCGGACCACCCAGTCGAGCTGCGGCAGGGTGTAGTGAAGATCCGAGACCAGGAGGATGCGCAAGATCCCGACCCGGAGTGCAAGGAGCGCGCCAGGAGCGAACTCGGCCACGCCCGCGGGTGCGGATGGCATCATCGAGGACCGCGAGTACGACTGCCCCTGACGTGACTGCCCCGCTCGACATCCTCGCCTACGGCGAGCCCATGGTCGAGTTCAATCAGACGGGCGAGGGCGGCCGCCGCCTCTACTTGCAGGGCTTCGGCGGCGACAGTTCCAACTTCGCGATCGCCGCGGCCCGCCAGGGAGCGCAGGTCGGCTACTTCAGCGCCCTCGGCGACGACCACCACGGCCGGATGCTGCGAAGCCTCTGGGACGAGGAGGGCGTGGACCACGGCAGCGTCCTGACCGATGCCGCGGCCTTCACCGCGATCTACTTCGTCACCCATGGCCCGAGCGGCCACGAGTTCCATTTCTTGCGCAGCGGCTCCGCCGCCAGCCGGCTGACGCCGGCGGACGTGCCGCGGGCGCGGGTCACGTCGGCGAAGGTGCTGCACCTGTCGGGCATCTCGCTGGCGATCTCGGCGAGCGCTTGCGACACCGGCTATGCCGCGATCGACGCCGCGCGCGAGGCCGGCGTGAAGGTCTCGTTCGACACCAACCTGCGTCTCAAGCTCTGGTCGATCGCCCGGGCGCGCGCGGTGATGAGCGACGTCATGCGGCTCGCCGACATCTGCCTGCCGAGCTACGACGACGTCCGCGCCATCACCGGCATCGACGACGCCGACGCCCTGGTCGACCATTGCCTCGGGCTGGGCGCGAGGACGGTGGCGCTCAAGCTCGGCGAGCGCGGCGCGATCGTCGCCGATGCCGGCCAGCGGCACCGCATCGCTCCTTTCCCCTGCAAGCCGGTCGACGCCACCGGCGCCGGCGACACCTTCGGCGGCGCCTTCGTCGCTCGCCTGGTCGCCGGCGATTCGCTGGCCGATGCCGGCCGCTATGCCGCCGCCGCGGCGGCGCTTTCAACCGAGGGCTATGGTGCCGTGGCACCGATTCCCCGTGCGGCCGAAGTGCGCGCCGCGCTCGAGGGCCGGCGATGAGACATCCTGTGTCAACCCCCAACTGTTTTGAGGAGCAGTTGAGCGCCCCGATGCTGGGACGGGTCGTACGGTCTGCGATCGGTCCAGGCGCGCCAGATCACGCGCAGCCAGGCACGAGCGAGGATACGGACGGCGTGCGGGTGGTCGCAGCCTCTGGCCTTTGCCTTGGCGTAGACGCTGGCGGCCCAGGCGTTGGCGTGACGCGAGTTGTCTGCCAGGCAGGTGAGGGCTGCGCGCAGGCGGTGGTTGCAGGCCCATCGGAACGTGACGGCCTTGGACTTGCCCGACTCGTAGGTGACGGGAGCGACGCCGGCTTCGGCGGCCAGGTGCTCGACGCTGACGAAGCGCTCGCGCACGCTGCCGAGCTCCGAGAGGATTTGCGCCGCGCAAATGCGGCCGGCGCGCGGGAAGCTCATGAGGATGCGACCGTCCTCGAGCGAGGCGACGTGGTGCTCGATGCGACTGGAGAGAAGGCGGATCTGCTCGACGACGCTGCGCAGCGTGCGAGCCATGCACCGTGCGAGCTCGCCCTTGGCCTCCATCTGCAGCTCGCCGCAGACCGCCGCAGGAGCTTCGTGCAGCCGAGCCAGCAGGTCTTCGGCGCCCCTCCTGCCGCTGTAGGCGTATTGGGCACAGAAGGCGGCCATGCGCTTGGGGCCAAGCGAGCTGGCAGCCTCGGGCGTGGGGTAGCGCTCGACGAAGGCCAGCGCGATCGGCGAATCGATGTCGGCGAAGACGGCGGCTGCACCGGGCCAGAACGACTCCAGGAGGGTGCGCAGCTGGTTGGCGAGCTGCACGCGGCTTGCCACCAGATCGTCGCGCCCGCGAACGAGCGCCTGCAACGCCTTGATCTCGTCGCCCTGCGCAGTCAAGGCCTTGAAGCGATGGCCGTCGGTGCGCAGCAAGTCGGCCAGCACATAGGCATCGGAGGCGTCGCTCTTGCCGCCGTGGCTGCGGTAGCGCGGTCGGCTCGCCTTGACCGCGTTGGGATGGATGGGAACGACCATGAAGCCGGCCTCGACCAAGGTGTCGACCAGCAGGCCCGAGGGTCGCTCGATGGCCACCGGCGGCGAGCCCAGGCGGCGCAGCTGGCGCTGCAGATCGGCCAGACCCGCGGCGTCGTGGCCGATCTCGAAGCGCTCGACGACGCCACCACGCTCGTCGACGACGCACAACGCGTGAGTGCGGCTGGCCCAGTCCAGCCCGGCAAAGTAGTTGCTCATGGACAAATTCCTGCAAGTTGCGGTATGACTCGCCGTGCCGGAAGCCCACGCGGGACGCTCACTGATTGGCGCTCTTGGCTGCACACCGTGGCGCTACATCCTGTTGCCCGTCTGGGTCTTCCGGCACCTCGAGGGCTGCGGGTCTCATCGGGGCCGTCGAACGGCCAGCAGCCTGGGCAGTCACCCCGAGGGCACGGAAGTCGATACGCACCTTCCACGCCGGGCCACGGCGCGTCAAGACGGCGCCGAGAACACGGGTTGACCACCGCGGCGTGCGGCCGGTCCGTCGCAAGCGCCGGCCGCCCGCCGCCGTGGACAACCCTGCATCTGGTCCAAACGTCCTTCATGGACGGGAAGGTAGTCCAGTGAGCGGCCCCGCACGGCCGCTCCGAAGGGGCCGCTCCGTCCCGCTCGGCGGGACCGCGCGCAGCGCGAGGGTGCCTCAGTGAGCGATCCCGCCGCCGGCTACGACCTCGCGCCGCTGCTCGGCGTGGCCGCGCTCGGCCTGGCGATCGCGCTGGCGCCGCTGGCCTGGTTCTGGTCGCAGCGCCGCCACGCGGCGCCGGCGGCGCGGCTGCGCGCCCTGGCCCTGCTCGTCCTTTTCCTCTGCTTCGACCTGGTGCTGCTCGGCGCCTTCACCCGGCTCAGCGACTCCGGCCTTGGCTGTCCCGACTGGCCCGGCTGCTACGGCCACGCGAGCCCGCTCGGCGCCAGCCCGCACATCGCCAAGGCGCAGGCGGCCGTGCCCACCGGTCCGGTGACCCACGGCAAGGCCTGGATCGAGATGGCGCATCGCTACTCGGCCTCGGCGATCGGCGTGCTCGTGATCGCCCTCGCGGTGCTGGCGATCGTCGAGCGGCGCCGGAAGCGGATCGATGCCTCGCCGGTCTGGGCAGTGGCGACGCTCGTCTGGGTTCTCGGCCAGGGCGCGTTCGGCGCGCTGACGGTGACGATGCGGCTCTATCCGGCGATCGTCACCCTGCACCTGCTCGGCGGCCTCGGCCTGCTGGCACTGCTCGCGATCCAGGCCGAGGTCTACGAGCCGCGCCGGCTCGCGCTGCCTTCGGCCCTGCGTCGCGGCCTCTGGGCGGTGGCGGGGCTGGCCATCGTGCAGATCGCGCTCGGCGGCTGGGTCAGCACCAATTACGCCGTCCTCGCCTGCAGCGAGTTCCCCACCTGCCAGGGAAGCTGGTGGCCGGACATGAGCTTCGGCGACGCCTTCCAGCCGTTCCGTCCGCTCGGCAGCGACGGCGGCGCCGGCTTCCTGCCCTTCGCCGCGCTGACCGCGATCCACATGGCGCATCGACTGGTCGCCTTCGTCCTGCTTCCCGGGCTGCTGCTCCTCGCCTGGCGCCTGGTCGTGCGCGGCCCGGGCGAGGCCCGACCCTGGGCGTTTGCGCTTGCCGGCATCGCCGCCTGGCAGACGGCGAGCGGCCTCGGCAACGTGTTGCTCGGCTGGCCGCTGGTGGCGGCGGTCGCGCACACCGCCGGCGCGGCGGCGCTGGTGGTCGTCCTCACCTTCCTGATCGTCCGCGCCCGGGGCGCGCAAGCCGTCGCGGCAATGACCTGGGCGCGCGGTCCCAGACCCCTGGCTTCGTAGAATGAGCCCCCTGGCGATTTCCGCCCTCCCGCTCGCGCTTTCCGCGCCGCCATGACCGCCCCACGCGCCCTGAGTCCGTTGCCGCCGCCGGCGGCCGCGCCCGGCCCGGCCTTGCCGGCGGCCGGCGTTTCGCTGCCGTCGCGGATGCGCCAGTACTACGCCCTGACCAAGCCGCGGGTGGTGCAGTTGATCGTCTTCTGCGCCGCGATCGGCATGCTGCTGGCCACCCCGTCGTGGCCCGACTGGCGCCTGGTGGTGCCGGCGGTGGTCGGCATCTGGCTGGTGGCGGCGGCCGCGGCCGCGTTCAACTGCCTGGTCGAGCAGCGGATCGATTCGCGCATGGCGCGCACCGCCTGGCGGCCGACCGCCAACGGCCAGCTCACGCCGGGCCAGGCGCTCGTGTTCTCCGCCATCCTCTGCGTCGCCGGCAGCGCCCTGCTGTGGCTCGCGGTCAATCCGCTGACGATGTGGCTGACCTTCGCCACCTTCATCGGCTATGCCGTCGTCTACACCGTCGTCCTCAAGCCGATGACGCCGCAGAACATCGTCATCGGCGGCGCTTCCGGGGCGATGCCGCCGGTCCTCGGCTGGGCGGCGATCCGCGGTGAGGTCGGGCCGGAGGCGCTGATCCTGTGCCTGATCATCTTCCTCTGGACGCCGCCGCACTTCTGGGCGCTGGCGCTCTATCGGGCCGAGGACTACGCCCGCGCCGGGCTGCCGATGCTGCCCGTGACCCACGGCGCCGAGTTCACCCGGCTGCATGTCTTCCTCTACACCCTGGTGCTGTTCGCGGCGACGCTCCTGCCCTTCATCTCCGGCATGAGCGGCCCGATCTACCTGGCGGCGGCGATCGTCCTCGGGGTGATGTTCTGCGGCTACGGCTGGCGTCTCTGGCGCGGCTACTCGGACGCGCTCGCGCGCCGCACCTTCCGCTTCTCCATCCTGCACCTATCGCTGCTGTTCGCGGCGCTGCTGGTCGACCACTACCTCGGGCCCCTGATCGCATGAGCCTTTCCCGCCGCCACGTCCTCGCCGGCTCGCTTTCCCTGCTGGCGCTCGCCGGCTGCGACCGGCTCTCGCCCGGCTCGAAGGCACTGACCTTCAACTCGACCGACATCACCGGCGCCGAGTTCGCCCGCCGGCTCGAGCTGCCCGACGTCGACGGCCAGCCGCGCACGCTCGCCGACTGGAAGGGCAAGGTCACGGTCGTCTTCTTCGGCTACACCCAGTGCCCCGACGTCTGCCCGACGACGATGGCCGACCTGGCGGCGATCAGGAAGTCGCTCGGCGCCGACGGCGACAAGCTGCAGAGCGTGTTCGTCACCATCGATCCCGAGCGCGACACGCCCGAGATCCTGAAGGCCTACGTCGCCAACTTCGGCCCCGGCTTCACCGCGCTGCGCGGCACGGCCGACCAGACCGCTGCCGCGGCGAAGGAGTTCAAGGTGTTCTATGCCAAGGTGCCGGGGCGCAACGGCAGCTACACCATGGACCACAGCGCCGCCTCGTTCGTGTTCGACCCGGCCGGCCGGGTGCGGCTGTACGTGCCCTATGGCGGCGATTCGAAGAAGTTCGCCGCCGACCTCCAGCAACTGGTCAAAGCGGGATAAACCGGCGCTTCTCTGAAATGAAACGGCCCCTTGCGGGGCCGTTGTCGGTGGGCCGCTACGCGGCAGGCGCGAGCGCCTTGCGCATCTTCTTCATTGCGGCGACCTCGATCTGGCGAATGCGCTCGGCGCTGACGCCGTATTCGCCGGCCAGGTCGTGCAGCGTCATGCCGCCCGAACTGTCGTCGTTGACCTTGAGCCAGCGCTCCTCGACGATCCGGCGGCTGCGTGCATCGAGGGTGTCGAGCGCCAGGGCGATGCCGCCCGTGGCCAGCCAGTCGCGGCTCTTCGCCTCGAGCACCTGGGTCGGCTCGCTGCTCTCGTCGGCCAGGTAGGCGATCGGCGCGTAGCTTTCCTCGCCATCGTCGTTGGTCTGCGGCTCGAGCGCGATGTCGCCGCCCGAGAGACGGGTTTCCATCTCGAGCACTTCCTCGCGCTTGACGTTCAGGCTCTCGGCCAGCGAATCGACCTCGCTCTGGGTCAGGGTCGAGCGATGCGTGTCCTCGGCGGCCGCGTCGTCCTTCATGTTCTGCTTCATCGAGCGCAGGTTGAAGAAGAGCTTGCGCTGTGCCTTGGTGGTCGCCACCTTGACCATGCGCCAGTTCTTCAGGATGTACTCGTGGATCTCGGCCTTGATCCAGTGCATGGCGTAGCTGACCAGGCGGACGCCCTGGTCCGGGTCGAAGCGCTTCACGGCCTTCATCAGGCCGACGTTGCCTTCCTGGATCAGGTCGCCGTGGGGCAGGCCGTAGCCCAGGTACTTGCGCGAGATCGAGACGACCAGGCGCAGGTGGGAAACGACCAGGCTTCCGGCGGCCTTGAGGTCACCGTTTTCACGCAGCCGCCGCCCGAACGCGGTTTCTTCCTCCTGGGTGAGCAGGGGGACCCGGTTGACGGCCGTGATGTAAGCGTCCAGGTTGCCCAGGGACGGCACCAGCGCCCAGGGGTCGCGGACGGCCAGGGCGGAAGAAGCAGAAGCAAGGGAGTGGGTCATAGGGGTATCAGACATCCTCTCGGTCCTTCGGTTCCGCAAATATTAGCACTCGCAGGGCGAGAGTGCTAAGAGCCGCGCAATGACGACGATCAGCCGCCGCTATCGAGCCTTGGCAAGACTCATTCCGGGTTTACCCTAGCTGAATGCGGTATCCATGCGGGCGAGAAGGTCATCGATCGCCGCCAGCAGCTCGGTCACGTCCACCGGCTTGGTCAGGTAGCGGGTCGCGCCGGCGGCGAGGGCGGCATCGATCTGCGGCCCGAGGGCGTCGGCGGAGACGACGATCACCGGGATCGAGGCGATGTCGGGGTCGCTCTTGAAGTGGCGGAGCAGCTCCAGCCCGCTGATGTCCGGCAGGTGCATGTCGAGCAGGATCAGGTGCGGCCGGCGCGCCCGGACGGTCGCGAGCCCGTCGAGGCCGGTCACCGAGACCTCCATCTGCACCTGGGAGCGCTGCGCCAGGATGCCGCGCATCACCTCGACGTTGGTCTCGTTGTCCTCGACGTAGTGGACGATCCGCCGGTGGTAGTCGGCCGGCTCGGAGTCGAAGGCGTCGAGGTTGGACCGGACCGTGTCCGGGTCGATCGCCCGCGGCAGGCGCAAGGTGAAGGACGAGCCCTCGCCGGGGAAGCTCTTCACGCCGATCGAGCCGCCCATCAGCTCGGCCAGGCGCCGGCTGATCACCAGGCCGATGCCGGTGCCCTGGGTTGCCGAGCGCTCCCGGCCGAGCCGGTTGAAGGGCTTGAACAGCTCCTCCATCTGCGCCGGGGTCATGCCCATGCCGGTATCGGTGACCGCGATCTCGACGCAGTCGGGCCTGACCAGGCGGCTGGCGATGTGCACCCGGCCACCGTCGGCGTTGTACTTGACGGCGTTGCTGAGCAGGTTGGTGAGGATCTGCTTTACCCGGGTGGCGTCGCCGACGATGCCCGAGGTGCCCGGGCCGAGGTCCTGGCTGATGCGGATGTCGCGGGCGAGGGCGTCGCTGGCGACCAGGGCGACCGTCGCCGCGATCAGCTCCGGCAGGTCGAGCGTCGCCGGCTGCAGGCGCAGGTTGCCGGATTCGATCCGCGACAGGTCCAAAACGTCGTTGATCATCTCCAGCAGGTGCCAGCCGGCCTGCTGGATCTGCCCGACCCAGGGTCGCTGCGCCGTGGCCAGCGGATGGCGCTGGTCGATCTCCAGCAGCTGGGCGAAGCCGAGCATGGCGTTGAGCGGGGTGCGCAGCTCATGGCTCATCCGCGACAGGAATTCGCTCTTCGCCCGGTTCGACGCTTCCGCGGCCTCGCGCGCCCGCTCCGCCTCCTCCAGCCGGAGGTGCTCGGTGATGTCCTCGACCACGCCGACGATGCGCCAGGGCTGGTTGTCCGAGTCGCGCAGCAGGGTCACCGTCGCCTGCACCCAGACCACCCCGCCGCTCCGGGTGAGGAAGCGCTTGTGGCGGCGGTGCATCGGGATCTCGCCGCTCACCAGCTGCGCGGTCAGCGCCTCGTCGTTGGCGGCATCCTCGGCGTGGGTGAGCTCGGCCGGCGGCAGGGCGGCCAGCTCGGCCTCGCTGTAGCCGGTGAGCTCGCAGAACCGCGGGTTGGCCTGGATCACCCGACCGGTGAGGTCGGAGTAGATGATGCCGATCGGCACGTTGTCCAGGATGTTGCGGAAGCGCTGCTCGCTCGCCCGCAACGCCGCTTCGGCGGCGTGGCGCTCGCCGACCTCGGCGCGCAGGTCGGCGGTCCGCTCGCGCACCGCGCTCTCGATCCGCCGCGTCCGGCCGGTGGTGATGAGGAGCGACGCGCCGAGCATCGCCGCCGAGAGCAGCCCCGCCGCGGCAAAGAACAGGGCGCCGCGGTCGAGCGCCTCGGGCATGTCCTCGGGCCGCGCCATCGCCCGGAGGTCCCACTGCCGGCCGGCAAAGGCATACGGCCGCTCGTGGACCAGGCCGGTCGGCGCGGCGTCGCAATTGCCGCGGCCGGCGACCTTGCGCCTTGTCGTGAGGTGGTCGGCGTCGATGACGCACAGATCGAGGTAGGCGGGCACCTTGCCCACCAGGGTGGCGAGCTGGGCGTCCATCGCCAGCGAGACGAAGACGACGCCGCGGAAGGCCGTGCGCCGGTCGGCCGGGGCGGTGACCTCGCGGTCGTAGATCGCCTGGTAGACGACGACGCCCGTCTGCCGGTCGTCGTCGCCCTGCTGGGTGAGGCGAAAGCCGGCCGTCGCCGCCGGCCGGCCGGTCTCGACCGCCGTCAGGATCGCCGCTCGCGCCGCCGGCACCGACATCGCGTTGACGCCGAGGGCGGTGGCGTTCGTCTCGATCGGCTCGATCTGGCGGATGACGATCACGTCGCCGCCTTCCACCCGGGTTTCGGGCGCAAGCCGGTCGATCGCCGTCGCCGTCGACGCGATCGCGCTGTCGGGACGGTCGAAGACGCGAAAGCCGGGATTGCCTTCGGCCCGGGCGCGCGCCTCGAACGCGCCGACGTCCTCGCGACGCACCCGCTCGCTCCAGCCCATCGCCCGGATGGCGCCGTCGCCAAGCCAGTTCTCGGTCGCGGCGCGCATCTCGGCGCGCGTCGGTTGCCGGTTGACGCTGAAGACGCCACGCAAGGCCTCGAGCGCCCGCAGCGGCTCCTGCAGCTGGCTCATCAGGATCAGG
>Ga0070667_100001965_pt1 | contig 18253 bp, 14 predicted proteins | sample KBSS33metaG_FD_64659 | JGI IMG/M metagenome (GOLD analysis project Ga0070667, IMG submission 64659) | Switchgrass rhizosphere microbial communities from Kellogg Biological Station, Michigan, USA - KBS S3-3 metaG | ecosystem: Host-associated > Plants > Roots > Rhizosphere > Soil ... | reverse complement strand
CAGGAGAGGACGATGTGGAAGCCGAGCGTGAAGGCCATCTGCTCGCGCGCCGCGAGCAGATTGGAAGCCGACGCTGCGAGGGGGAGCGCGTCGACCGAAAACATTGATTTAGCAGCTTATTCGCCGCGTCGGGCGTGTCGGTATCGGCGGATCAGCGCGTTGGTCGAGCTGTCGTGGTGGAGCTTCGGTTCCTCGCCGCTCTCGAGCTCGGGGATGATCGCCTGCGCCAGCTTCTTGCCCAGCTCGACTCCCCACTGGTCGAACGAGTTGATCCCCCAGACAGCGCCCTGGGTGAAGACGCTGTGCTCATAGAGGGCGACCAGCGTGCCGAGCGTCTCCGGCGTCAGCCGCTCGGCGAGGATTACGTTCGAGGGCCGGTTGCCCTCCATCACCTTGTGCGGGACGACCGCCTCCGGCGTGCCCTCGGCGGCGACCTCCTCGGCGGTGCGGCCGAAGGCGAGCGCCTCGGGCTGGGCGAAGACGTTCGACATCAACAGGTCGTGGTGGCGCCCGAGCGGGTTGTTCGACTGGTAGAAGCCGATGAAATCGGCGGGGACGAGGCGCGTCCCCTGGTGCAGCAGCTGGTAGAAGCTGTGCTGGCCGTTGGTCCCCGGCTCGCCCCAGTAGATCGCGCCGGTGTCGTAGTCGACGTGGGCGCCGTCGAGGGTGACGTGCTTGCCGTTCGACTCCATCGTCAGCTGCTGCAGGTAGGCGGGGAAGCGGTGCAGGTACTGGTCGTAGGGCAGCACCGCGCAGGTCTGGGCGCCGAAGAAGTCGCCGTACCAGACCGCCAGCAGGCCGAGCAGCATCGGCAGGTTGGCGCCGCTCGGCGTTTCGCGGAAGTGCTCGTCCATCGCGTGGAAGCCGGCCAGCATCTCGCCGAACTGGGCCGGGCCGATCGCCAGCATCGTCGAGAGCCCGATCGCCGAGTCCATCGAGTAGCGACCGCCGACCCAGTCCCAGAAGCCGAACATGTTGTCGGCGTCGATCCCGAATTCGGTCACCCCGGCCTCGTTGGTCGAGACCGCGACGAAGTGCTTCGCGACCGCCGCCTCGTCGCCGAGCTTGGCCAGCGCCCAGTCGCGCGCGGTGTGGGCGTTGGTCATCGTCTCCAGGGTCGTGAAGGTCTTCGAGGAGAGGACGAAGAGCGTCGCCTCGGGGTCGAGGTCGCGGGTCGCCTCGGCGAAGTCGGTGCCATCGACGTTGGAGACGAAGCGGAACGTCATCTCGCGGCGGCTGTAGTGCTTGAGCGCCTCGTAGGCCATCTTCGGGCCGAGGTCCGAACCGCCAATGCCGACGTTGACGACAGCGGTGATCGGCTTGCCGGTGTGCCCGCGCCACTCGCCCGAGCGCACCCGCTCGCTGAATGCGGCCATCCGGTCGAGGGTCTCGTGGACCTCCTTGACGACGTCGACGCCGTCGACGACGAGCGAGCGCTCGCGCGGCATCCGCAGCGCCACGTGGAGGACGGCGCGGTCCTCCGAGGTGTTGATGTGCTCGCCGGCGAACATCGCTTCGCGCCGCTCCTCGACCCCGCGCTCGCGCGCCAGCTCGCCGAGCAGCATCAGCGTCTCGTCGCTGATCCGGTTCTTCGAGAAGTCGAGGAAAAGGCCGGCGCCGTCGGCGACGAGGCGCTCGCCACGCTCGGGGTCGGCGTCGAACAGCTCGCGCAGGGTCTGGCCGCGGATCTGCTCGAAGTGCGACTGCAACTGCCCCCAGGCGGCGGTTTCCCGCAGCCCGGGGCTCCCGCCGTCGGGGCTCACCCGGCGACGACCTTGCTCTTCGTCTCGATCGACTCCAGCAGGTCTTCCCAGGACTTGACGAAGGAAACCTTGCCCTCGTCCTGCAGCCGCTGGGCCAGCGCCTTGACGTCGATCCCGACCTCCTCGAACTCCTGCAGCACCTGCTCGCTGTTGCCGCCGTCGGCCGCCATCAGCTCGCCGACCTCGCCGTGGTCGGCGAACGCCTTCAGCGTCGGCTCGGGCATCGTGTTGACGCTCAGCGGCGAGGCGAAGGCCTCGATGTAGAGGGTGTCGGAGGCCTCGGGGTCCTTGGTCCCGGTGCTCGCCCAGAGCAGCCGCTGCGGGCGGGCGCCCTCGTTCATCAGCCGTTGCATCCGCGGCGAGTCGAGCAGCTCGCGGTAGGCGCGGTAGGCGCGGCCGCCGATCGCGATCCCGAGCCGGTCTTTCAGCTCCGGCGAGACATCGTCCTTGACCGCCACGTCCCAACGGGACATGAAGATCGAGGCGACCGAGTGGACCAGCGGGTCCTTGCCCTCGGCGATCCGCCGTTCGACCCCCTTCAGGTAGGCGTCGGCGGCGGCCAGGTACTGCTCGTCGTCGAACAGCAGGGTGACGTTGATCGGGATGCCGGCGTAGATCGACTCCTCGATCGCGGTCAGCCCGGCGGTGGTGCCGGGGATCTTGATGTAGAGGTTTTCGCGGCCCGCCTGCGAGTGCAGCTTGGCCGCCTGCTGGATCGTCGTCTCGGCGTCGTCGGCGATTTTCGGCGAGACCTCGAGCGAGCACCAGCCGTCGACGCCGGCGGTCCTGTCATGGGTCTCCTGGAACAGCTTGGTCGCCTCGGTCAGGTCGGCGATCGCCAGCTTGAAGAACAGCTCCTCGTGGTCGCCGGAGCCCGGCGCATCCTGGGCGATCTGCTCGTCGTAGTCCTCGGTGCTGGAGATCGCCTTGTCGAAGATCGTCGGGTTCGAGGTCAGCCCGGTGACCGAGAGCTCGCGGATGTAGCCCTCGAGGGTGCCGTCGCCGAGCATCCTCCTGGTGATGTTGTCGAGCCAGAGACTCTGCCCCAGGTCGTGCAGTTGCTGGGTGGCCTTCATCGTTCCTCCTCCATTCCCGCCTTCACTTTGCCGCCCTTCGCGAGCGCCTCGCGGGCGAGGGCGGTGACGTTCTCGACCGTGAACCCGAACTCCTCCTCGACGTCGGCGAAGGGCGCCGACTGGCCGAAGGTGTGCATGCCGAGGATCGTGCCGTCGCTGCCGACGTAGCGCTCCCAGCCGAGCGTCGAGCCCTCCTCGATCGCGACGCGGACGGCGCCGTTGTCGGGCAGGACCTCGTCGCGGTAGTCCGCGTCCTGGCGGTCGAAGGCCTCCCAGCAGGGGAGGCTGACGACCCGCGAGCGGACCCCGTCGGCGGCCAGCGCCTCGTGGGCGCCGAGCGCCAACTGGACCTCCGAACCGCTGGCGACGAGGATCAACTCGGGATCCCCGTCGGAGTCGGCGAGCACGTAGCCGCCGCGCCGCACCCCCTCGGCGGAGGCGTATTTCGAGCGGTCGAAGACAGGCACATTCTGGCGGGTGAGGACCATCGCCACCGGGTTGTGGGTGCGCCCCATCGCCAGCCGCCAGGCCTCGGTCACCTCGTTGGCGTCGGCGGGCCGGATCACGTCGAGGTGCGGCATCGCCCGCAGCGAGGCGAGCTGCTCGATCGGCTGGTGGGTCGGCCCGTCCTCTCCCAGCCCGATCGAGTCGTGGGTGAAGAGGTGGATCACCGGCAGCTCCATGATCGCCGAGAGGCGGATCCCCGGCCGGGCGTAGTCGGAGAAGGTCAGGTAGGTCGACCAGAGCGGCCTCAGCTTGCTCAGCGACATCCCGCTGCAGGCGGTGACGGCGGCGTGTTCGCGGATCCCGAAGTGGATCTGGCGGCCGTCGAATTCGCCCGGCTCGAAGTTGTGGGCCCCGTCGAAACTGAGGCGGACCGCGGTCGAGTCGGTCAGGTCGGCGGAGCCGGCGATCATCCACGGCACCCGTTCGGCGATCACGTTCTCGACCTGGTTCGAGGCCTTGCGGGTCGCCAGGCCCTTCTCTTCGTCGGCCTCGAAGCTCGGCAGCTCGGCGTCCCAGCCGTCGGGCAGCTCGCGGTGCTGCATCGTCGCGATTTCGTCGCGGTACGAAGAGGCCTCGAGCTTCTGCTTCCAGGCCGCGTGGAGCTCGGCGCCACGCTTGCCGACGCCCTCGGCGAAGTGCTCCATCACCCCGTCGGGGACGAGGAACTGGGCGTCCTCGGGCCAGCCGTAGAACTTCTTCGTCAGCTTCACCTCTTCCTCGCCGAGCGGCTCGCCGTGGGCGGCCTCGGTGTCTTCCTTGTTCGGCGAGCCGTAGCCGATGTGGCTGTCGACGACGATGATCGTCGGCCGGTCGGTGGTGTCGCGGAACTTCTCGAGGGCGCGGGCCAGCAGCGTGCGGTCGTTGGCGTCGCCGACCCGCAGCACGTTCCAGCCGTAGGCCTCGAAGCGGGTGAGGACGTCGTCTTCGTAGGCGAGTTCGGTTTTGCCGTCGATCGTGATGTGGTTGTTGTCGTAGAGCCAGCAGAGGTTGTCGAGCTTCAGGTGGCCGGCGAGCGAGGCGGCCTCATGCGAGACGCCCTCCATCAGGCAGCCGTCGCCGGCCAGCGTGTAGACGTCGAAGTCGAAGAGGTCCTTGCCGAACCGTTCGCCCTGCCACTTCGAGGCGAGCGCCATCCCGACCGAGGTCGCAATCCCCTGGCCGAGCGGCCCGGTGGTGGTCTCGACCCCCGAGGTCCAGCGGTACTCGGGGTGGCCGGGGGTGCGCGAGTGGAGCTGGCGGAAGCGTTCGATCTCGTGCAGCGAGACGGCCGGCTCGTCGGTCAGCGTGTAGTCATCTTCGACCTTGCGGACCCCGGCCAGGTGGAGGACCGAGTAGAGCAGCATCGAGGCGTGGCCGTTGGAGAGGACGAAGCGGTCGCGGTTCGGCCAGGTCGGGTCGGCGGGGTCGTAGCGGAGGTGGTTCTGCCAGATCTCATAGGCGACCGGGGCAAGCGCCATCGGTGCGCCCGGGTGGCCCGAATTGGCCTTCTGGACTGCGTCGATCGACAGCGTGCGAATCGTGTCGATGCAGAGGGTGTCGATGTCGAGGTCGATCTGCGAAGTCGTCATACCGCGATCCTAATGATCGAGGTTGCGGGGGAGGGGTCGCGGACGCTACTCAGCTCACCCGTTCGCAGCATCCGCGCCCCCTCCCCGCCCCGCCCCCGTCCTACGGTTCGATCCGCGTCACGGTCCCGTCGCCGTTGTTGGCCACCCAGACCGCTTCGCCACCGACTGCGACCGCGCCCGGAGCGGAGCCGACGACGAGCGGCGAGCCTTCCGGTTCGCCGCTGTCGAGGTCGATCCTGGTGACCGTGTCGTCGTCGGCGGAGGCGACCCAGAGCACGTTCGGGCCGGCGTCGATCCCGCCCGGGTTGCCCCCGACTTCGACCGTGTCGACAACCGAGCGGATCGCCGGGTCGATCTTGGCGACGGTGCCGGAGCGGCTGTCGGCGACCCAGACGAAGCCGCGGGCGACGGTGATCCCGGCGGGGCCGCGGCCGGCGGCGATCGCCGCCGCGGGGGTCGCGGTGGCGAGGTCGATGCGGCGTACGGTGCCGGCGGTCGCGTTGGAGACCCAGAGGCCGCCCGCCCCGACCGCGAGCCGCAGCGGCGCCGCGTGGGGGGCGATCCCGCGGCGAAAGACCTTGCCGCTGGCGGCGTTGACGGCGGTGATGCCCGCGCCCTCCTCGTCGGCGATCCAGACGCGGTTGCGGCCGTAGACGACGGCGCCGGGATGGCCGCCGACCTCGATCCGCTCGGTCACCCTGTCGGTTGCCGGGTCGACCCGCAGCAGCAGTCCCTGGCGCGGTTCGGTGACCCACAGGTGGCCACCGCCGAAGGCGACCCCGGCGAGAGCGGCGCCAAGGTCGCGGCGCTCGTTGCGCACCGGCCCCGAGCGGGGATAGTCGAGGGTGGTCAGCGAGCCGTCGGCCTCGCTCACCACCCAGGCCTCCGATCCGCTGGCGGCTACGCGCAGCGGCCCCGGCCCGGCCGGGATCGCGGCCCCCACGTCGATCCCACCGCTGCCGCCGAGGACGAGGATCGCGGCGACGACAGCAGCGGCGATCCCGACCGCGCCGCCCAGGATCAATCCGAGTCCGCGCCTCCGGCGCCTGCTCGTTCGTCCGGGGCTACCGCCGAGCTCACGGGTCCGCGCCTCCTCCCACTCGGCCGAGAGGACCTTGGTCGGGCGCAGCTCGGAGCCCTGGCGCTGGTGGGCGGCGGCGATCAGCGCCCCGGCGCTGTGGAAGCGGTCGCCCGGGTCCTTGGCGACGGCGCGCTCGATCACGTCCTCGAGCCCCTCCGGGATCTCCGGCTCGGTGTCCGATTCGCGCCGCGCGTAGGGCGGGATCCCGGTCACTGCCTCGAAGAGGACGCAGCCGAGCGAGTAGACGTCGGCGGCTGGACCGACGCTGCCGCCGCGCCACTGCTCCGGCGACATGTACTCGGCGGTGCCGACCACCGAGGTGCCGCTGGCGGCCCCCGACTCGTCGAGCGCCTTCGCCAGCCCGAAGTCGGAGAGGAAGGCGCGGTCGCCTTCGACCAGGACGTTGTGGGGCTTGACGTCGCGGTGGACGATGCCGGCGGCGTGGGCGGCGTCGAGCGCGTCGGCGACCTGGCCGAGCAGGGCGGTCGCCCGCTCGGGCGGCAGCGGCCCCTCGCGGTCGATCAGCCGCCGCAGGTCTCCCCCCTCGACCAGCCGCATTGCGACCAGCAGCTCGCCGTCGACCTCGCGCGAGTCGAAGATCGGCACCACCGAGGGGTGGTCGAGGCGGGCGGCGAGCCGCGACTCGCGCAGGAAACGCTCGCGGAAGCCGCCGCGGTCGGCGAGCTCGCGGGCGATCACCTTCAGCGCCACCGGCCGTTCGAGGCCGAGATGGGTCGCCCGGTAGACGACCCCCATGCCACCGCGGGCGATGAGGGCATCGATGCGATATCCGGCCACGGTTGATCCGACCTGCAGACGTGCTGGCACGCGCTGAGTCTGACGGCACCGGATGACCGACCGGCGGCGTCCTAGGGGGCCGAAGTAGCGCTGCTACTCCGACCCCCGTCGTCCTTGCCGGATCGGCCCCCGGCACTCGTCAGAATCAGCGCGTGGGCTGCCAGTCGATCACGGGGCCAATTTCGCTTGCCCCTTCGGCGAGGTCGTAGCCGGCGGCGAGTTGGACGCTGGCGCCGTTGGCGACGCTGATCGAGACCAGCCGCTGTTCTTCTTCCAATTCGACGATCGCCGCAACCCGCTGGCCGTCGGAGGAGAAGACCGAGGTGGTCTGCGAGCCGTCGGGCAGCTCGGTCAGCTTGTGGGCGCGGGCCGGGCCGATCCGCTTCGCCCAGAGGCCCTGGTCGCGGCGGAAGAGCAACGTGTGGCCGTCGGGCGAGACGTCTTCGACGTAGGCCGAGCCGACGCCTTTGACCTGCGGCTGGACGACCTTGCCGGTGCGCTTCATCGTGTAGACGTCGGCGTAGGCGGCCGGCGTTTCGCTGTCGTCGCCGCGGCTGAAGAGGATGCCGCCGGCGAAGTAGCGGGGCGCGAACTCGTCGATCCGCGCAGTCCGGGTCAGCCGCTTCAGACCGGCGCCGCTGGGCTGGATCGAGAACAGGTCCTCGTTGACGTCGCCGCCGACGCCGGGCAGCGAGCGGACGAAGACGATCCCCTTGCCGTCGGGCGAGACCGACGCTTCGTAATCGTCGGCGCCGCCGCTGGTCAGCTGGTGGGGGTTGGCGCCGCCGATCGCGACGGTCCAGAGGTCGGCCGGAGCGCCTTCGCTGGCCCGCCGCTCGAAGACGACGTAGCGGCCGTTGGTCGAGACGATCGGCCGCGAGTCGATTTCCGTGCCGCTGGTCAGACGGCGCTGGCCGGATCCGTCGGGACGGACCGTGAAGAGGTCGCCGCCGCGGGCGAAGGCGATCACCGTGCCGTCGGGCGAGAAGGCCGGTTCGACATCGGCAGGATCTTCGGTCAGCTGGTTGAGACGACCGTCGCGGACCGCGTAGAGGCCGCCTTCCTCGATGCCGCCGACTTTCTCGGCCTTGGAGTAGACGACCGCGCCGGTCCGCGGCGCGGCCGAGGCCATCGTCGGCAGGGCGAGGCCGAAGAGGGCGACGAGGACGGAGACGATGTAGTTGCGCTTGCTCATTCTGGGGTTCCTTTCGCTGCGATTGCGATTTGCACAGCGATGATCGGATCCGCAGCCGTGCGCGAAAACGACAGCGGCGCCCCTGACCGGGCCAGGTTTGGCCCGGACCGTGCCGCCCCTCCCCCGTCGAGCTCAGCGGGGGCGGTCGAGCCCCAGCTCGATCACGCGGGCGGCGACCAGACGGGGGCGTTCGCGGCCGGACTCGCCCGGAACGTTGAGCTTCGTTGCCAATGCCTCGAGACGGCGTTGTGCGGTGCGCTCGGAGACGTGTAGGTCGGCGGCGATCTCGGCGCGGGTCGCGGGGCGGCCGGCGAAGGCGCCCTCGGTGCGGTACGGCGCGACCAGCGCGGCCGCGGTCGCCCGCTCCTCCTCGCTCAGCGCCACGCCCGGCTCTGTGCTGGCGACCGTCGCCCCGACCGGCGTCGCCGCCCCGGTCGACACTTCCAGCCGGCAGCCGCCGACGATCAGCGTGTCGCCGTCGCGTAGCCGCCGCGGCCGGTCGAGCGGCTCGCCGTTCAGCGCGGTGCCGTTGCGGCTGTCGAGGTCGTTGGCCATCAGCACGTCGCCGCGGCGTTCGATCTCGAGGTGGTTCCAGGAAACCGCCTCGTCATCGAGGACGACGTCCGCCTCCGGCGAGCGCCCGACCACGGTCCGCTCGCCGGCCAGCGGCACCGAGCGCGGCGGCTCGCCGCCGGTGCTCAGCCAGAGCCGCGCGTCCATCGGGACGCCGCCGCTCCTTCCCGCGCCGTGAGGGCCCCTCCTAGTACCGGTAGTGGTCCGACTTGTACGGGCCCTCGACCGGAACGCCGAGGTAGGCGGACTGCTCGGCGGTCAGCTCGGTCAGCTCAACCCCGAGCGAGCCCAGGTGCAGTCGCGCGACTTTCTCGTCGAGGTGCTTGGGCAGGACGTAGACCTGCTTCGAGTAGTCCTCAGCCTTGGTGAAGAGCTCGACCTGAGCGATCACCTGGTTGGTGAACGAGTTCGACATCACGAAGCTCGGGTGCCCGGTGGCGTTGCCGAGGTTCAGCAGCCGGCCCTCGGAGAGGACGATGATCGAGTGGCCGTCGGGGAAGCGCCACTCGTCGACCTGCGGCTTGATGTTGACCCGCTCGGCATCGGACTCTTCCAGCGCCGCCATCTCGATCTCGTTGTCGAAGTGGCCGATGTTGCCGACGATCGCGTTGTGCTTCATCCGCCGCATGTGGTCGAGGCTGATCACGTCGCGGTTGCCGGTCGCCGAGATGAAGATGTCGGCGCGCTCGACGACGTCCTCGACCCGGCGCACCTCGTAGCCCTCCATCGCCGCCTGCAGGGCGCAGATCGGGTCGATCTCAGTGATGATCACCCGGGCGCCCTGGCCGCGCAGGCTCTCGGCGCAGCCCTTGCCGACGTCGCCGTAGCCGCAGACGACCGCGACCTTGCCGCCGATCATCACGTCGGTGCCGCGGTTGATGCCGTCGATCAGCGAGTGGCGGCAGCCGTAGAGGTTGTCGAACTTCGACTTGGTGACCGAGTCGTTGACGTTGATCGCCGGGAACAGGAGGGTGCCCTGCTCGGCGAACTGGTAGAGCCGGTGGACGCCGGTCGTCGTCTCCTCGGTGACGCCCTTGATCCCGGCGGCGACCCTGGTCCAGCGCTGCGGATCGGCCTCGAAGGCGTTCTGCAGGGTCTGCAGGACGATCCGGAACTCCTCGGAGTCAGCGGTCGACGGGTCCGGCACGGCGCCGGCGGCCTCAAACTCGACGCCCTTGTGGACGAGCAGGGTGGCGTCGCCACCGTCGTCGAGGATCATGTTTGGGCCGTCGCCCTCGGGCCAGGAGAGCGCCTGCTCGGTGCACCACCAGTACTCCTCCAGCGTCTCGCCCTTCCAGGCGTAGACGGGGATGCCGGCCGCGGCGATCGCCGCGGCGGCGTGGTCCTGGGTCGAGAAGATGTTGCAGGAGGCCCAGCGCACCTCGGCGCCGAGCGCGACCAGCGTCTCGATCAGCACCGCGGTCTGCACCGTCATGTGCAGGGAACCGGTGATCCGCGCGCCTTTCAGCGGCTGTTTCGAACCGAGCTCGTCGCGGATCTGCATCAGACCCGGCATCTCCACCTCGGCGAGGGAGATCTCCTTGCGGCCGAAATCGGCGAGGCCGATATCGGCGACCTTGTAATCCTCGGTTGCGGTCGCTGCGGTAGTAGAAGTCATTCGGGCAATGTAGCGTGCGGATTCGTGCCAGGCGCCGACCAGGAGAAGAAGCTCGCCGCCGAGGCCGCCGCGGCGCTGGTCGAGGACGGGATGAAGGTCGGTTTGGGGACCGGCTCGACCGTCGCCTTCCTGCTGCCGGCGCTCGCCGCCCGCGGCCTGCAGGGCCTGCGCTGCGTCTCCACCTCGGTAGCGACCGAAGAGCAGGGGCGCCAGCTCGGCCTTCCGGTCGAGCCGTTCGAGCAGCTCGAGCGCCTCGACATCGCGATCGACGGCACCGACGAGGTGACGCCCGACGGCTGGCTGATCAAGGGCGGCGGCGCCGCCCACCTGCGCGAGAAGATCGTCGCCGCTGCGGCGGCGCGGTTCGTCGTGATCGGCGACTCGAGCAAGCCGGTCGAGCAGCTGCGCGGGCCGGTGCCGGTCGAGGTCTTCGGCTTCGGCGCTGCGGCGACCCTGGCGCGGCTCGGGCCGGACGTGGTTACGCGCGACGTCCCCCCCAGCCCCGACGGCGGCGTGATCGCCGACTACCGCGGTGCCATCCCCGGCGACCCGGCGCAGCTGGCGGCGCGGCTCGAGGCCGACCCCGGCGTCGCCGCTCACGGCCTTTTTCCACCGACAATGGTCTCGGAGCTGCTCATTGGCAGGGGTGACGGCGTCGAGAGGACGACCATCCGCGACTGATGGACCTGGTCGAGCGCGAGAGCGAGCTGGGGAGCCTCGGAGCGCTGCTGGACGGCCTCGCTGAGGGACGCTCGCGTGCCGCCCTGATCGAGGGGCCGGCGGGGATCGGCAAGACGCGGTTGCTGGCTGCCGCTCGCGAGGCTGCGAAGGAACGCGGCATCCCCTCGCTCGGGGCGCGCGGCTCGGAGCTCGAGCGCGAGTTCCCGTTCGGCGTCGTCCGCCAGATGCTCGAGCCGGCACTCCTGGCGCGGCCGAACCGTGGCGAGCTGTTCGAGGGCGCCGCCGAGGTCGCGGCCTCGGTGTTCGCCCCGCCCGGCGCCGAATCGCTTGGCGGCGACGCCTCGTTCGCGGTCCTCCATGGCCTCTACTGGCTGACCCTCGACCTGGTCGGCGACAGGCCGCTGCTGCTGACGATCGACGATCTCCACTGGTGCGACCGCTCCTCGCTGCGGATGCTCGCCTACGTGATCCGCCGGCTCGAGGGGATGCCGGTCCTGATCGTCGCCACCCTGCGCAGCAACGAGCCGGGGACCGACCCGGCACTGCTCGCCGAGATCGCCCAGGACCCGGTCACCGAGCGGATCCAGCCCGGACCGCTGAGCCCGGCGGCGATGCCGGGGCTGATCGAGCGCCGGCTCGGCTCCGCCCCCGACGGCGCCTTCGCCGCCGCCTGCCACGACGCCACCGGCGGCAACCCGCTGCTGCTCGACGAGCTGCTGAAGGGGCTGGCGGCGGAGGGGATCGAGCCGCGCACCGACCAGGTCGCGGTGGTCCGCGACCTCGGGCCGCGGGCGGTCTCGCGAGCGGTGCTGCTGCGGCTGGCGCGGCTCGCCGACGCCGAGGTCGCCGTCGCCCGGGCGCTGGCGGTGCTCGGCGAGGGCGCCGAGGCGGCCGAGGTGGCGGCGCTCGCCGGGCTCGAGGAGACGGAGGTGGCGCGGGCGACCGGCGAGCTGATGCGGGTCGAGATCCTGCGCCGTGAGCCGCCTCTCGGCTTCGTACACCCGCTGGTTCGCGACGCCGTCTACGAGGACCTGCCGGCACCCCAGCGCGAGCTCGACCACGCCCGCGCCGCGCGGATCCTGCGCGACGCCGGGGCGGCGAAGGAGCGGGTCGCCGCGCACTTCCTGCTGGTGCCGCCGCTGGGCGAGGAGTGGGCGGCCGAGCTGCTCGTCGGGGCGGCACACGCCGCCGCCGAGCAGGGCGCGCCGGAGACCGCTGTCGCCTACCTGAAGCGGGCGCTCGACGAGCCGCTGCCGCCCGAGCGGCGCACGCGGGTGGTCTACGAACTGGGTCAGCGGGAGATGGACATCCGCGGCGATGAAGCGGTGTCCCACCTGCGCGAGGGCTACGAAGGGCTGCAGGACCCCGAGGAGAAGGGGTGGGCCGGTTTCGCCCTGGCCCGCACCCTGATGTTCGTCCGCCAGGAGAACGAGGCGGCGGCTGTCGCCCGCGAGGCGCGGGAGGAACTGCCGGATGGCCTCGACGACCTCGCTCGGGCCCTGCTGGCACTCGAGATCCAGACGATCTACTTCGGCCGCAACGCACCCGACGAGGTCGAGCGCACCGCTCCGTACCGCGACGGAGTGCCAGGTGACGGCCCGGGCAGCAAGATGCTGGCCGCGGCGACCGCCTACGGCTGGGAGAACAGCGGCGGCCCGAATGACCGCTGCGCCGCGCTCGCCCGCGAAGCCCTCGCCGGCGACACCCTCTTCACCGTGGACAACGGCCTCTTCTGGGTAACCGCGGTGGTCGTCATCGTCTACGCCGACCTCGAGGACACCCAGGACATCTGGGAGGAGGCCCGCGGGATCGCCCATCGCCGCGGTTCCCTGTTCACGATGCTCAGCGTCGACCTCTGGTTCGGGTTCGACATGCTGCGTCGCGGCGATCTCGCGCAGGCGCAGGAATCGGTCGAATCGGCGATCGAGGAGATGACGATGTGGGCCGGGGCCGAAAGGGGGATGACGGTCGAGTGGCCGGCCGGCATGCTCGCCCAGATCTTTGTCGAGCGGGGGAATCTGGAGGCGGCGGCGCGCGCGGTCGAGCGCGGCGAAGTCAGCGGCCCCGCGGTCGGCGACGCGGTGAGCTTCTGGCGACGCGGCAAGATCGAGCTGCTGGCGGCCGAAGGCCGCTACGAGGAGGCGCTGGAGGTGTGCGACGAGTACGCCGCCAACCTCGGCTCGTTCCGGAGCCCGGCGGCCGCCCCCTGGCGCTCGCTCAAGGCCGAAGCGCTGCTGCGGCTGGGCCGGGCCGAGGAGGCGGTCCCGCTCGTCCTCGAGGAGCTCGAGGAGGCCCGCGGCTTCGGCGCTCCGCAGGCGATCGGCCGCGCTCTGCGCGTACTGGGCGAAGTGCGGGGCAAGGGGGGCCTCGACGACCTGCGCGAAGCGGTGGCGACGCTCGAGCGCTCCGGCGCCCGCCTCGAGCTGGCCAAGGCGCTGCTGGCGCTCGGCACCGCGCTGCGCCATGCCCGCAAGCCGAGCGAGGCCCGCGAGCCGCTGCGCCGCGCCCTCGAGCTGGCGGTCGCCTGCAGCACCGACCCGGTCGCCGAGCGGGCGCGAGAGGAGCTCCGCGCCGCGGGCGCCAGGCCCCGCCGCGAGGCCCTCGGCGGGGTCGAGTCGCTGACCCCGAGCGAGCGCCGCGTCGCCGGGATGGCGGCGGAGGCGATGACCAACCGCGAGATCGCCCAGGAGCTCTTCGTCACCCCGAAGACGGTCGAGGTCCACCTCTCCAACGCCTATCGCAAGCTCGACATCCGCTCCCGCCGCGAGCTCGCCGGCGCACTGACCGACGCATAGCCCTTCCACTGGGGCATCCGCCCTGGTACTCCCGCGTTTCCAGGATTGATCCCGCTATAGGGGGGTGAAGATTGGAAACGCGCCGGTCTCCCTAGGGGGTCCCCCACCCCAAGATTGGGGTCGGGATTAGGGACCTCCCCGATGGCAAACGGCTCTGCAACGCAGATCCTGGGGCCATGAACCGCACCCACACGATCACCCTCGAGCTGCTGGAGGCCGGTGACGGCCTCAGCGGGCGGGCCCGCGACGAGCAGGGCCTCTCCCGCGATTTCAGCGGCCGGCTCGGCCTGATGCACACGATCGACGAGCTGCTCGCTGCCGCGGGCAGGACCAAGGAGGACCCGATGAACCCGACCCAGACCCCGCTCCGCATGCCCGACGCCCGCGCCCTGCGCCGCCTGATCGGCGGCCCCGCGCTGAGCCCCGGCGACGAGGGCTACCACGAGGCACGCGGCGTTTTCAACCTGACCATCGACCAGCGCCCGGCGCTGATCGCCGAACCCGGAAGCCGCGAGGAAGTCGCCGCGGTCGTCGGCTTTGCCCGCGAGGAAGGCCTGCGGGTGGCGCCGCAGCGCACCGGCCACAACGCCGGCCCGCTCGGCCCGCTGGACGGGACCGTGCTGCTGAAGACCAACCGCCTCGACCGCGTCCACGTCGACGCCGCCGCTCGCCGCGCCCGCACCGGCTCCGGCGCCCGCTGGGAAGACGTCGTCCCGCAGGCCTCGGACCTGGGGCTCGCCGCCCTGCACGGCTCGACTCCTGACGTCAGCGTCGCCGGCTACAGCCTCGGCGGCGGCATGGGCTGGTACGCCCGCAAGCATGGGCTCGCCGCCAACAGCATCCGCGCGATCGAGCTGGTCACCGCCGACGGCGAGATCCGCCGGGTCGACCACGAGAACGAGCCCGAGCTGTTCTGGGCGCTGCGCGGCGGCGGCGGCAACTTCGGCGTCGTCACGGCGCTCGAGTTCGACCTGCTGCCGCTTGCCGAGGTCTTCGCGGGGGCGCTGTTCTTCCCCTTCGAGCGCGCCGCCGAGGTACTCCACGCCTGGCACGAGTGGACCGCCGACGCCCCCGACGAGGTGACTTCCGTCGGCCGCCTGCTCCAGTTCCCGCCGGTCCCGGAGGTTCCCGAGCCGGTCCGCGGCAAATCGTTCGCGCTGGTCGAGGCGGTCTTCCTCGGCTCCGAGGCCGAGGGGCGCGAGCTGATCGCGCCGCTGGCCGCGATGGGGCCGGCGATGGACACCTTCGCGATGGTGCCGCCGGTCGGGATCGCCGAGCTCCACATGGATCCGCGCGACCCGGTCCCGGCCGACTCCGACCACGCCCTGCTCGGCGAGCTGCCGGCGGCTGCGATCGACGATCTGGTGGCGGCCGCCGGTCCCGAGTCGGGCTCGAGCCTGGTCTCGGTCGAGCTGCGGCACACCGGCGGCGAGCTGGCGCGGCGCCGGCCCGGCAACGGAGCGATCGCCTCGCTGCCCGGCCAGTTCGCCAGCTTCGCGGTCGGGATGGCGATCCCGGAGATCGCCGCCAAGACCCGTGAGGACCTGGCCCGCGTCAGCGCCGCGCTCCGCGAGCACGAAGCAGGCCACTACCTCAACTTCGTCGAGCGGGAGACCGCGACGGAGGCCGCTTTCGACCCCGACACCGCGGCCCGGCTGACCGCCGCCCGCGACGCCTACGACCCCGAGCGGCTGTTCCAGCCCAACCACGAGATCGGTGCCGCCCGCTGAGGCGGCACCGCGAAAGGAGAGGACCGAGACCAATGACCATGACGAGGACCGACAAGATCGTCGCCGCCCTCCTGGCCGTCTGCGCCGCCATCGCCGTCGTCGCCGCGTTCGCCAACAAGGCGGAGGCGGCCGACTACAGCGGCTTCAAGATGGCCGAATTCAAGATCGAAATCGAGGGTGAACAGAAGACGACCTGGCACCGCACGGTCGAAGCGCCCGACGAATGCAGCACCAGCGACCACTCGTTCGGCCGCGAGATCCTGCACTTCGAAACGAAGGAACCGATCTACCTCACCGCCACTCACATGCCGGGCGAATTCAACCCGATGATGTTCTCGGCGAAGCAGATCGAATTCCCGGCCGTCGCAAAGGTGGAGCGGAACTTCACCCCGGTGGTCGGCAAGCCCGCCAAAGAATGCGAAGACAACGGCGGCGGCGCCGAAGTGACGCCTCCGGACTGCGGCACCAAGACCATCAAGAACTGGGCGGTCGACCTGCAGTACGCGGAGAAGAAAAAGAACGCTCTCCTGCTCAGCGGCAGCAGCAGCGTCGACGACCCATACGTCAATTGCCCCGGCGACTCGCTCGACACCTTCCCCTGGCTGATCGTCGAAAAGTCAGGCCACAAGGGCAACTACATCTACGCCGAGGTCACCCAGGACGAGCTCTTCGATCCGAAGTTCCAGAAGTGGATCGCGATCGGTCACGGCAAGGCCAAAGACCGGACCAAGAGCGAGTGGTCGTCGACCGAAATCACCTACTCGGTCTCGTTCAAGCGGATCGACAAATAGGCGCCGGCCGACCCTGAGCAAGACAGACACGAGGAGAACGCCATGAGCATCAAGCGCATCACGATCACCGCCCTCGCCCTGCTCGCCCTGCTCGTCGCCGCGGCTCCGGCCGCGGCGAAGCCGGCGCAGACGCACTACGAAGGCGAGACCGACGGCGGCCAGGAAATCTCCTTCGACCTGACCGGCAAGCGCCTCTCCGGCTTCGACGGCTACATCTCGACCACCTGCGTCCCGACCCACGGCGTGCCGCTGACGTTCTCGACCGAATTCAATCCGCCGGGCTCGTTCGTCTTCGGCAAGACCGGCAAGGCCAGCAACACCGAATACATGTCGTACAAAGGGGACGTGACCAAGAACTACACGGTGGACATCAGGCCGGCCGGGAAGAGGTGGACGGTCGGCATCCACGTCAACTTCTCATACGAGGAAGTCACCGGCTCCAGCGGCCTCGAACTCGAACAGCACTTCTACATCTGCCAGGGCGACGACAGCTTCAGCTTCAAGATCGAAAAGCCGAAGCGCTGAGCGGCTCAGTCCGCGTCGTCGGCCGGCCCGTCTGGAACGGCCGCGCCGACGGCGTGGACGCCGCCATCGACGTGGACGATCTCGCCGGTGATGCCGCGGGCGAGGTCGGAGAGCAGGAAGAGCGCGGCGTCGGCAACCGGGCCGGGGTCGCGCGAGTCCCAGCCGAGCGGGGCGGCATCCCCCCACAGCGACTCGAGCTGGCCGAAGCCGGAGATGCCGGAGGCGGCGGCCGTGTGGACCGGGCCGGCGGAGACGAGGTTGGCGCGGATCCCGCTCGGGCCGAGGTCGCGGGCGAGGTAGCGGTTGACCGACTCGAGCGCCGCCTTCGCCACCCCCATCCAGTCGTAGGAGGGCCAGGCGACGGTGGCGTCGAAGTCGAGCCCGAGCAGCGCTCCCCCGTCGTCCATCAGCGGCGTCACGACCTCGGCCAGCGCCTTCAGCGAGTAGGCGCTGGTCTCGAAGGCGGCTTTGGCGCTCTCGCGCGGGGTCGCCATGAACTGGCCGCCGATCGCGTCGGCGGGCGCGAAGGCGATCGCGTGGACGGCGCCGTCGACGCGGCCCCAGCGGCTCTCCAGCTCGGCCCGCAGCGCCGCGATGTCGCCGTCGTCGTTGACGTCGAGGTCGAGGACGTCGGGCGCCGGGTCGAGCCGCGCCGCCGAGCGTTCGGTCATCCTCTTGACCCGGCCGAAGCTGGTGAGGATCACCTCGGCGCCCTCCTGCTGGGCCCGCTCGGCGATCGCGTAGCCGATCGAGTGGCGGTTGACGACGCCGGTGACCAGCAGCTTCTTGCCCTCGAGAATCACGCCGGTACCTCTACCAGTGCGCGCCGCCAGACGACGCGCGGCCGCGCCAACGCGACCAGCTCGTCGCGCTGGTTCAGCAGGCGCCAATCGAAGTCGACGAGGCCGCTGGCCGCGTCGAGCTCCTTTTTCGCTGCGACCGAACCCTCGAGCCGCACGGTGTCGCCGATCCGCACCGGGCGCTTGAAGGCGACCCGCTCGAAGCCGCGCAGCGCCAGCACGAACTCGGGGTCGAACGGCGCCAGGCCGACGCAGTAGGAGAGCAGCAGCATCCCGTGGGCGATCCGCTCGCCGAACTCGCTCTCGGCCGCCCACTCGGCGTCGGTGTGGAGCGGGTGGAAGTCGCCGGTCAGGCCGGAGAAGGCGACCAGGTCGGTCTCGGTGATGGTGCGGCCGCGGGTCGCGAAGCGGACGTCCGCGGGCAGCGCGTCGAAATCGAGCGAGAGAACGCGATCCATGGTCGGCACCGGGTTCGCGGCCTAAACCTCGGTCGAGCCGATCTCGATCCCGAACGCCTCGTGCAGGAAGCGGCCGGTTTCTCGGGCGATCAGTTCGTGGCCGAGCTGCGACGCGTGGAGGCCATCGGCGGCGTAATTGGCGGGGTCTTCGAGCGCCGGGTGGCCGGCGACTGGGAGGCACAGCACCCGCTCGTGCTCGGCGGCGATCCGCAGGGTCGCCTCGTTCAGCGCCTCGGTCGCATCGGCGATCCGCTTGCGGGTCCGCGGTCGCAGATCCATGAAGTGCCAGCTCTC
>Ga0070667_100001962_pt1 | contig 18257 bp, 13 predicted proteins | sample KBSS33metaG_FD_64659 | JGI IMG/M metagenome (GOLD analysis project Ga0070667, IMG submission 64659) | Switchgrass rhizosphere microbial communities from Kellogg Biological Station, Michigan, USA - KBS S3-3 metaG | ecosystem: Host-associated > Plants > Roots > Rhizosphere > Soil ... | reverse complement strand
CAGCGTGCGCGACAAGGTGGCCGCATCCAGCCACTCGGCCGCGATGCGCTGCAGCGCGGCATCGAAGGTCGCGAACTGCGACTCTGCCAGCGTGCAGCCGGCCGCCATCGCGTGGCCGCCGAAGCGCAGCAGCACGTCGGGGTGGCGCTTGCTGAGCAGGTCGAGCGCGTCGCGCAGGTGGAAGCCCGGGATCGAGCGACCCGAACCCTTCAGCAGCCCGTCCTGGCCGCGCGCGAACACGAAGGTCGGGCGGTGCACGCGGTCCTTCAGGCGCGACGCGACGATGCCGACCACGCCTTCGTGAAAGCCCTCGTCGAAGATCGCCAGCGCCGGCGGCGTGCGGCTCGCGGATGCAGCGTCGGGCTGCAGCAGTCGCTCGAGCATCGCTTCGGCTTGCTCGCGCATGCCGGACTCGACGTCGCGGCGCTCGCGGTTGATCGTGTCGAGCAACTGCGCGAGCTCGGTGGCACGCGCCGTGTCGTCGGTCAGCAGGCACTCGATGCCCAGCGTCATGTCCGACAGCCGGCCCGCGGCATTGATGCGCGGCCCAAGCGCGAAGCCGAAGTCGAAGCCACTCGCGCGCCGCGCATCGCGCCCCGCGGCGCGGAACAGCGCCGCCACGCCCGGCTGCATCTGGCCGGCGCGGATGCGGCGCAGGCCCTGTGCCACCAGGCGCCGGTTGTTGGCGTCGAGCCGGACCACGTCGGCGACCGTGCCGAGCGCGACCAGGTCGAGCAGCGCGTCCAGGCGCGGCTGATCCTGCGCCGTGAACACGCCGCGCACGCGCAACTCGGCGCGCAGTGCGAGCAGCACGTAGAAGATGACGCCGACGCCCGCCAGGTTCTTGCTCGCGAAGCCGCAGCCCGGCTGGTTCGGGTTCACGATCACGTTCGCGTCGGGCAGCGCCACGAGGTCGTCGATGCGCGCCGGCAGGTGGTGGTCGGTCACCAGCACCGCGATGCCCAGCGCGCGCGCGTGCGCCACGCCCTGCAGGCTGGCGATGCCGTTGTCGACCGTGAGCAGCACGTCGGGCCGCTGCGCGCGCGCGAGGTCGACGATCGCCGGCGTCAGGCCATAGCCGTGCACCGCGCGATCCGGCACGACATAGTGCAGCGTGTCGGCTGCGGCGCCGAGCAGACGCAAGCCGCGCAGCGCGACCGCGCAGGCGGTCGCGCCGTCGCAGTCGTAGTCGGCGACGACGCAGACACGCTGCTGCCGCGCGATCGTGTCGGCGAGGAAGCTCGCGGCGGCCTGCACGCCGAGCAGATCGCCGGGCGGCAGCAGGCGCGCCAGGCCGTCGTCGAGCTCGTCGACCGCGCGCACGCCGCGGCCGGCGAACAGCCGCGCCAGCAGCGGTGGCACGCCGGCCTGTTCGAGCGCCCAGACGGCGCGCGGCGGCGCGTCGCGCAGGCGGATCGTCGGCGCCGCGTGGGCGGCCATCACAGGGCCTCCAGCACGGTGTGCGGCGCGGCCGTGCGCCAGCGTGCGAGCAGTCGTTGGCTCAGCGCGCGCGGTGCGTTCTCGAAGCGCTGCGCGCTGCGCTCGCCGCACACGGTCAACGCGCACGCGCGACCGGCGCGTGCCGCGGCCAGCAGCTCGGCCAGGTCGCCCGCATCGAGCGCGCGCCAGGCCTCGGCCCACGCGGCCCAATCGTCGGCGAGCAAGGGCGCGCGCAGCGTGTCGTTGATGACGATCGGCGTGCTCGCATCGGGCTGGCGCCGGCCGCAGCCGCTGAGCCAGAACGAGTTCAGCGGCAGCGCGCCGCGTTGCTCGCGTTCCTCGTTCAGCGCGTGCGGGTAGAGCAGCAGCTGCACTTCGCTTTGCAGCCGGCGGATGCGCTGCGCCGCCGCGTTGCGCGCCGCGCTGCCGCGCATCCAGAGTTCGACGTTGCGGCCGATCACGCGGTCCAGCGACGCGCAGGGCAGCTCGGCCAGGCTGTCGTGCGCGACATACCAGCGCGAGGCCGCGCCCCACGCGACCGCAAATCCCTCGGTCTCGAACAGCGCGCGCACCGCCTCGAACGCGGCGCGCGATTCCTCGTCGTTCAGGTCGAGCGCGGCCGGGTCGACCAGCGTGACGTGGTCGCGGCCGACGTGCCAGTGCGCCGGCGTGACCAGCCCCCAGGCGTGCGCGCCGACCTCGAGGCCGTCGCGCGCGGCCGCTTGCGCGGCGAACGGCAGGCAGCCGTCGGCGCCGCGCCAGCCGGCCGCCGCCGCGAGCGCGCGTTCGTGCGGCGGCGACAGGGTGTAGGCATCGGCCTCGTCGCGTTGCGTCGGCGTGAGCAACGTCAACAGCTGCGTCAGGTTGGGCAATGCCAGATCGCGCAGCACCGGCGACGCGGCGTCGGACAGGCCCGACGCGAAGGGAATCAGCAGCTGCATGGCGCGGATTATCGGGCGCTGCCACTTGTCGCCTCGCGGCCGCGCCGCGCGCGATGCGTCCTGTAGCATCGCCTCCCCATGAACTGGCCCTACGAGTTGCAGATCGGCTGGCGCTACACCCGCGCCGGCCGCAGTGGGCGGCGCAACGGCTTCATCTCGTTCATCTCCGGCGTGTCGATGCTGGGCATCGCGCTCGGCGTCGCGGTGCTGATCGTCGTGCTCTCGGTGATGAACGGCTTTCGCAAGGAAGTGCAGGACCGGATGCTCTCGGTGATCCCGCACGTCGAGGTGCTGAGCGCCGACGGCAACGCGCTGCCGGATTGGCAGGCCACGGTCGCGCGGATCAAGGCGGTGCCCGGCGCCGGCGCCGAAGTGATCGGCGCCGCGCCGTTCGTCGCGGCGCAGGCGCTGATGGCGCGCGGCGACGACATGCGCGGCGTGGTCGTGCGCGGCATCTCGCCGAACGACGAAGCCACGGTCACCGAGGTCGCCGCGCAGCTGAAGGACACGGTGCTCAAGCGGCTCGTGCCGGGGGAATGGAACGTCGTGCTCGGCATCGAACTCGCGCGCTCGCTCGGCGTGCGCGAGGGCGACAAGGTCACCGTGGTGCTGCCGGGCGGGCAGGTCACGCCGGCCGGCGTGGTGCCGCGGCTGCGCCAGCTCACGGTCGTCGGCGTGTTCAACGCCGGTCACTACGAGTACGACAGCACGCTCGCGCTGGTGCAGCTGGACGACGCGGCGAAGCTGTTCCGCACCGAGGGCCCGACCGGCGTGCAGCTCAAGCTGAAGAGCCAGAACGAAGCGCGCGAGGTCGGCTTCCAGCTGCAAGACGCGCTCGGCGCGCCCTACGCGGTGCGCGACTGGACCCGCACCAACAGCAACTGGTTCTCTGCGGTCGAGCTCGAGAAGCGCCTGATGTTCATCATCCTGACCGCGATCATCGCCGTCGCCGCGTTCAACCTGGTCTCGACGCTCGTGATGACGGTCACCGACAAGCAGGCCGACATCGCGATCCTGCGCACGCTGGGCGCGAGCCCGCGCTCGGTGATGAGCATTTTCATGGTGCAGGGCGCGGTGTCCGGGTTCATCGGCACGCTCGCCGGGCTGCTGATCGGCCTGCTGATCGCGTTCAACGTCGGCACGCTGGTGGCCGCCCTGGAGGCGTTGCTGCGCGTGACCTTCCTGCCCTCCAGCGTCTACCTGATCAGCCGCATGCCGAGCGACCCGCAGGTCGGCGACATCGTGCCGGTCGTGCTGTTCTCGTTGCTGCTGGCATTCCTCGCGACGCTCTACCCGAGCTGGCGCGCGAGCCGCGTGCAACCGGCCGAGGCGCTGCGTTATGAATGAACCGACCCCCCGACCGCCGAGTACGGCAGTCGACCCCCCGAGGGAGTCGGGCCGGCTTGGGACCGGCCCGGCGCTCGGCCCGGAGGTCGTCATCCAGGCCAGCGGCCTGCACAAGCGCTTCACCGAAGGCAGCGGCGACGCGGCGCTCGACGTGCACGTGCTGCAGGGCGTCGACCTGAGCGTGCGGCGCGGCGAGACGATCGCGATCGTCGGCGCCTCGGGTTCGGGCAAGAGCACGCTGCTGCACTTGATGGGCGGCCTGGAGGCGCCGACCGCCGGCAAGGTCGAGCTCGCGGGGCGCGATTTCACCCACATGAGCGCGGCCGAGCAGGGCGAGTGGCGCAATGCCCGCCTCGGCTTCATCTACCAGTTCCATCACCTGCTGCCCGAGTTCAGCGCGCTCGACAACGTCGCGATGCCGCTGCGCATCCGCCGCCAGGCCAAGCCCGAGGCGCGCGAGCGCGCCGCGACGGTGCTGGCCCAGGTGGGCCTGGCCGAGCGCGTGCGGCACCGGCCGTCGCAGTTGTCGGGCGGCGAACGCCAGCGGGTCGCGATCGCCCGCGCGCTGGCGGGCGGCCCGGCCTGCGTGCTCGCCGACGAGCCGACCGGCAACCTCGACCGCGAGACCGCCGACGGCGTGTTCGAGCTGATGCTGAACCTGGCGCTCGGCCAGGGCATGGCCTTCGTCGTCGTCACCCACGACGAGTCGCTGGCCGCGCGCTGCGGCCGCGTGCTGCGCCTCAAGCACGGCCGCCTGAGCGGCTGAGGCCGCGGCGGCGCCGACGTCAGCCGCAGCTGACGCGGTCGCGCCCGCTGTTCTTCGACTGGTACAGCGCGGCGTCGGCGCGCGCGATCAGCGCGTGCGCGTCGTCGCCCGGGCGCAGCGCGGCCACGCCGCCCGAGATCGTCACCGTGAACAGCACCTCCTGCGTGCTGCGGTTGCGGATCCGCATCGCCTTGGCGCGCAGCCGCACCTGGTCGGCCAGGCGCGCCGCTTCGGTCAGCGTGCTCTGCGGCAGCACGATTGCGAACTCCTCGCCGCCATAGCGCGCCGTGGCGTGTTCGGGGTCGGTCACGGTCAATCGCAGGATCTCGCCCAGGCCCTGGATCACGCGGTCGCCCATCACATGGCCGTGCGCGTCGTTGACTTTCTTGAAGTGGTCGATGTCGAGCATCACCAGGCAGTGCTGCTGGCCCGTGCCGGGCGGCTGCTGCAGCAACGCGGCGAGCCGCTGGTCGAAGCCCTTGCGGTTCAGGATGCTGGTCAGCGGGTCGAGCAGCGCCTCGCCGCGCGCCCGGTCCAGGTCATCGCGCAGCCGCGCGATCTCGCTCTGACCGGCACGCACCTGCTGCTGCAGCGCGGCGGCCGAACTCTTCATCTCGGCGGTGCCGGCGCGGGCCTGGTCGAGGTGCGGCGACAGCGCCGCGGTGTCGCTGGAGCGCAGCGCGGCCGACAGGTCGTCGAGCTGCGCGCCGAAGCGATGCGCATCCGTGCCGGTCTGGGACGCGCTGCTGGCGATGCCGCTCATGACGCGCTGCAACTCGCCGCCGATGCGCTGCATCGCCGCCGCGTCGGGTGGAACGATGTGCTCCTGGTAGAGCTGCCCGATCACCGTGTCGCTGAACGGCACGCTGTCCTGCAGGCGCTGCTCGACTGCTGCATGCAGGGTCGGGTTGATGCCGGCCGCGTACTCGTACCAGAGCGTGAAGGTGACGGGGTTGAACGCCGCCTCGTGCCGGCCCATGTAGCCCAGGGCCACGCGCAGCAGCTCGGCGCTGCGTTCCTTCGGTTCGGTGTAACGCATCGGTTGGTTCGCCCTGGCTGTCACGGATGGTGCATACGCGGGAAGCGACCGCTGCCCTCAGAAGCTCGAACCTGGCTCGCGCAGGAAGGCCACTTCTTCGGGCGTCGATTGTCGGCCCAATAGCGCGTTGCGGTGCGGGAAGCGACCGAAGCGGTCAACCACTGCCCGATGCTTGTGGGCGTAAGCCAACATCTGCTGCAGCTCTGGCGCCTCGGCGGCCAGCCGCGTGAACAGCCGCACCGCCTCGTCCTGCATCGCCAGACCCTCGGCGTGTTCGAAGGGCATGTAGACGAACGCGCGCCACTGCGCCGGCAAGGCCTCGTCCTGGCGCGCGCCCACCATCGCGGCGGCGGCGCGCAGCGCGCGCGCGTCGCCGGCGAAGGCGCGCGGCGTGTCGCGAAAGACGTTGCGGGTGAATTGGTCGAGCAGCAGGATCTGCGCGAGCGCGGCGCGCGGCTGCGCCGCCCAGGCGGCGAGTTCGCCGCGCAGCGCGCGCTCGATCAGCGCCCCGAAGCGCTGCGCGATCTCGCGGTCGGTGGCCTCGCTCTTGGTGAACCAGAAGGCGCGTTCCGCGCCGTCGTCGGCGCCGAACCAGTAGTCGAGCACGGCCTGCGCGTCGGCCGGCAATGCACCCGCGTCGGCGACCGTGGCACCGCCGAGGCGGTGCCACAGGTAGGTCATCTCGAGCGCCTGCACATGGGCGCGCTGCGCGTTGTCGGCGGCGCCGCCGTGACCGCCTTCGATGTTCTCGTAGTACAGCACCGGTTGCCCGAGCGCGAGCATCTTCGCCGCCATCTTGCGCGCGTGCCCGGGGTGGACGCGGTCGTCGCGGGTCGAGGTGGTGAACAGCACCTCGGGGTAGCGCCGCCCGGGCTGCAGGTTCTGGTACGGGCTGTAGGCGGCGATCCAGGCCCATTCCTCGGGCAGGTCCGGGTTGCCGTATTCGGCCATCCACGAGGCACCGGCCAGCAGCCGGTGATAGCGCCGCATGTCGAGCAGCGGCACGCTGCACACGACCGCGCCGAACAGCTCCGGGCGCTGCGTGAACGCCGCGCCGACCAGCAGCCCGCCGTTGCTGCCGCCTTCGATGCCCAGACGTGCCGGGCTGGTGATGCGGCGCGCGATCAGGTCCTGAGCGACCGCGATGAAGTCGTCGTAGCTGCGCTGCTTGTGCGCCTTCAGCGCGGCCTGGTGCCAGGCCGGGCCGTACTCGCCGCCGCCGCGGATGTTCGCGACCACCAGCACGCCACCGCGCGCCAGCCAGCCCTGACCGTAGCCGGCCGCGTACCACGGCTGCATCGAGATCTCGAAGCCGCCGTAGCCGTAGAGCAGGGTCGGCGTGCTGCCGTCGCCGGGACGTGCGGCGTCGACGCCGGCCGGCCAGACCACGAAGTAGGGCACACGGGTGCCGTCGGCGCTGGTCGCGAAGAACTGGTCGACGTGCATGCCGCTCGCGTCGAAGCGCGGCGGCAGCGCCTTCAGCGTCTCGCGCGCATCGCTGCCGGCGCGCGCGAGCCAGAGCGCATCCGGCGTCAGGAAGTCGCTGTAGCCGAGCAGGTAGTGGTCGGCCAGCGGATCGCCGGCCCGCGTCGGGTCGTGCAGGCTGGCGGCCGAGAGCGTGCCCGGGAACGGCGCGTCGATCGCGCGCCGCACGAAGCCTTCCGGTGTGCGCTGCCACTCTTCGAGGCGGCTGGCGACGTCGTCGAGCACGTTGACGACGACATGGTCGCGCGTCATCGTGTGGCCCGCCAGCGCGCGCGTGGCGGTCGGCGCGAACAGCACGTCGAAGCGACGCGCGCCGGCCAGGAACGCGGCGGCGTCGGTGGCCAGCAGCGCGCCACCGGGAAGGGTCTGCACGCCGATGGACCAGTCGCTGCGCAACTCGATCAGCAGCGTGTCGGCGGGCGCGCCGGCGCTGTTCCAGAAGTCGATCGACGCGTCCTCGGGGACGTCGAGCAGGCGCAGCCCCCCGCCTCCCAGCAGGAAGTGCTGACGGCGGTGAAAGTCGATCGCGCGCACGAACAGCGTGCGCTCGTGACCCGGCGTCGCATCGACCGAGACGTGGGCGGTCATGTCGTCGGGCGCGACCTCGAACACGGTGGTCGCCGCCGCCAGTGGCGTGCCGCGCGCCCAGCGCCGGATCGTGCGCGGGTAGCCCGAACTCGTCAGCGAGCCGGGGCCGACATCGGTGCCGACGTAGATCGTGTCGGCGTCGATCCAGTCGACCTCGGACTTGGCCTCGGGCAGTACGAAGCCGCCGGCGACAAAGGCTTTCGCGACGGTGTCGAATTCGCGCACGACCGCCGCATCGGCGCCGCCGCGCGACAACGAGATCAGCACCCGCGCGTGCGCCGGCGGCAGCCCGACCGCGCCGCCCCAGACCCAGTTCTCGCCCTCGGCCGCGCCGAGCGCGTCCAGGTCAAGCACCGTCTCCCAGGCCGGCTCGGCCTGCCGGTACTGCGCCAGCGTCGTGCGCCGCCACACCCCACGCGGGTGCGCTTCGTCCTGCCACAGGTTGTACAGGTGGTCGCCGCGACGCGAGACCTGCGGAATGCGCGCGCGCGAATTCAGCATCTCGAGCAGACCGTCGCGGATCGGTGCGAACTCGGCGCGCGCCTGCAGCAGCGCCTGCGACTGCGCGTTGCGCTCGCGCACCCAGGCAAGCGCGTGCTCGCCGAGCACGTCTTCGAGCCACAGGAAGGGGTCGCTCGCGTCGGTCGCTTCGGTGTCGGTCATCGGGGTCTCGGCGCTCAGGCCAGCAGGCCGGCGGTGGCGGGATGGCGGCGCATGTAGGCGCGCGCGTACGAGCACAGCGGCCGCACCTTCAGCCCCTGCGCCCGGGCATGATCGAGCAGTGCCTGGACCAGTTCGCCGGCGATGCCGCGGCCCTCGAGCGGCGGCGGGACCTCGGTGTGGGTGATCGTGATCACGCCGTCGGCGAGCCGGTAGTCGGCGACACACGTGCGGCCCTCGACGATCGCCTGGAAGCGGCCGCGTTCGGGGTGGTGTTCGATGTGCAGCGTCATGGCGGAAAGCGGTCGGCCGCGATTGTGACCGCCGCCACGCGTCCGGTTCACCCCGGGTTCAGGCGTTTCGGCGCGATCTCGACCGAGTGCTGGCCATCGCCGACCCAGGCGCTGCCGTCCTGCACGCTCAGCTGCAGCTGCATGCTGCGCTGCGCCAGCGCGGCCAGCGCCTGGCTCTGCGCGGCGTCGACCTGCCAGACCGCGATGTTGGAGGCGCGCGTGATCTTGGTCGCCAGGCCGGCCCACCAGATCGGCGTGCTCGCGCTGAAGCTGTAGACGCTGACGCGGTCGGCGCGGCCGCTGGCCTTCATCAGGCGCTTGTCGTCGGGCTGGCCGACCTCGACCCAGTGCTTGATCTCGCCGGTCAGGTCCTTGTGCCACAGCGCGGGTTCGTCGACATCCCACAGATCCTTCGCGAACTCGAGCATGCCGTGGTGGTCGTCGGCCGGCAGGTTCAGCGCCAGCGCGAGCAGGCGGATCATCATGCGCTCGTCGGTCTCGGACGGATGGCGGGCGATCGTCACCGCGTGGTCGACGTAGACGCTGCGGTCCATGTCGGCGATCTGCAGTGAGGCCTTGTAGATGATCGCCTTGATGGCCATGACGGGGAATGCGCGCGGGTGAGGAGCGGCCGATTGGACCACAGGGTTCGCGGGGGACAATCGCCGACACCCCGAACGAAGGACACGCCATGAGCATGAAGAAGACCGACCTCGTCAAGAACCTCGCGAAGAAGCTCGACGGCCGCATGAAGAACGCCGGCGTGCCGGACCGCTTTGCGCAGGGCGCGGCCGACGCCACCGACAAGCGCGAGCAGCGCCGCCGCGACGCTGCGGCGGGGCTGGTGCCGTTCGCGTGCAAGCTGCCGGGCGAACTCGTCAAGCGGCTGCACGAGCGGGCCGCGGCGCACGAGGGTGGTGTCAACGCGCTGGTGGCGCAGGCGCTGGAGCAGGCGCTGCGCTGAGCGTGGCGGCACGCGCCGACGCCGTTCTGTCAGGCCGCGTACAGTGGCCCGACCAAGAGCTGCGGCGCAAACATGCGCCAGGAGTCGTTCGCATGGCCTCGGAAGAATTCGACCTGTTCGTGATCGGCGCCGGCAGCGGCGGCGTGCGCGCCGCGCGCATGGCGGCGCAACGCGGCGCGCGCGTCGCGGTCGCCGACGACAAGCCGCTGGGCGGCACCTGCGTCAACCTCGGCTGCATTCCGAAGAAGCTCTACAGCTTCGCGGCGCACTACGCCGAGGCCTTCGAGGAGTCGCACGGGTTCGGCTGGCGTGCCGACGCGCCGGTGTTCGATTGGCCGACGCTGAAGACCAACCGCGCCGCCGAGATCACGCGTCTGAACGGCATCTACGAGCAGCTGCTGACCGGTGCCGGCGCGCAGGTGCTGCGTGGTCGCGCGCGGGTGGTCGGCGCGCACGAGGTCGAGCTCGGGACGCGCCGCTACCGTGCGAAGAACATTTTGGTCGCGACCGGCGGCCACCCGGTCGTGCCGACGTTTCCGGGCTCGGAGCTGGCGATCACCTCGAACGAGATCTTCGACCTGCCGGGCTTCCCACAGCACCTGGTGGTCGTCGGCGGCGGCTACATCGCCTGCGAGTTCGCGTCGATCTTCCGCGGCCTGGGCGCGCAGGTGACGCAGCTGTACCGCGGCGCGCAGGTGCTGCGCGGCTTCGATGCCGACATCAGCGACTTCGTTGCCGCCGAGATGCGCAAGAAGGGCGTCGACCTGCGCGTGCGCAGCGAGCTCGAGCGCATCGAGCGCGACGACGGTGGCCGGCTGCGCGTGACGCTGCGCGATGGCAGCACGCTGGTCGCCGACCAACTGCTGCAGGCGACCGGTCGCGACCCGAACACCACGGGGCTGGGCCTGGCCGAGGCCGGCGTGCGGCTCGCGTCGAACGGCGCGGTGCTGGTCGACGCCCACTATGCCAGCAATGTGCCGGGCATCCATGCGATCGGCGACGTGATCGATCGCATCCACCTGACGCCGGTGGCGCTGGCCGAGGCGATGGCGCTCGTCGATCACCTGTTCGGCGACGGCCGACGCGCGGTCGACTACGAGCTGATCCCGACCACGGTGTTCACGCACCCCAGCGTCGGCACGGTCGGCCTGTCGGAGGCGCAGGCGCGCGCGCGTCTGGGCGCGGTGCGGGTGTTTCGCAGCGAGTTCAAGGCGCTGCGGCACACGCTGTCGGGCAGCACCGAGCGCACGCTGATGAAACTGGTCGTCGACGCGCGCAGCGACCGCGTCGTCGGACTTCACATGGTCGGCGCCGACGCCGGCGAGACCATCCAGGGCTTCGCGGTCGCGTTGAAAGCGGGTGCGACCAAGGCGGTGTTCGACGCGACGATCGGCATCCACCCGACCGCCGCCGAGGAGTTCGTGACGATGCGGGAACCGGTGGCATGATGCCGGCCTTGTCGACGAACCATCCCCGACCCGCCATGCGCACCCTCATTCGCACGCTGCTGATCCTCCCGCTGCTCGCCGCCACGCTCGCGGTCGCCGCCGACAAGCCGGGCAAGAAGGAGGGGAGTTTCGGCACCGGCACCGCGACCGGCGCCTACCTGACGAGGGACCAGCTGCGCGTCTGCCTGGCGCGCCAGACGAAGGTCAACAGCGAAAACGCCGCGATGGTTGCAGAACAGACCGCGCTCACGGCGCTGAAGGCCGACATCACGCGCGGCGGCGACGAGCTCAAGCAGAAGCTCGAGGCGCTCGACCGCACCAGCGCTGACGCGGTGGACGGCTACAACGGCTTGGTGACGGCGCGCGACAAGCAGATCGACGAGTACCAGAAGCGCGTCGACGCGTTCAACGCGCGCGTCGAGGCCAACGGGGCCGAGCGCGACGCGTTCGGCCAGGGCTGCAACAACCGGCGCTATTTCGAGGAAGACGAGATCGCGATCAAGAAGGGCAAATAGGCGTCGCGAGCGTGACGAACGGCCGGCGGCCGCGTTCTTCTTGCAACACGGCGCGGCCGGCCACGCCCCGTAAAATCGGTGCCTCTCCGACCCCGAGACGCGCCATGCCCATCACCAAGATTGCCACGAGCAATCCGCTGCTGCAGCCCTGGAACACCCCCTTCGGCCTGCCCCCCTTCGAGGCCGTCCGGCCCGAGCACTTCGAACCTGCTTTCGACGAGGCGCTGAAGCAGCACCGCGCCGAGGTCGACGCGATCGGCGCCGACCCCCAGCCGCCGAGCTTCGACAACACGATCGCCGCGCTGGATCGCAGCGGAGCGCTGCTGCACCGTGTCGAGAACCTGTTCTACAACCTGACCGCCAGCGAGACCTCGCCGGCGCTGCAGGCCGCCGAGATGCGGCTGGCCCCGGTGCTGGCCGCGCACAGCAGCGCGATCTCGATGCACGCGGCGCTGTTCGCGCGCATCGATGCGCTGCACCGCGAGCGCGACGCGCTGGCGCTGTCGCCCGAGCAGCGGCGCGTGCTCGAGCGCTTCCACCTCGGCTTCGTGCGTGCCGGGGCCAAGCTCGGGCCGGCCGAGCAGGCGCGCTACGCGCAGATCATGGGGCGGCTGGCCGAGTTGACCACGCAGTTCGGCCAGAACGTACTGGCCGACGAGTCGGGCTTCCGCCTGGTGCTGCGCGGCGAGGCCGAGAGCGCCGGCCTGCCGGCGTTCGTGCGCGCCGCGACGAAGCAGGCCGCGCTCGACCGCGGCATCGGCGACGGCCTGCTCGTGACCCTGTCGCGCTCGCACATCGTGCCGTTCCTGACCTTCTCCGAGCGCCGCGACCTGCGCGAGCAGGCCTGGCGCGCGTGGACGACGCGCGGCGAACACGCCGGCGCGCACGACAACCGACCGATCGCGCGCGAGATCCTCACCCTGCGCAACGAGCAGGCACGGCTGCACGGCTACGGGAGCTATGCCGACTACGCGCTCAGCGATACGATGGCCGGCCAGCAGGCCGCGGTGACCGCGCTGCTGACGCAGGTCTGGGAGCCGGCAAAGGCGCGTGCCGCCGAGGAGCTCGAGGCGCTGCAGGCGCTCGCGCTGTCGCGCGGCGAGGCGGCGCGTCTCGAACCCTGGGACTGGCGCTACTACGCCGAGAAGGTGCGCCAGGTGCGCTACGAACTCGACGAGGCGGTCGTCAAGCCGTACTTCCCGCTGACGCGCATGGTCGAGGCGCTGTTCGACTGCGCGCAGCGTCTGTTCGGCGTGCGCTTCGTCGCCCGCCCGGAACTGCGTGCCTACCACCCGGACGTGAAGATCTACGAGGTGCGCGCGGCCGACGACTCGCCGATCGGCGTGTTCCTGCACGACAACTTTGCGCGCGCGACCAAGCGCAGCGGCGCGTGGATGAGTTCGTTCCGCCGCCAGTCGCGCAACGGCGGCGCCGCCGGCGCCGAGCGCGCGCTGCCGATCGTGATCAACAACAACAACTTCGCGAAGGGCGCGCCCGGCGAGCCGACGCTGCTGAGCTTCGACGATGCGAGCACGCTGTTCCACGAGTTCGGTCACGGCCTGCACGGGCTGCTCTCGGACGTGACCTACGAGAGCGTCTCAGGCACCAGCGTGCTGCGCGATTTCGTCGAGCTGCCGTCGCAGATCTTCGAGCACTGGCTGGCCGAGCCCGAGGTGCTGAAGCGCCACGCGCGCCACTACCTGACCGACGAGCCGATCCCCGACGCGCTGATCGAGAAGCTGCACGACGCGCGCCTGTTCAACCAGGGCTACGAGACGGTGCGCTACACCGCGTCGGCGCTGGTCGACATGGCCGCGCATGCGCTGACCGACGCCGCCGCGCCCGACGTGGTGGAGTTCGAGCGCGCCGAGCTGGCGCGCATCGGTGCGCCGGCGGTGGTCGGCATGAACCACCGGCTGACGCACTTCCAGCACCTGTTCTCGGGCTCGGGCTACGCCGCCGGCTACTACGTGTACCTGTGGGCCGAGGTACTCGATGCCGACGGCTACGACGCGTTCCGCGAGGCCGGCAGCCCGTTCGACCCGGCGGTGGCGCGGCGCCTGCGCGAGTTCATCTACGCGACCGGCAACTCGATCGAGCCGGCCGCCGCGTACCGTGCGTTTCGTGGCCGCGCCCCGACGGTCGAGCCGATGCTCAAGCAGCGCGGCCTGGTGCCGCAGGGTCAGTGATCCTGATCCGCTGAGGCCGGAAACAGCCGGTCGAGCGCATCCAGGAAGGGCTTGAACTTGATCGGCTTGGTCCAGTAGTCGTCGAAGCCCGCGGCCAGGCCGCGCTCGATGTCGTCCGGCATCGCGTTGGCAGACAGCGCGATGCACGGGATGCCCACCGTCTCGGGGTGCGCGCGCATCTGGCGCAGCACCTCGAAGCCGTCGAAATCGGGCAGCTGCATGTCGATCAGGACCAGGTCCGGCTGCAGCGCGCGGGCGCGCGCGATCCCGGCCGCGCCGGTCGCCTCGGAGGTGATGCGCAGGCCCGACAGGCTCTTCACGAGTTCCTCGACCAGCAGCACGTTGACGCTGTTGTCCTCGATGTAGAGCAATTGCCCGGAACGTGCCTTCGCCGCCGAGCCATGAACGGGCGGCGCCGCACGCGCGGCGACCTCGACCACCGGCACCGACGGCAACGTGAGCTCGAACACGCTGCCGCGCCCGGGCACGCTGGACACGCCGACCTGTCCGCCCATGCCCTCGACGAGTGCCTTGACGATCGTCAGGCCGATGCCCGAGCCGGCGATGCCGTCGCCCTCGGCACCGAGCCGGTTGAACGGTTCGAACAACTGGACGATCTGCTCGGGCCGCAGGCCGCGCCCGGTGTCGCGCACGCGCAGCCGCACGAGGCCGGCATCGACGGCGGCGTCGACGATCACCTGGCCGCCCGCCCGGTTGTACTTGATCGCGTTCGTCAGCAGGTTCAGCAGCACCTGGCGCAGCCGCGTCGGGTCCGCGCGCACCGTGCCGTCGAGCGCGCCGCGGTGCACGACGACGCGCTGCCTGCCCGCGAGGTCGGCCACCAGCGGCAGCGCCTGTCCGACGGCGGCGGCGATGGTCACGTCCTGCAGCTCGAGCTTGTGCAGACCGGCCTGCAGGCTCGACAGGTCGAGCACGTCGTCGATCAGCGTCAGCAGGTGCTCGCCGGCGGCGCGGATGTGGTCGAGCCGCTCGGCCCGGGCGCCGTTGGGCGGCAACTGCTGCGCCTCGAGTTGCAGCAACTGCGTGAAGCCGAGCACCGCATTCAGCGGGGTGCGCAGTTCATGGCTCATGCGCGACAGGAACTGCGACTTGGCCTGGCTTTCGCGCTCTGCCAGCAGCGCCTGCTGGCGCGCGAGCTCCGCGTTCTTCGCTTCGGTGACATCCCAGTTCACGCCGACGCGCCTGAGCACCTTGCCATCGGCATCGCGCAGCGCCGCCGAACGCGAGGCCAGCCAGCGATAGCGGCCGTCGGGCAGGCGCACGCGGAATTCGTAGGCCGTGGGCGCCATGCCCAGGTCGAAGTCGGCGGGTTCGTCGAGGTTGAATGGGCGATCGTCGGGATGCAGGAGGGACAGGCGCTCGATGCGGTCGGGCGCGAAGGGGCGTGGTTCGAGGCCGCGCAGCCGGAACATCTGCTCGTCCCACCGCGCCGGGCCCTCGGCGCCGCGTTCCCAGGTGCCGATGCCGGCGTGACGCGCGATCAGCGCCGAGCGCTCGCTGATCGTGTGCAGCGCGGCCTGGGCGTCGTGCCGCTCGGTCACGTCCATCGCGATGCCGAACACGCGCAGTGTTTCGGGATCGGTGCGGTCGATGTCAGCGCGCAGCACCATCCAACGCACCGTCGCGTCGCGCTTGACGGAGCGGAACTCGAGTTCGAGCGCACCCTGCGCGCCGCGCAGGTACTGGCGGGTGGCGTGGCCGACGCGCGCCCGGTCGTCGGCGTGGACGCAGCGCTCGATCCACTCGGCCAGCACCGGCGCGCGCGGCGCGCCGACCATGTCGAACAGCTCGTACATCTGCGCGTTCCATTCGCCGTGCATCGAGCCGATCTGGGTTGCCCAGATGCCCACCCGCGCGGCACGCGCCGCCGCTTCGAGACGCAGCGAGAGCTGTTCGGCGCGGCGCGAGCGCTCGACCTGTTCGGTCAGGTCGAGCGAGACGCCGACGAAGGCCAGCGCCTGGCCCGACGCGTCGCGCTCGACGACCCGGCGCACCAGCATGTGCCGCCAGCTGCCGTCGGGCCAGCGGTGGCGGGTCTGCGCATCCACCGGCCCGTCGGCCTGCAGCGCCTGCGCCGCCGCCGCCTCCAGCTTGTGGCGGTCGTCGGGGTGGGTGTAGGCCCGCGCCTCGGCGATCGTCAGGCCCTCGCTGCGGTAGGGAATGCCCAGCACCTTGAAGCCGTGCTGGTTGTAGTGCACGCGGCCGGTCTTCAGGTCGTGGCGCCAGAGCACGATGTCGGCGAGTTCGGCGGCGATGCGCAGCTGCATCGTGGCGCTGTCGAGCGAACGCGCGAGTTCGTAGACCTCGGTGTCGTCGACCATGACGCCCACGGTGCGGTTGGGAGTGCCCTCGGGCGAGTTCTTCACCTCCCATTGCGAATGGATCCGCCGAATGCTGCCGTCGGGCTGCCGCACGCGGTAGCGCTGCGAGTACCGCCCGGCGTGGCGCGTCGATTCGAGGTAGTTCGAGGTCTGCTGGTCGTCGGGGTGGATGTGCGAGGCCGCACGCGCGTAGTCCGGCGTCTCGTCGGTGGGCTCCATGCCCCAGAAGCCGAACACGTGGCGGTCCCAGCGGCCCCGGCCGGACGGGATTTCCCGCTCCCATACGCCCAGGCGACCGAACTCCTGCGCGATGTCGAGCAACTCGGACAGGTGCTGCGCGCGCGCCGCGAGTTCGTGGTCGGCGGTGGTGTCGCGCAAGGTCCACAGGCGCTGCGTGTCAAGGGCCGTGACGCGCGCGTCGACCCACAGTGCTGAGCCCGACGCGGCGCGCAACTCGAGTTCGAGCGCCACGGGTGACGGCGATTGAAGCGCCGCGGTCAGCGCGCACCGCGCCGCGCCGGCGCGCCAGTCGGGCGGCGCCAGGCTCGCGAGCTCGGCGGCCACGCCGATGCCGCTGCTGCGCTCGAACGCCGGGTTGCACCACAGGATGCGGCCCGAGGCGTCGGTCAGTGCGAGCAGGTCGTGGCTCTGTTCCAGCCACGCCGTCAGCAGCGCCGGGCCGGGCGCCGCAACGGGCAAGGGTGAAAGGTTTGTGGGGTCACTCATGGGCGGCGCCGGGCGCGCGCCGCCCGTGTGCGCGGGGCTTGTCACCGACCCGCGCAGTCTAGCCGTGCCCGCCGCGCGGGAAAGCGTTGATCAGCGCCGGATTCACCGACCGGTCGAACGCTTCGCTACGTCAGGCGAACTGCAGCACCAGCTTGCCGAAGTTCTCGCCATTGAACAATTTCAGCAGCGTCTCGGGGAAGGTGGCCATGCCGACGACGACATCTTCCTTGCTCTTCATGCGGCCGTCTTTCAGGTAGCCGGCCAATTCGGCCACCGCGAGCGGGAAGCGCTCGGTGTAGTCGAACACGACGATGCCTTCCATGCGCGCGCGGTTCACGAGCAGCGACAGGTAGTTGGCCGGCCCCTTCACCGGCGTCGTGTTGTTGTACTGGCTGATCGCGCCGCAGATGATGATGCGGGCGCCGCGTGCCAGGCGCGTCAGCACGGTGTCGAGGATCTCGCCGCCGACATTGTCGAAGTAGATGTCCACGCCCTTCGGGCAGGCGTCCTTCAGGTCGGCCTTCACGTTGCCGGCCTTGTAGTCGATGCAGGCGTCGAAACCGAGCTCCTTGACCACCCACTCGCACTTGGCCGCGCCGCCCGCGATGCCGACGACACGGCAGCCCTTGATCTTCGCCAACTGGCCGACCGTCTGGCCGACGGCACCGGCCGCGCCGGACACGACGACGGTCTCGCCGGCCTTCGGCTGGCCGACGTCCATCAGGCCGAAGTACCCGGTCATGCCGGGCATGCCCAGCACGTTGAGCCACTGGTTCGGCGTGCCCAGGCGCGTGTCGATCTTGAACAGCCCGTTGCGCTTGATCTGGTCGGCCGCGATCAGGCAATACTCCTGCACGCCGGGCGTGCAGCTGACCACGTCGCCGACCTTGAAGCCCGGGTTCTTCGACGCGATCACCTCGCCGATGCCGCCGGCGCGCATGACCTCGCCGATCGCCACCGGCGCGATGTAGCTCTTGCCCTCGTTCATCCAGCCGCGCATCGCCGGGTCGAGCGAGATCGCGAGGGTCTTGACCAGCACGCCGCCGTCGGCGGGTTCGGCGACCGGCTCGGTCGTGAAGTCCCAGCCGTCGCGCGTAGGCAGGCCGTTCGGGCGGGCCTTCAGGCGGATCTGGTGGTTGGTCAGCGCGGCGAGGGCGGTCATGGCAGGTCTCCTGAAGGGTGAGGCGCGCATCTTAGGCCGCGGCGCGCGGCCGCCGCGTCACCGACGCGACGCCGCGCGCGGGCACAAAAAAACCGCGGCAGGGGCCGCGGTTTTCTGTGGCCGGGCTTGCGCCCGGGCTTTACAGCACCTTGATGTTGGCTGCTTGCAGGCCCTTCTGGCCTTGCTTGACTTCGAATTCGACGCGCTGGTTTTCCAGCAGGGTCTTGAAGCCGTTGCCCTGGATGTCACGGAAGTGGGCGAACAGGTCGGCGCCGCCCGCGTCTTGAGCGATGAAGCCGAAGCCCTTGCTCTCGTTGAACCACTTCACGGTACCGGTTTGGGTCGTCATGGA
>Ga0070667_100001961_pt1 | contig 18259 bp, 15 predicted proteins | sample KBSS33metaG_FD_64659 | JGI IMG/M metagenome (GOLD analysis project Ga0070667, IMG submission 64659) | Switchgrass rhizosphere microbial communities from Kellogg Biological Station, Michigan, USA - KBS S3-3 metaG | ecosystem: Host-associated > Plants > Roots > Rhizosphere > Soil ... | reverse complement strand
TCTGGTCTTCCGTGTGCGCCACGAGTTTGGCCTGCAGGTGCTGAGACCTGGGACTTGCGGCAGAGAGCTCCTGCAGCGCGCGATCGAGCAGTGCCAGGTCGCTTGAGAGGGTGTTGTCGGTCAGATTCGGATCACGGGAGTGACCCGGTGCGGCCAGGTGCAGATGCAGCAGCGCCCCTTGCTCCTCGACGCCGTCGTACAGGCAGACCACCAGCGAGCTTTGCAGCTCGGCACACAGCACCACATCCTCGGAGGTGATCCGGTAGTTGTCCGCCGCCACCGGCACTTCGGGAATCGGGGCATCCATCCGCCCAGTGTCGCAGAGGCTCGCGGGCGATCGGTGTTAGCTCCGTCACAGTACGGCGCATGCGAACGCCTCTGCTAGTATGCACGCGGGAATTTTTGGGAGCTGTCGTGGTAACTCACAAGGGTGGTTGTCATTGCGGACGCGTGCGCTTTGAAGTGCAGGCGCCGGCCGAGATCGAGGTGCTCGACTGCAACTGCTCGATCTGCACCAAGACCGGCTACCTGCACCTGATCGTCCCGGCCGCGCAGTTCCGGCTGCTCGATCCGGCAGCACCGCTGACGAATTACACTTTTAATACCGGAGCGGCACGCCATCTGTTCTGCTCGGTGTGCGGCATCAAATCATTTTACGTGCCGCGCTCGCACCCCGACGGCTACAGCGTCAACGCGCGCTGCCTCGATGCGGGCACGGTCACCGCGATGCGCACGCTTCCCTGCGACGGACGCAACTGGGAACAGCAATTTCCGGGCGGGCGCGGCAAGCATACCTAGCAGCGCTCACTTCTAACTGCGCTACCGTTGCCGATCCGCTTTAGGATGCATGCATGTACGACCCGCAGATGCAGCTTGAGACTTCGCGCCTGATCCTGCGGCAACCGCGCTTAAGCGATTTTGACCGCTGGGCCGAATTCATGGCCGATGCCGAGGCATCGAACTACATCGGCGGGGCGCAGCCGAAGCCGGTGGCCTGGCGCGCGCTCGCGGCCATGGCCGGTTCGTGGGCTATCGCAGGCTTTGGGATGTTCTCGGTCATCGAGAAGGCGAGCGGCGAGTGGATCGGGCGCCTTGGACCCTGGCAGCCGGATGGCTGGCCCGGCACCGAAGTCGGCTGGGGAATCCGGCGCGAGTACTGGGGACGCGGCTATGCCGTCGAGGGGTCGATCGCCTCGATCGACTGGGCGTTTGAAAAGCTTGGATGGACCGAAGTGATTCACACGATCGCTCCTGAAAATCTGAATTCACAGGCGCTGGCGCGCCGCCTTGGGTCGACCCGGCTCGGTTCAACCTACCTGCCCGCGCCCTTCGCGCACATGGCTGTCGATGTGTGGGGGCAGTCGCGCGCGCAGTGGCAGGCGCAGCGCTCGAAATTGCCGCTGAGCCTGAAATGACGGCGACGGTGCGGGGCCAGTCATGAAGAAGTCGCGGCTGGAAGCTTTCAGCGATGGCGTACTCGCCATCATCATCACGATCATGGTGCTGGAGCTGAAAGGGCCGCACGAGCCGACCTTAAGCGCGCTGTGGCCGCTATGGCCGAAAATCCTGAGCTATCTGATGAGCTTCGTGGTTATCGGCATCTACTGGAACAACCATCATCATCTCTGGCAGGTGGTCGAGCACGTCAAGGGCAGCGTGCTGTGGGCCAACCTGCATTTGCTGTTCTGGCTGTCGCTGGTGCCGTTCGTCACCGCGTGGATGGGCGAGAATCAGTTCGCGGCCGCGCCGGTGGCTCTCTATGGAGTGGTGCTGCTGGGCTCGGGCTGCGCCTACTACATCATGGTGCGGCTGCTGCTGGCGAGCCATGCTAACGACTCGCTGCTGGCGCGGGCGATGGGGAGCGATTTCAAGGGCCGCATTTCGATCTGGCTCTATTTGATCGGCATCGGTGTTGCGTTTTTCTGGCCGTGGCTGGCCGGCGTGCTCTATGGCGTGGTCTCGGTCATCTGGCTGGTGCCCGACCGCCGCATCGAGAAGCTGATAAGTCCTAGCGCTCGATAGTGTAGACGAGGTCGGCGCTCTGATTGGTGCCGGCCTCAGTGCGGATCGCCCAGTGATCGCCGAGCGAGTAGTGCGCCTTGATGGTGTTGATGGATTCCACGAGGCTGACCCCGTAACTCACGTACAGGCGCGGTGACAGGTAGCGACCGAGCACGAGCGAGGTGTCGTTGTTGGTGTCAGTCTCGACACTGACATCATCCAAACCGACCTTGCTGCCGAACTGCTGGAACAGCATGGCGCTGCCTTGCAGTGCCGCAGCTCTGCCCCGCGACTCGGAGGTGTTTTGCAGCGAGTCCAGCGAGCCGCCGGCGATCAGCAGCGAGGCGATCTGCGATTGAGATATCGGCGGATCCGAAAAGAATGTCAGCCGCGGCTGCCGCAGCGTGCCGCGTACATTGACCCCGGCGATTATATCGGTGAATTTCTTGATCGCGCGCAGGTCGATGATCGGGTCATTCAAGGGTCCGTCCTTGAACTGCAGCCGGCCGCGCTCCACCTCGAGCTTGCGGCCATAGGCGGTGTAGCTGCCTTCCTCGACTTGCAGCTCGCCGGTGCCGCGATTGAATCCCGAATCATCCGCGACGGTGCGCAGGCTCCCGCTGAGGCGCCCGACCAGCCCCAGTGTATCAATGGTGACGCGCTCACCGAGGCGCAGCGTCAGGTCGCTGAACACGTGAAAACTTTCGCCGGGTGGCGCCTGGTTGGCGCTGACGATGACCTCGTCACTCGAGGCGCGCTGCGCGCTGGTCAGGGTGTCCGGCCGCAGCAGGCGCGCATACGGTAGTACGACGTCGCCGGTGATATCGATCCGGCGGCCATCGAGCTTCATGTACACGTTCGGCGATGCCTGCACGCGCGCTTCTGGAATGTTGACGACCCTAAGGTTCTGGCCCGCAAAGTGCAGACCCCCATACGGCAGACCATTGCGCCAGTTGATCGCGCCCTTAATTCGGCCGTGACCGTCGGCGCCCGTTTTGGCTTCGCCCTCAAGTCTGAGTTCAGTGTCCTTGAGCTGCGCATTGAGCCAGAGCTCGCGCAGCGCCAGGTTGATCTGGTAAGCATCCACCTCCCCCTTGCTCACCTTGAGTTCGCCGTTGAAGAGCGGCGCGCCCAGCGTGCCCGCCAGCTGCAGGTTGGCGTCCAGCTGGCCGCTGACTCGGTCGACCTGTCCAACGTAAGAGTCTATAAAGCCGAGGGATTGTGTCTGCAGCTTGATCTCGCCATTCAGCGGCCAAGTCGCATTGACGGTGCCGCTGCCGCGCGCGGCCGCGTGGCCGGAGATGTTGCCGGCGGTGCCCGCATCCAGCAGCACGCTGGCGGCCAGACCGCTGGGGTCCAGCGTCGCCTGGACATTGCCGTTGCCGAGACTGAAGGACTCCACGCGTCCGCCGCTAAGATGGTGGCGCAGCAGCGCATCGGCCAGCGCGCCGTTCAAGGCGCCCGTCCAGGGTGCTCCCGGCAGTGACTCGGCGCGTATATCCAGTGACACCTGGCCCTCATACACGGTCTCGCCGGACACGCCTGCGGTCAGCGCGCTCAAGGGCACGCGCGCGGCACTGAAGCTCAGCCGGCCGTGATCGTTGGCGTTGGCCGCCGTCAGGCAAAGTGCCGCGGCGACATCGTGCAGGCACAAGCGCTCGAGCTGCAGCTCGCTGCCGTCCAGGGCGGCAAGCAGCGTCGTGGGCGCGGCCAGTACGAGGTGCATGTCGGCGTTGTCAGTGGCCGTGAACTCGCTGATGGCGGCGCGCCACACACCGCCTGCGAAGTTGCCGGTGCCCCCGGCGCGCACGATGAGGGGCGTGGCGCTGACCTGCAGGTTGAAGCGATGGCTCGGAGCCGTGCCGCTGGTGATAAAGCTGGCGTGGCCGATTTCGCGGTTGCCCAGACGCAGCCGGTCAAGCTGCAGGTTGACCGCCGCATGACCGCTCCCCTGGGGATCGAAGTCAACGTGTGCCTCGACCTCGTGCAGGGTGGCGCGCCCGAACGCAAGATCCGAGCCCGTCACGCGCGCCAGGATCACCGGGTTGTGCGCATCGCCTCGCAGCCGGCCGCTGGCGCGCACGCGACCGTGCGCCCCCGTTTGCAGCAGCGCCAGGTCGGCAACATCGACCGCAAAATGCAAATCGGGCTTGGGCGCGATCTGCCCGTCGGCCTCCAGATGAGTGGCGCCCAGCTGCACCCGCACCTGCTGCAGCGTCCAGTCATCGCCATCCAGGGCGATCGCGCCATGGCCGCCCGCTGCCTGACCGCGAACCTGTCCGCTGATGTCGGTGACACCCGCCTGCAGCGTGCGGCCCGCACCCATGCCCCGACCGCTGGCGGAAAATCCAAAGTTGAGGTGCCCGCTGACCGTCGGGCGCAGGCTGGCGACATTAAGGCCGTGCATTGCACCGCTCGCCGACCAGCGCACTTCCGGCGACCAGCTCAGTGCGCCGTTCAGCTGCGCCCGCCCGCCGAAGGCCTCGACCGTGGCGGCGGGAATGTCCAAGCCATCGTGCGCCAACCGCCCGGAGGCGCGCACCTGCATGACCGGTTGCTGGAGCGCCTGCAGATCGCCGTTGGCCGTGAATGCGAACGGCTTCGCGCCATTGAGCGTGTACTCGCCGTTCGCGCTGCGAACGATGGTCTCCGCGCCAGTGAGCGGCCAGCGGAATGATTGCCACTGACCGTGCAGGTTCATACGCGCCCCGTCGTCGGCAAATTCAATCTGCCCGGCGCTGCTGAGCTGCGCGCCCGAGGCGCGATGCCCGAGATTGAAGTGCGAAATCGAAAAGATGCGCGAGCCGTAGTTGCCCGCGAAATCGACCGCCAGCGCTCCGGCGTGGAGGCCCTCCGGATCGAGCGTGCCGCGGGCGGCAAAGCCCTGGTGACCTCCGCTTATCGCCAGCGGACCGCTGATGATGCCCAGCGCATTACCGGCGCCGAAGGCGCGCAGGTCCAGGCTGCGCACCTGCAGATCCCCGCGCCAATGCCAGTCGCCGGTCAGCGCCAGTGCATTGCCGTGAAAATCGGCGGTGAAGGGAGCCAACACTACGGCGCCGACTCTGACGTTGTCCAGATTGCCCCCGAACTGTCCGTCAATGAGCCACGCGGCCTCGTCCGCCGTCGCTGCTTTGCTCAGCCGCACCTGTCCATGGAGCCCCATGGACTGCGCCGCGCGCACGGTGCCGCTGGCGTGTACCTCGAAACCGCCATAGTGCAGAGCGCCTTCAAATACGCGGATGTCGCGCGCGCCGATCTGCGCCGAAGTGTTCACCTGATCGGCTTCGAGCGTTGTGCCGCTCGGTGCGATCAACTTGGCATGGCCGACGCGCAGTCTCACGGCGTCGATGTTGAGTAGCCCCACCAGGAAATGCGGTTCCCAGTATTCGTCGGACTGACTCACGTGCGGAAGCACATGGATGGTCACATCGCCGATGTCCAGGTGCCGCACCTTTATGGTCTGCCACAGCAATGGCAGCAATGCCACGCGGGCATCCACGCGATTGGCAATGATCTGCACGCGCGCATGATCGACCTCGACCCGGTCGGCATGCAGTCCCCGGTGCAGCGTGCCGCGCGCGCCCGTGATGGACAGCGCAACCGGTCCGATGCGGCGGTTTGCGAGCGATACCAGATGCTGTAGGCCCGACTCGGTCCAGCCCAGGTAGTAGATGGCGCCGATAACCAGCAGCACCAGTGCCAGCAGCGAGATCCAGGAAGTGTGCAGCAGGCGGCGCATCAGAGTTGCGGCGAAATATTGAGGTGCAAGCGGGGACCGGGGCGTGGATCAAATCCCGGCGCGCGGAGGGCCTGGGCCAAATCAATTCCCACGGTCACCACTGGCAGGCGCCAGCGGAAACCCACGCCCACCGAAACGGCCAGCGGATCGCCGATCCGGTTGAAGGCATTGCCGAAGTCCGAGAACACTGCCAGCCCAAAAAGGTGGGGGAGATCGCGCACCACTTCTACGGTACCAGTCAGCAGATAGCGACCACCGGTCTTCACTTCGGTGCCGGCTTCGGGACCGCTGGGAACGATCTGCACGGGGGATAGTGCATTGTAGGCAAAACCGCGCACGCTGCGATCGCCTCCGGCATAGAACCGGAAGGTGATTGGCAGGTCCTGGAAATTGTCGATCGCGCTGGCGCCGGCCTCGCCTCGCAACAGCAGATGCCAGCGCGCAGCGATGTTGAGCACGCGCTCGGACCTGAGGTCGAGGCGCAGAAAATTGGCGTTTGAGCCAAGCCCAGTGCTCGAACCAATTAGCTCGGCGTACAGGGTGCGCGAAAACAATTCCTCGCCGAGGTAGCCCTCCGGGACCGAGGCGTAGGTGATGCCGGGCACAATCAAATCGTCCACCAACTTGCCATTGATCGCATCAGTGCTGATCGTATGCATGGCGCTGAGCGATAACACGCGTTGCCAGCGCCCAAAGCTCTGCGTCACGCTTGGAGTGAGGGATTGCTCCCGGGTGTCGACGCCGGTGCTGACTTCCTGAGACTGATCCAGGGCCTGCAGCGAGAACTTGTCGAGCACCGGATCGCCAATGGGGACATCGTAACGCGCATTGACGTAGTCTTTTCGCTGCGATATCTGCCATTGCACGCGCAGACGGTGCCCGTGCCGGTTGACCAGCGGATTGAGCCAACTGATAGATGCGCGTACTCCGTCGTCGGTGCCATAGCCGGCCGCGAGCTGGTAGGTATTGCGGGCCGTCTTGGCGGTGATGCTGATTGGCACCGTATGCGTCACCGGGTCACGTGCGCCCTGCGTAACCTCCACGTCGGTGAAGAACTGGCTGTCATCGAGCGCGAACTGGGTGCGCAGCAGTTTGGCCGCGTCGTAAGGGTCGCCCTGCTGGTAGCGCAGGTAGCGCCGCAGCTGTGATTCGTAGATCGCCGACTGATCCACAGTCGTGGCCCCGAAGAAGTAACGCTCGCCGGATTCGAGTTCCAGAAACACGTTGGCGCGATGGGCGGCCGGGTCGACCTGCAGTTCATTGCGCAGCAGGCGTGCGTCCAGGTAGCCATAGGTGGCCGCCGCCAGCTGCAGATCCGACTTCATTTTTTCATAGGCCGCGTGCTCCAGGCGCCTGCCCTTAACGAGCGTGCGCGATCCGGTCACGCGCTCGAACACCGGATCGGTCGCCCCGGAGCCGCGTACGATCACGCTGATGGTGTCGAGCAGCACCGGCTCGCCCAGCTTGATGTCGATCTGCACACGCCAGTTTCGCCCGTTGTCCTCCGAGGTGAGGTGGGGCTGTATGGTCGGTTCGTAGTAGCCGTAGGGCTTGAGGGCATCGGACACTTCATCGTTGACCCTGCGGAACAGCCGTGCGACCGCGTCGGGCTCGATGCGGTCGCGGTCCTTGTAGCGTTCCAGGCTGAGCAGCGCCAGCACGTTCTTGCGCAGCGTGCTGTCCACCCCGTTGACCTCCACGCGAATCGCGGACCGCGCTGGGGATGTGAACGCGCACAGACAAAGCAGCGGCAGCGCGCGCAGCCCCATAGTCAACCAAGCAAGCTTCACGCGCGGCGTCATTGATGTAGGAGTACTGGCTTCAAGCCAAGGTTCCCGGGTCACGGCGAGGAGGGGAGCGCAGAGCCCGTGGCTCGCGAATACCATACTTCGATCAAACGCCGGGCGATTGAGTAGGCAGGTGGCAGCAAGGGGATTCCGGAGGATGCGAGTTCCGCGGCTGTAAACCAGCGCGCATCTTCGAGCTCGCCATCCAGGTGCAGCGAATCTGACCGATCCGCCGTCGCCTCGAAGCCCAACATCAACGAGGACGGGAACGGCCAGGGCTGCGAGGCAAAATAGCTGACGTTGCGGGCGCGCACGCCGGTCTCTTCACGCACCTCGCGCAGCACTGCATCCTCGAGGCTCTCGCCCACCTCCACGAAACCCGCCAGCGCCGAGTAACGGCCGCGCGGCCAGGTAGATTGACGGCCGAGCAGCACATGATCGCCGTCGCTCACCACGACAATGACCGCAGGATCAAGGCGCGGGAAAAATTCGCTGCCACATTCCGTGCTGGTACATTGCAGGCAGTGTCCGGCCAGGCGCGAGCGTGTGGGCGCACCGCATACGCCGCAATGGCGGTGCCGGGCGCGCCAGATCAGCAGGCCGCGGGCGCAAGCGAGTACCGCCGCCTCCGGCGCCGGCAGCTCGTTGAGCAGAGGCCGCAGCTCTTCGAGCCGGGTTCCGGCGGGCCACTCGGTAGCATCCGGCGAGGCGCTGACCAACACGCAACGCGTATCCTGGTACCAGCCCAGCTGGATCAGCTGCTCGGGACTGGCCGCGCGCACCAGCGGGTGCGAGGCGGCAAGATAGGCAATGGCGGTGCGCCCGCCATCATTCACCAGGTGCTGGGTGCCGGTTGAGACAATGAACCGCGTGCCGGGCTCGGCCAGCGCCGTGGCGATCCAGTCTTCCTCGGTGCGGGTCTCGGAGCGGCGGTCCAGCCACGCGCCCGAAAACGGATTTTGGCTTGGAAATTCTGTCATCGGGCCACCGAGTGCATGGCCCGATATTATCAGTTGGCCGTCTGCGAGCCTTAAGCCGTTGGAGCCTGCGCAGCCATAAGGGCCGGCGTATTCGACTTGCTGGAGCGTGCGGCCTTCGGGGGATCGCTGGAGCACAGTGCGCACAGTGCCGCGCGCAACCCCAGCGTATCGACCACCAGCAGGGCGCCACAGTCCCGGCACTCGCCGAACCGCAGTTCGCTGCCGCGTGAGAGCGCATTGACCAGCAGCACGGCGTGCTCGAAGCCAATGACCGGTGATTCAACCGCGTCCCGATAACCTTCATACGCGCGGCACAGGCAGGCGCCCCGATCCACGTCGGCAACCAGTCGCGACATGGAGGGGCGGGGCAAGGCGTCGAATACGCCCACTAGGCAGCACAGGCTCGCCAGCGCGCTGGCTTCGTCCCGTATCTGCGCACTACGCAGGAAATAAGATGCCTGGCGAGGTGATCGGCCGCGGTGGCGCGTGCTGCGGGCGCCGCTTTGCAGGTAGGAATGATAGAGCTTGCGGATCCTATCGTCGCTTAGCCCGGTCCATTGGCGAATCGTCCGGGTACGGGCCTCATGGCGGATAAAGCGCATGGCCACATCGATCCGCAGCCGGTCGCGGTTGTAACGGTCATCAGAAATACGCATGGCAGTTGGCTCCCGGTCAGTTGGTGTATTATAAGATTTGGTCCAAATATCCCAAATTTTGAGGTGGAGGCCAAGACCCGCGCGAGCAAATATTTCATCGGGCCGACGGAATACCAATGACCGAATCTCCATACCTGGGCACAGTTCTGGCGGGCGCGGCCGACCCGGCGCTGCGAGAGTCGCTGGCGGAGCTGAATGAGGAGATTCTTGAAAGCCACCTGGGCGCCTTTCCGGATCTGCGCAGTCACTGGCTGGAACTGGACGCGACACGGCGCTCACGGCTGGCGCGCTGCCCGTTTCTGCTGGCCGATGCCGGCTTTGCTCGCCCGCAGCTGTGGGCCAGTGTGTCCCTGGGCGGTGTGCACGAATCGCAGGCGCCACGCGCGTTGCCTGCCAACCGCAGCGCGCTGTCCACGCCGTTGCTGCGCCGGGTGCTGATGCTGGCCTGGCACCTGGCGCGCGCCCACCGGACCGCCGCGCGCGTGGTGCTGGGTATGAATAGCTCCTGCGCGGCGCTGCTGGCCGGGAGCCGGCTTGCCGATCTGGAGGCGCTGGCGGAACGGCAACCCGCCTGGATCAGGCCGCGATGGGAGCAACGGGCGCAGCTCTGGCAAACGTGGATCCAGGCGGCATCGCAGGACTCGCCGCGCGCACTCCAGCGCCTGCAATTGTGGGGGCTGCAGTCACTCGCCGCGGAAATCCGGCGGCGCGCCGACTGAAGTCCGCCCCGTTGCGCGCGGGCTCCCCGCCCGCGCGATGTGCGATAATTCGCGTTCACCCAGGTTCGCGGGCCGCATGGAGTGTCACAGCAGTGGCGACACCGACGATTGAAGACAATGCACAGGGCAGCAGCACAGCTCGTGGCCGCGGCGTGTGTTTGCCCGGCAATCGTAGCGACGACCGGAACGGGCATATCCGCGTGATGTTGCGGTGACGCGCCCGATGCAGGCGCTGTCCGTCCGCGGCTTGACCAAGACCTACCACAACGGTGTGCAGGCGTTGCGCGGCATTGATCTGGACGTGGAACAAGGGGACTTCTTTGCCCTGCTCGGCCCTAACGGCGCCGGCAAGACCACCCTGATCGGCATCATCACTTCGCTGGTCAACAAGACCGCCGGCACCGCCAGCGTCTTTGGCTACGATCTCGATCGCCAGCTGGAGCGGGCCAAGTCGTGCATTGGAATCGTTCCGCAGGAGCTGAACTTCAATCAGTTTGAAACGCCGCTGACCATAGTCGTCAACCAGGCCGGCTTCTACGGCATACCGCGGGCGGTGGCGCGCGTGCGCGCCGAGAAGTATCTGCGGCAACTGCAGCTCTGGGACAAGCGCAACGGCATGGCCCGCGGCCTGTCGGGAGGCATGAAACGCCGGCTGATGATTGCGCGCGCGCTGATGCACGAGCCGCGGTTGCTGGTGCTCGATGAACCTACCGCCGGCGTGGATATCGAGATCCGCCGCTCGATGTGGGAGTTCCTCAATGACATCAACGCCCGGGGCACCACGATCATCCTCACGACTCATTACCTTGAGGAAGCCGAGAGCCTGTGCCGAAACATTGCGATCATCGACAACGGCCAGATTGTCGAACGCGATCGCATGAGCAATCTGCTGCGCGGGTTACGGATCGAGAACTTCGTGCTGAACCTGCGCGATCCGCTCTATGCGGCGCCCGCCATCGCCGGCTACACGCTCAAACTCGTTGACGATCACACGCTCGAGGCCGAGGTTTCCAAGGAGCAGAGCCTGAACGGGCTGTTCTCGCAGCTGGCGGCCCAGGGCGTGGAGGTGCAGTCCATGCGTAACAAGGTCAACCGCCTGGAGGAGGTGTTTATGCGGCTGGTGGAGCGGGGTAACAACCATGGCTGAGGTGGCCACGACCGAACCGCCAAGCCCGATGCCCTCGCTCAATGCCGCCCGCTGGACCGGCTTTGCGACCATCATCATCCGCGAGTACGGCCGCATCGTGCGCATCTGGGGCCAGACGCTGGTGCCCTCGGCGGTGACTGCGATCCTGTACTTCGTGATTTTCGGCAGCCTGATCGGGCGGCGCGTCGGGCAGATGGGTGGCTTCGACTACATGCAGTACATTGCCCCGGGCCTGATCATGATGTCGGTCATCACCAATTCTTACAGCAATTCCGTGTCCTCGTTCTTCGGCGCAAAATTCGGCAAGCACGTCGAGGAGCTGTTGGTTTCCCCGCTTCCCAACTGGATCATCGTCGCCGGCTATGCGGGCGGGGGCCTGCTGCGCGGACTGATGGTGGGATGCGTGGTGACGGTGGTATCCCTGATCTTCGCGCACCTGCCGGTGCACCATCTGGGACTGATCGTCGCGGCCGTGCTGCTGACCTCCATGTCATTCTCGCTCGGTGGCCTCATCAACGCCGTGTTCGCCAAGAATTTCGACCAGGTGAACTGGATCCCGGCTTTCGTGCTGACGCCACTGACGTACTTTGGCGGCGTGTTCTATTCGGTGTCGATGCTGCCGCCATGGGCGCAGACGCTCTCGCACATCAACCCGATCTTGCACATGGTCAACGCCTTCCGGTATGGCTTTCTGGGCGTGAGCGATGTGAGCGTGCCGGGCGCCTTCGCGATTATGGCCGCGCTGGTTACCGGTTTGTTCCTTACGGCTCTCACGCTGATGAATCGCGGCGTCGGCATCCGCGACTGAGCTAAAGGCGGATCTCAGCGCCGCCGGCCGGCGGCGCTGAGACTTGCGTAATCAACCTTTGGAATCGACGGTCGGGCAGCTTGGCTCGGTCCAGGCTTTCTCGGGCGGCGGAGCCATCTTCTTGTAGTCGCTGGGCATCTCGAACTGATCGGCCGGTATCGCCGAAGAACTGATCGAAGTGGTTTCGACCGAGATCTCCGCCACCGTGACCATTCCCGGGGCCGGCGCGGCCGCCGCCGGAGTGCTCGATCCGGATGTGCTGGCCGGGGGCGGGGTGTCTGCGGCCTTCTTCTTGCTGAACAAGCCGCCAATCATCTTGCTGGCAAATGCGCCCGCCGCAGAACTGGCGATGGCACCGCCCACGCCACCGCCGGCGGCATTTGAGGCGGCCTCGGTGGCTTTGGATTCGCCGGCCCCAGCGGTAGTGTTCGCCGCCGCGCCCACTGCAGCGCCACTCGCGTCAGAAAGCACATTGCCCGAGGATCCGCCGCCGCCGCCCGCGGTGCTGCTGCTGCCGGCCGCGGACTTGCACTTGGGTCCGCCGATGGCGAAGCGGAATGTGGTTTTGAGCGGGTAGCCCTTGAGAGCTGCCGAATCGCTTGCCAGTTTCTTCATCGCGTCCTTGTAGGGTGTGAGGAACTGGCTGAGCTGAGCAGAAGTGGCGAGAGTCGCCGCGTCGTCCAGTCCCATCGCATGCATGTAATTCTTGGTGAAGGTGGTGCGCGTGGCCAGCTCCGGAACGTCATCGTTGGCCAGCCAGCTGTCGAGCGAGTAGGCCATGTCGCAGGACTCACCGGTATCCGGGTTCGCGCAGCTCTGCGTCATGGTGACAATAGCGTGATGGGTGGCGTGTCCGGCGAAGGTGGCGGTGTCGCCCGGAGTCGAGACGTTGGTCGTCGCCGGGGTCATGGTGCACTTCGAAGTGTCGACGGTGGGCGAGCTCTGGGCGGCAGGGGGCATTGGACAGGACTTCATCTTCTCCGCGACGGCCTTGATGCGCTGTTCCATCTCCGCCCGCTGCTCGGGAGTCGGGAATGGCTTTTCAATGTAGGTTTTCTTCTTGGTGTCGGCCGTCATGGTCAGCGTGCGGTCGAGCCGGACAATCTCCAGGCTGTCGTTCTTCCCGCACAGCATCGACATGAATCCATCGCAGCGGAACTGGGACTCGGTGCGTTCCTTATCGTCGGTGATGCGCTTGGTGCTCGAGCTGTGCGCCTTGATGACCGCGACATTGAGGTTGGTCTGCTCCTGAATGGTCACGTCGGCATGCGCGCTGGCGCAGGCGAACAACGCAACCAGGGCGATGGGGGCGGAATGCTTATTCATGACGGACACCCTCTGGGGCTTTGTTTTGATGACGGTCCGGGGACGGCTAGCGACGCTGCCGCCCACATATTATAAGCGTGGCCGACCGAAACGCGACCTGACCGGCCTTAGGAGCGTTGCCAGTCCTACATCCGTTATGTCCCCAATGGGCGCGGCCGGGGATTCGCAACACAAGCTTAACGTTCCCGTAATCTGCCGGTAGCAAATGCCGCTGATCATGGCCTCATGAATCGTGCGCAGTTACTGCTAGCCCGGTTCGATGGCACCGAATACCGCCTCTGTCGCGGCCTGAACACTGCCGCCAACCGGACCTGGGTGCTCAAGCTGATGCGTCTTTGCAGCCGCCTTGGCGACGGGGTGCTGTGGTACGGGCTGATGGGTGGCCTGCTGCTGGTGTACGGGCGCGAGGCCAGCCGGGCCGTCCTCATCATGGGCGCGACGGGACTGGCCGGCTACCTGATCTACCGGCGCCTCAAGAGTTCGCTGGTCCGCGAGCGGCCATTCATCCGCCATCCGGGAATCACCATGGCGATGCCGCCGCTCGATCGCTACAGCTTTCCGTCCGGCCACACGCTGCACGCGGTCAGCTTTACCTTGCAGGCAGTGGCGCATTTTCCGCAGCTCGCCTGGATCCTGATTCCCCTGGCCTCGCTCATTGCGCTCTCGCGCGTGGTGCTGGGACTCCACTATCCCACCGACGTCATTGCCGGTGCAGCCGTGGGCGCGCTGCTGGCCGCCGGCGGACTGGCGCTCGCCTAAAGGCAGGCTGCTTCGGTGCGCGTGCTCATGCTCTCGGACGTCTATTTCCCGCGCGTCAACGGCGTGTCCACCTCGATCGCGACATTCCGCGCCGACCTTGAGGCTCTGGGCGTGGAGACGACCCTGGTGGTTCCCGAATACGGCAACGCCAGCTTCGGTGCGGACGAGCCGGGAATCGTGCGCGTGAGCGCGCGTCCCGTGCCGCGCGACCCTGAGGACCGTTTCATGCGCCGCAGTGAGCTCAGGCGCGCCCTGCAGCAGCTTTCGGACGGGCGCTTTTCTCTGGTGCACGTGCACACGCCGTTTCTGGCCCATTACGCCGGATTGGAGTTTGCCCGGCAGGCCGGCATCCCGGTGATCGAGACCTACCACACCCATTTTGCGGAATACCTCCACCATTACATTCCCTTCCTCCCTCGCGCGCTGGGCCGCGCCCTCGCGCGCACGATTACGCGCCGGCAATGCAATGCGACAGACTCTGTGATCGCACCCTCAGAGCAGATGTTTGCCCTGCTTGCGGCCGCCGGCGTGCAGCGGCCGGTGACGGTGATCCCGACCGGCCTGCCCCCGGTTCGGTTTGTACCCGGCAACGCGGAGCGCTTTCGCCGTGCGTACGCTCTTTCCCAACGACGGCCCATCGTGCTGTACCTGGGCCGGGTGGCCCACGAGAAGAACATCGGCTTTCTGATCGACAGCTTCGCCGAGGTGCGCCGCGCCCGGCCCGACGCCCTGCTGGTGATCGCCGGGGAGGGCCCCGCGCGCCACGCGCTCGGGCAGCGAGTGTTGCTAGCCGGAATGGCCAAGGACGTGATGTTCGTGGGCTACCTGGATCGCGACGGCGAGCTGGCCGATTGCTACGCGGCCGCGGCAGTGTTCGTGTTCGCCTCCCGCACCGAGACGCAGGGCCTGGTGCTGCTCGAGGCGATGGCGCAGGGCTGCGCGATCGTCTCGACCGCATGCCTGGGTACGGTATCGATCCTGCAGAACGGGAGCGGAGCGCGCGTGGCACCCGAGAACCCCGCGGTTTTTGCGCAGGCGGTGATCGATCTGCTCGATGACCCTCCGCAGGCCCGCCATCGTGGGGAACTGGCCCGGACTTATGCGCGCGGCTGGGGCTCGGCGGCGATGGCCGCACGATTGCGACAGTTTTACGCGGAACGGGGCGCTCGCGTTAAGATTGACCCGGAGCCGGCTGCGACGGCGGCGTCCGGGGAATCGAATGAGCGCCAAGCGTGCCTTGATAGTCGATGATTCACGTTCCGCGCGTACGTTTCTGACCCGCGTCCTGGAGCGCTACGACCTGCAGGTCGACAGCGCCGCCTCCGCCGAAGAGGCCATCGAATACCTGATCCGCCAGCGCCCCGACGTCATCTTCCTGGACCACCTGATGCCGGGCATGGACGGGTTCGAGGCCCTGACTGCGATCAAGAACGATCCGCGCACCGCCACCATCCCGGTGATGATGTACACCTCGCAGGAAGGCGAGCTTTACTTAAGTCAGGCGCGCGCCCTGGGCGCCATGGGTGTGCTGCCCAAACAAACTCGCCCGGCCGATGTCAGCCGTGCGCTCGAGGCGCTGCGGCTGCTCGGCGAGCGGCCCGAAAGCGAGATTGCCACCGTGCGCGTGCCATCGCTCCGGGAAGTCGATGATCCTTCGGAGCCGAGCGTCAGACGGCCGCCGCAGATTTCGATTGCGCCCCCGGCCGGCATGCCGGCGGACATGCGTGCGCAGCTCGATCTCATGCTGCGCAATCACGGCATCGAGCTGCGGCGCTTCGTGGCCCAGTCGCTGGCCCAGCACACCGGGCAGATCATTAATGAGGTGCGTGCGCTGATGGAGGGCGGCGAGCAGGGGCTGCACCTGGACTACGATTCCCCGACGCAGCGGCCGGGCCTTTCGGGCGGCGCGACGCTTTGGCTGGCCGCGGCGGCGGCGGTCATCGCCATCTTCGCCGGAATTCTCTGGTATCGCTCCAGCAACGATACGGGCCCGAGCGCGGAAAGTGCCCGCGCGCCGCTGGTAGGGGAAACTCGCTCGCGACCAGGACCGGTTGCGTCCGCGCCCAAATCAAACCGCCGCACGGTGACATCCGACTACGTCCCGCCAACCCCTGGACGTGGCCTTGCGGTGGCCGTCGAACCCGTACCCTTCGGTGAGCCGCCGCTGGGCGGGGCGCGCATCGATGCGGTACAGAACATACTCGCACGGCTGGTGGCGGCGAACTTCCGTGGAATTGTTGAGATCCGCAGCATCCCCGGCCGATTCTGCCTGCAGGGGACCGGCGACACCGTCATGCTGCCCGCGGCGGAAATGAGCTTCTCCAAGTGCGACCAGATCGGTAACCCGGTGGATACGGGCGGCGTCGCCGGGCGCGAATCCGTGGCCTTCGCCAACATGCTCAGCGCCCAGCACACCCACGGGCGCGGCGCCTTCGACGTGCAGCTTTCGACCGGCGGCGTGGATGAGGTGGCGGTGCCATACCCGATCGCTTCTTCCACCCTGACGGCAGGTGAGTGGAATCGCATCGCGGCCGCCAACAACCGCGTCGAAGTGCACACGCACCCGCAACCTTGACTGACGTTCCGGCGATTGGTCCGGGGCTGGAGCTGGACTTAAGATTTCAGCCGCCGCGCTGGCTGCGCGGCGCGCACCTGCAATCCGTACTGACCAGTCTGCCGCCGCGCCGGCAATGGGCGCGTTGGCGGGCACGCGACGTGCTAACTCGTGCGCGGCCGTGGATGCTCGACTGCGGCGATGGAGTGCGTCTGCAGGCCTGGCACAGTGCACCGGGTGCGCCCGCGACTCGCACGGCCGTGCTGTTGCACGGCTGGGAAGGGAGCACCAATTCGCGCTATGTGCTCTCGCTCGCGGCGCTGCTGTTCGCGCGAGGCTATGCCATCGTGCGCTTCAATCTGCGCGATCACGGTGCCACGCAGGGACTCAACCAGGGCCTGTTTCATTCCTGCCGTTTAAGTGATGTGACCGGGGCGCTGCGCGCGATAGCGGCGCGTTGCGGCACCCAGCCGCTGTTTCTCGCCGGCTTTTCGCTGGGCGGGAATTTCCTGCTGCGTGCCTGTGCCGAGCCGGCGCTGCCCGCCACCGTGCGCGGGGTTGTGGCGATCTCACCGGTCCTGGAGCCAAGGCACACGCTCGATGCGCTCGAGCTCGGCTGGCCGCTGTACCACGCCTACTTCGTGCATCACTGGTCGCGTTCGCTCAAGCGCAAGCAGCGCGACTGGCCGGATACCTTCGACTTCAATGAGCTGGTGCGCACCAAGAGCCTGCGCCAGATGACCGACGGGCTGGTGCGCAAGCACACCGATTTTCCCGACAGCACCTGTTATCTGGATGGCTACTCGATCACCGGCGCGCGGCTTCAGACCTTAGGCATACCCGCGCGCATATTGATCGCCGATGATGATCCGATGATTCCGCCTGCCGATCAGGCGCGCCTGGCGCCGACCCGGTTCCTGCGCATCACGCGCACTGCGCTGGGCGGCCACTGCGGATTTCTGAGCCGGGTGCTGGCGCCAGCCTTCAGCGACCGTTTCACGGTCGAGCAATTCGCGCAGCTCTAGCCCTTTTCCATCAGCTCGGTGAATTGCCGGAAGCGCGCCTGCAACTGCGCGTTGTGATGCGGAAGGTGACAATGCAGCGCGACCTTCGGCCAGTTCGCCGCGGACGCGGGCGAGGCCAGCTGAGCGACGCCGCGCGCGCTGGCCTCCGCGTCGATGACCTCCACAGGAAGTTGCAGCAGGGCCGCCAGACGCCGGCCCAGCCAGCGCGAACGGCTGATGCCGCCGGCCAGCACGACGCGCCGCGGCGAGCCGGCCTGGCGGGCGAGCAGCTCGGCATTGACGGCGATCATGAAGGCGATGCTTTCCACCAGACCCGCGAATCTGAGCAACGTGGCGGAAGAGGTGGGTGGGTGCGCACTCCCGACCACAGCATCGCCCACGAAGCGTGATGGCTGCTGCACCCGCCACCAAGGCGAACCCAGCCCGCCGATGCCGTTCACAAACAAGGGCGGCGAGAGGGCATCGGGCAGTGCTTCCAGCGCCGGCCACAGATCTGCCTCGGCGCACGGCTCCTCGGTGCAAAACCAGCTCACGGCGCTCCCGGCACCATTCACGGTGCCTTCCAGCGAGAAGAGGGCGCCGCGCTCATCGCGGCTTAAGACGCTGCCGAGGAGCGGTGCGGGTGATTCCGGCCGCGAATGGAGCGGGCGCTGGATAAACGCTCCGGTGCCCAGATTGACGTAGACGGTGCCAGGATCGGCAGCGCCGAGCGCGTAGGGGACCGCCGACTGGTCTCCGGTCACCGCGCGAAGTTC
>Ga0070667_100001958_pt1 | contig 18275 bp, 17 predicted proteins | sample KBSS33metaG_FD_64659 | JGI IMG/M metagenome (GOLD analysis project Ga0070667, IMG submission 64659) | Switchgrass rhizosphere microbial communities from Kellogg Biological Station, Michigan, USA - KBS S3-3 metaG | ecosystem: Host-associated > Plants > Roots > Rhizosphere > Soil ... | reverse complement strand
CGCCGTCGTGCAATGGCTGGACCTTCTGGCATGTCGAGCAACTTGGAAAGCTCGAGCCGCTCGACGCCTTCCGCCAACGCCATCTGGCGGTGCTCGCCTAGCCTCTTGCGCGGCCCGTCGCGGCTGGCAAGAAAGGCGTCATGAGCTGGCGGCTCAAGACCTGTCTGCTGTGCCTGATCGCGCTGCTCGGTGCGGCCGATGCGCCCGCGCAATCGGCCGACGATCAGCGGCGGACGCAAGCAGCGATCGCCAGGCTTCCGCCGCAACGCCCTGGTGTCGTCGATGCTTATGTGGTGGTCGCCGCGCTCGACGCGGACCCGGTGTTCAATCGCGAAGCGCGGGAGGCGGGCCGCGTGCTCGGGAGCCGGTTCGATGCCGCCGGGCGGACCATCGTCCTGGCCGGGGACGAAGGAAACGACAAAGGCGATGCGGCCGGAAGCCCCGGCGATTTGGCGCAGGCGCTGAACGGGGTCGCAGCGTTAATGAATCGCGAAGAGGACGTGCTGGTGCTTTACACGACCAGCCACGGCGCGCCGCACGCCGGGCTTAATTTCCGCGATCCGGCGCGTGGTGCGGCGGTGATCGCGCCGACGCAGCTGGCGGGGATGCTCGACCGGGCCGGCTTCAAGAACCGGCTGATCATTCTCCAGGCCTGCTTTTCGGGGCAATTCGTGCCGGCGCTCGAAGGGCCGCGAACCGTGATTGCGACGGCGTCTTCGTCGATGAAATCCTCGTTCGGCTGCTCGGCCGGGAATGACTGGACATTCTTCGGCTATGCCCTGATCAACGAGGCCATGCGGCAGCCCGATAGCTTCGTTCGCCAGTTCCGGCGGGCCTTCGTCACGATTGTCGGGTGGGAGGAGCGCCTCCAAGTCGTCTCCTCGAACCCGCAGATCGAGGTCGGCAGCGAGACCGCCGGCTGGCTCGCCGCGCTCGACGCGCGCGAGCCGAAGACGACGAGTGCACCGGTCGGACAACTGCCGTCGGAAATCGCGCAATAAAGGATGCGCACGCTCATTCGCCCCACTGCCTTCGTCGATTCGCCATTCGGGCATGATGGCAAGGTCGCGCGGCTGGCCGGCGGGTTGAACTGGTTCGCCGCCGTCGAGTTGATCGGGATCGAGGGCAATAAGCGCGTTTCCACCGAGCTGGTAACGATCGAGGGGATCGAAGCGCGATTCGATGTAGACATGACCGCCCAATGGAGCGCGCTGACCGCGTTGCGGAAGCCGCTGCAGCTCGGCGAGCGCACCATTCGGCTCGACCAGCCGCAGGTCACGGGCATCGTCAACGCGACCCCCGACAGTTTCTCCGACGGCGGCCAGTTCGCCGATGCGGCCGCCGCGGCGGAGGCGGGAGCGGATATGGCGCGGGATGGCGCGGCGATCGTCGACGTCGGCGGCGAATCGACCCGTCCGGGAGCTAAACCGGTGTGGGAAGGCGACGAGATCGAGCGGATTGCGCCGGTCATCCGCCAGCTGGCGGCGGGCGGGACGGCGGTCTCGGTCGATACGCGCAAGGCAGATGTCATGACGGCAGCGCTCGACGCCGGGGCGCGGCTGGTCAACGACGTGTCGGCGCTGACCTACGACGACCGTGCGGCCGGGGTGATCGCGGCCGCGGGGTTGCCGGTGATCCTGATGCACCACCAGGGCGACCCGCAGACGATGCAGGACGACCCGCGCTACGGCGACGTGCTGGTTGAGGTTTACTGTTGGCTGGAAGCGCGCATTGCGGCGGCCCAGGCGGCCGGGATCGCCCCCGACAAGATCCTGATCGATCCGGGGTTCGGCTTCGGCAAAAGCGTCGCCCACAATCTCGAGCTGATGAACGGGCTGGCGCTGTTCCACTCGCTCGGTTGCCCGCTGGTCGTGGGCGCGAGCCGCAAGCGGACCATCGGCGCGTTGTCGAACGAAGCGCCAGCCGACAAGCGCCTCGGCGGAAGCATCGCATTCGCGCTGAAGGCGGTGGAACAAGGCGCGCAGATCGTCCGCGTCCACGACGTTCCCGAAACCGTGCAAGCGCTGCGCATCTGGCGCGGTCTCAGGGATCAGGCGCTGACGCCGCGCGTTTAATCTAACCTATGACCGCAATGGATGGAAAGCGGACGTTAGGCGCCGTTGCGCTCGATGGCGGCTCGATGGAACGGTACTCTTCGGCGTCGGGCCGCTTTGCTTTGTGCATGGCACCCGTATACGAATCGCTGTGCCGAATCTGATGACCCCCGGCTCCTGGGGAGAGGATTTGTGACCCACGTAGCAAAGCGACACTGGACGATGCCGAGCATCAGTCTTTTTGAGCCGAGAAATGTAGCTCAAGCACCGCCGCGCAAGCCGAACCTGTTCATCGTGGGAGCACCCAAGTGCGGGACCACGGCCTGGGTCGAATATCTGCGCACGCACCCGGACATCTACTTTCCGAACTCCAAAGAGGACTGCTTTTTCGCTTTGGACCTGCCGAAATTTCGCTTCATTCACACTGAAGCCGAATATTCGAAGCTCTTTGTCGAAAGCGGCAGCGCTAAAATCGTTGGCGAAGCTTCGGCAATGTACCTTTTCTCCGAAGCGGCCGCGAAGGCCATCCGAGATTACAACGCCGACGCGAAGATCCTGATTTTCTTGCGCGAACAGGAGGAATTTCTTCCTTCGCTTCACAACCAGTATCTCCGCGAGTTTTCGGAGGAAATTGGTGGTTTCGAGACAGCCTGGAAGCTTTCTGGGAAGCGTCCAGCCAAGACCATTCCCCCTGCTTGCCTCGAGCCGCGGACCCTTGATTATGCGGCAATGGGAAGGTTCTCCGAGCAGGTAGGGCGCTATCTTGCGGCTTTCTCGGCGGAACAGGTTCGAGTGGTCCGCTTCCACGACTGGATCGCCGATCCGCGAGCCGCGTATCTCGAAATACTCGATTTCCTGGGGTTAGACGACGACGGGCGGAGCGAGTTCCCGCGGATAAACCAGGGGGTGACATATCGTTCGAGACGCCTGGTTCGTTTCATTTTCTTCCCGCCGCTTTTTGTCCGGAAGGTGGCGCGTCTGATCAAACGACTGACTGGCTTGCAGGGATTGAAAATCTATCCTGCGGTGAAGAAGGCCGCGGATCTACTGTCGGCGCCTGGGTACAAAAACGAGATCGGCCAAAAGGTGCGCGAAGAGATCAGGCGCTATTACGCGAAGGACAACTGGCTGCTGGAGGAGCAGCTCTGCGCCCAACAGATGGGCAAAACCGAGCAGCAAACGACGACCGGCATTAGTCCGAGTGACCGGTGGAAAGTTAAATCCGAAAATCGAAAGCAGGCCTAACCGGCTAACGCCGGCTTCGGATGGAAAGCAGACGCTAGCGCCCGATCCTTTTACGGTCGTTCCGAGTGTCTTTGCGGCGCGCGGGCGTGTGCTTAAAGACAGTCTGCAAACCGGCTCCGAAGACTGCCGTAAAAAAGTGTAAATCCATCCACATTGAACGCTAATTTAACAGAACCTTGGCTTTTAAGTGATGAGATCGGACCTCTTAAAGCAACGGAGGTGTAACTATGAGACGGCAATTTCAAAGGGCCTTGGCGCTCGGTTTTCTCCTGTCAGCGTCGGCTGCGGCAACCGCAACTGCCACCCAACCTCCCCCTAAATGGTGCCCAGTACACTACCCCGGCACGCCTAGCGGGACAAAGTACTGCGTGTAATAACGCAATTGGCGGGGGCGAGACAAAACCGCTCCCGCCAAAATCATGACTTTTCTCATCGGACTCAAATCTGAAATCGCGAACGCGAATAGGTTAAGACGAGGACGCGGCCAATCGCGTAAAAGGAGGCTCCTCTCCCCAAGCCCGATCATGTGGACTAGGCAATTACAACCCCTTGGTTCGCGCTAGGCATTAGGGCGACGGCGGCCGGGTCGAACGGCCCTTTTGGTCGAAGGCCCCTAATGTGCGGAATGGGGCGAACCCGGACGGCCAGTTTGGGTGGAAAGCGGACGTAGGAGCACATAAAGTGCCTAGATGTTCGATCTGATACTTCCGGCTCCTGGCGCATGATGTCGTTGCTGCTAACAGTGGCTATTTCCATCGCTGCCCCGGCTACTCAAGCGACCGACACATGGGTCTACGGGGAGGCCAGTAACTATTGCATGGCGTTCTTCCGCCAGGGCCCGGCCCAATTGGTCATTCGTTTCTCCGCCAAGACAGCTGATGATACGGTTCAGGTGTGGCGACCGGGTCTTCCTTCCCTTACGAAAGGCATAGAGAAACGAGATCAAGCCACGGCGGCGTCTCGGCGCTACGATCTATCCTTGGTCCTCGCCGGCAAGACAATCCCACTCACCTCTCAAACGGGCGAACTCAAGCCCAAGTCGGTTCGGGGGATCGCTTACATGCTTGGCGTTGATGAGCGTTCCTTCATTGACGCCTTGGCGACAGGCGAGACGCTCGAAGTCCGTCATGGAGGCCTGCCCGTCGCTACCTACCGCATCGCTGAATACGCAACGCTCGCAAACCGACTGGCTGCTTGCACCGCCCCCGCAAGATAAAGAGGCACGTGCCCCAGTAGCTACCGCGTGTCCACAATGAGTGGAAAGATACGGTAATGGGCCGCGCCTTCAGCTTGACTGGAGGAGTGGCTGTCCCCCGGTCATGATGGAGTGACGGGGTTTCGGATGTGTGTGGTGCCGAATGCCCCGCTAGCCTGATGGAGGACAGCCGTGGAGCATTATGCCGGATTAGATGTCTCGTTGAAACTGACGAGTGTGTGCATTGTCGACGCGCAGGGTCGTGTCGTCCGTGAGACCAAGGTGCCGAGCGATCCCGAGGATCTCGTTCGCCACTTTCGATCATTGGATCATCCGATCACGCGGGTCGCGCTTGAAGCGGGGCCATTGTCGCAATGGATCCATGCCGGACTTACCGATGCTGGGTTGGACACGGTGCTTCTCGAGACCCGTCACGTGAAGGCGGCACTGTCGGCGATGACGGTGAAGACCGACCGGCGCGATGCCCGCGGGATCGCCCAGTTGCTGAGGCTGGGCTGGTACCGACCGGTGCACGCGAAGTCCGGAAACGCACAGGAGATCCGCGCACTGCTGACCGCCCGCAAGCTCCTCCAGGGCAAGCTCCTGGACGTTGAGAGTGGCGTGCGCGGTGTGCTGCGCGGCTTCGGCCTGAAGGTTGGTCCGATCAGCCGCGGCCGCTTCGAGGCGCGCATCCTCGAGCTGGTCGACGGCCATGCGATGCTCGGGACGGTGATCGGCGCGATGCTCCACCAGCGCCAGACGTGGACGCGCTCGTTCTCGGCGGTCAGCGGCGTGCCGTCGATGTAGGCCGTTGCCACCCATTTTCCGTCAGGGGAGACTGCTCGCTCACGTTCGTAAGCCAATGCGAAATTGAGCCACACAAAAATCCCGAACAGTAGAGCCAGACTAACCGCGCAACTCACAGCGCACCCTCGTCGGGTCATCAGCCATTCTCTCCCCTTAGATGAACCTCACCCTCGCGTATTCGAGGGTCGGTGTCATGAGCTTCCGATGAGGTTTCGGTGAGTATTGATATGGGAGGTCTAATGTCCGGTTTGGGTCGGTTGTGACCGAAGCGGGTGGAGAGCGGCCACTAGGGATGAACAGCTTCGCGGTCACGCTCTGACGCGTATCCCTCGGTTACCTCTCCCTTATGAGCGGCAAACGCGGCCAAACGGCCAACTGGGAGAAAGCAGGCGAGCTACGACATGGGGGCTCTGAAACGGCTTTGCGGAAAGGAGAACAGGGCCAAGGCTGGGGGGCAGACCCTGATCTCTTCCCAAGTTGCCGTGATACGCCACAGGCTTCTCATTCACCTAGACGCGCGAGGAGTAGGAAAGTGCCGTTGGGTTGTAGCGCGTCCTTCACGTCGTAACGGCGCTAGGCGACCTGCCAAGCAATATACGCAAGCCCGAAGACTTTGGAAGACTTTGGAAGATTTTGGAACACTTCGACTGAGCCCCGGGTTAGTCGGATATGAAAAAGCGCCGGCCTTCAGAAGTTCTCATTGTGGAAGATGAGTCCATCACGCGCATGAATGCTGCCGAAGCGCTTACTCAAATAGGCTTCCGCACTCGCGAAGCTGGCGATGCCCGAGAAGCACTGCAGATTCTCGGGGGCAATCCAAATATTGACCTGCTTTTTACGGACGTTGATATGCCTGGAGCAATGGACGGGCTGGACCTTGCAAAAAGGGTTCATCACGATTGGCCGGCGATGGAACTCATCGTCACATCCGGTGCCCGAACGATGGGGACCACCGTGCTGCCAGACGATGGCACGTTTCTCCCCAAACCCTACTTCACGGACCGTCTCATTCAGATCGTGAGGAAGAAACTCGGTCGTAGGAACCGCGGCTAAACGAGCTTTTTGCTTTTAACAGCTTTGACACTGTAACGGCCCGCCAAATCCAAGTGGATTAGCCGCGCCTCGCTGCTCATTGCCTGTTCGGCGTTTGCGGCCGACGCTCTCTTTCGAGCGAGCCAATACTTCTGTTCCATGTGTCCTCCAATGCGAGTGCGGGACGCTCTCAAGGTCACAGGAGGCCCACAGATTCCGGGTAACAAATGGGCAGTTGGATGCCTTCGCTTGAACGACCAATGAACCTCGCTGACGAAAACGTCGCCTAAATCAACAGATTGAGTGAATTAACCGTAAAACGCAAAAGTAAGTACTCGAATTTATGCAAAGATTTTCAAATAAAAGAGTATGGTCTGACTCTGTCGTCGTCTTGGGTGCTGTTTTAGCCAGTCTTGATGAGCGATTTCTCCCCGGTTAGGATTTCATTCCGCGAACCTTCCGGCTTCCGAAGGCCTTGGCCATGGAATTTTTTACGCCCTTGCATTCCGACACTTCACCCGGCCTCGCGATGGCGCTCGTGGCTTCGTCGCAAGCGCCCTTGCTGTTGCTCGACGAAGATATCGCAATCGTCGGGGCGAGCCGGTCATTTTGCGACGCGTTCGGATGCAACCCCGACACCGTCAACGGCCTCCCTTTGTCCAAGCTTGGCGCGGGCGAATGGGACATACCGCAACTTTATACCCTGTTGCGGGCGACCTTCGGCGGCGCCGCGATCGACTCCTACGAAATGGACCTCGTTCGCGCCGGGAAGGACATTGCCCGCCTTGTTCTCAATGCATTGTTGCTCGACTACGGGGATGGCGATGAGCCCAGGGTGTTGCTGACCGTCACCGACGTCACGATGGCTCTCGTTGCTGCGAAGCTGAAGGACGACATGGTCCAGGAGAAGGAAATCCTGCTCCAGGAGCTCCAGCACCGCGTCGCCAACAGCCTTCAGATCATCGCCTCGGTGCTCATGCAGAGTGCCCGCCGGGTGCAGTCGGAGGAGTCCCGCACTCATCTTCACAACGCGCATCACCGGGTCATGTCGATTGCAACGCTGCAAAAGCAGCTTGCGATCTCGACTAGCGACGACGTCGCGCTGCGGAAATATTTCGAGGAGCTATGCGCCAGCCTTGGCGCATCTATGATCGACAATGCGGAGCGTATTTCGCTGATTTCGACGGCGGACGATACGATCATCAAGGCCAACGTCTCGATCAGCCTCGGGCTGATCGTCACCGAACTGGTCATCAATGCGCTCAAGCACGCGTTTCCGGGTCGTAACCAACAGGGCCGCATCAACGTCAATTATCTCGCAGGTGCCAGCGGCTGGACGCTGACCGTCGATGACGACGGTGTGGGTATGCCAACTGGCCATGATGAACTGACGCCCGGACTCGGCACTGGCATTGTCGACGCATTGTCGAGGCAACTCGGTGCCACGGTCCAAGTGACCGACCATGCGCCGGGGACGAAGGTTTCTATCGTCCACGTTGCCTAGATTTGGCGACTGCTAATGTCCTGTGTGGATGGCTCCCGCGTTGCAAGCGACGATTTGATGTTCTGACGGTTGGTCGGGTGCAGTCTTGTGTCCGGCCTGTTGATGCGGCCTTCTCGCGACCGCTGGCCCTGATGGTGTCCGCGAACCTGGTCCCACTCTGCTTTGCAGGCTTTTGCAGCCTTCGACATTAGGCGGGGTGTCCGGGCTCCCGGTCTGACCGGTGCGCCATCACTTCTCATCGTCCTCACAACCTCGTTGAGCTGATCTCCTCAGCTATATCTCATGCGATCGCAGTCATCGGTTTGCGGTAGCTGCCGCCCCTGGTCATGATCGCCCATGCGACGCGTGCCGTGCGGTTGGCTGCGGCCACCGTGACCACCCGAGCCGGGCGTCGCTCAAGCAGCGCCGGGATGCGCGGATCCACCGACGTTGGAGCAGTCCTTGCGCGACGGATCAGCGATGTCATGCCGACCACCAAGAGGCGTCTCAGGTAGCGATCGCCCATCTTGGAGATCCGTCCCATCTTCTCCTTGCCGCCACTCGACTGCTGCAGTGGAGTAAGACCCAGTGACGCTGCGAACTGCCGTCCCGAGCGGAAGCGCTCAGGTTCGCTGATCGATGCAGCTAGCGCCGTCGCGGCGATGACTCCGACGCCGGGGATCGTCGCCAGGCGCTGTGACAGCTCGTTCGGGCGATGCCATGCGACCAGATCCTTCTCGAGCTTGGCAAGTTGCTCCTGCACCGCACCGACCTGTTGCGCGAGGCTGTTGACGACGCGCCCGGCCAGCTCGGGCACATCGGCTGCATCGCCGTCGGTCAGCCGCTTCGCCAAGGCGAGCGCATGGTGCAGCCCTCGCGCCATCTCGATCCCGAACTCGGCGAGCAGCCCGCGGATCATGTTCGCCAACTGCGTGCGCTGCTTGACCAGAAGATCGCGCGTCCGGTGCAGCGCGAGTGCATCGTCGGCCGGGTGACCGCCTCGCAGATCGCTTCCGCATCGTTGGCGTCGGTCTTGCCCCGCTTCACATACGGCTTCACGTACGCCGGCGGCATCAGCCGCACCTCGTGCCCCAGCTTGAGGATCTCGCGAGCCCAGTGATGCGAGGTGCCGCACGCTTCCATGCCAATGAGGCACGGTTGCAGCTTGGCGAAGAACGGCAGCACCTGCGCTCGGCGTAGGGCCTTGCGGACGACAACCTCACCCGCATCGTTGATCGCGTGAACCTGAAAGATACTCTTGGCCAGATCGAGGCCGATCGTGCTAATCTCCATGGCGGATGGCTTCCCTCATTGTGGTGCTTCGATAGCAACCACGTTTTTGGCACCTAGATGCCGGGAGCGGGAGCCATCCACCCCATCTGCTTTGGGTCGAAAGCTGCCGCTCGCCGCCCTCGTCATTGTATTGCGAACCGGCCTCACTAGATCGTCCGCATGTCCCAAAATCAAGTTTCCTTTCGCGAGCATCGCGAGCTCGGCGAAGTCGCGTGGCTGCGCGATCACGATCGCGGCGTTGCCCTGGCGGCCGAACAGGGTAAGCCTATCCTGCTGCTGTTCCAGGAAATCCCCGGCTGTTCGACCTGCGTGCGCTTTGGGCAGGATGTCCTGACGCATCCGTTGATGGTCGAGCTGATCGCCGATCGGTTCGTGCCCGTGACGATCTTCAATAATCACCCGGGTGAGGACGCCGAGATCCTGCGCCGCTACGGCGAGCCATCGTGGAATAACCCCGTGGTGCGGTTTCTTGGGCCTGATGGAGCAGAACTCCTGCCCAAGCTCGCCGATCGCTACGACGCGCTGGGATTGCACGAAAAGATTACCGCCGTTCTCGAAATGCTCGGCGATGAAGTGCCCGGTTATTTCCACCTGCTGGGGCGCGACCTGCTGGTCGAATATGGCCTCGGCAAATGCGCGACCTACACAACGCCGTGCTTCTGGTCGGGCGAAACAAGCCTCGCCCAGCATCCCGCGGTAATCACCACCGACGCCGGCTGGGTTGACGGCGAGGAGGTGGTGCAGGTGCATTTCGATCCGCGCGTCGCCTCGCGCCAGGATTTGGAAGCTTATGCCGGTGCGGAAGGATTTAGCCCGACCAAAAGCGGTAGTTTCGCGCTGGACCGTGAGCCGCAGTTCTACTTGCGCAAGAGTCTAGCCATTCATCTGCCTTTGACGCCGGCCCAGCGCACGCAGATCAACCTCGCCGTGCCCTATCGCGGTTCGCTCGCGGACCTGCTCAGTCCGCAGCAGTCCGCATGGCTTGCCGATCCGCGGTTGCCGCGGTCCAGTGGGGATGAAACGTACCGTCAGGACATTCGTCTTAGCTGGCGCGCGCTGGCCGCGCAGCTTGGTCGTGTCGAGATGGAGATGTCCGCATGAAGTCGGCATCCCCGGCCTGATCAGGATGTAATGTCCGCAATGTTCGAACCTTCCGCTAGGCGGCGGTGTCGATGCCGAGCTCGCCGAGCTTGCGGTAGAGCGTCGAGCGGCCGATCCCGAGGCGGCGGGCGACTTCGGTCATGCGGCCGCGGTAATGGCCGATGGCGAGGCGGATGATGTCGGCCTCGATCTCCTCGAGCGGGCGCAAGTGGCCGTCGCTGGTGAACATTGTGACGGGCGACGCCCCGGCGATGGCCTCGTCGCTGTGCGACTTGCTGAGGATCGGGGAGAAATCGCTGCGCCGGCCCGAGAAACGCGACTGGATCGCGATGTGCGGGAAATGTTCGGCGGTCAGCGAGCTTGAGTCGCACTGTAGCCCGGCGCGAAACAGCACCCCGGCGAGCTGGCGGACGTTGCCCGGCCAGCCGTAGCGCATCAGCACGGCGAGCGCGTCATTGCCGATCGATAGCGGGCGCATGCCGGTCTGGTCGCAGAAGCGGTTGAGCATGTGGCGGACGAGCGCTGGGATGTCGCCGCTGCGTTCGCGCAAGGGGGGCAGGGTGACGGTGGTGGCGCCGATCCGCTCGGCGAGGCCGGGGTCGAAGTCGTCGGGCAGGGGGCGGCTGCTGGTGGCGATGATCCGGACGTCGACCGAATAGCTGCCGTTGAGTCCGACCGGGCGGACTTCGCCGGTAGCGAGGACGCGGTCTAGCTGGGCCTGGGTTTCGGCCGGAAGCGCGCCGATTTCGTCGAGCAGCAGGGTGCCGCCGTCGGCTTGCACCAGCTTGCCGACCTTGGCCGCGAAGGCGCCCGGGAAGGCACCTTTCTCGTGGCCGAGCAATTCGCTGTCGATGATGTTCGCCGGCACCGCCTTGCAATCGAGCGTGAGCAATTGGCAGCGGGCGCGGAGGCTCGCGGCGTGAATCGCGCGAGCGATGGTTTCCTTGCCGGTGCCGGGCTCGCCGATGATCAGGATCGGCAGTCGGTTGCGCGCGGCCTTGGCGGCGATCGCCAGCGACGCGCGGAATTCGGGTGAGGCGCCGACCAGTTGTTCGAGCGAGAGCTCGGGCGCGAGTTTTTCGGATACCGGCGCGAGTTCGCCTGCGGCCCGGCGGCGGTCGGCGTTGGCGGCGAGCGCGTCGAGCAGGCGTTCGGGCGCGACCGGGCGGACGAGAAAATCGCTCGCCCCGGCGCGCATTGCCTCGACCGCGACCGAGACCGACTCGCCATGGCTGAGCACGATGACTGGAAGGCTGGCGCGATGTTCGCGCAGCCCGGTGATGACCGCCGGGCTTTTTTCGCTGTCCCATGAGCCGAGCAGCACGGCCTGAACTTCGCGGCCATGTGGCCCCTGAAGCAGGGCTGCCGCCATGTCGCCATCGGCAGCGTTGACCGCGCTCCACCCGGCGCGCGTAGCGATCGCCGAAATCAATCGGCGCTCGTCGGCATCGGCATCGAGCAACAGCAGTGAACGGACGCGGTCTTCGGCCATCATCGGCTCCTTGGAGCGGCCGTTGTACGCATCAGGAGTAAAAGGGCGCTTAAGAGGGGTTGGGCACGGTCCGCTGCCTTGTTATGGGCTGCACAGGCGCAAAGCGCGCAAAAGGGGACTGAAATGGCCGAAAACGAGTCGATCCTGACAAATCCCGCGACGAAGGAAGATGCGGTCCACGTCCGCGACTACATGCACTTCACCAAGATGTTTACGATCGGCGCGGCGGTCTGCTTCGTGCTCGCCATGATCATCCTCGCGATCCTGTAGCGCGCAACGGATGAAAATTGCGGTTTTGAAAGAAACGGCTGCGGGCGAGACGCGCTGCGCGGCGATCCCGGAAACCGTGAAGAAATATATCGCGCTGGGCGCCGAGGTGGCGGTCGAGCGCGGGGCGGGCGAGGCCGCTTCGATCGCCGATGGCGAGTTCGAGGCGGCGGGCGCCAAGGTCGGGAGCCGGGCGGAGGTGCTCAGGGGCGCCGGGATCATCCTCGCCGTTGACGGGCCCGATCCGGCAACGCTGGCGGAGGCCGAGAAGGGTGCGCTGCTGGTCGGCGCACTCGATCCGCTGGGCCGGCGGCCGGCGGTCGACGTTTATGCCGCGGCCGGACTGGATGCTTTGGCGATGGAATGGATGCCGCGGATCACGCGCGCCCAGTCGATGGACATCTTGTCGTCGCAATCGAACCTCGCCGGGTACAAATCGGTGGTTGACGCGGCTGCGGCATTCGGCCGGGCGTTCCCGATGATGATGACCGCGGCGGGGACGGTCAGCCCGGCGAAGGCGTTCGTGATGGGCGTGGGCGTGGCGGGGCTGCAGGCGATCGCGACCGCCAAGCGGCTTGGGGCGCAGGTCAGCGCGACCGACGTGCGCTCGGCGACCAAGGAACAGATCCAGTCGCTCGGCGCCAAACCCATTTTCGTCGAGAATGTCGCCGGCATCGAGGGCGAAGGCGCGGGCGGCTATGCGACGGAAATGTCGGAGGAATATCAAAAGGCGCAAGCCGAGCTGGTGTCGAGCCACATCGCCAAGCAGGACATCGTCATCACCACCGCCTTGATCCCCGGGCGGCCGGCGCCGCGGCTGATCAGTGATGCCCAGCTGGCGACGATGCGGGCGGGCAGCGTGGTCGTCGACCTTGCCGCGAGCGCCGGCGGCAATGTCGAGGGCACGGTGCCGGGCGAGAGCGTGGTCAAGCACGGGGTGACGATCATCGGCGCGGTCAATCTCGCGCGTAGCCTGGCCGCGGATTCCTCGGCGCTGTTCGCGCGCAATCTGTACAATTTCCTCAGCGCGTTCTGGGACCAGGAGCAGGGTGCACCCGTGCTTCCCGACGACGACGAGATCGTCAAAGGCATCCGCCTCACGCAGGGTGGCAAGGTCGTCAACGAGCGGCTGAACGCCGCCTGATCCGGTGGCGGCGACCAGCGAAATTTTGATCATCGGCGGCGGGATCGCGGGGCTGTCCGCGGCAGCAGCGCTGGCGGATCATGCGAAGGTCACCGTCCTTGAGGCCGAGGAACAGATCGGCTTCCACTCGTCAGGGCGGAGCGCGACGATGCTCCATTATGCACTCGGCGACCGCTTGGTGCGGGCGCTGACGCTGGCCAGCCGCGGCTTTTTCGACGATCCGCCCGAAGACTTCACCGACGTGCCGATCGGGCGACCGATGCCGGTACTGATCTTCGCCCGGGAAGATGAGCGCGCGGATCTCGACGCGCTCGACGCCGACATCGCGCCCTTCGCCGAACTCGAGCGCCTGGACGAAACCGGCGTCCACCAATTGTGCCCATTGCTCAACGACCAGGCGGTGCACGGCATCGCCGATCTACGCGGCGTTCGCATTGACCCGCACGCGTTGCTCCAGGGCAATCTGCGCCAGGTGCGACGCAGCGGGGGTGACTTGATCACGGACGCGCGTGTCGCCGCGATCGAGCATAGCTCTGGCGTTTGGTCGGTGACGACGGAGCGCGGCGAAAAGCACTCGGCACCCATCCTGATCAATGCCGCTGGGGCCTGGGCCGATGTTGTGGCGGTGATGGCAGGGGTCCGGCCGCTTGGGCTCGAACCCAAACGGCGGACGATTATCACCTTCGACGCCCCAACGGGCACCGAACTCGACGGGCTGCCCTTCGCCAAGACGGTCGGCGACGAACTCTATTTCGCGCCGGAGAGCGGCCGTCTGTTCGCCTCGCCGATGGATGAGGTGCCGAGCGAGCCGACTGACGCCCAGCCCGACGATTATGAGATCGCGCTCGCGGCTTTCCGCATGGAGGAGCGGACCAGCGTCAAGGTCGAGCGGATCCACAGCAAGTGGGCGGGCCTGCGCTCGTTTACACCGGATCGCCATCCCGCGGTTGGTTTTGCGGCGGACGCGCACGGGTTCTTCTGGCTCGCCGGGCAGGGCGGGTTCGGGCTGCAGACCTCACCGGCGATGGCGCGGATCGCCGCATCCTTGATTGCCGGCACGCCATGGCCGGTCGCCGACGTCGCCCCGGAGCAGCTAAGCCCCGTCCGTTTCGGGTAGGCGGCACAGGTCGACCCAGCGGTCGCCGACCAGGTCGAAGAGTCGCTGCGGCGAAACCTCGACCGACGTGTTGCGCGATCCGCCGGCGGGATAGACCAGGTCAAATCCCTTGAGAGAAATGTCGAAGTAAACGGGGAGTGGCGACGTCAGGCCGAATGGGCAGACGCCTCCCACGGGGTGACCGGTGATCTCAAACGTTTCCTCTGGCCCGAGCATTCGCGGCCGTGCGCCGAGCTCGTCCTTGCATTTGCGGTTGTCGAGCCGGGCATTGCCGCGCGCGACTAGCAGGAACAGATGGTCGCCGGCCCGGATGGCGAGGGTCTTGGCGATCTGTCCCGGTTCGACGCCCAGCTCTTGCGCGGCCGTGTCAACCGTCGCCGTGGTTCCTTCGGCTTCGATGATGTTGAGGTCGGGCGCATGGTCGGCAAGCCATGCGCGTACGCTTTCAACACTCACTTGAGGCTCCCGGTCCGTAGATTCCGACGGTCATACCCGACTCGCGCGAATCGGCTTTGGATACGTTGTCGACGGGCGCCATGACGGCCGGTTAGCCGACGCGTTTGGATGAGGCCAGCATCGTTCAGGCAGGTTGCGCTAAGCGCAAAGTAAAAGCGCTCGCCGAGCGACGAGCGCTTTCTAACTCTTTGAAATTACGACCGGAAGAACCGATCGGCCGCGGTGGTTAACCGCCGGCGCCGCCGCCACACCAGCCACCGCCAAGCAGCCAAGTCCAGAGACCGCGGGTCGCTTTGGTCTTCTTCATTTTACGTCCCCTGTAACCAATAAATGATTCGGCAGATGCAAAGGACATTAACCTTAATCGATATGGTTAGCAAACAATTAACCATTCCGGTGCGAGAGCGCCGGAATCAGGCCGATCCAGATTAGGGTTCTTCTTGAAGACCTAACGCACAACCTGGTGCGGTGGTCGGTTCAGTTGCGGCTTAACCGCCAGCGCCGCCGCCGGCCCAGCCGCCGCCGAGGAGCCAGGTCCAGATCCCGCGCGTTGCTTTGGTTTTTTTCATGATTCATCCCCCCAAAAGGTTGAAAGCCGGTTCGGCTGACAGGAAGGACGTTAACCTTAAGAACTATGGTTAGCAATCGATTAACCATAACGGCGCACAGCGCGCCAATCCGGATCAATTGGTCTTCGTTCGGACTTCAGGAAAGGCTGAGCGGCGACGCGATCAGGCGAAGTTAGGCAGCGCTGCGCCTGCGGTCTGCGGTGATGCGCTTAGCCAGGCTCTCGAGGCTCATCGGCCGGCCGATGGCGAAGCCCTGGGCAATGTCGCATTCCATTTCGGCCAGCAGGTCGAGGATCTCGCGCTGCTCGACGCCCTCGGCCACGACCTTGCGGCCGAGCGAGTGGGCGAGGCCAATGGTCGATTGCACCATCAGGCGGTCGGAACGGTTGTCGACCATGCCTTTGACAAAGCTCTGGTCGATCTTGATTTCGCTGGCCGGGATCTTCTTGAGATAATCGAGGGTCGACAGGCCGGTGCCATAATCGTCGATCGAGATGCGTACCCCGAGCTCGCGCAGGCGGGTGATCATTTCGAGGCTCTCGCCGCTGTCGGCGAGCGCGGCGGTCTCGGTCAGCTCCAGCGTCAGGTGCGCGGGGTCGAGGCCGTGGCGGGCCAGCAAGGCGGCAACGCGCAGGGTGAAGCCTTTGTCGCTCAACAGCCGCGCCGACAAGTTCACCGCGATCTCAAAATCGCGGCCGTTCTTGTTGAGGCCGGCTGCCGCGGCGATCGATTTTTCGAGGACGAAGTCAGTCAGCTTGCCGATGCGGTCATGTTGTTCGGCGGCGGCAACGAATTCCGACGCGGCGATCGGTCCCTTTTCCGGATGAGTCCAGCGTGCCAGCGCTTCAGCGCCGAGGATCCGTCGCGAGGCGATGTCGAGCTTGGGCTGGTAGGCTACCCACACTTCGCCGCGATCGATCGCGCTGTCGAGTTCGCTCAGGATCGACAGCTTCCACGATGCGTCCTGGAGGCTTTCAGGGTCGTGGAACTTCCACTTGAGGCCATCGTGCGCGGCTTCTTCGGCCGCGACCAGCGCGCTGGCGAGGCGGTTGGAGAGCGAACGGCTGCTTCCAACCTCGACCCCGAAGGCAACCGAGACGTCCATCGACTTGCCGGCGACACGTGCCGGATTGCGGAATAGCGAGTAAAGCGCGTCGAGGTGGTTGCCGAACGGCGCGCGCGAGTCCTCGAACCAAGCGAAGATTCCGCCGTCGCCCTGGTACAGGGGTCGGTTCGCCATGCCGACGCCAAGCCGCGACACGATCTGATCGATCAGCTGACCCTCGCTGTTGGGCGGCAGCGTCGCGACGATTTCCTCGTAATTCAGGATGCGGGTCGCGATCAGTGCCTGCTTCTTTCCATCGCGGTTCGCGCGGAGCGCGCTGAGATTGGGCAGGTTGCTGATCGGGTTGACCAGTCCGCGCACCCGGTAGCGACGCCAGCCAAGAGCGGTCGAAATGACCGCGAGAACGAAAAGCCCGGTCGTCACGTCGAGGTAAATGTGGAAAGCTTCGGGCAGCGCGGGTCCGATGAAACAGGTGATCGCGGCGGTGCCGAGGATGGCAATCTGCCACCGGCCGTCGCGCTGCTTCAGCGCGGCGGCGCTCGCTCCCAGCGCCAGGAGGAACAACGGAGCCCAGCCAAGATCGACCGGTCGACTGCCGCCCTTCAAGGTCTCGGCGCCGATAATATGAACATAGGCGCCGCCCATGCGGCCGGTGCCGGGCACGAAAAACTGATCGAGAATTTCCTCGCTCGTGGCACCAATCACCACGTCCTTACCTTTGATCAGCTTGGGATCGACGGTGTTGTCCAGGATGCTCGCCGCCGAAACGCTGGGAATAGACTTGGGATCGAGTGAATAATCCGGCACGAAGGTCGCGTTCGGCGGGCCCGCGCGTCCCGACAGGAGCGCGGAGTAAGACGGAACGACCTTGCCGTTAGCTCGTGCCGCATAGGGGATATCGGTAACCGCCTGCTGGAAATTGTAGCGCCAACTGATCGTGCCTAGCCCCTTGGCGGCATTGGCCAGATCCGGCAGCGGCGTTGTCTCCTGCTTCGTCCAGCCGTTCGGCCCCGACAAGGTTCGCGTCGGCAGAATCGCTCGGCCCGACCGCTTCAGAGCCTGGGCCAGCACCATATCGTCCTGAGGATCGGTCGCCCCGAGGAAGGTGACGTCGAACAGGATTCGTTTTGCGCCGGCCGCGGTCAGGCGGTCGGTGAGCTGGGCGTGATAGCGCCGCGGCCACGGCCATCGCCCGACTTTGCGCAAGGCCTGGTTGTCGATCTTCACGAGGACGATGTCGCCGCTCGCATTGTGCCAGTGGAGACTGTTGCGGATCGTGCGCAGCGGACCTTCGACGATTTCGCCCGCTTCGATTAAGCCGAAGACGAGGCCGGCGATCGCCGTCCACAGCAGCAGCTTCCACGGCCGCCCCTCGGTCTTGTGCTGCGAGCGCTTCGACACGTGCGCGCTGATCCTTCCCAATTACCGCCCCCGCATGCGCGCGAAAAGGTTAGGAAAACGCTAACCGCGTTCGAATTAACGGCACGGTCCCACTCGACAGGGCAAGGGCGAGCGGCCAGAAAGCCGGGGCGGATTTGCCGTCGGAGGGCCCATGGATTTCATCTCCATCCTGTCGATTTTCGTCCTCGCCTGTTTCGTCGGTTATTACGTCGTGTGGTCGGTGACGCCGGCGCTGCACACGCCGCTGATGAGCGTGACCAACGCGATATCCTCGGTCATCGTGGTCGGCGCGCTGATCGCCGCGGCGGCGGCAGGAAGCGCGAGCTCGAAATGGCTCGGGCTGCTCGCGGTGGCGCTGGCGAGCGTGAACATCTTCGGCGGCTTCGCCGTCACCGCGCGCATGCTCGCGATGTACAAGAAGAAGGAACGCCCAGCCCCGCAGGGCGAGAAGACACATGCCTGAGGCGGCGCATTTCCAGCCGGCCTGGGTTCTCCTGGCCTATCTCGTCGCCGGTGTCTGCTTCATCCTTGCGCTGCGGGGTCTCTCAAGCCC
>Ga0070667_100001953_pt1 | contig 18301 bp, 18 predicted proteins | sample KBSS33metaG_FD_64659 | JGI IMG/M metagenome (GOLD analysis project Ga0070667, IMG submission 64659) | Switchgrass rhizosphere microbial communities from Kellogg Biological Station, Michigan, USA - KBS S3-3 metaG | ecosystem: Host-associated > Plants > Roots > Rhizosphere > Soil ... | reverse complement strand
TTCATGGGCATGGGCGAGCCGGCCCACAACCTGGACAACGTGATCGAGGCGATCGAGCTGCTCGGCACGGCCGGCGGCATCGGCCACAAGAACCTGGTGTTCTCGACGGTGGGCGACCTGCGCGTGTTCGAGCGGCTGCCGCGCGCCACGGTGAAGCCGGCGCTCGCGCTGTCGCTGCATTCGACCAAGGCCGAGCTGCGTGCGCGCCTGTTGCCGCGCGCGCCGCGCCTTTCGCCGGCCGAGCTGGTCACGCACGGCGAGCGCTATGCGCGCGCCACCGGCTACCCGATCCAGTACCAGTGGACGCTGCTGGCCGGCATCAACGACGGCGACGACGAGCTCGACGGCATCGTCGAACTGCTGCGCGGCAAGTACGCGCTGCTGAACATGATCCCGTACAACAGCGTCGACGCTCTGGTGTTCGAACGCCCGTCGCGCGAGCGCGCCGAGGCGATCGCGCGCACGCTGCTGCGGCGCGGCGTGTTGACCAAGCTTCGCTGGTCGGCCGGGCAGGACGTCGACGCCGGCTGCGGGCAGCTGCGCGCACGCGACCGTACTGAGCCGGCGCAGGTCGTCACGCTGCGACGTGGCGCCGTGAGCGGGGTCGGCGCCGCTGCGGAGCCCGCATGAGCGACGCACCGTTCACGCCGGGCAAGGAGGACATCGCGGCCCTCGAGCCGTTCGAACGCCTGCCGCTGGACCGGATCGACCTGATCGCGACCGCCGCGCAGGCCGAGCATGCGATCGCCGAACTGGCCGATGCGGCCGTGCTCGGCTTCGACACCGAATCGAAGCCGACCTTCGCGAAGGGCGAGGTCTCCGACGGCCCGCACATCGTGCAGCTCGCCACGCTGACCAAGGCCTGGGTGTTCCAGCTCCATGATCCGGCGTGCCGCGGCGCGCTCGCCGAACTGCTGGCGTCGCACGCCGCCAAGAAGGTCGGCTTCGGTCTGGGCGACGACCTGCGGCGCATCCGCAGCAAGCTCGGCGTCGAGGCCTTCGGGGTGGTCGACCTGAACCACCTGTTCCGTGCCCGCGGCTACCGCAAGGACATCGGCGTCAAGACCGCGGTGGCGATCCTGTTCGGGCGGCGCTTCCTCAAATCGGGCAAAGCGAGCACCTCGAACTGGGCCGCGCGCCAGCTCAGCGAGAGCCAGCTGCTGTACGCCGCCAACGATGCCTGGGCCGCGGCGCGGGTGTTCGCCGCGCTGGGGTCGTTGTCTCCTGTACCCTCGGCGCCTTGAACGCCCTGGAGACTGCGATGAAAGACTTTCCCGCCCGCGAGAAGCTCGACCTGACCGAGAAGGTCGCGCGCTATCTGGTGCTGGCCGGTACGCTCGACAAGAATTCCGCACCCGACGACTACGACATGGCCAACGAGCTGAGCCTCGAACTCGCGATGGTGCTGCCCAGTGCGATCTACCGCGCGATGGTCGAGGCCGCGGCGCACCCCGACGGCAAGGTCAACCCGGGTGTGGTCGCGGTGATGATGCGCAAGGAACTGCTCGGGGTCGGCGAGGCCGAGCTGCACCCCGAGCAGGTCGTGTTCCACACGCCTGGCGTGACGACCAAGCCACGCAGCAAGGCGCATTGACGGCCGGCGCGAACGGAGGATCGACGACGATGTGCCGAAGCATCAAGACCCTGTACAACTTCGAGCCGCCGGTGACGCCGGACGAGATCCGCGCCGCGGCGCTGCAGTTCGTGCGCAAGCTCAGCGGTTTCCACAAACCGTCGAAGGCCAACGAGGCCGCGTTCGAGCGCGCGGTCGGCGAAATCGCGCAGGCCTCGGGCACGCTGCTGGCCGCGCTCGAAACCCACGCGCCGCCACGCGACCGCGCCGACGTCGCGGCGAAGGCGCGCGCGCGGTTTGCGCTGCGCCACGACTGAGACCCGTTCGACACGACGAGAGCGCGCCAATGGCCGAAACCGATCGCAGCACTTCTTCCGACATCCACCCGAGCCTGACCTACGACGACGCGCCCGCCGCGATCGACTGGTTGTGCCGGGCCTTCGGCTTCACCAAGCGCTTCGTCGTGCCCGGGCCGGACGGCACGATCCAGCATTCCGAACTGAGCCTGGGCAACGGCGTCGTGATGATCGGCTCGCCGAAGGCCGAGGACCGGCGCGTCAGCCCGAAGGCGCTGGCCGGTGTCGCGCAGGCGCTGAGCGTGTTCGTCGCCGACCCCGATGCGCATCATGCGAAGGCGGTCGCCGCCGGCGCGCGCGTCGTGCGGCCGCTGCGCACCGAGGAGTACGGTGCGCGCGGCTACATGGCGCTCGATCCGGAAGGCCACCTCTGGTACTTCGGCGACTACCGGCCGGGCACGTACTGGGAATCCGGCGACGCGTCGCCGTCCGCGAACTGAGCTGCGCGCGACCACTCAGGCCGCAGGCCCGAGCACCGCGGCCGGCCCGTCCAGCCAGCGCCATGCGCCCGGCGCCAGATCGGCCGGCAGCGCGAGCACCCCGTAGCGGCTGCGGTGCAGCGCCGCCACCGTGTTGCCGGTGGCCGCCACCATGCGCTTGACCTGGTGGTACTTGCCTTCGAGCAGGGTCATGCGCAGCGCGCGCTCGCCGCTGCGCTCGCAGGCCGCGGCCCGCACCGGCAGCGGGTCGTCGTGCAGCACGACGCCGCGGCGAAGCTCGTCGAGCTGGGCGTCACTGACCGGGTCCACAGTCCCGATCTCGTAGACCTTGGGCACATGCTTCTTCGGCGACGTGAGGCGGTGGATCAGCGCACCGTCGTCGGTCATCAGCAGCAGCCCGGTGGTGTCCTCGTCGAGCCGCCCGACCGGCTGCAGGCCGCGCACGCGCAGCGGCAGCGGCAGCAGGCTCATCACGCTCGGGTGGTGCTTGGGTTTTTGCGAACACTCGTAGCCGGCCGGCTTGTGCAGCAGCACCAGCGCCTTCGCGTGGTAGGGCCAGCGCTGGCCACGCACGTCGAACTCCAGCCCGACGGGGTCGACCTCGAGGAACGGGTCGTCGCAGACGCGGCCGGCGAGCGCCACGTGCCCGCCGAAGATCAGCCCCTCGCACTCGCGGCGCGCACCGAAGCCTTGCGAGAACAGCAGCTGCGACAGTTTCATGGCACGCGACTCGACGCCGCGACGCCCGCGGCGGGGCCTATTTTGCGGGCCGCGGCCGCATGAGCGCGTCGGCCGCTTCGCGGTGGTCGGTTGTTCGCGCGATGTCCAGCGCCGTCATGCCGCGGTCGTCGCGCAGCTCGGTTCGCGCCGCGCGGGCGAGCAGCAGGCTCACCACCTCGGCATGACCCTGACCGGCGGCCCACATCAGCGCGGTCAGGCCGTGGTCGTAGGTGGTGTCGATGTCGACGCCGGCGTCCAGCAGCGCGGCGACCACCGCCGCGTGGCCCTGCCCGGCCGCGTAGACCATCGCCGGCTTGCTCATCCGGTCTCGCGCATCGGTGCGGGCGCCCGCGGCGAGCAGGCGGCGCACCAGCGCTGCATTGCCGGCGTAGCTTGCCGCGATCAGCGGCGTGACCCCTTCGACCGAGGCGAGGCGGATATCGGCGCCGTGCGTCAGCATCACCTCGGCCAGCGCCAGATCGCCCTTCTCGCAGGCCAGGAGGAGCGCGGACTTGCCGAGCCGGTTGCGCGAGTCCGGCACCGCGCCCTGGTCCAGCAGTTGCCCGACGCGCGCCAGGTCGTTCTCGCGTGCGGCCACCAGCAACTGCGCGTTCAGGTTGGGGTTGCTGGGCGACTGGGCCTGTGCAGCGCCGACGGAGAGGCCGATCGCGCAGGCACGAATCCAGTCGAGAAGAAGCCGGTGGCGGATTCGGCCGTCCATGGGTCATGTCCTTTCGAGGCCGGGACGGCCGACGCCGCGCCGCGACGATCAATCCCTATTCTCAGTGGGTTCTATTGTCGCTACGCTTTCAATGGGGCAATCCTCGAATGGTCTGACATGCGAGCGCCGAAGCGGGCGCTGCGTGCCGAGCCCCTTCCCGGCGTTGCCCGCCCGCGCCGAAACCGTGGGTCGACGAAGCAACAACCACAACCGAGGAGACAGCAATGACGAAGATGGAGTTCAGCGCCCGCAGGGCGGTGACCGGTGCGATCGCCGCCGCTTGCGCGGTGATGGCCGGGGGCGCATGGGCGCAGGCCGAGGTCTCGGGGCAGGGCGCAGCCACGGGCGCGCCAGTGCCCAAGGCGGTGTCGGTATCGCAGGCCCAGCTCGACGGCGCCACCAAGGACGGCAGCAACTTCCTGCACTCGAACATGAACTATGCGCAGACCCGGTACTACCCGGCCGCGCAGATCAACACGACGAACGTCGCCAAGCTGCGTCCCGCGTTCCAGTTCCAGACCGAGGTGATCGAGTCGATGGAGACGGCGCCGATCGTGGTCGACGGGATCATGTACATCACGACCTCGTACAACCACGTCTATGCGCTCGATGCCAAGACCGGCCAGGAGTACTGGCACTACAAGCACAAGATGGGCGCGGTCACGACCTATTGCTGCGGCCCGAACAACCGCGGCGTCGCGGTCATGGGCGACCGCCTGTACATGGGCACGCTCGACGCGAAGCTGCTCGCGCTGGACGCCAAGACCGGCAAGGTGCTGTGGTCGACCCAGGTCGGCGACCCCGAGGCGGGCTACTCGGAAACGATGGCGCCGGTCGCGGTGAACGGCAAGGTGCTGATCGGCACGAACGGCGGCGAGTACGGCATTCGCGGCTTTCTCAAAGCCTTCGATGCGCAGACCGGCAAGGAGTTGTGGAGCTTCGCGACGATCCCCGAGAAGGGCCATGAAGGCGTCTGGGCGGCCAAGGACGCGACCGGCCGCGACATGCACCGCGACATCGCCGCCGAGAAGGCGCAGTTCGCGAAGAACGCCGACTTCTACAAGACCCTGGGCGGCGGCGTCTGGATGGCGCCGGCGATCGACAAGGAGAGCAACACGGCGTTCTTCGTTGTCGGCAACCCGAGCCCCGATCTGTACGGTGCCGAGCGGCCCGGCGACAACCTGTACACCGACTCGATGGTCGCGGTCGACCTGAACACCGGCGCGTACAAGTGGCATTCGCAGTACGTCGCGCACGACGTCTGGGACCTCGACGCGGTGTCGCCGGTGATCCTGACCGAAGCCGCCGGCAAGGACGGCAAGATGCGCAAGGTCGCGATCCACGGCGGCAAGACCGGCCACGTGTACGTGCACGACCGCGCCACCGGCGAACTGATCCGTTTCAGCGAGGCCATGATCCCGCAGGAGAACATGTGGGTGCTGCCGACCAAGGACGGCGCGCGCATGCTGCCGGGTGCCAACGGCGGCGTCGAGTGGAGCCCGATGGCGGTCAATCCGACCTTGCGCATGGTCTACGCGGCGAACCTGCATCAGCCGATGACCTACCACGTCGAGCAGGCCGCCTACCCGGGCGGCAAGCTCTGGCTCGGCGGCGCGTTCAAGGTCATCGCCAGCGAGAAGCAGTCGGGACGGCTCGCGGCGGTCAACCTCGACACCGGCAAGCTGGCGTGGAAGTTCGACACCGAGCAGCCGCTGATCGGCGGCGTGCTCGCCACCGCCGGCGGGCTGGTGTTCAACGGCGAGGGCAACGGCATGTTCCGCGCCTTCGACGCGAAGACCGGCAAGATGCTGTGGCAGTACCAGTGTGGCGCTGGCGTCAATGCGCCGGCGGTGTCGTACACGGTCGGCGGCAAGCAGTACGTCGCGGTCGCGGCCGGTGGCAACACCCAGCTCGACTTCAAGCGCGGCAACTCGGTGATCGTGTTTGCGCTGCCCTGAAGTCGCGGCACTCCGCCTCTGGATCTGCGCCCTGGTGGTCGGCAGCGCCGGCGCCGGGGCGCAGACGCCGCCGGCCACCGCGGCGCCGCCGAAGGCCGCGGTGTGCGCCGCCTGCCACGGCCCGGGTGGGCGCTCGACCCAGCCGGCTTACCCGATCCTGGCGGGCCAGACCGCGCGCTACCTGACGCTGCAACTGCGCGACTTCCAGGCCGGTCGGCGCAGCGACCCGCAGATGACGCCGATGGCGGCCGGCCTGACGCGCGACGAGATCGCCGAGCTGGCCGACTACTTCGCCAAGGAGAAGCCGCCGGTGACGGGCTTCAACGCCGATCCGCAGAAGGCCAGTCTAGGCAAGCTGAAGGCCGACGAGACGCTGTGCACGATGTGCCACCTGGGCGGCTTCGCGGGGCAGAACGAGATCCCGCGCGTCGCCGGTCAACAGTACGACTACATCGTCAAGCAGCTCACCGACTTCAAGGCGCGGCGCCGCACCAACGACGCCGGCAGCATGACCAGCGTCGCGAACACGTTGAACGACCAAGACATCGCGAACCTCGCGAACTACCTCGCGGGTCTGTAGCCGCTGGTTGCCGGCGAACGGAGTCGGCTCACCTCCACGCGAACGCCGGCTGGTCGAAGTGCGCGACACGCGTCGCGCGGCCGGCGATGCACAGCTCACGGAACTGGTACAGCACCGCGGCGGTTGGCGCGGCGATCCAGCTGTCGCCCACCGGCATGCGCAGCACCGGGCGCGTGCCGTCGGGGCCGCGCTCAAGCATCGGCGCGTCGGCACGCATAAACTCGTCGATCGGGATGCGGTGGATGCTCTGCACCTCGGCCGGGTTCGGCACGATGCCGCGCGCCGGCCCGGCCCAGACGACGACCGGCGTGATCACGTAGCCGGAGCGCGTCTCGTAGTCGTCGAGCCGGCCCAGCACCGCGTCCGGGTCGAGCACGAGCCGGACCTCTTCGGCCAGTTCGCGCAGCGCGGCCTGCTCGGGCGACTCGTCGGGCTCGATGCGGCCGCCCGGCAGCGCCCACTGGCCGGCGTGGTCGCGCAGCGCTTCGGAGCGGCGCGTCAGGATCAGGGCGCAGCGCTCGCTCCACGTCGCGTGCTGCGGCAGGCCGGGCAGGGCGGCGCCGAAGCCTTCCTCGGTCACCGCCACTGCGACGGCCGCGGCGCGGTGCGCGTGGTCGCCCACCGCGCGCACCTCGAAGCCGCGCAGGCGCTGTCGAATGCGCTCGCGCAGCAACGCCGCCTTACTTGGCCATCGCCTTGTCGGTGACGGCGTGAGTCCAGGCGGCCGTGCCCGGGTCCTTCTTGATCACCGGGTCGCTGCCGCCGGCCAGCAGCACCTTGACCGTGCGCTGGTAGGCCGCCGGGTCGAGCACGCCCATCTTCGGCGTGCCTGCGGTGGTGATCAGCTTGGCGACGTTCTCGAGCTGGCGCTTCTGCACCGCGGCGGTCGAGCCGCCCGAGGTGTCGGCGGCGAGCACGATCTTGACCGCTTCGTCCTGGTTCTTCAGCGCGTATTCCCAGCCCTTGATGCTGGCCTTGACGAACTTCGCGAGCTTGGCGACGTAGGCGGCGTCCTTCAGGTCGGGTTCGCGTGCGTACAGGCCGTCCTCCAGCGTGGCCACGCCCTGGTCCTCGTACGGGAAGGTCACCAGATCGCCCGGCTTGACGCCGGCATCGATCACCTGCCAGTACTCGTTGTAGATCATCGTCGAGATGCACGCCGCCTGGTTCTGCAGCAGCGGGTCGACGTTGAAGCCCTGCTTGAGCACCTTCACGTCGGGGTTCGCACCGCTGGTCTTCAGGCCCAGCGTGCCCATCCAGCTCAGGAACGGGTACTCGTTGCCGCCGAACCAGACGCCCAGCGTCTTGCCCTTGAAGTCCTTGGAGGTGGTCACGCCGCTGGCCTTCTTGCAGGTCAGCATCATCCCCGAGCGGTTGAAGATCTGCGCGACGTTGACCATCGGCACGCCGGCCTCGCGCGCGGCGAGTGCGCTGGGCATCCAGTCCACCGTCAGGTCGGCGCCCTTCGCCGCGAGCACCTGGGCGGGCGCGATGTCGGGGCCGCCCGGCTTGATCGTCACGTCGAGGTCGGCCTCCTTGTAGAAGCCCTTCGCAGCGGCCACGTAGTAGCCGGCGAACTGGGCCTGCGGCAGCCACTTGAGCTGGACCGTGACCTTGTCGGCAGCGTGGGCCGCACCACCGACGCCGGCCAGGATCAGCGAGAGCAGAAGAGTCGTTTTGCGCATCGAAGAACTCCGAGAGGTTGTGCCTTGCGGCGAGGGGGAAAGCGGATTTGAACTCAAACGTGGGTGCGAATCGAGGGGTGCCAGAAGGTCGCGCGGCGCTCGACCCAGCCGAGCAGCCCGTACAGCAGCGAGCCGGCCAGCGCGGCGACCAGGATCGCGGCCCACACGAGGCCCATGTTCAGGCGCGCCGCCTCGGTCGAGATGCGAAATCCCAGGCCTGACACCGGCGAGCCGAAGAACTCGGCGACGATCGCACCGATCATCGCCAGGGTCGAGTTGACCTTGAGCGCGTTGAACACGAACGGCAGCGCCACCGGGATGCGCAGCGACCACAGCGTGCGCCAGTAGCTCGCGCCGTAGGAGCGCATCAGGTCGCGCTCCATGTGGCCGCTCTCGGCCAGACCGGCGAGCGTGTTCACCAGCATGGGGAAGAAGGTCATGATGACGACGACCGCGGCCTTCGAATGCCAGTCGAAGCCGAACCACATCACCATGATCGGCGCGATGCCCACCAGCGGCACCGTGCTGGCCAGTGCGGCCAGCGGCAGCAGGCCACGCTGCAGGAACGGGCTGCGGTCGATCAGCACGCCGACCGCGAAGCCGAGCGCGCTGCCCGCCACCAGCCCGATCAGCACCGAGTGCAGCACGGTCTGCACGAAGTCGGACGCGAGCGTGCCGAAGCCGGCAAGCAGCTCATGCCCAACCAGGCTGGGCGCCGGAAGCAGCACTTGCGGCACCTCGAAGGCGCGCGTCAGCAGCTGCCAGAACACCAGCACCCAGACGCCGAACAGCAGCGGCGTTGCGTAGAGCGCCGCCCAGGCGCCCCAGGTGCCCGACCCACCGGCGGCGTCGAGCGCGGCGACGCGGCGCACGCTGGCCACGGCGAGCAACGCGAGCGCGATCAGGTAGCACCAGAAGCCGCTGTGCCAGGTGCTGGCGTCGAGCGCGGCGCGCACGTCCGTGGCCAGCATGATCAGCGGCGCCAGCGCGGCGAGCAGCGCGAGCAGCGCGAAGCCCAGCACCGCGCCCGGCTGGCGCGGTGATCGCAGCACCGCCAGCAGCGCGGCGAACAGGCCGCAGCATGCGAACACCAGCGGCGCAGCCAGGCTGGTCCAGCGCAAGGTCGCACCGGAAGCGGTCAACCCGAGCGGCAGCACGAACGACAGCGCGGCGAACAGCGCGGCCCATGCCGCCAACCAGGACGCACGCAGCAGCGCGATCACCGCCGGCCTCCGGGGGTCAGCAGCCGTTCGGCGAGCGCGACCGCGCCGGTCAACGCCAGGCCGAGCAGCGCCGACATCACCAGCGCCGACCAGATCTGCACGGTGTTGCCGTAGTACGAGCCGGTCAGCAGCCGCGCGCCCAGGCCGGCCTGGGCGCCGGTCGGCAGCTCGCCGACGATCGCGCCGACCAGGCCCGCGGCGATGCCCACGCGCAGCGACGGGAACAGGAACGGCAGCGACGCCGGCACGCGCAGCTTCCAGAAGGTGTCGCGCCTCGAGGCGGCGTAGGTGTGCAGCAGCTCCATCTCCATCACGCCCGGCGAGCGCAGCCCCTTGACCAGCGCCACCGCGACCGGGAAGAAGCACAGGTACATCGAGATGATGGCCTTCGGGAACACGCCGGTCATGCCCATGCTGCCCAGGATCACGATGATGATCGGCGCGATCGCCAGCACCGGCACGGTCTGCGACGCGATGATCCATGGGAAGAGGCTGCGGTCCAGCGTGCGCGAGTGCACGACCGCGACCGCGAGCACCGCGCCGAGCAGCGTGCCCATCACGAAGCCGAGCAGCGTGGCCGAGCTGGTGACGGCGGCGTGGTACAGCAGGTTGCGCGGCGAATCGACCGGCCAGCCGAAGATCGAGTCGAACAGGTCGAGCGCGATCTGGTGCGGCGCGGGCAGCACCGGGCGGTCCATCGAGAGCGTCAGCCGGACCAGGTCCGACGCGCCCCAGCCGGGCTGCGCCGACAGGGTGCGCTCGATCACCTGCGGCGCGTTCAGCCAGACCGCCAGCGCGTACCAGAGCACGAGCACGATGGCCAGCACCGCGAGCACCGGGCCGGCGCGGAACCAGAGGGCACCGACGCCGCTGCGTTCCGGCACCGGCTCAGTGGCCGCCGCCATGCCCGTCCTGCAGCGACATGCGCACGCGGTGCGCGATCTCGGCGAACTCGGGGGTGTCGCGGATGTCGAGCGTGCGATCCGCCGGCAGGCCCGACTCGATCACGTCGACGATGCGACCCGGCCGCGGCGACATCACGACGATGCGCGACGAGAGAAACACCGCCTCGGGGATCGAGTGGGTGACGAAGATCACCGTGCGCCTCTCACGCTCCCAAAGCCGCAGCAGCTGCTCGTTCAGGCGATCGCGCGTAATCTCGTCGAGCGCGCCGAAGGGCTCGTCCATCATCAGCAGCTTGGGCTCGAAGCCGAGCGCGCGCGCGATCGACACGCGCTGCTGCATGCCACCCGAGAGCTGCCACGGGTACTTGCCCTCGAAGCCTTGCAGGCCGACGCGTTCCAGGTGTTCCAGGGCGGTGGCGCGGGCCTTCGCCTTGTCCAGCCCGTGGATCTCCAGCGGCAAGCAGACGTTGGCGAGCACGGTGCGCCACGGGAACAGCGCCGGCGCCTGGAACACGTAGCCGTAGGCGCGCGCCAGGCGCGCCTGCTGCGTGCTCATGTCGTTCACGCGCACGACGCCCGAGGTGATCTGCTCGAGGTCGGCGATGACGCGCAGCAGCGTCGTCTTGCCGCAGCCCGACGGGCCGATCAGCGAGACGAACTCGCCGTCCTGGATCGCCAGGCTGACGTTGTCGAGCGCGGTGACGGTGTGTTCCCGGGCCGGATAGACGACCGAGACGCCCTGGACTTCGACGGTGGGGATCAGCGGAATGGACAAAGGGTTGGCGGGCACAAGGGTTGAGGGTCAGGCCAAGCGCGCCGGGTTGTTCGGGTGCGTGGTCCAGTTGGCGTATTCGCCGCTCACCCATTGTCCGGTACGCGGGTCGGTCTGGCCGGGCTGCAGCGCATGCATCGTGATGCACTCGGGCACCGGGCAAACCGAGACGCACAGGTTGCAGCCGACGCATTCGTCGTCCATGACCTCGAAGTGACGCTTGCCGTCCTTGGTCGCCGAGATCGCCTGATGCGAGGTGTCTTCGCACACCACATGGCAGCGGCCGCACTGGATGCACAGGTCCTGGGCTATGCGGGCTTTCTCGATGTGGTTCAGGTTGAGCTGGTTCCAGTTGACGATCGATGGCACGGCGCGGCCGCGGAACGCGTCGATGTTGTGGAAGCCCTTGGCGTCCATGTACTCCGCGAGACCGCTGCACATGTCCTGCACGATCTTGAAGCCGTAGGTCATCGCCGCGGTGCAGACCTGGACGTTGCCACAACCGAGCGCGATGAACTCGGCCGCGTCGCGCCAGTTCGTGATGCCCCCGATGCCAGAGATCGGCAGCCAGGCCATCTCTGGCGTGCGTGCGATCTCGGCCACCATGTTCTGCGCGATCGGCTTGACCGCCGGGCCGCAGTAGCCGCCGTGCGAGCCGGTGCCGCCGGTGTTCGGGTAGATCAGCAGCGCGTCGAGGTCCACGCCCATCACCGAGTTGATCGTGTTGATCAGCGACACCGCATCGGCGCCGCCACGCTGCGCGGCCAGCGCCGGCGGCTTGATGTCGGCGACGTTCGGCGTGAGTTTGACGATCACCGGCAGCCGCGTGTACTGCTTGCACCAGCGCGTGACCATCTCGATGTACTCGGGCACCTGGCCCACCGCCGAGCCCATGCCGCGCTCGCTCATGCCGTGCGGGCAGCCGAAGTTCAGCTCGATCCCGTCGCAGCCGGTGTCCTCGACGCGCGGCAGGATCGCTTTCCAGGCATGTTCCTCACAAGGAACCATGATCGAAACGACCATCGCGCGGTCCGGCCAGTTGCGCTTGACGCGCGCGATCTCGTCGAGGTTCACTTCCAACGGCCGGTCCGTGATCAGCTCGATGTTGTTGAAGCCGATCAGCTGGCGGTCGTGGGCGTACAGCGCGGCATAGCGCGGGCCGTTGACGTTGACGATCGGCGGCCCGGCCTCGCCCAGCGTCTTCCAGACCACGCCGCCCCAGCCGGCCTCGAAGGCGCGATTGACGTTGTATTCCTTGTCGGTCGGCGGCGCCGACGCGAGCCAGAACGGGTTCGGGCTGCGGATGCCCGCGAATGTGGTGCTGAGGTCGGCCATGGTGAAGCTTTCGAAGGTCAGGCGCCGAGGCCAGTGCGCGTGCGCGTGAACGGCTTGCCCCCGCGCTGAATGCCGAACGCGCGGTCGATCGAGTGCGCCGCAATCTTGCCGTGCTCGACTGCCTCGACCGTCAGGTCGCGTCCGCCGTAGGTGCAGTCGCCGCCGGCCCAGACCTGCGCGAGCGAGCTGCGGCCTTCGCCGTCGACCAGGATGCGGCCGCTGCGCAGCGCCAGCGTCGCGAGGCCCGGGTCGGCCAGCACCAGCGTCTGGCCGATCGCCTTCAGCACCGTGTCGGCCTCGATGCGCCAGTGCTTGCCGGTCGGCACGAGCTGGCCGTTCAGTTCCTGCACCTGGGCGAAGCTGACGCCTTCGACCTGACCGCCGTCGGTGTCCAGTGCCCTGGGCACGCTCCACTCGCGGATCGTCACGCCGTTGCGCTGGGCCCAGTCTTGCTCGTAGGTCGACGCCGGCATGCGCGGCTGGTCGCGGCGATAGACGATGGTCACCTCCTGCGCACCGAGCTTGCGCGACTGCACTGCGGCGTCGACCGCGGTCATGCCGCCGCCGATCACGACGACGCGCCGGCCCACCGGGACGGCCGCGTAGTCACGCGTCTGGCGCAGCCCGGCGATGAACTCGACCGCGTTGCCGACACCCGGCGTTGCTTCGCCCTGCAGCCCGAGCGCGTTGACACCGCCCAGGCCCAGACCGAGGAACACCGCGTCGAAGTCGCGGCTCAGATCGGCCAGCAGCACCTGCTCGCCCAGCGCCTGCCCGTGGCGGATCTCGATGCCGCCGATCGACAGCAGCCAGGCGATCTCCTTCTGCGCGAAGTCGTCGACGGTCTTGTAGGTGGCCAGCCCGTATTCGTTCAGGCCGCCGGGTTTCGGCTTCGCCTCGAACACGACGACCTCGTGGCCGAGCATCGCGCAGCGGTGCGCACACGCCAGCCCGGCCGGGCCGGCGCCGACGACCGCAATGCGCCTGCCGGTGGGCGCCGCACGCGTGAACAGCGGCGCGCCGTTCGATGCCATCAGGTGATCGGTCGCGTGGCGCTGCAGCAGACCGATCTCGACCGGCTTGTCCTCGTTCGTGTTGCGCACGCAGGCCTGCTCGCACAGCACCTCGGTCGGGCACACACGCGCGCACATGCCGCCGAAGATGTTGGCCTCGAGGATCGCCTTGGCCGCGCCACGCAGGTTGTCCTCGCTGATGCGGCGGATGAACGACGGGATGTCGATGCCGGTCGGGCAGGCGTTGATGCACGGCGCATCGAAGCAGTAGTAGCAGCGCTCGGCCTCGATCAGCGCCTGCGCGTTCGTCAGCGGGGGGTGCGCGTCGCCGAAGTTGGTGAGGTACTGGCACGCGCTCAGGCGACCGGCCTTGACGTCGGGTTGGGGCATCGAGGGTCCTCGGCGGAATCAGGAAGCGCGTGCGACGGCGTGCGGCGCATGCAGCGCCGACTGGCGCTTCAGCGCATCGAACAATGGCGTGAACGCCGGGCGCTTCACGTAGCGGCCGGCACCGCGCTCGACGCGCAGCTCGCCGTCCATCCAGACGATCTTGCCGCGCGACAACGTGACCTTCGCCAGCCCTTGCACCTGGCGCCCCTCGAACACGTTGTAGCCGACCTTGCTGAGGCTGCCCGCGGTCGTGATCGTCTTCGTCGCGGCCGGGTCCCAGACCACGAGGTCGGCGTCGCTGCCCGCCTGGATCGCACCCTTGCGCGGGTACAGGTTGAAGATCTGCGCGGCGTTGGTCGAGGTGACGCGCACGAACTCGTTCGGCGTGAGGCGCCCGGTGTTGACGCCGGCATCCCACAGCACCGACAAGCGGTCCTCGACGCCGGCGCAGCCGTTCGGGATCTTGCTGAAGTCGGCTCGGCCCATGCCCTTCTGGTCGCCGCAGAACGCGCAGTGGTCGGTCGCCGTGGTGTGCAGGTGGCCGGCGGCCAAGGCGCCCCAGAGCGCGTCCTGATGGTGCTTGGCGCGGAACGGCGGGCTCATCACGTGGGCCGCGGCGATGTCCCAGTCCTTGTTGAGGTAGACCGACTCGTCGATCGTCAGGTGCCCGGCCAGCGCCTCGCCGTAGACGCGCTGACCGTGGCTGCGCGCGCGGATGATCGCGTTGACCGAGTCTTCGCACGACACGTGCACGATGTACAGCGGCGTGCCCAGCACCTCGGCGATGCGGATCGCGCGCTCGGCGGCTTCGGCCTCGACTGCCGGCGGGCGCGACAGCGGGTGACCTTCGGGGCCGGTGATGCCTTGCTCGACCAGGCGCTTCTGCATCTGGAACACGAGCTCGCCGTTCTCGGCGTGCACCGTCGGCAGCGCACCGAGTTCGAGCGCGCGCGTGAAGCTGTTCACCAGCACCTCGTCGTCGGCCATGATCGCGTTCTTGTAGGCCATGAAGTGCTTGAAGCTGTTCACGCCGTGCTCGCGCACCAAAGTGCCCATGTCGTCGTGCACCGACTGGTCCCACCACGTGACCGCGACATGGAAGCTGTAGTCGGCCGCGGCCTTCTCGGCCCAGCCGTTCCAGTCGCGCCACGCTTCCATCAGCGACTGCTTCGCGTTCGGGATCACGAAGTCGATGATCATCGTCGTGCCGCCGGACACCCCCGCCGCGGTGCCGGTGTAGAAGTCATCCTTCGTGACCGTGCCCATGAAGGGCAGCTCCATGTGGGTGTGCGGGTCGATGCCGCCGGGCATCACCAGTGCGCCGCCGGCGTCGACGATCGTGGCGCCGGCAGGTGCCTGCAGATTCGCGCCGACGGCGGCGATCACGCCGTCCTGCGTCAGCACATCGGCCCTCACGCTGGCCTCGGCATTGATGACGGTACCGCCGCGGATCAGGATGCTGCTCATGGTTCGGGTACTCCGGGTGCGTCGGGTCAGGCGACCGCGACCGTCTCGTTGCTCTTGAAGACTTCGGGCAGTTCGTTGGCCTTCGCGAGCATCGCCTGGAACAGCACGTTGCCGCCGGCCGCGATCCACTCGGGCTTCGCGTCCTCGATCTCGTTGTGGCTGATGCCGCCGACGCAGGGGACGAACACCATCGCGGTGGGCGTGACCTTGCTCATGTAGCAGGCGTCGTGGCCGGCACCCGAGACGATGTCGCGCGTGCTGTAGCCCAGGCGCTGCGCACCGGCGCGCACCATCTGCACGCAGCTCTCGTCGAAGTGCACGCAGTCGTACTGGAAGATCTGCTTCAGGTCGTGCTCCAGCCGGCCGGCGGCGGCGATCTTCGCCACGCCTTCCTTCAACTCGGCGTCCATCTTCAGGAGCTCGTCGTTGTCGGGGCAACGGAAGTCCACGGTCAGGAAGGTCTTGCCCGGAATCACATTGCGCGAGTTCGGGAACACGTTGAGCATGCCCACCGTCGACACCGCCAGCGGCGCGTGTTTCAGGCCGATCTCGTTGACGAGCTGCACCACCTTCGCGGCGCCCAGCAGCGCGTCGCGGCGCACGCCCATCGGCGTCGGCCCGGCGTGCGAATCCTGGCCGGTCAACACCAGCTCGTACCAGCGCTGGCCCTGCGCGTCGGTGACGACGCCGATCGTCTGGCCCTCGTGCTCGAGGATCGGGCCCTGTTCGATGTGGGTCTCGAAGAACGCATGCACCGGGCGGTTGCCCATCGGTTCGGTGCCGAGGTAGCCGATGCGCTTCAGCTCCTCGCCGATCGTCTTGCCCTGCTGGTCGGTGCGCGAGTGGCCGTAGTCGAGCGAGAACACACCGGCGTAGACACCCGAGCCGACCATCGCTGGCGCGAAGCGCGAGCCTTCCTCGTTGGTCCAGACCGAGGCCTCGACCGGCCGCTCCGTCTCGATGCCGTGGTCGTTCAAGGTGCGGATCACTTCCAGACCGGCGAGCACGCCGTAGACGCCGTCGAAGCGCCCGCCGGTCGGCTGGCTGTCGAGGTGGCTGCCGGTGCCCACCGGCGCGAGGCTGTTGTTGCGCCCCGGGCGACGCGCGAAGATGTTGCCCATCTGGTCGACCTTGACGGTGCAGCCGGCGTCCTTGCACCACTGGACGAACAGGTCGCGACCCTGCTTGTCGAGGTCGGTCAGCGTGAGGCGGCACACGCCGCCCTTGGGGGTCGCGCCGATCTTGGCCATTTCCATCAGGCTCGCCCAGAGGCGGTCGCCGTTGATCTTGATGTCAGCCATGACATTTGCTCCTGCGTGGTTCAACGAGACGGAAGTTATGCACCCATCTGCGGCGGGCGTCCAGCATGCAACCTGCGTGCCAGTTTGACCATATGGACAAACACCGATCCGGCTGGGAGACTCACGGCCCAAAGCGTCGCAACAGCAGGAGCGTCGGTGACGAAGAAGAAGACGGCTGCCGTGGCGGTGCCCAACAAGCGCGAGGCGGTGCTGAGCGCCGCGCTCGGCCTGTTTTCGCGCTTCGGGCTGCGCGGCACCAGCGTCGACCAGGTGGCGGCGCGGGCCGGCGTGTCGAAGAGCAACCTGCTCTACTACTTCGCGAACAAGGAAGAGCTTTACGTCAGCGTGCTGCGCGGCCTGCTCGAGGTCTGGCTCGCGCCGCTGCGCGAGTTCAGCGCCGAGCAGGACCCGCAGCAGGCGATTCGCCACTACATCCGCCGCAAGCTCGTCGTCTCGCGCGACAGCCCCGAGGCTTCGCGCCTGTTCTGCCTGGAAATGGTGCAGGGCGCGCCACTGCTGCGCGACGAACTCGACCGCGAACTGCGCGACATCGTCGAGCGCAAGTCGGCGGTGATTCGCGCCTGGATCGCCGCCGGGCGACTCGCGCCGGTCGACCCCGAACACCTGATCTTCATGATCTGGGCAGCGACCCAGCACTACGCCGACTTCGCGGTGCAGGTGCAGGCGCTGACCGGGCAGACGCTGGCCGACCCGGCGTTCTTCGAGAGGACGGTCGCGAACGTGCAAGCGCTGGTGCTGCGGGGCGTGGCGCCCCGATAGCACAGGTGTGGTGGCTTGTTCGCAGCGTCGATGTCAACCCTCAGTCGAGGGCCTTGGCGAAGCGCCGCGGCCCGGAGCCGCGCATTAGACTGGGCCGGGTCCGGGCACCGCTCGGGAACGAAAGGAATCGCGATGTCTGAGTCGTGCTCCCGCTCCCTCGCGCGCCTGGTGCGCGCGGCTGTCGCGATCGCCGCCCTGTGCGGCGCGGCCACTGGCGCGCAGGCGCAAGGGCAGGCCCTGCTGGGCGTCTACTACGGCAACCAGGGCTTCAACATGGACCAGGTTCGCGCCATGGAGGCCTGGCAGGGCAAGCGCCACGCCGTGGTGAACCTCTTCACCGACTGGTGCAGCCGCAGCAAGAACCTGGACAATCTGTTCAAGCTGCAATTGCCCAATGTCTGGGCCAACGGCAACGTGCCGATCATCAGCTGGGAGCCTTACCTGTGCTCGCCATCGGCAACGCCGAACGATGTCGAGGTGCGCGCGGCGCGCGGCGACTACGACGCCTACCTGAACGCCTGGGCCGACCGGCTCAAGGCCTTCGTCAGCGGCCCCGACGGCAGCCTCGGCACGGCCGACGATCGACGCGTCTACATCCGCCTGGCGCACGAGATGAACGGCAACTGGTATCCGTGGGGCGCGGCGGTCGGCGGCAACTCTTCGGCCAGCTACATCCTGATGTGGCAGCGCGTGCGCGGCATCTTCTGGACCAAGGGGCTCGACGCGCGCACCGTGCAGTGGATCTGGGCGGTGAACCACGAGGACGTCGGCGCGGGGCGCGCCGAGGACTACTACCCCGGCGACGCCTACGTCGACTGGATCGGCATCGACGGCTACAACTGGGGCGCGAGCCAGAGCTGGTCGTCCTGGAGCACGCCGGAGCAGGTATTTGCGCCGATGCTCGCGCGCCTGCGCGGCCTGACCGCGAAGCCGCTGGCGCTGACCGAGACCGCGTCGTCGTCGTCGATGCCGGGCCGGGTCGACGTCGCGGCGAAGTCGCTGTGGATCACGCAGTTGTTCAACTACGCGACCGCGTCGACCACCGGCGCGCGGATGATCGTCTGGTTCAACGAGGACAAGGA
>Ga0070667_100001952_pt1 | contig 18303 bp, 36 predicted proteins | sample KBSS33metaG_FD_64659 | JGI IMG/M metagenome (GOLD analysis project Ga0070667, IMG submission 64659) | Switchgrass rhizosphere microbial communities from Kellogg Biological Station, Michigan, USA - KBS S3-3 metaG | ecosystem: Host-associated > Plants > Roots > Rhizosphere > Soil ... | reverse complement strand
CTCATGCCCGAAGCACTCGGCGTGGTCGGCGATCGGTTCCAGCCGTTCCAGAATGAGGAGACCACCGACCTGCTCTACGACATCACCGACCAGTCGGGAGCCCATATCCAGACGATCGGGGCGCTCGACGGCGGGCGGCAGACCTTCGTCACGATGCTGATGCCGACGCATGTCGAGTTCACCGGGCAGGGCGGCTTCAAAGACAGCACCGAGGTCTACCTCGCGGTGCTCAACCGCCACGACGGCGAAGGGTCGCTGCGGGCGCTCATCAGCCCGGTGCGCATCGTCTGCGCCAACACCCAACGGCTGGCCGAGAGCCTGGCGGTGTCGTCGGTGGCGCTACGTCACACCGGGGCACCGACCGCCAAGCTGGCTGAGGTGCGCAACCTGCTCGGCATCACCTTCAAGTACATCGACACCTACGCGACCGAGATGGAGGCACTGGTCAAGGCCGAACGCGACGAAGCGTGGGTGAGGGCGGTGTTCAACGAGGTGTTCGACGTCAACAAGGCCGACAGCGACAAGATGCGCAACGGGCGCGTCGAGAAGGTCACGCAGGTGATGGAGGTGATGCGGCAGAGCCCGTCGATCAAGCCGTTCACCGGCACCGCTTATGCCGCCTACAACGCCGTCACCGAGTACGCCGATCACTTCATGCCGGTAATGGGCAAGGGAGACGCCGCCGCCAAGCGCGCCGTGCGCACGCTCACCAGCCCCGACGTCGCGGCGCTGAAGTCCAACGCCTTCGTCAGCCTCAAGAAGGCTCTGCCACTGACCACCGACCAGGTGCTGCGGTGGGGGCCGGTCGCCGCCAAGGAGGTCGCCACTGTCTGACCGCTCGCCCGGCTCGGTGCGTCGCTCGCGCATCGGGCCGGGCCTCCCCACCACAATCACCAGAAAGGAACCACCATGAGTGCAGTCATGTCGTCGGCGACGGAGTTGCGTCGCCAGGCGGAGAAGGCCCGCGCGATCGCCGATGAGCTGGCGTCGCAGGCCGCAGCCGCCGCGATCGCTGAGCGCGAGGCAGCCAGGCCGAAGATGCCCAACATTGCCGACAACGCCCCGACCTACATCACGTTCGAGCGGTACCAGGCCGGTCGCAACTACGGCTACGCCGCCGTTGGGTGGCGCTCGGGCCGGAGCGTGCGCTGGGCGGTCACCGGCTCCGAAACGCGCCGGTTCAACTGGCCGGGCCTGCTCGACTTCATCGGCGAGTCCAACTGGGCCACGATGCGCGTCGTCACCGACCAGGACTACATCGTGACGCCGGGCGGTGAGCCGCCCGTGGCCGAGACGATGGGACGCTACGGTCGGGTCACCAGCGTCGACACGGTCAGCCCGTTCGTCGGCGACGGACCCTACGGCGGGTAGTCGCCTCACCGGCCCGGCGGCGGGAGACCGACGTCGCCGGGCCACCTTCCCGGGCAGCATGTAGGCGAGCAGCCCTGATCAGGCCACTCCGGTTCGATTCCGGTCCCGGGAGCGCACGACCACAACCACAGGAGGAACCATGCCCGACAAGCTCGACCCCAAGTACCCCGACATCGAGGTGACCCTGACCGGCCACGACGGCAACGCCATGTCGATCATCGGCACCGTGCGCTCGGTGCTGCGCGCCGGGGGCGTGCCCGCTGCCGAGATCACCGCCTTCTCCAATGAGGCGATGGGCGGCGACTACGACAACGTGCTGGCGACGGCGATGCGTTGGGTCACGGTGAGCTGACGTGGACCCCGACGAAGCACTCAAGAACGCCCTCGACGCGGCGCGGGCCGTCACCGACGACACCACCGACACGATCAACAGCGACGAGGCCAACACCCTGGCTGAGGCGATGCTGAGCCTGCATGGCTGGCTCAGCTCCGGCGGGATGCTGCCCGCCGCCTGGCACCTGAGCACCTGCATGGCCAGCGATTGCCGCAACGCCGACACCGACCCGGTCGCCCAAGCGATCTGGCAGGCCTACGCTGTCGAGACCGGGCGGTCACTGCCGCCGGGCCTGGCCGACAAGCTGGCCGACGCCGCCTACGGGCGCTACGACGTCGGTCGCAGCGCAGCGGAGCACGGCGGCGAATGATGGTCAACAACTCCGGCATGAGCGTGTGGGAAGCCCTGCTCCCGTTGGGCCTGGTGCTCGCGCTGATCATCTTCGCCGCCATCGGCACCGGCCTGGCGCTGGGCGAGATATTCGGCGGTCGACGCAAATGAGGTGCCTCGGCAGCGGCGGCACGCCTGTGACTTCACGTCGCAGGTGGGCCGACCGTGACCGCTACGTCACCGAGCAGCTGTGCCCGGTGTGCCTGACGGTGCGCGCGATCCGCAAGGACGGCAAGGTCCGCGCCCACAACGCGCCGAAGACCCCGCGCCCCAGTCTGGTCGGTCAGCTCGATGAGCACCTGCAGCGCCAGCCCCGGCGGCGGATCGTGACCCAAAAGTGAGCACACCGGAGGCTATAGACTTACCCGACGACGTCGGGTAGTTTGGATTGAGTGAGGCGGGACCGACCCGCCGGAAGGGAGGCCCGATCATGGGTCACATCATCGACGCATCGGAGCTGGCGGTCGGCGACGTCTACCGGCCAGTGCGCGGCGAGCTCTACCCGACCGTGGTCGACACCGCGTTCGCCGTCACCGGGCGGCGCACCGTGCGCTACGCCGAGACCTACAACGTCATCGAGGCGGTCAACGTCAAGACCGGCAATCGAGCCGAGATCAACCTGCGCACCGGCGTGCTGGTGTCGCGGCTGGAGCAGCAGAGCCTCGCCGATCTCAAGGGTTACCTTGACGTGATGGAGGGCGGCGCGAGCATCAATATCGTGCGCTACGACGATCGGTTCTGGTGCTGACGATGACACAGCAGACACCGCAATCAGGCAGCCGCCGCACCAAGACGCGCAAAGGCTGCAACCGAGAGCTACGCCGCCTCATCGCCGCCATCGAAGCCGCCGGAGGCCAAGTCGACCCACCCACCCGGGGCGGGCACCACAAGGTCTACTACCAGGGCCAGCTCATCACCACGCTCGCCAGCACCCCGAGTGAGTATCGGGGTCGCAAGAACGACATCGCCAACCTGCGCCGCGCTGGGTTGCGCCTGACCACGAAGGGAACCTACGAACCATGACCGACACCGACCCGACGGCCCTACGCCAGCGACTGCTGGATGAGGTCATCGCCAAGGCCCAGGACCAGTGCGGGCCGTTTGTGGAGATCGACCCCGTCGACATCGCCGACTGCCATGTGTCGATCTTCGCCGCCTACAAGGCCGCGCAGACCGTGCGCGTGCTCAACGGCGCGACCCGCATCGAGCGCGTCGGCCAGGTTGCGCTGACCCGGGGCCGACGCCCGGCATTCCTGCTGGTGGAGCCGAAATGGAAAGGCGGGGCCGGGCACGTGCTGGGGCACAACGACGTCGTCATCGCCCGCCGCGACCCGAAGGCCGGGTGGGTCAACGTCGCCAAGGTGGAAGACCGCAACGGAAGCGAGGTCATCTGACATGGGACTGCCCGGTCTGCCCAAGATCAACCTGGACATCGCCGAGACCGTCAACACGTTCCTGACGCTGCTGCGCGACATGAACGACAAGCTCGACGTGCTCATCGAGCTGCAGCGCGGACCCGATCGCTGCGGAGCCTGTGATCAAGTTGGACGTCTGTCGTGCCCCTCGCACGGGCCGGTGCGGGTGCCCTCAGTCGAGTGCGAGCACTGCATCGACGGCGAGTGCCAAGGCGCGAAGGGCTGGTGCCCGCGATGAGCGCCCGGCACACCCGTGACCCCGAGATCGACGGCGGGCTCATGGACGGCATGGCGCTAGTGCCGTCGATGGGGTGGGTCGGATCGGTGATGCCCGCAGGTCGGCACCGCAGCGTCATGCATGAGCGGCTGCTGTACCCCGGCGAACGCGAGCTGGTGCTGCTGTTCGGGCGGTGGTACCGCAGCGGCAACTGGCCCGGCATCATCGGAAAGCAGAGGTACCTGACTTGAGGCCCGTCGACATCGCCGACCGCGTCGAATCGCTCATCCTTGAGCTGGCCGACAACGCCGAGCAGCGCAAGCTGGCGCGCATCATCTTGCGCAACCGCTTCGCTCACCCTGAGATCGGAGCCACCAGCCCGCGCCAGCGCGGTGCTGCGTTCGCGAGCTACCGCCCGCCTCCGCCGTCGATCGGCTCCGGTCAGCGCACCGGCTCGCGTTGTGCGCGGTGTGGTTGGTCGGCCCGGTCGCACGACATCGACGGGCTGCGCTCCGACTGCGACGGGTACGTGGCGTCATGATCGCCCGGCTCCGCGCCTGGTGGTGGCGGCTGTGGCACCGGCCTGACTATCCCCGCATCGGCCAGATCACCTGGACCTACGGTCCGAGCGATGAGGACCCACGCGCATGACCCACCAGCAGCTAGCAGCACGCAGTGAGCTGGGCGCGTGGATGATCGCGATTGGCCTGGTCACGCTGGCGATCGTGCTGGTGACCCCGGGCACGCAGATCGCCGCCAGCCTGCTCGGCGGATTTCTGTTTGGGCGGGGCTGCTACATGGTGCGCCGCCCGCCTCGTGGCTCACGGTGGTGGCTGCTATGACCGCCGTGTTCTTTTTCGGCTGCGCGGCAGTGTGCTTTGCCTGTCTGGTGTACCTGGTCGGTGGCAACGGCACCGGGCGGTGGTTCTAGTGGGGAGCGCAATGCGACTGCTCGCGGTGCTGGTCACCAGCCTGATCGCTATGTTCGCACTACCACCTGAGCTGGGCCTGCTGCTGGCAATCGTCACGCTGCTGGCGATCATCCCGGGCTACCGACGACAGCGGAGGCACTGAGGTGGGCCTGTCACGCTCGATTACCGGCAACGACAAACGCGGCTCCAGCTACGACCGTCGCGCCCGCCGGGCCTGGCTGCTGACCCCGGCTGCGGGCTGGGGCGGCGACGGCGAGAAGGTGCCATGCAGCGAGCCCGGGTGCGGGGCGATGGTCAACGCGCGCACGATGTACGTCGACCGCATCATCCCCGGCGAGCAGGGCGGCACCTACCGCCGCAACAACATCAAGCCGCATTGCGCGAGCTGCAGCCACCGCCAGGGCCAGCGCCGCCTGCGTGAGCTGATTGCCGCCCGGTCGGCCTACGGTGACGATGACCGCTGCAAGGTCTGCGGTGCGCACTTCCTCGCGACCCATGCCGTCGACTGCACCGTGCCCGAGGTCGACCGCTAGTAGCCCTTCGGGCCGGGACCGCCCTTGTGGCCGGAGTGCTTGCTCGCGGGCAGACGCCGGTAGCGCACGATCGGCCCGCCTGCGGTCTCGTGCGACTTCTTGCGTGCCCAGGGCTGGCCGGTCGCCCACGCCCAGCGCCACTGCTTCTTGGACTTGAAGCCGCGATAACCGCGACCGCCGCCCCGACCGCCGCTGCGCGCCGAGAACGCACCGACATTGCCGGTTGCGCTGTGCAGTCGAGGCCCGCCGGTGCCCCGCCGGGCGACCTTGGATCGGCCCTTGGCGAGGGACGATCGTGAGCCGCGAGATCGAGAACGTGCAGCCATGCCGACAGGCTACCCCGCCAGCTGGGAGACGACACCCTTCTGCTTTGCACGATGCCGCGCGACCGCCAGGCGTCGATGCTCCCGGCACTGTCGCTTGCCCCGAGGGTCGACGTAGGTGTTGTAGCGGGTCACCGGGCAGCCGCAGCGGTGGGTCTCACCGGCCCGTTCGGCGAGAGCAACCGAGATCAGTCGATCGCGCTGGGCGGCGATGCGGTCGCATTCGGCGACCTTGTCGGCGAGAGCCGACGACAGCCGGGTCACCTCACCGCCGGTCATATCCAGGGTGCGCTCAAAGGCCTCGACCTCGGCACGGTACAGGCGGCACAGCGCCACCCCGGCTCCGGCGAGCAGTGTGCGCACCAGCCGCACGCTGCAGCTCAGCCGGTCGGCGATCTCGTCAGCGGTCATCGCCTCGTCATCGGTCATCACCACGACCACCCACGCCCGGTCGGCGTCGTTGAGGTCGTCCATCGTCGTCGGCGAGCCCGCCAGCAGCGCAGGCACCAGCAGTTCGTCGGGTCGCCAGCCGACCAGCGAGGCGGTCATGCCCCGGCTCCGATCGCCACCAGCGCGATCGACAGCGCCGCCAGCGCCAGCCCGAACGCCGCGCAGCTGATGATCACGGCTGCCCAGCAGTGCGGAGTCATGCCGGTCATGCGACCGCCAGCGTCGGCACCATCACGTCGCCCCGGTACTTGATGATCAGTCGCTCCAGGTCATCGAGCGGGATCAGGGCGTCGCCCTTGATGCCCCAGTCAGGCGTCCAGTGGTTGCGAATGCGCGCGAGCTTGCGCGGCCAGTTGACGCCGCGCAGCAGGTACTCGTGACCCATGCCGTCGTCGGCAGCGGCCTTGACCGCTGCATCGGTCCCGGCGCGGATGATGCCCTTGGAATCGGGGTCGCTCATCGCATCAGTCCAGACGGTGCCGATGCACAACGGCTGACGCACGCCGTGGGCGAGCAGCTGCGCAAACGAGAACGTCCACAGATAGCTGTCGATCACCCCGGCAGCTTTGAGTGCCTTGCCCAGGCCCAATGCTGAGGAGCCGCCGTCGGTCGGCGGGTAGGTCCAGTCGAACGGGTCATTGCGGGTGCTGGCTTCGTACAGCGACTGGCCGTCACGGTCACGCAGGTAGCTCACCGATTGCGGGCGAGAGACATTGCTCCAGTCACGCAGGGTGGCGGCGTTGTAGCGGCGGCGATTGCGCAGTGCGAGTGCGGCGTTGAGCCAGTCGGCCCCGGTCCACCCGACACAGCCGTTGACGTCGGCCTGGTTGAGCACTGGGCCTAGCCGATGGAGCCAGGAGACCTGCTTGAGGGGAGCGGGAGGTGCTGCGTAGCCGCGCGAGGCGGGATCATGGTTGACCAGCCGTCCCGTTGCTCCCATGCGGCTCAGGGTAGCGGATCGCCCCTCAATCGAGCAGCAGCGAACGCGATCGCCGCGTCGTACGGGTGCTCCATGCCCTCGAAGCGCCACTCATGGTCACCACCCGGCTCAACGACAATGGCCAGAGTCGGCCCGCACCCGTGCACGCGCCAGTTGCGGGCCTCGCGTGCGGAGCGGGAGCTGACAGTGTCAGGCATCGGTCGTGGGTGGGCCGTGCAGCGGGCGCTGCCCCGGCACGTAGTCGCCCCGGGCGACGGCGGCGAACTCGTCACGCGTCAGCCGCACTCGCGACGTGACCATGTCAGTGCCGGTGTCGACGGCTTTGCCGTGGTAGGGCTCGACATCAGTGGTCGAGGCGTCGCGCCGAGCACGGGCAGCGATCTCGCGCATGTGGGTGCGCACGTCATCGAGGATGAACGTCGCCAGCCCGGCAGCGGTCTGAGCCTTGATGATGGCCTGGGCGACCAGCAGCGGCTGGTCGACGTCGTGCTCCAGCAGCACGCCCGCGATCACGCCGAGGTCACGCATCTTGACGTCATCGCTGGCCATCATCTGCTCGAAGACCGTCATCATTCACCCTCGCTGTCGTCGCCGTCGGCCCGGCGCATCCACGGCGGGCTCTGGTCAGCCGCGTCAGTCTTGCCGATGCCGAGGCCTTGCAGTGCGGCGGGACCGCCCCAGTCACCGGGCATGCGTCGCGGATCGCCGAAGCCGTGGAAACCGCCAGAGCCGTCGGTGAACTCGCCTTCGATGGTGACGGCATTCGGGTCACCGGGAACCGGCCGCATGCCGGTGATGCGACCGCCACGCCGACGCCCCTCCGCGTCGACCAGGCTCAGCAGCTTGCCTTCGGGCTTGTCAGGCCCGAGCAGCCGTCGCCACCAGTCGATCGCCCCGCCCCACGTCCAACGCTCGGTGTGGGCGTTGGTGTCGATGTCGCCGGTGCCCACGACGAGCTCGAAGCTGACACCGGCAGTAGGCCCGTTGGGCACCAGCGGGTTGGTGGTTAGCACGGAGAACGAGCCGGGCTTGATGTCGAAGCCGCGAGCACGGGCGTAGGCCTCGGCGTGCAGCCGGGCGACGGCGACGTTGTCGCCCGTGGCTCCGACCGGGAGGGTGATGCGGTGCTGCTCTACGAGCTTGGCGCTGTGGTTGATGCGCTCGGGCTCAACCTCCGATGTTGCTCCAGCCGTCGTCGTCGTCGGGGTCGTCGGCTGGTGCTTCACCAGGCTCTGCGGTGGTAGCAGTGGAGTCTTCCTCGCCTCCGGTGCCAGCGTCGACTTCACCGGGCCGTCCTGGTACGGCTGCACCAGCGGACCCATCGGGCGGATCAGCGGATGCACCTTCGGCGGGTGCGCCTGAGCTGCCATCTCCCGATCCAGCGACGGCAGGGCGAACGGGCGCGTCATCCGCCGGATCAGGGACTTCAGTGACGTCGAGAGGTGGCTGGTCAGCGTGTCCACGGGTGATCTCCTTGAGTCCTTGAGGGTCGATTTGGGCAATGCGTTCGATCAGGGCTGCAGCTTCGTTGGCGGCGGCGACGGTGTCGATACCGGGCACCTCGATCACCTTCGGGAACAGGCCGAACAGCGACGCCTCCTGCTTGAGGCCGCGCAGGATGACGTTGGCGGCGTCGGCGTCACCGCGCAGCATCGCCGGGTAGTTGGCCTTGCGCATGTCGAGAATCACCGCCATCTGCGTCGCCCGGCGCTGCTCGGGTGTCTCGGCGAGGTACTGGCGTTTGGCGATCTCCAGGTCCTTGCGCACTGTGGCGGTGCTGACTTCCAGCTCCGAAGCTATGGCGGCGATCGTGGCTCCGGCGTTGCTCAGGAACAGGGCCTTGACCCGGCGGGCGTACAGCTCCTCGTTGAGCAGGCTGGTCAGGTCGTCGTCATCGAACGCGGCGGTCACGGCTGGCTCCTTTCCGGCGGTCCGAGCACTGCCCGGTACGGCCCGTAGACCGCGCTCGGGTCAGCGGGCTGGCTCACGATCGCGAACGGGCTCCAGTGTGACGTGATCCAGCCGAACATCGGGTTACCCACCCATAGGTCGCCCTCGACATCGACCCAATACGTGCCGTCGGCGTGCTCGGGTGTCAGCTGGGCGACTTCGGTACCGAGCGGGGTCATAGCGGCTGCGCTCCGGCGATCACTGCCGCGACCCCGGCGTCATCAGGGGCGACCTTGTCGGCCAACTCGATCAACGCCTCCAGTGCCGCGCCGAAGTCGCCTTCGTCGGCGACGACGACGATGCGGCGGGAGTCGCGGTAGTGGCAGGCGGTCGCACGGTCAACCCGAGCACGCGTGATCCCGAGACGGCGAAGGTCTGCCAGCAGCAGCGCCATCGTGTGCTCCTCTCGGGTAGTTGGTCATTGTGCTTCGCCCGTCATCACGTCGAGCGGGTTGACGGGCACCGGGCCGTGGCCGGTGACAGCGGCGATCAGCGCCAGCCAGGTCTCCTCGGTCACGACCCACCGACCCCGGCGATGGGGGCCGACACGCCGGTGTCACCGCGCGTGACGCTGACGACGTCACCGGCGAACAGCGTGCCGATCACTGGCAGCGACGACACGAACAGCTCAGGGTCGTAGTCGTGGGCGTGCTCGCGCAGGCTCTTGATGAGCTGGCTGCGGCGGATAAGCAGCAGGTCATCGCGCGGCGGCAGTGGGGCGGGTGAGTTCACGGGTGGTCCTCCGATTCGGGTGGTCTGATTTCGCCGGTCAGGCTGCTGACTTCGTCGCAGCCGATGCCGCTCAGGTCACGCCCGGCGGCGGGCTCGCGGTCGTGCACCGGGCACAGCCCCGGGCATGTGCAGCCGCCTAATGGTTGCTGGCTCATAGTGCGATCTCCGTTTCGATGGGTCGATGCAGCGGTGAGGGCTGCGCGCGGCGCTGCCGAGCACGCCGATCGTCGCGCATATCGAGCAGCGCCCAAATCATCGTGGCGTAGGTGTGGCCGTCCTCCGCCGCCGCGACCTTGAGGCGTCGCCGCAGGTCATCGCTGCATTTGATCGGCAGCAGCAGCTCGCCATAGGCCGGGTGACGGCTGCCGGGAGCGCGCCGGGCGGGGCTGCGCGCGGGCTGTCGTTGAGTCATGTCGACAAAACTAACCTGTTGATACCGTCGGGGCAAGCATATTGCGCCCTCGTTTGCTCACTGGCCGTCAATCTCATCAATCTCATCAAGCTCAGCCTCCCCGGTCGTCACGGCGCTCTGCAGGTCAACGACGATTACCGTGCGAGCCTCAGCGACCTCGACCACTTTTGACAACGCCATGTAGGTGTCGGGGTCGATCAGCTTGAGCCGGTCACCGTTGAAGGTCGGTTTGATGAGCGTGATCTTCCAGCGATCGGTGAACCGTTGCTCGTCACCGTCCCAGCCGATCTCGGCGGCGATCTTGTCCAACACCGCCCGGGTGTCGCGTTCGTCGGCCTTGAGGGCGGAGAGCTGATCGGTGTAGAGCGGGGACTTGTAGGCGTCGACCACTGCCGCCGCCGACGCTCCCCGGTGCGGCAGCGCGGGCAGGCGCACGCCAAGATCGGCGGGGTTGTAGTCGCGCGGCACCGCCAGCCGCAGCTCACGCCGGGGCACGCGGCACTTCTCCCACAGCTTCGGGTCGGCGTCGTAGACATCCTTCGAATACACGCGGCGCTCGGTGCGAGCCGGGGTGATCTTCTCTTTGAGGTACCAGCCTGCGTCGTTGGCCCCGGTGCGCACCGCCTTGACGCCCTGGTGATGGAGCTGGCGAACCATCGGGAACACCACGTCGCGGCGGTCGGTGAGGGCTTTGGTCGCGGCCTTGATGTCGGCCAGGTGGCGCACGGCGTCGGCGAATCCTGCCGGTCGTGCCAGGCTTTCGCTGATGTTGGCGTCGGCTTCGTTCAAAGTGAAGGGCACATCGGTGCCGTTGGTGCTGGTCATGAGGGTCAACCTTACCGGGTCGCGGGTTAGTTCGCTAGCCAGTCAACGCTCTTGCCTTTGCGTGCCCGCCGAACGGGCGCGCACGGCGTCAGCCGGGGCCGGGGATTAGGTAGGGGAGGCGTAAGCCGCCTTCTGGGCGGCTAGCCTACCCCTACATAATCAACGACGTCTACAGCAAACTTTCTTATGATTTTCTTAATAGACTTGACCGGGGTCGATGCGGTTAGATGGCGCGCGCACGCGCGTGGGGCAAACCTGTTTACCGTCGCCGTCGGGATAGTCGTGGGGTAGCGTGGTGCCCCATGACCGACAACCTCCCCACCCCGGTCGGCTTCCGCACCGGAGTCGCCGACGTCCCGCTATCGCAGACCCCGACGGCGGCTCTGGCGTTCGCGCTCGGGTACGCCGTGGCCCGGCCCCAAAGCGCCGATGCGTTCGGCCCGTTCTGTGCGATGGTCGAGGAACTGATGCGCCGCCCGGCGGTCACTGCCGACGGCTGGGAGGGCTACCAGGACGGCCCCGAGGGTGTCGAGCGCGGCAACGCCTTCGGCCAGCTGATGGGTTTGCTACCGGAGCCCCAGGCCCGGGCGATCGTGATGCTGTATCAGGCCCAGCGTGGTCAGCGGTGGGCACGTACTGGTCAATACCGACACGGTCGGGAAACTGGCGGTAGACGCGACCCGGTCGGCTAGGGTATATCTAACTAACCCGTGCGGGACCGACCCGCCGGTGCTCACGAAAGGCAACCCATGACCCGAATCATCACCGCCGCCGTCCTGTCGATTGCGGCGTTGTTCGCTTTGCCCGCTCCCGCCGACGCCGCCCCGATCACCGAGGACGACCCGGGCTGGAGCTGTGTTGACGACGGCAACCGCATCTGCGGCCCGCACAACCCCGAGGGCAAGCCGCCCGGGCTGTACGACGCCGGGGGCGTGCTGATCAGCCCGTGGCCGACGGTGACGCTGTGCACGCTGCCGCCGGGGGCGATCTTCGATGAGTGCGACGCCTACTACGTCGACCCGCGTTTCGTGCACCTCACCACGCCGGTCGTGAAGCGGTGACCGCTGACAAGGACGCCCCCGAACAGGTGCCCGCCGGTGAGCTGGACGCCACCAACATCGGCACCCTGATCCGCTTCCGGCTGTGGGACGCCCAGCACGAAACCGCCAGTGTCATCACCGCCGAGCTGCGCCAGATTTACCATGTCGGCGGGGTCACGACCCTGACCTACGGTCTCGGGGCTGAGCGTGAGTCGACGCTGGAGCCGGAGCAGCTGGTGACGCTGCGACCACCTGCCGACTACAGCGATGTCGAGGGTCTGGCGATCCACGACGGCTTCCGCGATAGCCGCGACTGAGCAACCGTCAGGCTCTGCCGGGCCTGGCGGGGAGCCGGGGCGTTGAGACCGCAGCGCCCCGGCTCCACCCACAACCCAACCACGAAAGGCACGACCATGAGCGATACCCCGATCGACAGCCCCGACGACATCGGCAGCCGTGCCGCTGCTACCGACACGCCACCCGCTGCCGCCACGACGATCGACTTCCTGCGGTCGACCACGACGACCCGGGTCTTCCGCGACTCCCAGGGCAACGTCACCGAGACGACCGTTGACCACGTCGCCCGCTTTGGCGTCAACCCCGGCGCGCTGCCCGACATGGTGCATCAGTACGGCTCGCAGCTGTTCCGGCCGCAATGGGCTCAGGTCACCTGGACCGACGGGCGGCTGACCCGCATCGAGCTGCGCGGCCAGCGGGTGCTCAAGAGCGGCAAGCTGTCGGAGTCGGGTCACAACACCAGCCGCAACTACGACTGGTCAGGCTATGACCTCGAAAACCCCAGCGATCGCCGGGTGCCGCCGCCGGAGGCGCTGATGGAGCGTATCGCCGCCTACCAGGTCGCCGTGTCGACGCAGACGGGCCGCTCATGACCGCACTGGGCACCGTCATCCACGACGAGCATCACCTGCGGGTGGTGCCCGACGGCACGATCATCAGCTGGCTGCGCATCCCCGGTGACCCGACATCGGAGGCGGTCGCGTTCGTGCGCCGGGAGGTCGCCTACCCGACGCCCGAGTACGCCGCCGCGCACCCGCGCGACACCAAGCCCGAGGTCACGGTCTGGATCAGCCCGGGCGGCTGGGATCCGCAGACGATCGCCAGCGCCGGGGTCACTTTCCCCTGCCAGGTCGTGCGGTGGGGCGACGTCAGCACCGAGCTGATCACCCCGCCCGAAGCACCGCTGCTGGCTGAGACCTTGGTGCACGGCGGCACCTGGCACCGGGAGAAGGCCCTGGAGTGCGCGGTGCGGCTGTTCGCGGGCAACGAGCTCTACGTGCTGCCGCGCAGTGGCGAAGGCCCCAACCTGGCCCCGGTGCTGGAGACGGCGAAGGCGTTCGAGGAGCACCTGACCCGCGATGAGCTGGCCGACTACCTCACCGCCACGGTCGACTGCGGCATTGTCGGCGACGACCAGGGCCTGCGCGACCAGTGACCAGACCACCCGACCCGTGGCCGCTGGTCGACAACCCGGTAGCGCAGGCTGAGCTGCTGATGTTCTGCCTGCGCTACCGGCGCACCCCCGACGGCACGCCGCTCTACTCGCACGCCCCCGACCCGCCCCCGGCCTACCCCGGTGAGCTGTACGGGCACTACGTCGCCGCCGGGCTGGGGTTCATGTCGTTCACCGATGCGACCGGGCTGGCGATCAGCGAGCTGCACGTGTCGCTGCCGTTTCAAGACGAGGAGACCGATCAGTGACCGCAACAGTGCATTCGATCAAGCGGGTGCCGTCGCGCCGCAGCTATGACCCGGTGCTGGGGGCGTACCTGTCGACCGGGGCCGACGCCATCGAGGCAGCTCGAGAATTTCCGAGCGGAGCGCCGATGGCGATCGACATCGAGACCCCGGGCCTGGACAACGCCTTCACGATCAACTGCCTCACCGCCGCCTGGCGACGCGACGACGGGCGATACGAAGCGATCCTGCTCGACCCGGCCCGCGACGGCGATCAGAACGCGGTCGCCGACGACCTGTTGGGCCGGGCGTCCAAGCTCATCCTGCACAACGCGCCGTTCGACATTCCGCCGCTGTACCACCTGGGACTGATGGGCAAAGGGACGATCAACAGGGTGGTCGACACACTGCTGCTGGCCCGGTTCGCGCTGCCTGACGTGATGATCCGCAAAGGGCTCGAAGCGTTGGCGACGCGGGTGCTGGGCATGACCGACTTCAAGGGCGGCATGGAGCGCGCGTTCAAAGCCGCCGGGTACAAGACGATCGCCGCCGGGTACGAAGGCCTCGACATCGACTCCCCGATCTACCGGCAGGGGGCGATGGCCGACACCGTCATCACCGCCCAGCTGGAGCCGGTGCTGCGCGGCATGTGCATCGAGTGGGCGCTGGATCACGGCTTCGAGGGCTACGGCGCGACGACCGTCGCTGAGGCCGAAGCCCTGCTGGCGACGCAAGAGACCGTGCATCGCGTGATGCTGCGACGCAGCGCCGTCGGGCTGGCGGTCGACCGCGAGTACCTCGACCGCTACGCCGAGCAGGTCGACATCGAGCGCAACCTGGCGATCGCCGAGCTGGCGACCCACGGGCTGGAGGGCGGGTCGGGCAAGGGCTCCAAGCTGATCGAATACCTTGACGCCCGGGGCGAGCTGCCGAGTGGCTGGCCGCGCACCCCGACCGGCAAGCTGCGCGCGACCAAGGCCGACCTCGAAGCCTTCGATCACCCGCTGGCCGCTGCGCAGCGCAAGCTGGCGATCATCGACAAGGTGACCGGCTACCTGGAGAAGGTCGACCGGCAGGCGTCGGTGACGGGCCGGTGCCACCCGCAGGTCGGCACTCTCGGCGCGTCGGCGACGGGGCGCATGAGCTACGGCCTGCCTGAGCTGCAGCAGTTCCCGGCTGACGCGCGCCCGGTGATCTGCGACGACGGCCAGGGGCTGACGTCGATCGACTGGAGCCAGATCGAGCCGGTGTGCATGGCGTTGATGGCGCGCGATGAGGACTTCCTGGCCCCGTTCGAGCGCGGCGAAGACCTGTACGAACCGATCATGCGCAGCTGCGGCATCGACCGCCCGCTGGCCAAGATCGTGCTGCTGGCGACGATGTACGGCCAGGGCATCACCAAGCTGGCGGCGTCGATCGGTCACACCGAGGAGTCGGCGCTGCAGATCAGGCGGCAGATGTTCGGGGCGATGAAACGCTGCGAGGCGTGGATGAGCCGGGTCCAAGACGTCGCCGCCCACCACGGCGTCACGATCACCGCTGGCGGGCGCATCCTGCCCGTTGACGAGGGTGGCGTGTTCAAGGCGGTCAACTACACCGTCCAGGGGTCGGCCTACGACGTGCTCGCGCACACGATCGTGACGATGGAGGAGCGCGGCATCGGTGACGCCCTGCACCTGGCGATGCACGACGAGGTCGTGGTGGACACCGCCGTCGCCGAGGAGGTGCAGCAGATCATGCTCACCCCGCCGCCGTTTTTGGTGATGTGGGCGCAGCGCACCCCGATCTTGCGCACCGATCGCGCTGACATGGGCCACGCCTGGGCGAAGGTGTGATGCCTATCTAGTGCCCGACTCGCCGACACACCACTACCGATAGTGGCTGGTAGACCCTCGTATTTTCCCCGCCTAAGCTGGCCGGTCTGACCCCGGCGCAACCACAACCAACAGGAGATCAAATCAATGCCACTTTCACCTGAGCGCACACCCGATCAGTGCCGTTGCTCACCGCTGGTCGACGGCCCCGACCCGAAGTGCCCGACGCACGGCCCTGCCCGGCTGACCGATGTCAAGATCGAAGACACCGCCGTTGATCCGGCCCGCCCGCCCCTCGGTACATTGCGCGAGTTCGCGCAAGGCGGCTGGGTCAGCCCTCCCGCCGTCCGCCGACCGACCGACGACTATGCCCGCGACGTCACCCGGGATGCGATCGCGCTGTTCACCGGGGAGCGCAACGCCGACTACGGCGACGCCACCGACAACTTCACCGACATCGCTGACTTGTGGTCGGTGGTGCTGCGGCCGATCTTGCGGCCCGGCGCGGTGATCAACGCCGAGCAGGCCGCAATCATGCAGGCACTCATCAAGGTGGCCCGGCTCAACAACACCCCGCACCACGATGACAGCTGGGTCGACGCCACCGCCTACCTCGCCCTTGGCGGGGGCATCCACCGCCGCCGCCAGTCCTGACCGACCTCCCCCGCCTACCTGAAAGGGCACCACAACCATGCTCGGATCAACCCCACTACAGGCCGTGCTCGGCTCCGGCGTCGACAACCGCGACCACGAAGCCGTGCGGGCGTTCGTGCGCGCCGCCGCCGACATCGACCTGTCGCTGCTGTTCATCATCCCGGGGACGAAGGTTCCTGCCGACATGCGCACGCCCCAGGCCCGGCGCAAAGACGACAAGGACGCTCAGGAAGCTGCTCGCGCCGCCGGTCGCCGCGACTGGGCCACGGTCAAGAGCCCCGCCGGGCTGGCGCTGGCGACCAACGACAAGAGCGTGCTCGACCGTTATCTCAAGCGGTACATCGAGGTCTACAGCGTCTGGTCTGAGGTGCGGCCCGACGGCACCCACGGCAAGCTGGTCAACTACAGCAAGAAGGCGTTCGACGCTGGCGAGATCGCGATGGCTGAGCCCGCCGCCGTCAACCTCGCCGTCGAGGTCGGCGGGTCGGGCCTGGTCGTGATCGACTGCGACACTGCCGGTCAGGTGCGGCGCTGGTTCGAGGCCAACGACCTCGACCCCGACGACCCTGAGCTGCCGCCGCCGACCGTCGTCACCCCCGGCCATCGCGGTGAGGGTGCTGACCCCGATGACCCGTCGACCTGGGCGCACGCCGACGGCGGTCATTTCTACTTCACCGTTCCCGACAAGTACATGCCGGTGCTGCCGCGCCATATCGGGGCGATGACGTGGGGCGGTGACGACGGCTTCGCCGTGCTGTGGGATCGCCGGTACGTGCTGATCCCGCCGAGCACCCGGCCCGAAGGGGCCTATGAGCTGGTGGGTCGCGACTACGAGCTGCCTGACTGGCTGGCTGAGAAGATCATTGAAGCCGGAGCCCTGCGCGTGTCGCGCGCCGAGCGCAGCGCCGGGGAGACCGACAACCCTGAGCTGGCCAGCGCGGTCGATCAGTGGGCGGAGTCGATCAGCTGGGCGGCGATCCTTGAGCCGCTCGGGTGGGTGCCCGCACCGCGCGCTGACAGTTGCGGCTGCCCGGTGTGGACCGCGCCCGGTGTGCACGCCAGCCCGAAGTCGGCCACCGCCCACGACACCGGCTGCACCACAGGCCGTTACACCGAGGTCAACGCCCCGCTACACATTTGGACCGACAACCCGGCGGAGCCGTTTGACGAGTGGGTGAAGGCCAAGGGCACCTCCACGATCTCCAAGCTGCAGGCGGTGGCGCTGATCAGCTACGGCGGCAACGTCGGCAAGGCGATGGACGAGCTTGACCTGATGCCGACCGGCACCGAGGTCGACCCCGACATCGCACCACGGTCGAAGGCCGACCCTGACCTGGCCCCGACCGACGGCGATTTCGAACTGCCCAAGCCGCAGGAGAATCACCCCGAGGAGCCCTCCGACGAGCAGTTGAACCAGTGGGCGGCGGAGGCCGAAGCCGGGTACTGCGTCAACGCCGAGACCAAGACGGTGAGCCCGCACAAATGGACCGACATCGCGGGCTACCCCGCCGACCGGGCCTGCACCGTCTGTGGCGAGACGCAACGCTGGTGTGAGTGTGGGCAGTGGGTGCCGATGGTCAGTGAGGACACCGCCGAAGACGCCGAGGGCAACCTCTGGCACCGCGACGCGGCCACGGGGGAGTCACATCTGGTCGGGTCGACCAAGCCGCCCGCTGACCCGACTGTCGAAGACATCACCGCCGGGGCACACTGCCAGGTCTGCGACACGGGCGAAGGACTGTTCGTGACCGACCCCGACGACGGGCTGCTGTGGCACGCCGCCGACGCTGACGATGCCGCTGAGACCGGCGGGCACCGGGCCGACGGCATTGTCACCGACCCGCGCACGGGCACCGAGATCGCGAGCGCCGGCAAAACGGCACACCAGAACACCGCGGTCGAAGCCCACCTGGCCGAAGGCGGCACCGTCACCGAGGTCAAGGCGGGCGGGTCGGTCATCGACCTGAGCGTGGGCGCGCTTCCGGCTGACTTCGGCAAGAAGCCCAAGGCCGACAGCCCGTACCCTGACGACGTCACCGACGCCGACCCCGACGTGTTCGACTCACCGCACACCGGCGTGCCGCGCATCGCCCCGTTCTCGCACTGGCGTGACATGCCGCCGCCGGAGTTCGTGATTGATGGGCTGCTGGAGCACGGCGGCTTCACCTCGATCATCGGCGCACCCGGCATGGGCAAGTCGACCATCGCACTGGACATGGCCTGCCACATCGCGACCGGCAAGCGGTGGCAGGGGCGGCGCACGCTCAAGACCAAGG
>Ga0070667_100001951_pt1 | contig 18304 bp, 12 predicted proteins | sample KBSS33metaG_FD_64659 | JGI IMG/M metagenome (GOLD analysis project Ga0070667, IMG submission 64659) | Switchgrass rhizosphere microbial communities from Kellogg Biological Station, Michigan, USA - KBS S3-3 metaG | ecosystem: Host-associated > Plants > Roots > Rhizosphere > Soil ... | reverse complement strand
GTTGTCGTCCAGCACCAGACCGCAAACGCCCGCACCCTGGCATGCGCCACTCCAACCCGCGAAGGCGGAGCCACCCGAAGGACAAGCAGAGATCGAAACCTCGGTATCGCTCGGCAAAGCGAGAGCACAAACGGCATCATCGCTCGAGCATTGCATCGAGCCACCTTCGTAAGCCAGCGTGACGACGCCCGAACCGGCATCCGTGAAATCGACATCGAGGCCGAAGTTTCCGGCAGCCACTCGGAAATCAGCACTGATATGACGCGCGATGGTCATGGTGACATCGCACGAAGGCGTGTCTTGAGGGCAGCACGCGCCACCGCTCGAACATTCCCAGCCCACGAATTCGTAACCGGCAGCCGGTGATGCGGTCAGCGTGACGACGGTGCCTGCCGGATAGATTCCATCGCAAGACTCTGGGCATAAAAGATGGGGACCGACGTTTGCGTCCGCCGCTACGGTGCCGCTTCCCGCGACGATCTCGAGAATAAGCGTGCGATTGTCGAGCGTGGCGGGAATAAACAGAGCGGAAAGCGTCTTGTTTGCGTCCATGACGATCGGGCAATGACTCGTGGTTGTGGACTCGCAGGCCGCGCCGATCCAGCTGAGAAAGGCATATCCGTCGTCAGCGATGGCGTTGGGGTTGAGGTGACGGCCATTCTCGAACACCAGCTCACAATCAGGCGCACAGGAAAGGCCTGGAATCGGAAAAATGGGCGGTAGGACCTGAATGCTTCCGTTGTCCGGCGCGGCGATATCCAACCGCCAACCGCGCTGCCAAGTCTCTGTCGAACCGTGTATCGGACCGCCGCCGTAGAAGACGCCCGTTGCGATCCAATCCTCCGATCCTGCAACGGCCGCCCCAAGCGAATGGAGCAACTCGTCGTCATAGAGCTCATGCGCCAACGCCCAGGTCGTTGCACCCGTCCCTGTTTGTTCGAAATCGAACACCGAGCCGCTGTGTACGGTTTGCGAATTCACGACATGCTCGCGGCCCGGGGCGCCGATGAGCACACGATCACCGGCGAACATTGCGGACGCTCCAAAAGCATCGACGTTGCTCGGGTTGGGGGCCTGCAAAGTCTGTTCGTGTTGGAAGCAGCAGCTGCTGTCTGCGCGGCGGAAGAAATAAGCTGCGCCGGTCAAGCTGTCGCTGGGAGGAACGGCCGCCAGCAAGGAGCCAACCATCAATTCCGCATCGGCGCCAACGATACGCACATCGACTGCCGAGCCAAAGAACTCGAAGTAATGCCCCTCGGATACATGAGGCAGGAAGAACGGCAAGTACAGCGGATCACTGGACGGAATCTTCATCTGCTCGGCATGTACGTCACCGGAAGACGTGTTGCTCGAAGATGAATTGATCTGATACAGCCATGCCGCTCCGCCGCCTTGGCGAATCTCGCCCGAATCGAAACCGATCCAAGCCTGAGGCGCACCGACTGCGAGGTAGTACCGGTTGGTGCACGGCTCTGAGCAGGCCGTCCTCGCCAACGCGACGGTTTCACCGAACATGGGCTTGTTCTGAGTCAGTACGTCGACTCCATTTCCATCCGTATCGACGTTCCGAATGATCCACGTATTTGAAGCGGCATTTTCTTGGACGATCGTTCCGTCTGCATTGACCGTAATCCTGGTCACGGTAACGAGGCCCATATCGGGACTGACGGAACCCGACACATCGACGTCATCCTCCCCCGGAGCGCCAACGGCGATTGCGAAGCGCTGCCCGTCGCCTACTACGTCCACGCTGTACCCGAACTCCGGGCGCCGGCAATCCTGGCAGTTTTGATGTCCGGTACGGAATATTTCCTTCCGGTAGACGTACTTGCCCGTCGTAGGAGAACGGACGAAGACGAGCGCTCGGCCGTTCTCGGCGACTCCGCTGCCGCTGGATGGCGTGAACAGCGGCTCACCAACGACCAGAACGTTGTCCCAGACGGAGACCGAGGTCCCGAATCCGGCGCCAGTGGCCGGAGTGGGCGAGAACAATGTTTGATCCAGCGACCATCCGCCGGCATGGCGCCGATAGACTTGAACGCCACCCGCGTCGACGACCGCACCGGAAAGATCCAAGGGCGGCTTGTTGAGCAGCGGTGCCCCCACGACAAGCAGATCGCCGAACATCGCCAACGCTTTCCCCTCGTTCGCATTCGTATCGAGATGGGAGCCCGTGGCTTCTTCCTTTTCGATCCAGACGTGGCCGCTGGCTGGCATTGCGGCTAGCACTGTCAGAACCAGTGCAGCAAGCCGAAACCGAGAGTCGAACCGGATCCTGGCGTTCATGAATCGACCTCCGAAGAGATTTGTTGTTATCACTTGATACGGAAATCGAACTGCGATCTCGCCAGACTGGTAGAAGGATTCGAGCTCACTCGGAGTCGTGAGGCGAAATAACTCCACCCGTCATCCGGCGAAGGCCGGGACCCAGTTTTTCTTCAGCGACATCAAAAGGCTGGCTCCCGGCCTTCGCCGGGATGACGAGCATCTTCTGCGCCGCACCAAATGCCGGAAAAACACGCCCGCGTCCGCTAAACTGTGAACTTCAGGCGAGGATGACCTTCGACACTGTGAGAGGCCGACGGCCCCTCCTAGCCTCGCCGATCGCAGTTGAAGGAACCCCTGAATGTCCCGTTTCCGGCCTCGCGCTCTCGCGGCCACTTTTGTACTTGTGCTCGCTTCGGGCGGTATCGCCTCCGCCCACACCAATGAGCGCGGCCTCGACGCGCAGAATTTCAACGACGCCGTGCCCGCCTGCACCGATTTCTTCGAGCATGCGAACGGCGGCTGGTTGAAGTCGAACCCGATCCCGGCCGAATACAGCCAGTGGAGCCTCGATGACGAGCTGCGCGAGCGGAATCTCGCGTTGCTGCGCGAAGTGCTCGAAAGCGCTGCGAAGACGCCGGGCGCTGCCGGCAGCACGAACCAGAAGATCGGCGATTTTTACGCGTCCGCGATGGACGAAGCGGCGATCGAAACCGCAGGATACAAACCGATCGACGCCGATCTCGCACGCGTCGATGCGTTGAAGACGACCGCCGATGTCGCCGCGCTCGTGCGCGACTGGCACGCGCACGGCATTCCCACGCTGTTCGATTTCGGCCCCGAAGCCGACATGAAGAACGCGAGCATGACGATCGCGTACGCGACGCAAGGCGGCCTTGGCCTCCCCGATCGCGACTACTACCTTCGCACCGACGCGAAATCGAAAGCGCTGCTCGCGAAGTATCGCGCGCACGTCGCGCGCATGCTCACACTCGTCGGGCGCAAAGACGCCGCAGCGGAAGCCGGTTTCGTCGTCGCGATCGAAACCGATCTCGCCAAGGCATCGCTCGATCGCGTTGCGCTGCGCGAGCCGGAAAATTCGTATCACATGTTCACGGTGAAGGACGCGGACGCGAAGATGCCGCATTTCTCGTGGACTGAGTTCTATGCCGCGATCGGCCAGCCGGGCGTCGAGAAATTCTCGCTCGCGCAGCCGGATTTCTTCGCCGCGGCCGATCGCGCGCTTGCGAAGGTGCCGGTCGCGCACTGGCAGGCGTATCTGCGCTGGCACCTCGTGAACTTCGCGTCGCCCGCGTTGAGCAAAGCGTTCGTCGATGCGGATTTCGATTTCTACTCGCGCACGCTGCGTGGCACCGAGGAGCTGAAGCCGCGCTGGAAGCGTTCGATCGACGCGACCAACGAAGCGCTTGGCTTCGCAGTCGGCGAAGCCTACGTTGAGCGCGCTTTTCCGCCGGAAGCCAAGCAGCGTGCCGAGAAGCTCGTCGCCGATCTCAAGACAGCGCTCCGCGCGCGCATCGGCGCGCTCGACTGGATGGATGAAGGCACGAAGAAAGCCGCCTACGCCAAGCTCGATACGCTGGTGCCGAAGATCGGCTATCCCGACCAATGGCGCGATTACTCCGCGCTGACGATCCGGCGCGATGCGTATTTCGACAACGTGCGCGCGGCCGCCGAGTTCGAAGCCAAGCGTCAGTTCGCGAAGATCGGCAAACCTGTCGATCGCACGGAATGGGGCATGCTGCCGCAGACCGTCAACGCGTACTACAACCCACTGCAGAACGAGATCGTGTTCCCGGCGGCGCAGCTCTTGCCGCCGTATTTCGACGCGAAGGCCGACGATGCCATCAACTACGGCGGCATCGGTTCGGTGATCGGCCACGAGATGCTGCACGGCTTCGACGACGAGGGCAGCCGCTTCGATGCGCAAGGCAATCTGCGCGACTGGTGGACCAAGGACGATCGCAAGAAATTCGATGCGCGCACCGACAAGCTCGTCCAGCAGTTCAACGCGTACGTGCCGATCGACGATCTGCACATCAACGGCAAGCTGACGCTCGGCGAGAACATCGCCGATCTTGGCGGGCTTCAAGTCGCATGGGATGCGTTCAAGATTGCGACGAAGGGCCAGCCGGACGAAAAACGCGACGGATTCACGCCCGCGCAGCGTTTCTTCCTATCGTTCGCGCAGATCTGGCGCACGCAGCAGCGCCCCGAGGCGCTGCGCTTGCAGGTGCAGTCGAACGAGCATGCGCCGGCGAAGTATCGCGTGAACGGTCCGGTCAGCAATCTTCCCGAATTCGCAGGCGCGTTCGCGTGCGCGCCTGCTCAACCGATGGCGCGAACATCCAGCCAGCGCGTCGTGATCTGGTAGTCGATCGACAATCCGAAGTTTTTCAGTTCAAGGAGAACACCATGGTTCAAAGACTCTTCAAGCCGCTGGCTGCCGCGATCGCAATCGCACTGACCGCCGGTACCGCGTTCGCCGCAAGCTCGTTCGACGTGAACGACATCGACAAGAACATCAACCCGTGCGCCGATTTCAATGGCTTCGTCAATGCGAAATGGGTCGCGGCCAATCCGATTCCGTCGGACCGCACGCGCTGGGGTGCGTTCGATCAGCTGCGCGAGCACAGCCTCGAAACGCAACACACGATCGCCGAGAACGCCGCCAAGAACGCGAGCAACGCAAAAGCCGGCTCGATCGAGCAGCAGATCGGTTCGTTCTATCACTCCGGCATGGATGAAGCGGCCGTCGAGAAGGCAGGCTACGCGCCGCTCAAGGCTGATCTTGCGAAAATCGACACGCTCAAGACCGCGCCCGAGATCGTCGCGTATCTCACCGAGAGCTTCGCGCAGGGTCGCGCCGATCTCTTCTCGGTCGCCGCGCTCGCCGATTTCAAGAATGCATCGACGCAGATCGCGTACACGTTCCAGGGCGGACTCGGCCTGCCGACGCGCGATTACTACGACAAGCCCGACTACGCCGAGCTTCGCGATGCGTACAAGGCGCACATCGCCAAAGTGCTGACGCTCGCCGGCGCGAAAGACGCCGATGCGAAGAAGCAGGCCGACGAAGTGCTTGCATTCGAAACGCGCCTTGCGAAAGCGTCGCTGACGCCGACCGAGCTTCGCGTTCCGGAAAACCAGTATCACTACCTCACCGTCGCCGAAGCCGACAAGATCACGCCGAGCATTTCGTGGCAGAAGTTCTTCGACGCGCAGCACGCCGACATCAAGGGCGGCTTCTCGCTCTCGCAGCCGAACTTCTTCGCCGAAGTCGACAAGATGCTGAAGGACGTGCCGGCCGATCAGTGGCGCGCGTACCTGCGCTTCCACGCAGTCGATTCGGCGTCGCCGTATCTTTCCAAACCGTTCGCCGACGAGCATTTCGCGTTCTACGATCAGAAGCTCAACGGTCAGAAGGAACAGCAGGTGCGCTGGAAGCGCGTCCTCAACGCGACCAACGAAGGCATGGGCATGGCGCTCGGCGAGCTTTATGTCGCAACGGCGTTCCCGCCGGAATCGAAGGCGCGCGCGAAGGAGCTCGTCTCGAACCTGCAAGCATCGCTGAAGACGCGCATCGAGAAGCTCGACTGGATGAGCGATGCGACCAAGACCAAGGCCATCGAGAAGTGGTCGACGTTCCTGCCGAAAATCGGCTACCCGGATAAGTGGCGCGACTGGTCGGGCCTCAAGGTCGTGCCGGACAACTACTATGCGAACGTTTCGGCCGCGGCGAAGTACAACTACGACTACGAGATGGGCAAGGTCGGCAAGCCGACCGATCGTCTCGAGTGGGGCATGACGCCGCAGACCGTCAACGCGTACTACAACCCGACCGACAACACGATCAACTTCCCGGCGGCGATCCTGCAGCCTCCGTTCTTCGACGCGAAGGCGGACGATGCGATCAACTACGGCGGCATCGGCGCCGTGATCGGCCACGAAGCGACGCACGGCTACGACGATGAAGGCAGCCAGTTCGACGCCAAGGGCAACAACGTCAACTGGTGGACGAAGGAAGACCGCGAGAAGTTCGACGCGCGCACCGACAAGCTCGTCAAGCAGTTCGACGGTTATGAGCCGCTGCCGGGCAAGCACGTCAACGGCAAGCTGACGCTCGGCGAGAACATCGCCGACCTTGGCGGCCTCAACGTCGCGCACGATGCGCTTCTCGCCGCGCTCGCGAAGAATCCGGAGCAGAACAAATCGATCGACGGCTACACGCCCGATCAGCGTTTCTTCCTGAACTTCGCGCGCGTGTGGCGCGGCAGCATCCTGCCGCAGCGCCAGGAGGTTCTGCTGAACGCCGATCCGCACGCGCCGGCGAAATTCCGCGCGATCGGCGCGCCGTCGAACATGCCCGTGTTCGCTACGGCGTTCCAGTGCAAGGCCGGCGATGCGATGGTGCGCGGCGCGGATACGCAAGTGAAGATCTGGTAACGCTCTCACATCGAGCGCGAATGTGAACAACGGCGCCACTTCGGTGGCGCCGTTTTCATTTGCGGCACCGCGCGCTATCTTCGGGACGTTATCGCTCCTGGGGATTTGTGATGTTCAGAGTTCTTTCGCTTTGCGCGGCGCTTGTCGCCGGCAATGCCGCCGCTGCGCTGCCCGATTACGGCACGAAGGAGTTGCAAGCGCGCAGCAATCTTCTCGTCAACGACGAAGGCTACAATCTGCCGCCGGGCTCGGATTTCAACAGCATCAGCGCCGATATCGACGATGCAGCGCTCGTCGCGTTCCGCGTGCAGCTGGTGCCGGACGAGCAGAATCCGAATCAGTATCGCCCCGGTTTGTGGTTCGGCGGCCACGGGGCGGGCGAGATCGTGTACACCGGGGAGATCGATGCGTCGATCGACAACGATGTGACGATCACGCATCCGGCCAACACGAACATCGTCTATATCCCGTTCACGCTATCCGACGGGGGCTTGGGCAATACGCTGTATCTCTACGGCACCACGGTCGGCGAAACCGGAAGCGTGAGTCCCTTCGATACCGTACCGCTGATCCCGAACTCTTACAGCTATCCGCGCATCGGCAACGCCGGCGCGATGTCGTTCCAGGCAAGCTTTTCGAGCGGCCGCGCGCTGGCGACGGTCGTGCAGGATGGCGATCAGAACATCGTCAGCGCGTTCATCGGCGATCAGGGCGTGACGCCGTCGAGCCCGTACACGTACATCTACACGCCATCGTCGAACTATCGATTGACGATCGCCGCGAAGGTCGCCTACTCCGAAGATCAGGCGAGCTCGGTCGAGATCCGTCGGTTCCCGAACGGCGGCGACTCCGAGCGCATCCTCGCGAACAACGTGCTCGATCCGGCATCCCCGTACTCGAAATTCGACAACAGTCTCGCACTCGATAGCGACCGCACCATTGCTGTTGTCGCGACACGCGCCGCCGACAACCGCCGCGTGCTGCTGCGCAGCGACGGCACAACCACCGTCGAAATCGCATCGGTCGATCCCACCGGTACGATCCGCGACATCGAATTCTTCGCGCCCGCGATCAACGACGCCGGCATGGTCGCATTCCGCGCGAAGGATGCGAACGGCCAGGCGATCTACGTCGGCGACGGAGTGGAGCTCAAGCGTGTGATCGGCGACGGCGACGTCATCGAAACCGATCTTGGCACCGCGCAGATCGGCCAGGACAATTCGAGCGATCCGATCTTCAGCGGGAAGCCTGCGATCAATGCGCGCGGCGATGTCGTGTTCATTGCTGGGCTTTATCCGCAGGGGAACAATCAGGACGAATGGGGCAGCGGCGTGTTCGTCGCTTATGCCGAGCCCGTTATCGACGATACGATTTTCGCCAACGACTTCGAGAGCTGATTTCGCCTCTCCCGCTGAGCGGGAGAGGCCGCGCCACAGGCGCGGGTGAGGGCACGCTAGCGAAAAGCTGCCCTCATCCGCCTCCGGCACCTTCTCCCGCGAGCGGGAGAAGGAAAATCAGAGCGCTTGCAGGAACGCCACCAGATCCTGCTTTTCCTGACTCGACAGCTTCGTCTCCAACACGAGATTGAAGAACTCAACCGTATCGTCCAGCGTCAGCAACCGATCGTCGTGCAAATACGGCGGCGAATCCTTGATACCGCGCAGCGGAAACGTCTTGATCGGCCCGTCCGCGCTCGCCATCATGCCGTTGACCATCTGCGGCTTGTAAAACCGCTCGATCTTGAGATTGTGCATCGTGCCGTCGGTGTAATACGGCGGCGTGTGGCACGTCGCGCAAGTGCCTTTGCCGAAGAACACTTCCTGGCCGCGCATCTCCGCTTCGCTCGCCTTGCGCGGATCGAGCTTGCCGTCGATGCCGAGCTTCGGCGCGGGCGGAAAATCGAGCAAAGCCTGAAACTCGGCCATGTCGTGCACCTGGCTTCCGCGTTCGAGAATGTTGACACCCTTCTTCGTCGCGATCGCCGGATCGCCGTCGAAATACGCGGCGCGCTGCTCGAATTCGGTGAAATCCTCGACCGTCTTCAACGCGCGCTGCGATCCGAACAATCGCTGGATGTTTACGCCGCGCAGCGACGGCGTATCGATGCGATGACGGAATTCCTGCGGACGGATATCGCCGACGAGATGCGTCGACGCGTTCGTGTGCCCGTTTGCGTGACAATCGAAGCAGACGACGCCCCGACTCGGACGCTCAGACCGCCGATCGTCGGTCTGATTGAACTGCTGCTGCGGAAACGGCGTTACCAGAAGACGCAAGCCCTCGATCTGCTTCGGATTCAAGATGCCGTTGAAGAGCGGATAGTAATTCTCGATCGTAACGAGCTTGCCTTGCGAAACGTCGCCAAGATCGGGCCGTGTCGTCAGATAGATCGGCGCCGGAAATTCCGGCAGAAACCGATCGGGAATATCGAAATCGAGATCGAAGCGCGTGAGATCGCGATCCTCCTGCTTCTTGATCTCGTCGATGTGAAACTTCGGAAACAGCATGCCGCCTTCGGGATGATTCGGGTGCGGCAGCGGCAGAAAGCCCGCCGGGAAAGCGCCTTTGTCGCGAACCTCGTCCGGGCTCATCGCCGCGAGCTGATCCCAGCCGCTGCCGGATTTGAGCTTCACGCGCACGCCGCCCTGCACCGCCTTGCCGCGCGACATCGTCACGCCGGCCGCAGGTTTATCCGATAAATCATAGCGAGCGCCGAGCAAATCGGCCTGACGCTTTTCGATGCCGGGCTTCGCCGCCTTCATGCGCTTCATCACCGTCGCAAGATCTTCCTCGACGGTTGGTGCGTAGCTCGAGGGACGCTTTGCCGCGTCCTGTCCCTGCGCGACGCCTGTGAAGGCAGCCGTCAGCGCGAGCGCCAAGAGAGTTCTCGCGCGCTCCTTCGATCGAAACGGTTTCATGTGACCTCCAAACTGCGGATGAGTTGAAGAGGTGATCGTGTCGGCATCGCATCGCGATGCGGCTCGCAGCTTGCGCCCGCGCTCCGCCGGCGGCCAATGAGTCTTCCCGATCGATCCGATTGGCGGTGCCTATCGTGCTGTTCGCAGCCGGTTTTTCGTGGATTTCCCGCGATTTTTGTCCGACGCTTGAAGCGGCCTCGTGCATATGAAGGCGCCGATGGCGGATAATCCGCGCCCCATTTTTGCTTTTGGTCCCATGCACGCACTTGTTCCCGGCCAGCGCTGGATTTCCAATGCCGAACCCGAGCTCGGCCTCGGCACGATCTTGCGCATCGAAGCGCGCAACGTGCAGGTGCTGTTCGCGACGGCCGGCGTGATGCGCCACTACGCGCTGCACTCGGCGCCGTTGACGCGCGCCGAATTCCGCCCGGGCCAGCGCATCAGCGGCAACAAGCAGAGCTTCATCGTCGAGCGCGTGAGTGAGAATCGCGGGCTTTACACGTATCACGCCGCCGATCGCGCGCTGACCGAATCCGAGCTGGACGACGCGCAGCCGATCTCGCGCGCCGACGAGCGCCTGAAGTCCGCGCGCGTCGATGCGCCGGATCGCTTCGATTTCCGCCTCGCGGCGCTGCGCCGCCGCGCGAACGCGATGCGCTCGCCCGCGTGGGGGCTTGCAAGTGCGCGCATCGATTTGATTGCGCACCAGCTGCGCGTCGCCGGCATCGTCGCGCAGCGCCGACCGCCTCGTGCGCTGCTCGCCGATGAGGTCGGCCTTGGCAAGACGATCGAGGCCGGCATGATCCTCGCGCGGCAGATTGCGACCGGACGCGCGCAGCGCGTGCTCGTGCTGACGCCGCCGAGCCTCACTTCGCAATGGTTCGTCGAGCTTCTGCGTCGCTTCAATCTGCAATTCGCGCTGTTCGACGAGGAGCGCTGCGAGGCGATCGAAGTCGCCGACGAAACACGCAATCCGTTCGAGGATGAACAACTCGTCATCGCCGCGATCGATTGGATCAGCGACGATGCGAAGCGAGCTCGGCAGGTCGCCGCCGCGAACTGGGATCTCGTCGTCGTCGACGAAGCGCATCACCTCGAATGGACGCCCGAGCAGCAGAGCGCGTCGTACACGCTCGTCGAGACGCTCGCCGCGAACGCGCAGGGTCTGATCCTTTTGACCGCAACGCCGCAGCAGCTCGGCCGCAGCGGACACTTCGCGCGCCTGCGCCTGCTCGATCCCGCGCGCTACTCGAATCTCGATGCATTCATCGCCGAAAGCGAAGGCTACGTTCGGCTGTCCTCGCTTGCGTCGGCGCTGATCGACGGCGCGCCGCTTAGCACCGATGCGCGCACGCAGCTCGCCGATGCGTTCGCCGGCGATGCGGATCTGCTCGCGCTGTTGGATCGCTATGCCGATGACGCGTCGGTCGCCCCTGCCCTACTCGATGCGCTGATCGACCGTCACGGCACCGGCCGCGTCATGTTCCGCAACCGTCGCGCGCAGATCGGCGGATTCCCGCGCCGCATCGCCGCGATCGACGTGCTCGATGGCAGCGAGCTCGACGATGCGTCGCGCCAGCGCCTCCTCGCCGAGTTTCACGCCGACGCGCAATCGCATCCGCCGGCCGGCGAAATCGACTATGCGAACGATCCGCGATTGCCGTGGCTCGTCGCGCTGATCGAGCGGCTCGCGAGCGAGAAGCTATTGCTCATCTGCCGATCGCAGACGAAAGTGATCGCGCTCGAAGATGCGCTGCGCACGAAAACCGGCGTCAAGGTTGCGCGCTTCCACGAAGGCATGACGATCCTGCAGCGCGACCGCAACGCCGCGTGGTTCGCCGAATCCGATGGCGCGCGCGTGCTGCTCTGCTCCGAGATCGGCTCGGAAGGCCGCAACTTCCAGTTCGCGCATCATCTGATTTTGTGGGATCTGCCGCTCGATCCGGACCTGCTCGAACAGCGCATCGGCCGACTCGATCGCATCGGCCAGCGCGCCGACATCACACTGCACGCAGTCGCATTCGGCGGCACCGCACAGCACGCGCTGCTGCGCTGGTATCACGAAGCCCTCGACGCGCTGACGACGAGCCCGTCCGATGGCCGCGAAATCCTGCGCCGCTACGGCGCGCGCGTGCTCGTCGAAGCCGAACGCCACGCGCTCGGCGGCGATGATCCCGACGTCGAGATCGACGCGCTGATCGGCGAAACGCGCGCGACGCATCGCGAACTATCGGAACTGGTACAAGCCGGCCGCGACCGCCTGCTCGAGCTCGCGACCGAGCGCCAGGCGCGCGACCACGCGCTCGCCGACGCGCTCCGCGCCGTCGACGCCGATCATCTCGATGATTTTGTGCTGAAGCTCTTCGAACAATTCGGCATCGACAACGAAGAAACCGGCGCGCGCACCGTCGTGCTCGATCCCGAATACCTCAGCACCGACGGTTTTCCCGGCCTCAAAGAAGGGCCACAACAAGCGACGTTCGATCGCGCCACCGCGCTCGCGCGCGAAGAGCTGCCGCTCTTGAACCTCGATCACCCGCTCGTCACCGGCGCGCTCGATCTCTTGCTCGAAAGCGAACAAGGCAACGCCGCGCTCCTGATCGACGCTGCGCTTCCCGCGCGCACCGCGCTCCTCGAATGCGTGTTCGTACTCGACTGCGTCGCCGACCAGAAACTCGACGTCGGCCGCTTCCTGCCGCCGTTGCCGCTCCGCATCGTCGTCGACAACCGCTTGAACCCGCGCAACGACTTCGAGCCCAGCGCCGAAAGCCTAGCGCGCGCGAAAGAACAACCCACCGACGCCGCGCGCTACCGCCCGCTGCTCGCCAAACTCACCGCACCGATGCTCGCCGCCGCCGAAACGCAAGCACGCGGCGTCGCCGCCACCGAAATCGGCGCTGCGCTGGCCGCTGCGGAAAGAGAGCTCAGCGCCGAGCACGATCGGCTTGCGGCGCTGGCGAAGATCAATCCGTCGATTCGGCAGGAAGAGATCGATGCGATCGATGCGGAGCTCGATGCGTTGAGGCATGCGATTCCGACGGCGGGGCCGAGGTTGGATGCGGTGAGGTTTGTTTGTACGCCGGATGTGGTGGTGCGCTAGGGCGAGGGCGCTCGAGACTTCTTGCGGTCATGCGGAGTCCTTGCGCTTCGGTAGGATCGCGTCGATAACAAAGGCAGCGGCTGCCGCTACTGGGATGAGCAATAGTCCCCAGCAGCCCAATACTGACATTGACGGACGCCATGCGAATGGACTCCCGAAGAAGCCGATGGCTACGCACGGTCCTACGTACAGCGCGAGGAAAAGCCAGATAACTCTGGGCGTGGATTGCGGGAACATTGGGAAAGTATAGCGTGCCCAGTAGTGCCTGACCGCTGAAGCATTTGAAACTGACCCACTACCCCGCTATGCCGGATATTGCATAGCTATGCAACATCCTGCATAGTGCCGCCGATGAAGGAACTGATCTGGATCGGCAACTCGAAGGACGATCTCAGGTCATTTCCCAACGGCGCACGTCGGGACGCCGGCTATCAGCTCAGCAAGCTCCCGCGCGGTGAGAATCCGGACGACTGGAAGCCGATGAGCGGCATCGGACTCGGCGCGCGCGAGATCAGGATACGCGACCACGCCGGCGCCTTTCGCGTCATTTACGTCGCGCATTTCAGGAACGCCGTGTACGTTCTGCACGCGTTCCAGAAGAAGACGCAGGAGACTTCCGCCAAAGACATCCATCTCGCACGAACGCGCTTTCGGACGATACGAGGCCAGCCATGAGCCGTACCACCTCACCAACCAAAAAGAAGACTCCCGTGACGCGCGGCGATCCGCGCGGAGCGTTCTACGATCTTTTCGATGAAGACGAAGCCGCCGAGCTCACGATGCGCGCAGAACTGCTGCGCGGCCTACAAGCTTGGCTCGCCAATTCGGGTTCCACGCAGACCCACGCGGCCGACGAGCTTGGCATCACACAAGCGCGCGTGTCGGACATCAAACGCGGCAAGATCAGCTCTTTCAGTCTTGATCTGCTTGTGAGGCTCGCGGCGAGGGCGGGATTGCGGCCGCAGTTGCGGCTGGTGGCTTAGTTTTGCGGAGGTGAGCTTTCGGCTCACCATCTATTTCGATACTTGCCCGAAGGCACCTGTAAGAGGCTCGGTCGCCAGTATGATTCGCATCCTCCGATCTTTCCTCTAGACTTTCACCGTCGCTCAAACGCGACAAGGGTTTGACAGGCCCTCAGCGGAGAACCACGCACGCTTGGCTTTGCCGTAGGCGTCGCGTAGTGCTACGCGGTCTGTCATCCACCGCTTAATGGGTGACTTCGCTTAGGAGTGACCCATGGTTCGCAAACCCCGCAAACCCTCACGCCCACGCAAACCCGCCTCGACCATCCGCAATCCGCTTCAAAGCGTCTCCGCATCGACGCGATCGTTTCGTTACGGCAGCCGTCTCGTTCCGACGCTCGTTCTGCGCGGTGCGTGGCTCAAGGCGGTTGGATTTCCGATCGGCACGACGGTATTCGTGGTCAGCGACAAGCGCGGCGAGGTGATGCTGGGACGGTCCGGGATTCGGTTGCCGCGCTTGCTGAGGATTGTGGGGACGAAGGAATAGAACGGCAGCAGAGCGCGCGGCCTCGTCGTCGTCCCGGCGAAGGCCGGGACCCATTTTGATTTTGCTCTATGGCGTCAAGTCAAAAGCACAATGGATTCCGGCATTCCTCGCTCCCCAAAGAAGCGGCCATCCATGGCCGCTCTCCGCGTGCGCCGGAATGACGAAGGCGTGGTGGTAGCGTGGCGGTAGCGAGCTTGCAATTCCGTATCTGGAATCGAATCCACCGGAATGGGCGAGTTGCTGCCGATGAAAACGACTCCGCATAAAGCTCGCTTCAACGCGGCTCGTCTTCTCAAGTTCGTCCTCATCGTTTCCGCGCTCGCGACGCGCGCAGCGCCGAGCCGAGTACTCGACGATCCTTCGCTGTGCTGCGCGCTGATCTCGCTCGAATCACAGGCTGCCGCGTTGCCTCCGAATGGCGCGCCGGAACCGTGTGACGTTCCGGGCCTTGTCGTGACGTTGCCGGAGAAGCAGCTTCCACTCGATCACGTGCTCAGGCGTCGATTGACCAAAGGAATGACCGCTCGCGAATTCTTCGAACTGTTCGGACCCGGACTTCTCTACATCGACTCGCGCAAAGTCGAGTGGACTTTCGACGACGGATCGAGGTTCGTCATCCGCTTGGGGCGTTCGATCGACGCTCTGCCGATGATTCTAATCCGTTGAAGCGGATCAACGCTGCGCCGCTCCTTCAAGCATCGCGAGGCGCCTATTTCTTGGGCGAATCGCGATCGATCCGACGAAGATCCTTGGCGATCGCGGCGGCAACCTTCCCGTTTTCCAAAGGCGCGGTAACGCGCGCGTCGGTATAAGGCTCGATCCAACCGTCATGCGCCCAACCGAATATCAGCCATTGCTCTGCGACTTTCGCAGCAAGCGGCGGAGGCGGACCGCAGGGCAGAGGTGTCGTCGGCGTAATCGACCGGACGACTACGGGACTTTCCAAAGTGCCCATCCACCAGCGCTTGGGACGAACGATGGTGTCCTTGACGATGTCACCGTCGGCGTTGCGGTAGTCATTCACCGAGATGACTTCGCCCGTGAAAATGACTTGAGGGAACGGTGGATCGAGTCGCGAGTCGCGTATGAAATCTCGAGCCGGGTTCTTGTGGTAGACGATGTGGCATCCCTGAGCGGGCGGGATGGACATGCCCCAAAGGGCCACCACCAGAGGAAGGCTCAACCGCCGCATGACTCGCTCCGTTTCGCTGCCGACGCCGATGAAACGGAACGAGCGGCTTTACGGGGTTAGGAGCCTTTACGCCGCGCGCGGCTGCCGCATCATCAACGCCAGCATCGCCGAAATCTTGTCGCGCATCTCGCGCCGGTCGACGATGAGATCGATCGCGCCGTGATCGAGCAAAAACTCCGATCGCTGGAACCCTTCCGGCAACGTCTCGCGCACGGTCTGCTCGATCACGCGCGGGCCGGCGAAGCCGATCAGCGCTTTCGGCTCGCCGATGTTGATATCGCCGAGCATGCCGAGACTTGCGGAGACGCCGCCGGTGGTCGGGTGCGTGAGGACGGATACGTAAGGAATGCCGGCGCTGCGCATGCGCGCGAGCGCGGCGGAGGTTTTCGCCATCTGCATCAGCGAGAAAAGGCCCTCCTGCATGCGCGCGCCGCCGGTCGCGGCGAAGCAGACGAGCGGGATGCGCTCGTCGAGCGCGTGCTCGGCGGCGCGCGTGAATTTCTCGCCGACGACCGAGCCCATCGAGCCGCCCATGTACGCGAAATCGAACGCGACCGCGACCGTCGGGTTCGTCTTCAGCTTGCCGCTCATCGCGATCAGCGCGTCTTTCTCGCCGGTCTGCTTTTGCGCGGCGGCGATGCGGTCGCGATACTTTTTCGAATCGCGGAATTTCAGAGGATCGGTCGGTTCCAGCGCGGCGAACAATTCCTCGCCGCTGCCTTCGTCGAGAAACGCGGTGAGCCGCGCGCGCGCGCGCATCGCGTGATGGTGCGAGCATTTCGGGCAGACCATCAGATTGCGTTCGAGCTCCGGGCGATACAACACCGCGCCGCAGCCGTCGCATTTTTCCCAGAGACCTTCGGGCACCTTGCCCTTGCTGGTCGCCTGCGCGCGCTCGCGCGGCGACATCAATTTCTGCAGCCAATTCATGTCGTACGCTTCTCCTGATTCGATCGGCGGCGCGGGCGGTGCGCCTTCCGGTAATGGGGCATCGTCCGGCGGCGGACTATGCGACATGGCTCGCAGCGCGCGCATCGAGCGCCGCGCGGATCGGCGCGAGGAAATCGCGCGCGCGCATCGCCGCGTCGTCGGCATTCGCGCTCGTCGCAAGACGATCGACCAGCGCGCTGCCGATCACGACGGCGTCGGCGAACGCACCGATCGCCGCTGCGGATGCCGCGTCGCGCACGCCGAAGCCGACCGCGACCGGCGTTTTCGCCGAGCGCTTGATCGCCGCCACGCGTGTGCGCACGTCGTCCATGCTGAGCCGGTCCGCGCCGGTGATGCCGGCGAAGGACACGTAGTATAGAAAACCCTCGGCCGCGGCGCAGATTCGCGCCAGACGCGCCTCCGCGGTGGTCGGTGCGGCGAGGAAAATTCGCGACAAGCCTGCGGCGCGCAGCGGCTCGCTGGTTTCGATCTCCTCGACTGGGCAATCGACCAGCAGCACGCCGTCGACGCCGGCTTCGCGCGCTTGGCTTCCGAAGCGTTCGATGCCGTACATCTCGATCGGATTGAGATAGCCCATCAGCACGACGGGGGTCACCGCATCTTTCGTGCGGAATTCACGCACCCAGGTGAGGATGCGCGCAAGGCCGACGCCGCGCGCGAGCGCACGTTCGTTTGCGTGCTGAATCACCGGGCCGTCGGCCATCGGATCGGAGAACGGGACGCCGAGCTCGATCAGGTCGGCGCCGGCTGCAACGAGGGCGTGCATGATCGCGACCGTCGCGTCGGGTGAAGGATCGCCCGCGGTGACGAACGGAATGAGGCCGGTGCGGCCGTTGGCGCGAAGTGTAGCGAAGCGCTCGTCGATGCGATTCATGCGCGCGACTCGCCCAACAGCTCGTCATCCCGGCGAAGGCCGGGATCCAGCTCCCCGTGCGAAGATTGAAGCTGGGTCCCGGCCTTCGCCGGGATGACGACGGAGGTGCTGTTCACAACGAAATCCCCTCGCGCGCCGCGATCGTATGCACGTCTTTATCGCCGCGCCCTGAGAGATTCACGAGAATCAGTTTCTCCTTCGGCATCGTGCGCGCAAGCTTCATCGCCTGCGCCACCGCATGACTCGATTCGAGCGCCGCCAATATCCCTTCGGTGCGCGCAAGCTCATGAAACGCTGCGAGCGCCTCGTCGTCCGTGATGCCGAGATATTGCGCGCGGCCGCTGTCTTTCAAGAATGCGTGCTCGGGGCCGACGCCGGGATAGTCGAGCCCCGCCGACACCGAATGCGTTTCGGTGATCTGCCCATCGTCATCGCACAACACATACGTGCGATTGCCGTGCAGCACGCCGGGACGTCCCGCCGCGAGCGACGCCGCGTGCTTGCCGGTCGCAATGCCCTCGCCCGCAGCTTCAGCGCCGAAGATCGCGACATCGCGATCGTTGAGGAACGCATGAAAGAGTCCGATCGCGTTCGAGCCGCCGCCGACGCAGGCAACGAGCGCATCGGGAAGACGTCCGAACTGCTCTTGCATCTGCATACGCGCTTCGCGGCCGATCACGCTGTTGAAATCGCGCACCATCTGCGGATACGGATGCGGGCCTGCGACGGTGCCGATGATGTAGAACGTCGACTCGACGTTGGTCACCCAGTCGCGCATCGCCTCGTTGAGCGCGTCCTTGAGCGTCTTGCTGCCCGACTCGACCGGCACGACCGTCGCGCCGAGCAGCTTCATCCGGTAGACGTTCTGCACCTGGCGGCGCACGTCCTCGCTGCCCATGTAGACGACGCAATCGAGGCCGTAGCGCGCGGCGACGGTCGCGGTCGCGACGCCGTGCATCCCCGCGCCGGTCTCGGCGATCACGCGCGGCTTGCGCAGGCGGCGCGCGAGCAGCGCCTGGCCGATGCAGTTG
>Ga0070667_100001948_pt1 | contig 18321 bp, 10 predicted proteins | sample KBSS33metaG_FD_64659 | JGI IMG/M metagenome (GOLD analysis project Ga0070667, IMG submission 64659) | Switchgrass rhizosphere microbial communities from Kellogg Biological Station, Michigan, USA - KBS S3-3 metaG | ecosystem: Host-associated > Plants > Roots > Rhizosphere > Soil ... | reverse complement strand
GTGTTGATATCGTCTGCGTTCGCGAGGTGCTCCTCGGCGAGTGCAAAGTCGCCGCGTGTGCGGGCCAGCACCGCAAGGCTGTGCGCGATCGAACCACGGCACATCGGACCGACCCACGCAAAGCGATTCCGCTGGGGCAACATGTCGTCGTACAGAAGCGCCGCTGCGGCTGCGTCGCGTCGACGGCCGATGATGTCCGCTAGGAGGGGCGCGGCCACCATCCACGCGCTGTCCCTGGGCATGCGCTGGACAGCCTGGACCAGGTCGTCACCAGAGCTGTCGGCGAGCGTCACCGGCAACCGAAGGATCGCAAGATCGGGCTCCACCTCGGCAGCGGCGGCGATCACCTCGCGGCCTTCGGCCTGGCGTCCCTGATGCCAGCGCACACACTCGAACAGCGGGCCGTGGATTACCTCGAGGCCTTCCTGCTGCAGCTCGCGACCGAGCTCATAGACGTCGTGCGTCAGGCGTTCGGCCTCAGCGATGTCACCGTGCAACAGGACATGGGCTGCTTCGCAGACCATCAAGATCCACTTAAAGTCGGGGCGGCCGACAAGCTGCACCAGATCGCGCATCTTGTCCAGAAACCGTTCGGAGCGGACGCGATCTGTCGCTTGATTTGCCAGCCAGTGGTGATAGTAGGCAGCGTTGAACATGATGGCCGGATCGCCAATCTGCTCGGCGATCTCGACACTCTCCTTGGACAGCGCCCACAATTCGCCGAATGACTGCGACCAACCGCGCACCGACAGCACCGCTGCGAGCGTGCGCAGATCGCCGGTCTGCCGCGCCATCGCCACCGCCTCGTTGGCCAACGCAACGCACTTGTCGGGCTCGGAGAACAGCAAGTCCTGGCAGTAGCGGGCCAGCAACAGCGCCCGCGCCGGGCTGACCTGCGGACCAACGCGCTCCAACGCCTTCTCCAGCAGCTCGGCCATCGGCGCGTCATGTGAAACCGTGAAGGCCCGGGTGTAGTCCTTCAACAACACGGCTACCAGCGACTCGGTGTCGTCGAGCCGCAATGCCAACTCGGCTGCCTGCGTGCGGGTACGGCGGAATGCCGGATCACCGGCACACACCTGCGCTTCGGTGAGCCCGACCAGCAATCGGCAGCGCAGCTGCTCGTCGGTCATCGGCTGATGGCTCAACAGCTCAAGCGCCTCGTTGTACCACCGCACCGCCTCGGCGGGGGCCAATGCGTCCAAGGCGCTTTCGGCGGCCTGTGCTGTGTATGTCACAGCTCGGTCAACCTCGTCCGGGGTCATCGCAGCCTCGATCCAATGGCGTGCCAGTTCAGTGACACGTAGGTCGCCGCCGTCGAGGTTTTCGATCGCGATCGCGATCTGCCGGTGCAGACGCGCGCGCCGGGTGGGTGGCACCTCGTCGTACAACGCGTGCTGAATGAGGGCATGCGCGAACGCAAATCGTCCCGGCGCAACGGTTTTCACCAGGGCCGCAGTCTCGGCTTGTTCGAACCGATCGAGCAAGGTGTCCTCGTCCCGCTGAAGCACACCCGCCATAAGGCCGAGATCGAACTCCTGGCCGATGGCTGACGCCGTGACGAGCGTTGCCCTTACGTCGTCTCCCTGGCGCGCTACACGTCGGGCGATGAGGCCGCGCACCGCATGCGGCAGCGACGCATCGGTTGCACCAGTCTCCTGTAGATGCCGGCAGAGTTCCGCGGCGAAGAAAGGGTTGCCGTCGGTCTCCCGATGCACGGCCTCGGCTAGATCCGGGCCCGCCCCTGTCAGCTCGGCGACCTCGGTGGCGTCGAGACCCGCCAATATGACGTGACGAACGACAGAATCGGTGCGCAGGCGGGGCAGCTCCTTGGCAAACGGAGCATCCGCGACGAGGTCGGTGTGCCGATAGGTCGCCAACACCGAAACATGCGATCCACTAATGTTTTCCAGCAACTGGCGCAGCTGCAGGACCGTCGACTTGTCGGCCCAGTGCAGGTCGTCGATGACGAGCACGAGGGGCGCGAGGGTCGATGACTCGACCAGCGTGGCGACCACTGCGTTCATTAGTAGGTATCGCTCGGTCTCAGGGTCGGTCGGCTGACGCGGTCCGAGGGTGGGCCGACGTTCGCGAACGTTCGGCGCGACCCGCTCAAGTTCGGTGAGGTGGCGATCACCGATGCGATCGAGCACCGCAACTGGCAGCGCCGTGATGAGTTGGGTCAACGCATCGATGAACGGCAGGAAGGGAACTCGCAGATCTTCGTCACATCGCCCGTGGACGATCCACACACCTTCGTCATGCGCCGCCGCGGCGGCCGCAGCGGCAAGTGCCGACTTACCGATGCCCGGTTCGCCGGCGACTAGCACCGCACAGCCGCCTTCGCTGATCGCATCATCGATCGCTCGCCGCTCGGCCTCACGGCCGACGAACGAGGCGCGGACAGCCGACGCAACGCGAGAAGGCAGCTGCGGCGGCGTTACGAGGAGGGTCTTTGCCTCGTCGACTACCGCGGCGCAAGCGAATTCACGCGCCACGTCCAGCGCCGACTCCAACAACTCGGTCGCTCGCTGGGTTTCCCCCTCGGCCAACAACATCCGCGCCCATGCCACTCGGTTGCGGGCCAAGAAGAACGGCGCTCGGATGCGCTCGTTGATCTCGTCCGCCTCGGCGAAATACTGCGCGGCCTCATCGAAGCGGCCCAGCCTGACCGCAAGTCGGGCCAGGGCACCGGCCGCCGCGCCGAGCCACAGTGATCCGCCGGAGGCAACCTGGTCATGAAACGGCGCTATCGCTTCGAACAATGCGGCGGCGTCCTCGATTGAGCCGTGTCGCTCGCACAACTCGCTCCAGAGCACCGCGCGACCCAACCAGCCGAGGTTGTCCAGCGACGGCGGCACAGTCGAGCTCTGCCAAGGTGCGTTCGAGAAGACACCCGCGAAATTGTTGATCTCGCCTGCTGCACTGAGCGCGAGACCGAGTTGGGTGCGGTGCAAGGTGATTTCGCCCAGTGGTCCAGTGAGTCCGGCTAGTGCGCCAGCGGCTGCCGCCGGAAACGGTTGCGGCCCCAGGGTCGTGCCGAGCGCTCCTCTGCCGTACTCACGCTCGAAGGCCTCCTGTTCGACCATGAGCCGCGGCACATCGTCGGCGAGCGTCCCACGGTGCCAGGCGGCGGCGGCAACGATGCCCGAGTGGATGATCCGTGCGTCGATGTCGCCTATGCCATGTGCGTGGACCACCGAGTCATCGGCGAGCCGGATGGCTTCCACGGTGTCGCCACGCAGCAATGCCAACGCGGCGCGGTAGGCGCGGTTAGTCCACTGTAGGGAAGGCTGTTTGGTCTCGTCGGCAACGCGGGCCATCACATCGGCCCAATGCCCAGCGTCGTCGACGTCACCACTTTCGACCAGGGCATGCATGCGCCAGTTGGCCGACCAGTGCAGCAGTGCGGGATCAGACAGCGATTGCGCCAGTTCGACGGCTTCACGGGTGAGGGCCAACCGCTCTCTGAGCGTGTGCGGGTGCCAAATAGCCCACGCACCGAGGTTGAGCACGGCCGCAAGCAGCGCGGGATGGCCCAGGCGCCGCGCCATAGCGATCGCTCCGTCACTGAGCTGCTTGCACCGGGTGAAATCGGCGGTGATGCGAAGCTCGGCGGCGAACGTGCCGAGTAGCCGGGCCCGCAGGATCGAATCGCCCTCACCGATCTCTGCGATCGCGGCTTCCAGCATCTCGATGCGTTCGGCGAACTGCGCGTCGGCGTTGCCGACGAAGCCGCGTGAGTTGGCCAGCGCGGCGCGGGCGAGCAGCTGCCCGTCACCGATCCGGCGCGCCAGGTGACATGCCTTGAGCAGCGTCGCGCGATATGCATCATCGCCGGCGTTGCGCTGGGCACGGCCAAGGCGCACAAGCAGTTCGGCGTGCTCGCGATCATCGAGCGTGGGCTGCTCTGAAAGCATTTCCAGCGCCTGCTGATACCACCGGATCGCCTCGTCGGGCGCGACGGCCGTCATGGCCGCGTCGCCCGCTCGACGGGCGTACGCGACCGCCTTGGTGCGGTCTGCGGGGATGCTCGCGGCCGCCCAGTGTCGCGCGAGCTCGGCAGCCCTCAGCGGCTCACTGGCTTCGATCGCCTCCGCGACGTCGCGGTGGATCCGCGCCCGGCGCGTCGGTGTGAGGGAGGCGTAGAGCGTGGTCGCAACGAGCTTGTGCGCGAAGGCAAATCGTCCCGGTGCAATCGTCGACACCAATCCGGCCGGTTCGGCCTCCTCCAGCGCGTCGAGGGCATCCTCTTCTGCCAACTCGGCAGCTGCGACGACTGTCTGAAGATCGAACTCCTGCCCGATGACCGCGGCAATGGTGAGGACCCGCTGGCACTGCTCGCCGAGCCGCGCCACCCTCCTGCCGACGACTTCGCGAACGCTGTCGGGCAGACCGGCTTCGTCGAGATCGGCGCGCGGCGTCCATCGACCCGCCTCATCGATGTAGACCGCGCCGCTTTCCGCGAGGTGACGCAACAACGCCTCCACGAAGAACGGATTGCCGTCGGTCTCGCGGTATACGGCGTGCACGACACCGAGTGCCGCGGGGGCGAGTGCTTGCCCGGTCATCGATTCGACGAGTGTCACGACCTCGTCATCGGCCAGACCGCCCAAGGTCAATCGCTCGGTGGTTGGTTCTCGTCGCAACGCCGCCAGCACGTCGATCAGCGGATGGTCTGCCGGCAGTTCGCTGTCGCGATACGTGCCGAGAATAAGAAGAGGTGTGGAAGCGGCGGTGTCCACGATGTGGCGAAGCAGGAGCAGCGACGTCTTGTCGGCCCACTGCAGATCGTCGAGTACCAGGACCACCGGCCCGTTCTCCGCCATGGTTTCGAGCAGCACCACCACCGCGGAGAACAAGGCCCAGCGATCGGCTTCCTGGTCGCCTGACGGCGACGGTGCCACACCCAGGCGATCGCCGATCTGTGGGATCAGGCGCGCGAGGTTCGCCGCCGTGCGTTGACCCGTAGCGCGGAGCCGACCGACCTCGGCGTGGTGCCCGAGATGCCCGAGCGCCTCGATCCAAGGTCGGTGCGGCACACCGGTTTCCTCGTCGCACCGACCGTAGAGCACTGTCGCCCCCGACTCGTGCGCCAACCGTGCGATGTGCGCGGCGAGGGCAGTCTTGCCGACACCAGGCTCGCCGGCGATCAGCACCACACGGCCAGTCCCGCCCATCGCGTGCTTGAATGCCGTTGACAGCAGCGCGATCTCGCGCTCACGGCCAACGAAACCCATATTCGGTGCAGTCGCCAGGCGCGCCTGAAGCGGGACGTGCGCGGTGTCGGTGACCGATGCAGGGGGGTCGACAGTGCCCTCCCCGAGCGGAGCAAGGACGAAGACCGTCTCGGGACGGTCAAGGTCGCGCAGCTGCTGCACCCCAAGCGTCTGCAGACGGTAGCCGTCGGGCAGATCGTCGACCACGACTTCGGCGGTGGCCTGGCTGACGAGAACCTGCGCGGGCAGGGCCGCCGCCCGAAGTCGTGCGGCCCGGTTAACGGTCCGGCCGTAGTAATCACCGCCGCGTTCGAGCGCTTCACCGGTATGGACCGCAAGACGCACCTCAATCGGTGACGGTGTCGTCCAGGTCTCCGCCGCCAGAGCCGCTTGACCGTCGATCGCTGCGCGCACCGCGTCGGTCGCGCGCTGGAACACACTGAACGTGGAGTCGCCCTCACCCCGGCTCTTGATCATCACGCCGTGGCGCGCCTCGACCGCCGCGCGCAGCAGCCCCTCGTGACGCGATATCGCCTCGGCCATGGCCGCGGGCGCGCTCTCCCATAATCGCGTCGAGCCGACGACGTCGGTCAGCATGAATGTCACCACGCCCGTCGGCAGCTCTGGCGGCGCCGCCGGAGCCTGCGGCTGCGATTCGAGCTCTTGTCGCAGCATGCGCTTTTCGAGGTCTTGCAGTTCGGGGCTCGGTTCGATGCCCAGCTCTTCGTCGAGGTGACGTCGAAGTCGCCGGAACGCGCCCAGCGCGTCGGCCTGCCTGCCGTCGCGATAGAGACCCGTCATCAACAACGCCCACAATCGTTCACGCAGCGGATGCTGAGATACGGCGGCCTCCGCAGACGCAATAACCTCCCGGTTGTCGCCGGCTGCCAGGCGCGCTTGGATCAACGTTTCGATGGCGACCAGGCGCAGCTCGTCGAGCCGCGCGGTCTCCGCGGCGGCCCACGCCGCACCCTGCGCGTCGACGAGCGCGGTCCCGCGCCATCGCGACAGCGCATCGCGAAGTACGGACGTTGCGGTCTCCGCGTCGCCCCGCGACAGGGCGTTACGCGCGCCGGCCACAGCAGCCACGAAGCGGGTTGCGTCGAGTTCGTCCTCGCCAACCACCACCAGGTAGCCCCCGGAAGTCGTGAGCACCCGATCGGCGCCCAACGCTTTGCGCAGCTGGGAAACGTAAGTCTGCAGCGTTTGGGCTGCCGAGCGCGGAGGGTCACCCTCCCACAAGTCGTGGATCAGCGTTTGCGCAGGAACCGGTGTGTTGGAGTCGATCAACAGGCGTACCAGCAGGGCGCGCGGCTTCGCGGCCGCCAGCGCGATTGTCTGTCCGCTGGACCGTACGGTCATTGGCCCCAGGATCGCGAAGTCCACGGGCACCACCCCCAAGCCCTCTCGCAAAAAGCGTACGGCGACCAGCTCAAGCGCGGCTCCAGTTGCACAAGAGGCTGGCTCGAGCGGCCGGGTTCACGCTTGAGCCATGTTCGAGGTCCGAATCGCGGGGACAGCCGAAGAGAAGGAAGCCGTGTTCCGCTTCCGCCACGCCATCTATGTCGAGGAGATGGGCCGCTACCGACAGGTCGCCACCGACGGCCGGCTGGCCGATCCGGAGGACCAGTGGAGCTGGATCGCGTATGCGCTCGACGGCGAGCGGATCGTCGGCACACTGCGCATGACGTGGGGCGGCGCCGGATTCTCCGACCGGCAGGTGGCGCAGTACAACCTGCGACCGTTTCTCGACGAGCTGGCCCACGATGTGCTCGCAGTCGGCGAGCGCACCATGTTCTCGCCGGCCTACCGCGGCGCAGACCTGCTCGAGCGGCTGGCCTTGGTCATTGATCCGCTGCTGGACGCCCACGGTGTGAAGGTCGTGTTCGGCGCATGCGAGCCGCACCTCATCTCTTACTACTGCCGGTTCCAGCGGCCCTATGGCTCGAGGAACATCAACAGCGCCGAGGCCGGCTACCTGATTCCGTTGGTGTCGTTCAGGCCTGACGCCGAGTCGCTCGGCGACAGGCAGCATCTTCCCCGGTGCATACAGGACGCCCTCGCCGGCGGCGGCACCGTACGCTCGCCCCTGATTTCCGATCCTGCCGCGTACCGCACCGAGCTGCAGGACGCGCTGGCCGCCGTCGCAGCACCGGTATTCGACGGGTTAGCGCCAGACGAACTCGAGCGTTGCACCGCGAGGAGCAACATCATTACGTGCGCCGAAAGCGACCGAGTACTGAAGAAAGGCGGCGTCGCCCGAAACGTGTTCGTGGTCCTGAGCGGCGCGCTGGAGGTCAGCGCCGACGAGCATCCGATCGCCGTCCTGCTGCCCGGCGACGTGTTCGGCGAGACGGCCTACCTCCTAGAGGGCACGCGGACATTCGACGTCGACGTATTGTCCGATGACACGAGGATTTTAAGCCTCTCCGAAAGCAGTCTGCGCAAGCTCACCGCCAACGACTCCACCCTCGCCGCCAAACTTCTAGGCAACCTTTCAAAGATCCTGTGCCGTCGGCTGGCCTGCTGATCGCGACACGTGAGGGCTCTGGCCGGGTGGCCAGACGCACGCTCGCCCGCACAGGAGGCTTATACATACGACCAAACTGACCAGGCCGAAGCAGAACTCGACAGCGTCCCGATATAGACGAGATATGAGGGTCTCGGAAGTTCGTCACGATTGGTCGGTTGACATGGGCATTGTGTGACATTCTGTGCGCATGTCCGCGGGGGGACCGCCTTCGGGCGTTGTGACCTTTCTCTTCACCGACATCGAGGGATCGACGCGTCGGTGGGAAGAGGATGCGGTCGCGATGCGAGCGGCCCTGTCCAAGCACGACAAAGCGCTTCGGGACGCTATCGAGGAACACGACGGCTTCATCTTCAGCCACACCGGGGATGGCGTGGTCGCTGCATTCGCATCGCCACGATCCGCGGTCGACGCTGCAATTAAGGCGCAGCTGGCACTCGGGCTGCCGGTGCGCATGGGTGTTGCGACCGGGGAAGCCGAACTGCGCGACGGTGACTACTTTGGGACGGTACTGAATCGGGCGGCGCGGGTAATGGCTGCCGGGCACGGTGGTCAGATCCTGGTTGCCGACTCGACAGCTGTACTGCTGAGCGGAGTGGACCTACTGGATCTTGGGCCGCGGCGGCTGCGGGATGTGCCGATCCAAGTCGGGGTGTTTCAAGTCCGGTCACCGGGACTCGGCACGGAATTTCCGCCGCTGCGGGCATTGGATACTTCGCCGGGAAATCTGCGACCTGCGGCCACCAGCGTGATCGGCCGCGACCGCGAGATCGGCGAGGTCCAAACCGCGTTGAGGTCGCACCGGTTGGTGACGCTGACCGGGGTGGGCGGAGTCGGTAAGACGCGCCTCGCATTGGAGGTCGCGGCACGATTAGCCGATGAGTTCCCCGACGGGGTATGGGTTTTCGAGCTGGCTGCAGTCACCGACCCTGCGGCATTGCCCGACGCGGTGGCAGCCGTTCTGGGCATCACTCAACAACCCGGTAAGACCGTCATCGAGTCCGTGGCCGCCGCTCTGGAGGGCAGAATCCGGCTGCTTTTGATCGACAACTGCGAGCACCTGCTTGATGCCGCCGCCGACTTGATCGAGGCCATCCTGATGCGCTCTGCGACTGTGCGGATCTTGGCCACCAGCCGAGAAGGACTCGGGATCGCCGCGGAACAAGTACAACCCGTGCGATCGCTCGACGCCGCGGCGGGGATCGACTCTGCGGCAGTCAGGCTGTTCTGCGAACGCGCGCACGGCATTGCGCCCGGCTTCACAATGATGGACGACAACGAAGTCGCCGCCGCGGTGACCGAGATATGTCAACGGCTGGACGGGATTCCGTTGGCAATCGAACTGGCGGCCTCGCGGATGGCGTCAATGACCGCAGCTGAAATGCGTGACCGCCTCGATTACCGGTTCCGACTGTTGGTCGGCGCACGCCGCGGGACGGAACGCCACCAGACCTTGCGTCATGCGGTGGCGTGGTCCTACGACCTCCTGGATGACTCCGAAAAGACTGTGCTGGAACGCTGTTCCGTGTTCGCGGGCGGGTTCGACCTGCAAAGCGTGCTGGCGGTGGCCGCATCGGATCAACTCGACGAGTACGGGTTGATGGATGTCCTCGATGCGCTGATCCGCAAGTCGCTTATCATTGCCGATCGATCAGCGGACCGAACTCGGTATTCGATGCTGGAGACCATCCGCCAGTTTGCCGAGGAACAGCTCGTCGCCCGAGGCGACGCTATGGCGGCACGCACGGCCCACGCCCGGTATTTCGCCGGATGTGAAAACGACATCCTCACAATCTGGGACAGCCGCCGACAGCGTGAGGCCTACGTCTGGTTCACCACCGAACTGACCAATCTGCGTATCGCGTTTCGGTGGGCCGCCGACCACGATGACCTCGATGTGGCGATCTCTCTGGCATGGTGCGCGTCCTTCTTGGGCCTTTGGGTTGAACAATACGAGCCAATAGCATGGATCGAGGAAATCATCGAGCCAGCCCGGGCGCTTCGCCATCGGCGCCTTGCGCAGCTGTATGTGATGGCCGCGCAGAGCTATGCGACCGGACGCATCGGTGATGCCCTCACCTACTTCGAGATGGGCGATCAGCTCTCAAAGAGCAGCGATTTCGACGCCATGCCATTCGACATGCAGTACGCATCCGGCGTTGTCTACATAGCGGCGGGTCGTGCAGAGGACTGGGCCGCGTTGTGTCGAAGGGCGATTGCCGAGCAGGCGAGCCCTCTAACGATCACTCGTGGGTGCTTGTGTATCGCGTTGTACCTATCAGGGAAGGGAGACGACGCGAGAATGGCCGGGGAAGGGCTCCTTGCCGCAGCAGACGCCACCGACAACCCCACGACGGCAATCTTTGCGCTGCAGGGCTACGCCACCGGATACATCGACAACGATCCGGTCGCGGCGTATCACCCGTTACGCAGGGCGCTCAAGATCGCCCGAGACGCCGGCAACCGACAATTAGAGTCGGCGGCGGCGACGATGCTATGCATGTTGGCGGCCAACGCGGTTGACCCTTCTTTCGGGGCACGCGACGACGACACCATCGACCCGCTCGACTACCTGGCCGTGTTGATTGGCCGCTACCACGACGCCGGCAACGTCACGATGATCCAGAACCCGCTGACCATCCTTGCAGCTGTCTTTGACCGCCTTGGGCTACATGAGCAGGCCGCCATCATCATCGGATTTGCGGCAACTGAGATGGCGCGGGCGGGCTACCCTCGAATCAACGCCACGATCGCCCACCTGCGCGAGGTGCTCGGCGACCAGACCTACGAATCGCTTTCATGCGCAGGAGAATCGATGACCACAGCCGAGATGGTCACCTACACAGTCGACCAAATTGACTGGGCGCGACCAGACCTCAACACCGTCTCGAAATAGACGAGATATGAGGGTCTCAAAACTCGGTCTCGAAACCGGCATATCGAAGGCGATGCCACCATCTCTGAAACCGCAACCACCTCACCTTTGTTTGTTCGGCACGGTCACTCAGGGTCCAGGTCACGCCCTGCCTTACGCATATACCCGTGAAGTAGGCGTGCGCCCAATTGCAATCATCGGGTGGATCTCGACGGGTTTTCGGTGGTCTCCTCGATGCAGGAGTCATCCTCAATGAATGCCGTCAGGTCCCGATTGAGCCGCTCCTGGTGGGTGAGGTACAGCGCGTGGGGCGCGTTTTCATAGATGCGCAGTTGACATCGCGGCATCAGCGCGCGGGTGCGAGAACCGGTAAGCGCCAATGGCGCTGAGGCGTCTGCATCGCCCTGCAGGATCAATGTCGGCACGACGAGAGTAGCGAGCTCGTCTCGGAAGTCGGTCTCGGCACCGGACTGCTGGAACTGGATGGCCGCATAGAGGCTGGTGCTCAGCATGTCCGCCTTCGTCCAGTCGCGTATGAGAGGCGACACAGCGCAACCCGGGAGACCGTCGCCAAAATATGGCCCTTCGTTGGCCGAAACCCATTGTGCGAAGTCCCTTTTCCACTCGTTTCGGCGTTCAGCGAACACGCTTGCGTCCACACCGTCTGGGTTGTCGGGTGTGCGGAGGAGAAACGGCGTCGTCGGCGCCACCAGCACCAGTCGATCGATGCGGTCCGTTCCGTGGCGGGTCAGGTAGCGAACGGCATCCCCGCTTCCCATCGAATGAGCGACCAGCGTCACGCCGCGCAGGTCCAGGGATGTCAGCAGCTGTGCGAGGTCATCTGCAAGCGTGTCGTAGTCGTATCCTGTGGTTGCATCGTCGGAACGACCGTGGCCGCGCCGGTCGTACGCCACCGCACGGCACCCGGAATCCACCACGGCGATCATTTGATGCTGCCAGGCGATGCTGCTCAACGCCCAAGCCGCGCAAAAGACTACGGGCCGGCCCGTCCCCCAGTCGCGATAGAACAGGGCAACGTTGTTTCCGGTCTTGATGAACGGCACTTGGGAGCACCTTTCCGTTGATTTCGGTGGTGCGACCAGTCCACGGCAAAGCTGTCGGCGTGTCGATTACTCCACACGTAATGGCGGCGGGGTGCTTTCGGCCACGTGAAGTGCGCACCCCCACATCGCTGACAGGAACCGCTACCTACTTCGCGACCGCCCATAACCATCGTCTAGTCGAGCCCCTCCCGCCGCCGAAGTGGTGTCGCCGCAGTGCTTGCTCTGTCATTGCGCCGGGCCGCCGGACGGAGTCTCTTGGCATGGCGTCGCGCCGAGGCGCACATGCCGGCTCGCCGATGAAGGCCCTTCGCCGGGCGACAACTTGCATATCCGCTGGTCAAAGGACCGAGCTAGGTCATCTGAAATGAGCCCCTACGACGTGCAATGGCGGCGTGCCCAGCAAGCTTTAAGCTTGAGCTCGTGACCGGCGGTGTGGAGGCGCAGGACCCGGCGAGGGCGCTGGACGCGGTGCGCGGGCACGGCGGCGACTCCGGTCACGCGCGCTTCACGATCAAGGACGTCGGCGGTGCCTGTGGGCTGCCTGGCCCCGTCATCGCGCAGCTCGTGCCGCGGACCTGGGTGGACGGCGTCGGCTGGATGTACACCGGGGAGCAGGTGGCGGAGGCCGTGCGGGTGGCCGCCAATCTGCGGCTGTTTCTGGCGTGGTCGAAAGCCGGGGTGTTGGTGCGGTGCGAGATCTGCGGCACCGAGCCTGCCGACACCGTCGACGCTGCGGGCTGGGTGCTGCGCGATGATGCTGAGCCGCAAGGGTTTTGCCCGGAGCACCGGCCGCAGGAGCGTAGCTCGCCGCGCTGCTGAAATCGCGTCGGGGAGGATCCGCACCGTACCTTCCTGGTGATGCCCGGCGACTGGTGTAGCTGTGGATCTCTTGTGGTGAATACGTCGGTAACGCCGCTCACGACAAGTCTGAGAGGCTCAGCACGCTCCTCACAACGCGTCGGCGCCACGTTCCCCGGTACGCACTCGGACTAAAGACTCAACGGTGGTTACCCAGACCTTGCCGTCACCGATCTTACCGGTGCGTGCCGCGCCGATGATGGCATCGACCACGGCGTCGACGTGGTCGTCCTCAACCACCACCTCAATGCGGGCCTTGGGAATGAAGTCGACCTGGTACTCGGCGCCGCGGTAGACCTCGGTGTGGCCCTTCTGGCGCCCGTAACCTTGCGCCTCGCTAAAGGTCAGGCCGTGGACACCGACGGCATCGACTGCCATGCGGAGGTCGCTGACCGTGAACGGCTGGACGACGGCGGTGATCAGCTTCATGGTGTCAAGCCTTCACGCCTTCTGCCTCCAGTCGCCCGCCGATCAGCGTCTCGTCGGGGTATGCCTCCTCCTGGTGCACGGCGAGGTCGCCCTCTGCCAAAACGTCCTCTGGCGCGCGCAGTTTCATGAACAGACCAAGGAACTTGAGGATGGCCACGGTGACCAGCGCGTCCCACGCGATGATCGTGAGCGCCGCGCAGAGTTGCACCAGAATCTGCGCGGGGTGATGGCCCCACAGCCATCCGGAGGCGCTGACGTCGTTGACGTCCTTGCCGTTGCCCAGGTAGATGATCACGTGCGGATCGGCGAGCACACCTACCAGCAGTCCGCCGACCAGCCCGGCGACGCCATGCGTGTGGACGACGCCAAGTGTGTCGTCGACCTTGCTGAACAACCGGGTACGGCCCAGCCAGTTCCACGACATCCACACCAGCGACGAGGCCACCGCCCCGATGATGATCGCGCCGAACGTGTTGACGTATCCGGCCGCGGGCGTAATGGCCACCAGTCCGACGATCATGCCGTTGATGCCGCCGAGGAAGGTCGGTTTGCGTTCACGGCTGGCGAAGATGTCCCAGATCACCCACGTCAGTAGCGCCACCGCGGTGGCCACGTTGGTGTTCAGTACGGCCAGCGACGCGTTGGCGCCCGAGAAGTACGGGTCGCCGCCGTTGAATCCGTTCCAGCCCAACCACAGAACGCCCGCACCGACGGCGGCCATCGGCAGGTTGTTCGGCACCGACCGTTCACGGTCCCGAGCCAGTCGGGGCCCAATCACTGCGGCAGCGACGAATCCCGTGGTGCCAGCGGCCAGGTGAATGACGTAGCCGCCGGAGTAGTCGAGCACGCCGGTGCTGAACAAGCTGCTGACCCCCGCGTGTGCCTGCGCCCAGAAACCGCCGCCCCACACCAGAAAAGCGTTGACGCAGTAGGCGAACGTCGACCACAGCGGCACGAAGATCAGCCACACCTTGAAGTTGATCCGGCCGATCACGCTGCCCAGAAACAGCAGCGGCGTGATCGCCGCGAAGACGAACTGGAAGTAGGCCAACGTGCTCTCGGAGAACTTGAAACTTGGCATCAACCCGTCGAGCAGAGGGATGACCGCCTGGTGCTGGTTGTCGGTGCCGACAATGGATCGCGGCTGGCCCACCGCGGCCTGCAGGATGCCGGGACCGAGTTTGAGCGGCTCGCCGAAGCCCATCTTGAAACCCCACAACACCCAGATGACAAGCACCGCCGAGAAGCCAGTGAACGCCATCAGCATCGTGTTGACCGCCCACTTCTTCTGGACTAAGCCGGCGTAAAGCACCGCGATCCCGGGAAGACTCATCAGGCCGACGAGGGTGGCCGCCACCAACTGCCAGGCGTTGTCGCCGGGGCTGAGCCAATCAGGATAGGGATTCATGCCGGGCCCACCTTCGGTTGATCCAATTCCGCCTACCCAGGTGCGCAAATGTCTACGCTCAGCGCATTTCCGGTGGATTAGCTCTTGTTAAATTTGCATTTCAGCTTCGACGCTCACGGGCTACTCACCGGATATTTGCAGAAGCCTGACACTTTCCGCGCAGCGATTTCACAACTATGTCTGAGGGTGTCCCCCGGGCGACGTAGTTCGCCTGGCACGAAACGTTTCAATGATGGTGGTATCCAATATGTTTGGATATCAACGAAGTCGGTCACCAAGGCAATACGTGCTGCCGTCAGCACCGAAATATGCCAACGCAAATTGTCGGGCATTGAAATGCGCCGCCAATCGGATCAGAATTCAGGTAGTCGACGCATGTGCCAGTCAGGGCCGCAGGAGTCGCCATGCGCAATGCCGTGCTTGTCCGGCGAAGGCGATGGATAGCGCGCGCATTCGGCCGCAACCCCCTATTGCGATGGACCGATCGGGTCGAAGCGTGCGTCGTGCTTGCCGCGATTGCCCTTGCGCTAGCCGTATGTCCTGTATGTGTCGGCGTGGGTGTCGAGGTGTACCGAAGCCACGCGCAGCATTACGCGCAGGAGTTTCGAACGCGCCACATCGTGACCGCTTCGGTTGCCGCCAAGGGGAAATCGCCACCCCAGCCTCACACCACAAGCTCGGACGTTCTGGCGGTGTGGTCCGAGCTCGCACACGGCGCCCGAGGAGGTGAACTTCGGGTCGGCCATGCCGAGTGGGTCACAGTGGACCACGCCGTTGGCGCCGGGGATCAGATCCACCTGTGGGTCGACGACGCCGGAACGCAGGTTGATCCGCCGACACCACCGACGCAGGCCGGTTTCGATGCCATCGCCGTGGTCGGGGGTATCTGGGGTGCCACAATTCTGGGATTGATGGCCGCTGTCGGGATGCTGCGTTCGTCCCTCAACCGCATTCGCCAAGTACAGCTGGATCGTGAGATCGAACGATTCGCCAGCGGCGGCACGACCAAACGTCCGCACTGAACGCCGCGGCGGTCCTACGGCAGGAATCCGGCGCCTCGGCATTGGGCCTGGACTGCCTGCGCGTGGGCGTCGTGTTGGGCGTCAGCGGCCAGACACCATGTGCGCGCAGCGCTTCCGCAGGCGTGCTCGATGCCGCCACCCATCGAACTAGCGACCGCCACGGTCACACACTTGTCGACGGACTGCGCGGAATCCGGCCTGTTCCCGAAGACCGCCCAGGCTGCTGCGCTTACCACAACTACGCCGACCACAACCACGGCAGCGATCAGCAGGGCACGACGCTCGCCGTGCGTCAGCGGGCCGGTCGGCGGAGTCTTGCCCTTCGTGGCCGTCGGTGGCTCCTTCGTCCAGTCCGATTTACATGCATCCTAAAGAGAAGCGAAGCAGCGCGGGGGATTGAGTAACCGTGGCCGACGCCGCGGACGCCGCGCGCGGGGTGTTGCGCGACAGTCCCGACCGCACGGGTTTTGCCCGCCGCACCACCCGTCGCCTCACTGAATTAGCGCCGGGGGCAGCTTCGGGCGGTCGTTACGGTTGACTCATGACTGCCAATGGCGCACTGGCCGAACGGTATCGGGCTCCGGTCACAGCGTTCGCCGGGTGGACGCGCGATGCCGCGGGCCGGCGGGTGCCGCTGGAGTCGGCCCCGCATATCGGCGGTTACGCGCCGCCGGGCACCGGTAAGACCCGCAAGTGGTTGTCGCAGGCGGCGGTGCTGTGGCCGGGTCCGGCGCTGGTGTCCTCGAGCAAGGACGACCTGATGCAGATGGTGGCTTCACGGCGGGCGGGTCCGGCCGCGCTGCTGGATCTGCGGCCGATCAGCGCACCGTACTATCCGAAGGACTTTGTCGCGCACCGCTTCGACCCGACCCAGTTGATCACGACACTCGACGATGCGAGTGCCACCGCGCAGAGCCTGCTGTCCACCTCGGCGGTGGCCTTGTCTGGCACGGCGTTTCGCACCGGCGGGGACACCGGGCCGTGGGATCAGTTGGCGCTGGCACCGTTGACGTGTCTGCTGTATGCGGCCAGCCCGCAGGCGACGGGTCTGGGGATGGAGTGGACTCTGGAGGCGTCGGAGAACCTCGACAGTCCTACCGGAGGTCGTGGGTATCAGATCAGCACAGCACCCGGGTGGGCGCAGGCCGCGGCGTGGAGCCAAGACCATCTGTTGCAGGCGCGGGTGCGCTCGGTGCTGGACATGGAGCCCAAGCAACGCGACTCGGTGAAGATGACCGTGACCAAGGTGCTGACCGCCTGGCTGCTTACCGCGCGCCGCGACCGGCCGTTGCCGCCGCTGGACCTTTCGTTCTTCGACGACCCGGCGGCCACACTGTATCTGTTGACGCCGGCCGACGGGACGGTCGCCGCACAGGCCATCGTGTTGACGGACGCACTGATCAACCGGCAGCGCACCAAGGTCGCGCAGTGGGACGAGTTCACCCGCATCGGACTGTTTCTCGACGAGATCACCAATACGCCGATCCCGCGTCTGCCCCAGTATCTGGCCGAGTCCCGCGGCCTAGGCTGCTCGATCTGCTTTGCCGCGCAAGCCGGTTCGCAACTCGACGCCGTCTACGGACCGCTGCAGGGCAAGGCGATTCGCGACGTGACCCCGGCCTCGCTGGTGATGTACGGCTCCCATGAACGCGACGTGATGGAATCCGCGGCGCTGTGGGCCGGTAAGACCACCCGCAGCCACCAGTCCTACACCGGCAACGCCGACGACAAAGCCACCGGCCGTCAGTTCGGCAATGCGCTGGAGGCCGCGGAACTGTTGCCGCGCAACAGTTCAGAGGCCCGCCTGATTCCCCGTGGGCAGCCCGGGCAGATGGTCGAGCTCATCGACTTCGATGAATTCGTCGTGTATCTCGACGAGCTGCGGGAGGCATGGAGGCTGAGCTTCTCAAGTCAGGTATCAAATTCTGAATCGAGATGACGATGCCCGCTGTCGGCAGCGACGACGTTGTGCCGCAGGATTGCTTCAGGTTGTCGGCCGGGACCGTCTGCGAACCGTTCTACCCTCAGGCGGGTCCGCGCAGACTCGCAGCACGCCGTCGACCACTGCCTCGACGTACGATTCGTCAATGTTCAGCCCCGCCAAGAGCCGCCGGTAGATCAGTGGCCCGGCGAGCTGGTCGATGGTGAACGAGATGTCGATGTCCGGTGGCACGTCGCCTGCCTTCACCGCCGCCTGCAGGATTTTCCGGAATCCGGACGACCCTGACTGATACAGCGTTTTCTTCAGTGATGCGAACGCAGGGTCGAACGGCGCGCGCTCCAACACTGCCCGCATCGTGTGCTCGCTCGCCCGATCATGAAGCAGGCTGCGCAGCCCGTTCAATTCGCTGACCAGATCGGCGCGTAACTCACCGGTGCGCGCGGACCGGGCTTGACCGATCCGCTCGTCGACGGCGTCGTGAATCAACGACGCCACATCAGGCCAATGCCGATACAGCGTCGTTCGGCCGACACCGCTGCGTGCGGCCACCGCGACGTGGGTCACGCCGGTCCAGCCCTGCTCGGCGAGGATGTCCCGAACGGCCGACAGGGCTGCATGACGGCTGCGCACGACGCGCGGATCGGGTCCGCGATCAACCTGCGACACCGCACCGGGGGAGCGTGTTGGGTTCATCCGGTCTTCCAGTATTCCAGCACTGGCGGCGGTTCGGGACAACTTGCCCCAAAGCCAACTATGGGACATAGTGTTCCATAGATATGAAACAGACTGTTCTACAAACTCGAGCCGGCTTGCCGCCACCTCAGCGACACAGGCTGAGCGCCATTCATCAGGAGGGCCCACGTTGAAAACATTGTTGATGAGCACTGCGGCGATCCCGGTTACCGCCGAGGACCGAGCCCGTCGTCGCCCGGTAGCGCGCGACGTCGACCTGTACCAGAACATGCTGGCCAACT
>Ga0070667_100001941_pt1 | contig 18343 bp, 20 predicted proteins | sample KBSS33metaG_FD_64659 | JGI IMG/M metagenome (GOLD analysis project Ga0070667, IMG submission 64659) | Switchgrass rhizosphere microbial communities from Kellogg Biological Station, Michigan, USA - KBS S3-3 metaG | ecosystem: Host-associated > Plants > Roots > Rhizosphere > Soil ... | reverse complement strand
TTCATTAAAAACCCATGGCTAGTTACCGACACATCGCCAGAATAGCAGTTATGCAAACGATCTTCGCTTACGAATTTCGTGGCGGTGAACCCATGGAAATTTTAAAATACAACCTCCAAGATTACGCTTCCAAGCTTAAAGACGTCACATTCGCTGAAGCGCTCCTTGAAGGTATGCTTCAAAAGAAAGACGATCTTATTAAAGTGATCCAGGAAGAAGCTCCAGAATGGCCAGTTGATAAAATTGCTCCAGTTGACCGAGCTATTTTAGAATTAGGAACATACGAAATTATATATTCCGAAGATGTACCTCCAATTGTTGCTATTAACGAAGCAGTTGAAGTAGCAAAAACTTTTGGAGATACCAATTCTCCAAAGTTCATCAACGGAGTATTAAGCACAATTATGCATAAATATCGTAAAGATGCGACGAACAAACCTCCGGTTGTAGATAAGAAAAAAGGAGGGAACAAAGGTTCAAAATCTCAACGCAACGATCATAAAAATAACCAATCCAAATCGCCAAAAATCAAAAAATCACAACAACCTTTCGCATCAGTTCCACCAGAAAAACCTTAACCATTTGTTATGCCAGCAAACAATCGCTACGCAGAACTTGAGAAAAAAATCCACGTCGACTTCAACGATTTAAGTCTCATTGATAAAGCTTTCGTTCACAAATCGTATATGAACGAACATCGTGAATTAAAGTCTGAACATAATGAACGTTTGGAATTTTTGGGTGATGCTGTGTTGGAACTTGTAGTGACTGATTATCTTTATAAAAAATACCCGGAAGAAGAAGAGGGAGTTCTCACCAACTGGCGTTCGGCTTTGGTAAAAGGAAAACATCTTGCAGAAATTTCTTCAGAATTGGATCTTGGACTCTATTTATATTTAAGCCGTGGCGAAGAGCGTTCCGGCGGCCGCAAGAAAAATTATATTTTGGCCAACACGTTGGAAGCGTTAATCGGAGCAATGTATTTGGATCAAGGATACCAAAATGCTCATAAATTTATAGATGCTTTTATTCTCAAACGTCTGGATGAAATTCTTAAAAAAGGCCTTCATATTGATGCAAAATCCCGATTCCAGGAAATTGCCCAAGAAGAAATCGGCCTCACTCCGGAATACAGATTAGTAAAAGAAGAAGGTCCGGATCACGATAAATCTTTCATTATGGGCGCGTACATTGGCGAAGAGTTTATTGCTGAAGGCAAAGGTTCAAGTAAACAAAAAGCTGAACAAGAAGCCGCATCTGCTGCACTCAAAGCCAAGCAATGGGAAAACTACCAACTCAAAACTGAGGAAGAATAAAAGAGCGCGACGAAGAATCTAACATTACACAGCTTTCATCGGCTTGAACGTTTTCTGAAGATAAAAAATCAGAAGACCACCAACCAGAATCCATCCTGCAAAAACGATTTCAATTGGGAATCCGTCTATTTGTGATGCATAAATAAGCGCAGCACTTAAAGCAGTTCTAATACCAACCGCAAACCAAGTAAACCTGGTCTGTTTTTTGTTGAAGCCTAAAATAATCAATAAAACCAAACCCATATCAAGAATAATCGTAGCCGTACTTTCCATCAAAGGAGTAAAAGCTTTGAATGGTGAACCTGCAGCAAGTTCTTGAATCTGTTGCTGGCTTGCCTGTAAAAATTGTATTTGATCGGAATCAGCATTTGGAACAACGGAATTAATATCAGTCGTTGTTGCCAGATTTTGCATTCCAAAAACCCCAAAAGCCAAAATAAGTCCCAAGAAAATAAAAGAAACTCCAGACCAACCTAACCCGAACAATAAGCCACTTTCACGACTTCGAATCATTGGCATTAATCGATCCAAAACCAAAAATTTTCCAAGTTCCATAAAAAGACCGCTCACAAAACCCAAAATCAACGCTTCCAACCAAATCGGAAGCTGATCAAAAGCCGGGAAAGATCCATTAAGATTCAATGTCACTCCAAACACTAACAATGCTGCAACGATCCCAGCCATTCCAGATCTCCAGAAAATTTTCCGGCTGAGTTTCCATTTCTTAGAAAAAACTCTCAACAACACCACTGGAACAATCACTGAAACGAGCGCAGCAATAAAGGTAAAACCAAAGAACAGCATATCAAACAAAAATCAAAATATCAGAAACCAATATTAAACTAACCGCTAATATCAAATGTGATTGGGAATGTATAAACAGTTTTACCAATTTGGAATTCAGCAAAAGCTGTATAACGTCCGCCTTTCACAAATGTTGTCATAAATTCAGCATGACCAGTTGTTGCATTGCTTGAAGACAACGGATGAATATGAGTATAACTATCAACATTGCCTTGGCGGAAAATAGTAACATGTCCAACCGCACCCAAATAAGTGCTAAGGGCAGTAGCTTTTCCATTCAAACTCACATCAAACGCAAGCACACTTTGTTGCAAAACCAATGCCTGGCTCAAAGCAAGTTGAGCTTTATAATTTTTTGTAATCGCAAAAAGATTTGGAGTAAGACCTGGATAATTAATTTTGTCAGTTGTTTCTTTTTGAACGATCAAACTACTGCGAAGTACAACATGATCACCTTTCACTGGAGTAATATCAACATAAGAATAGTACGTTCCAACTGTTGGAAGATTTGCTAACACTTTCCATTTTCCATTTTCAAAAGTTGGATGAAGATGCTGGAATTCGCGTAAGTCTGCGGAAACAACGATGAAGTGCATCAATTGTCCGTTCACATTTTGAAGATCTTTATCGGTATAAGCTTTGCCACTTGGATCCAAAACATCAAACTCCAAAGGTTGAAGCGCAAGTTTTTTAAAATGATCAATTTTAAATTTCACACGAGTATTTGCAGGAACAGACCCACTATTTTCAGACATGTTCATATTTGATTGAACACCTGTTTGTTGAGTTTCAAGAAGTTTATTCGCAAGAACGCTACTGGAATCATTTGAGTTTGCTGTGTTTTGCATAGTTTGACCATCGCCAAGAATCACAATCGAAGCAGTTTGTTGACCGCTCATCACAGCTTGAGTCCCGCCCAAATTTGAAGTTTGTCCCATTTGGGGCATCTTACTCATTTTTGAGAGGTAAGCCAAAAAGAACACTACGATGATAACGACGAGTGCAAGCAGAGCAATATAAACAGAAGTGTAATCTTTTTGTTGTGATTTTGGTGTGAAGATTTGAGCAATTTTTTTGGAAGGTTTTTTTGTTGTTTTTTTCATAATCAAAAACGTGACATAGATAAGTTGCGCTTATTGTAAATCAATTCAGCATGAAAGTGAAGAAATAAAAAGCACTCAGAAAATATTTTCACATTATCCTGAGTGCTTTATTCAACAGCCTTTGAAAAAACTAAACCGCTTTTGCAACCATCACAATATCAAGACTTTGCGGATGAACGTGACATTGATCATGTTCCAAATTCACACTGATTTGTTGAGTTTCAAAACCTTCCGCTTCAATTTGAACCGTATAATTTCCTTTACCTTCGCCAAGTCCCGCATAGCTTCCATCTGAGGCAAATTGAGTGAATTCAGAACCTTCACTTGTTGGATTATCCTGTTTCACAACAGTAATTTTTGCATCCTTAATTGAATTTCCTTTTACATCTTTAACACGAAGTGTAAGACCATATCGATATTCCATCGTGCACATCACTGGAGCATTTTGATCACCGCCATTTTGTTGAGAAGCAATTTCTTGAGACGTAGTTGGAACTCCGGAATTTGTTTGTGTTGTTTGCTGAAACGGATCACAACCGCTTGCAATAAAAACACTCACCATCAAAACTGGAACAAGAATTTTTTTCATAGATAAAAGGTAAAAGGATAATTCAAAAAATATAATAACCCAAAAAAAAGATTATTACATTTTTTTTGGTGCGCGAGAGAGGACTTGAACCTCCACGACCTTGCGATCACTACCTCCTGAAGGTAGCGCGTCTGCCATTTCGCCACTCGCGCACGAAAGCGCTGGCATTCTACTCAATTCCCGATCTTTTTCCAAACATTCTTGTAAAACGTTTGAAGCTCAGTCGAATCAAAAACATGAGGTTCACCCTTCGCATGAAGCTGGGCATATGCCGCATGCAACGGAATCGAACCCAAAAACTCAACCTCCAGTTTTTTTGCCGTTTCTTTACTGCTCTTTTTTGATCCCCATTTCTCTCTCCCAAAAATTTCACCCGCCATATTTTCAATCAACCCTAAAATTTTCACATTCAATTTTTTTGCCATCGCAGCAGCTTTTTTGGCATCCAATAAACCCAATTCATGCGGAGTTGAAACCAATAAAACCTCACTTCTTGGCAACATATGATACAAAGTTAAAGGAATATCCGAAGTTCCGGGCGGCAAATCTACCACCAAAACATCCAAATCTCCCCAAGCCACATCATACAAAAACTGCTCCAACACACGGGAAACAATAGGACCGCGCCATAACAACGCATCATCTTCGTTCTCCAAAAGAGGAGCCATAGAAACAATTTTCATCCCAAATTTCTCAATCGGAACAATCATTTTTTCTTTATCAGCCAATAACTTTCCGTCTGCTTTCAACAAATGCAAAACATTCGGACAATCCACATCCGCATCCAATAAGCCGACTTTCAAACCTTCACGAGCCAAAAAAGCTGCAAAATTCACAGCAACAAAAGTCTTTCCAACTCCGCCTTTTCCGCTGTGGACGGCTATTATCCGCTTGATACTTTCAAGTCCATCTTTTCTGACGCCCGCTTTCATTGGCGCCTGAATTCCGCTCACTTTAACTTCTGATATCGGTTGGCCAGTGGCGGCTGATAAATCATCCAAAATTTTGCGCAAAGGAATTTTCAACGTCAAAGCCGCGTGCGCCAGGTTTTTATAACCAAAATGGTCCGCCGCTTCAATCGTAATACCATATTTTAACAGAACCGGCGCGCCTTTCGGCCAGCGATCGAATATATCACGAACTGTTTCTTGCCCAGTCAACATGGTCAAACCGTAAAAGAACTTCTATAATGTATCATATGATTAAAGAAACATCAGCCGGCATTGTCTTATTCCGCCAACTCAAAGATCAGCGCGAATATCTTTTGCTGCATTATCCAGGAGGCCATTTTGACTTTGCCAAAGGCCACGTAGAAGCAGGTGAATCCGAACACGAAACCGCATATCGCGAATTGCAGGAAGAAACCGGCATTCAAAAAATCGTTTGGATTGAAGGTTTTCGCCATAAAATTCATTACAACTATCATCGAGGACCGGAACTCATGTCCAAAGACGTCATCTTCTTTTTGGCTCGAACAACGCAAAAAAAAGTCGTCATTTCTCATGAACACAAAGGTTCAATCTGGTTGCCGTACGATGAAGCAATGAAACAAACCACCTTCGAAACCGCCCGCGACCTGCTCAAAAAGGCAGAAAACTTTTTGCTGAAATCCGAAAAATAAACTATTTTATTTTTCATTTTCAAAAATATTTCTGCTAAGATAGCGATAGTTTTTACTTTCGTGTTTCTTTGCCATGGAATTTTCAATTATCTCAGCCATAAATCCCAAACAGCCAATTTTGATTGTCCCACTTTTTAAAGATGTGGCTTTCACGAAAACATCACCAAAAATTCTTGAAACATTTTTGAAAAACCGTCAGGAACAACAAGACTTTTTGGCTCAAGAAGGGGATGTGTTGTTAACCATGCCGGATGATAAAAACATTCCATCCAAAGCAATTTTGTGGGGACTTGGCGAAAAAAAGAAACTCACTTCACAAAAATTAAGAGGACTTGCTGCACAACTACTAAAATCAGTGAAAGCTTTAAAAAAAGGGGAAGCAACAATCTGGCTTTTGGATGAAATGATTCCTTATGCCCAAGCCATTGGCGAAGGATTAACATTTGGAAATTATAGCCTGGCAAAATTCAAAACCGGCAAAGAAAAAGAACAACAAGATCTTCAAACCATCAAAAAAATCTCATTCATCATCACAAAAAAATCACCCAAATTCCAATCAGAAGTCACCAAAGGTTCAATGATTGCCGAAGCAGTTGGTGAAGTTCGCGATTTAGTAAACGCAGGACCAACTTTAAAAAACGTTGATTACTTAGCCCAAAAAGCCCAGGAAATTGCTAAACAAAATGGCTATAAAATCACAGTGCTCAACAAATCTGAACTCCAAAAAATGGGCATGGGAGGAATTCTTGGTGTAAATCGAGGCAGTGAATTCGGCGCAAAAATGGTCATGATGGAATACGCACCAAAAGCATTATCCAAAAAACCTCCAGTCGTGATCATTGGCAAAGGAATCATTTTTGACAGCGGTGGATACAACCTAAAACCAAGCCACTCACTTTTTGAAATGCAGTTGGATATGGCTGGCGCTGGCGCTGTGATGGGACTTTTTATGTTACTCAAAAAACTCAATATTCAACAACATGTGGTGGGAATTTTTCCTTTAACAGACAATTTAGTGAGTGCAACTTCTCAAAAACCATCTGATGTGGTCACAACCTATTCCGGAAAAACCGTAGAAATTATCAACACCGACGCGGAAGGCAGAATGGTGCTTTGTGATGCCATTACCTACGCTCTTAAAAACTTTGAACCTCGCTACTTAATCGATGTCGCAACCCTCACAGGAGCTTGTATGGTTGCACTTGGCGATCGTTATGCCGGACTTTTCGGCAACGACCCAACGCTCATCGAAAAACTTCGCAAAGCTGGAGAAGAAACAGATGAACAAAGTTGGCCAATGCCGATTCATCCTGATCATGGCGCACGAATGAAAAGCAAAATCGCCGATCTCCGCAACTGGGACGAAGTTCCGCATGCAGGAGCCTCAAAAGGCGCTGCATTTCTCCAGGAATTTGTTGAAGATGCCAAGTGGGCCCATCTTGATATTGCCGGCCCGGCATTTGTAAAAGATCCCAAAAAATACGAATCAACCATGGGAACAGGGTTTGGGGTTCGTCTTTTTGTAGAATTTTTGGAAAATTTGAAATAAGCAAAGGCGCGCAAGCGCGCATCTTCAAACCTTCATTGAACTTTCCTCAGTCCAGCTCGCTTCGCTGCGTCTTTATTTTTTTGCTGTGTTTATAATCAAAAAAGTGCGAAAAAACTACATACGAACACAGCACTAAAGCCGCAAACAGCAGGGAAGTAAACAACGCCTGTTGATAGGTCGTTGGCTGAGCTAACCGTTCCGTAATATCTTGAAAAAGTTCGTTTGGATAGAAAAAAATATCCCAACTATTCCAACGCAAATATCTTCCCAAATAAATTCCAAACCCAGAAACCAAAGCAACAGCGACAACACACAGCCAACTTCCAAAAGCACCAAGCCGTTCAAACATAATCCTTCCCATAATTTTAAGTGAACAAAGCCCAAATAAAATTCCTGTAATCGCAAACGAACTAATCATGACCACATCAAACCAAAATGGTACCCCACTAAGCACCAACGGCCGCAAATGTGTAAAATCCGTCACAATGTACGGGGCATTCGGAAAGAAAATAAGCCACAAAAAACTAAAGATCCAAAAACCAATCGCAGATTTTTTATAATGAAAATGCTCCGCTGCACTCGCAAAAAGAAAAGGAACACCAGCCAAAAAAAGATTCCACACTAAAAAAATATAACCGGTTTTTCCCGCATACACGATTCTAAAACAAACAATGCAAAGACAAATCAATGTTGCCACTGCAAGCACCCCAAAATTCAAAGTGATTTTTTTTGAATCTTTACTCATGATCAAAATTCATCAATGATTAGCACTCGATCTGCGTTTTTCCAATATAATCAAAAGCAAAATAAGCCGCTGTCACAGCTTCTGCAGCGCCAGTAATGGCTTGTTTGAAAACAGTATCAGCCACATCACCAGCAGCAAAAATTCCAGGAACATTTGTTTCTGATTTGCGATTGATCATGATTTCGCCTTTTTCGTTCAAAGCCACGCCAACGGTTTTAGCCGTATCAGAAAGCGCAATATGTCCAATTGCCACAAACACACCCTGCATCGCAATTTCTTCACCAGTATTCAATTTCACTTTTTCTACACTTTTCGTTCCCATGATTTCTGTAATTTGGGTTTGATAACGAACTTCAATTTTATCTGACTTTGCCATCACACGATCGTAATTTACAGGTTCAGCCTTTAATCTATCGCCACGTACAAACAAATAAACTTTCGGACAATGTTCGGAAAGCAATAATGCTTCTTTTGCTGCAGAATCTCCGCTTCCCACAATGCAAACTGTTTTTCCCTTAAAGAAAGCACCATCACAAAGTGCGCAGTAAGAAACACCTTTGTTCGCAAACTCTTCTTCACCTTTGACTTCCATTTTTTTGTATTTCGTTCCTGTCGCAAAAAGAACCGTTTTTGTTTTGTAGGTATTGGAACCGGTTTTTACAATATATCCCGACTGTTTTCCTCCCTCAGTTTTAGGCTGAATCATCGAAACGTCTGTCACACGTTCATTCGCCAATGGAACCCCAAAAGATGTCGCATGATCCACCAATGCTGAAGCCAAATCAGGGCCAGAAATACTCTTAATTCCAGGCCAGTTTTCAACTAAATGAGTTGTTGTAATAAGCCCACCAGGCAATTCTGCAACCATAATTGTCTTTAAATTCATGCGTGAAGCATACATTGCGCCGCTTGCTCCTGCGCATCCTGCACCAACAACCACTAAATCATAGATTGTTTGAGCCTGATTATCGCCATTTGTGCCATCCATAGAAAATTCATCAAAAAGTAGCCTTCATATGATAGCAAAATCTGACCTCTCCGCCTAAAAAAAACTCCCTAAAAAAGGGCTGACTAAAAGCAAAAAAAGTGCTATAATAACAAGAAACCCAAAAATCAAAACAAAAACCCAAAAAACAATGTTCAAAAAAACTCTCAAAAGTCTGCCAATATTTGCAGTTATTACCATGCTGTGTTCTGCGTCCACTGCTATGGCTGTGGCAGGCTCAAGCAGCAGTTACAACCTCGATTTCACTGCTCTCACGAATTCAACCTCAAAAGCTGGTTCTCCAAGCTATAATCTTCATGGAGCCGTGGGAGATGTAACTCCTGGAACTTCTGGCAGTACAGATTACCATTTGTGTACGGCCTTTATGCAAGAGGCTTATGGTGGTTGTAATCCTGTGGTAACTCCACCAACTCCGCCGCCAACCCCACCGACTCCTCCTCCAGCTCCGACCCCTACTCCAACACCTCCAGGTGGAAGTGGTGGCCCTCCACCGAGTCCGACACCAACCCCAACACCGACTCCGACACCAACTCCAACCCCGACACCGACACCCACACCAACACCAACTCCAACACCGACCCCAACCCCAACCCCAACTCCGACTCCGACCCCAACCCCAACCCCAACCCCAACCCCAACCCCAACCTCAACTCCAACTCCGGGCACTCCAAATAACCCATCAGATCTTGGAGGAGTAACCCAAGAAACAGAACAAACACTTCCAGGTGATTTCAATACCACAGGCAACGAAGCAGGCCTCAATCATAGTGGTATGAATGTCCAAGGAACTTTACTCCCAGAAGTTCTTCGTAGCGCAGCAAATGGTAGCCAAGCAATGTATGACGAACTCAATTTCTGGTTTGGATATATGTGTGGAAACTACTTCTGGTGGTGGTGGATTATCCTCGCGATTTTGATAGGATTACTTCTTTCTGTAGACATTCGTTTACACAATATCCTCAAGCATGTGCCAAAAAAGGATATGAACGAATACTTCAAACCAAAATCAAAAGGCATTATCAGCCGTTTGAAGTCGAACCGAAAACCTTCATCAAAACCAAAAAAGAGATCTCGAAAATAGATTCTGTTTTGAAAACTGCCGTGTCTGTTTATTCAGGCATATTTTTTCTTGGCATCCATCGTGAACGTGGAGGTGCTTTGGAAGCAGGCCTTTGAACCGCAGGTCGAATGATCGTTGGACGGTTTGCGGCAGCAGGACGACTAGCAGATGTTGGACGGTTTGTTGGTGCAGGACGATTTGTGGTTGTTGGACGATGAACCGGAGCACCGTTATTAGAATTCATCCTTGCACTTTTTCCCTGAGGAATAAGAAATTTTCCACCTTCACCACCAAGATCAATAAAATCATCGGTCTCTTCCAACAATTTTGCTGAAGTTGTTTTTTTAAACGCCATCACTTCCGCACGAATGCCGCGAGACTTCACATAGCGCAGAACTTCCAAAAAATCTCCATCTCCACTGACCAAAACCACCGTATCAATTTTTTCACTCAAACGAACAATATCCATCGCTATGCCAACATCCCAGTCAGCTTTTTTTTCACCACTGTAAAAAATCTGCAAATCTTTCACGCGAGTTTCAATCCCCAAATCCGTTAACGCTTCAAAAAATTTACTCTCATCAGTCGTATCCGATTTAATCACATACGCAAACGCACGCATCAATTTTCTGTTTCCCACAGCGCCTTCCACCAAATTTTTATAATTCACATTACTATTAAAAAGCGATCGCGCTGAATGATACAAATTTTGCGTATCAATAAAAACTCCGACACGCTGATCCGGATGACGAAGAGGAAGAGAAGAACCAGGAGACTTTTTTGCCAATGGATCATTCATAAAAAATTGTGTTATTTATTTGATTTTATCATACGGGCAAACCGCCGAATCCCAAAGCCCAAGTTTTTGAGCACGAGCATCTTTCTCAAACGTCACAAACTGTTTCTTAAACGAAAAAGGAAAACTCACATACGCAAAAGCGTCACCGTGCTCAACCATCCACGCATTCACAAACGTCCCGTCTTCCAAATAAACATAACGCAACAGCCGACCATATCGATCACGATTATCATCCAATGAATCTCCGCGCAACGTCACATTATGCCCAGTCGCAAGACCATCCATAATTTTCGAAGCATCTTTGCCAAAACATTCCACAGGTTTCCGTGGATCCACACTTTCGGGAGTATTAATGCCAATTAAACGAACTTTTTCCTCTTTGCCACCGTCTTTGGCATCATCAGGGGAATCCATCACCACAACCAGTGTGTCACCATCAACCGCACGCTTCACAAAGCCATGTTCTCCGGAATCTGCAGAAGAAATGTGATCAACAATTTGGGTCGTTTGGGTTTGAGCAAAGTTTTGCTGCGTCGCACTCAAAATAGATGCTTCGCCAGCCTTGTTGGTTCCACTTTGCCCATAAATACAAAAACTTCCCTCGGCGCCTTCGGCGCCACCCCCACCCAACGTACAACTCTCCGGAGTTTTCGGCGCAAAAACAATCAAACTAATGCCAATTCCTCCAAGCACCACCAGAAATCCAATAAACAAAAAAAGTTTCCGATTCATAAAATACTTTCGCAAAAAAAACATGACATCACGAGTATATCACGCTTCAAATTTCACAAACTTTTTCAAATTAAGCAGCTTTTTTCTCTTCGCTAGAAGCAGCTGGAACTTCCCCATGATTATCATTTGCAACTGTATTCGCAGGCATTTCTGCATGAATCACGCCATTATCACCACCAGTTACAGGATTTTCAATTTCACTATCCGCATCATTCGCAGTTTCTTTTGGAACATCTGCTGGTTCACGGGCAGAAGCCGCTTTCGCAGTTGGAGTTTTTTGCTGTGCAGTTGGCTGTTCAAAGATCTCGATCCTTTTCTGTTCGTGTTCTTGAGACCACCAAGGATCACGAAGCCCCATTATCCCAAAAATTTGTCGGCGGATATTCGCTATCGTAAATTTAATATGTTCCCAACCCCACATGCTTTTCATCTCTTCTTTCGATTTCTTTTTCTTTTCTTCAGCGGAATTTTCTCCAGTATGTAAGCCTAAAATCTTTTCTGCTACACCCAGTTGAAGTTTATAAAGTTTTTTCTGTTCAGATTCAGAACTATAACTTGTTTCTTCATAATGCTTTTTAAGACTTTTCGCATAAGATTTAAAAGCAGCTAATCCAAAACTACCGCCACCTTGAAGTTTTTCTTTGGCATATTTCACAAACCCATCGATCCAATCTTTATTTGTATCTTCCCATTTGCAATCTTCAAGCAGTTTTTTGTCAGAGTAGGAAAGTCCGCTCATAAACTCTTCCACTTTTTCTTGAATATCAATTTCACGAGCTTTTTCAGGCGACTCGTGTTCCGAAGATGAATGTTGATCACTCACTGCTGTAAAATGATGAAATTATCTCACTATTATACCATAAATCGGCAAAATTTACATTTCAAAAAAACTCCCCTACAATGAAGACGAATTAACTTTTGAAGCCATGGAGCAATATCACAGCTTAGTACGCGAAGTTCTTGAAACCGGCGTCGAAAAAAAAGACCGAACTGGAGTTGGAACCATTTCCATGTTTGGAGCTCAAAGAAAGTACGATTTACGCCAAGGATTTCCGCTTCTCACAACCAAAAAAGTCCGTTTTGACGGAATTTTACGCGAACTTTTATGGTTTTTAAAAGGTTCAACCAATATTAACGATGGACTCCACGAATTCACACCGATCTGGGATGCCTGGGCTGATCCAAACGGTGAACTTGGCCCGATTTATGGCTACCAATGGCGAAAATGGGAAAAATTTACGGAAGATGGCAAAGGCGGATACGTAAAATCCCACATCGATCAAATTCAGCAGGCGATTGATACCATCAAAAAAAATCCCGATTCCCGCAGGATTATTGTTTCAGCTTGGAACGTGGCTGATATCGAACGTATGAAACTTCCTCCTTGCCATGCATTTTTTCAGTTCTACGTTGCAGCTGGGAGACTCGATTTGCAATTATATCAACGCAGCGCAGATGTTGCGCTTGGCGTTCCATTCAATATTGCCAGTTACGCCGCACTTTTGATGATGGTTGCCCAGGAATGCAATTTAGAACCAGGAATTTTTACACATACCACTGGTGACACTCACATTTATTTGAACCACATTGAAGGATTAAAAAAACAACTCGAACGAACTGAATTTCCGCTTCCAACTTTAAAAATCGCCAAAAAACCTTTCTGGGATTTAAAGTATGAAGATTTTGAACTTCAGAATTACGAACATCATCCGTTCATAAAGTTTGCGGTTGCGGTGTAAAAAGCGATCGCATCAACTTTTTGCCCAAGAAAAAATCTCATAAAACCCGAATAAAACTTTTATACCAACCATGAAATTTGCTCTTGTTGTAGCTGCGGATCAAAAAAACGGTATTGGAAAAAACAACACGCTTGTTTGGAAACTTCCAACTGACCTTAAATTTTTTACGGACATCACCACAAATACCAAAGATCCGGCAAAAAAAAATGTTGTCATCATGGGGCGCAAAACCTGGGAATCACTTCCGACCAAACATCGTCCGCTTAAAAATCGTCTCAATATTATTTTGACCCGTGATAAAACACATACTCGCGACCAAGAGCCAGGTCATCAAGGAGGATTTATTGAACAAAACTTTTTCTGGGCTGACTCCATCGACACCGCTTTAGACATTTGCCGCAACCAACCAAATATTGAAAATATTTTAGTGATCGGAGGCGCAAATTTGTATGCACAAGCCATAATTCATCCCGATTGCCAAACCATTTATCTCACCAGAATTGAAAAAACATTTGATTGCGATGCATTTTTCCCACCGATTGATGAAAAAATCTTTGAACTCAAAAACCGCAGTGGTATGAAGCACGAGAACGATCTCGATTTTGAATTTTTGACGTACGAACGGAGGAACACGATATGAAAACCACCAATAAAAAACCAGCAAAAATCGTCAGTAGCAAACAAATTATCGGTTTTATTTGGAGCTATTTTAAGCGCTTTCCTGCACCAGTTTTAGCAGCATATTTTTTTGTAACTGTCAGTTTTATCGCAGACCTCATGAATCCATTCATCATGAGCAACATCGTCAACGCAATCCAGAGCGACCAAATTCCTGCTGACCAGCGTTTCCAGCAAGCCATTTTCTGGGTCATCATGATTGGCGTTCAAGGAATTATTTTTCACGTCACGTATCGCATTGCAAATTTAATTAATTGCTACACCGATTCCAAAGTTCAATCACTCGTAGCTGCAGAAGCTTTTGAACGCGTCCAAAAATTTTCCACAGATTGGCACAACAACAGTTTTGCCGGTTCAACCGTCACCAAAATCAAACGTGGCATGCGTGCAGCTCACGTTTTTTACGACATCGTTTGTTACGATCTTTTCACAGCCTTTGGTGTTGTCATTGGACTCGTGGTTGTAACAACACTCAAAAATCTTTTATTAGGAGCCATTTTTGCAACTTTCACTTTGGTGTATGTCACAACCAGTGTGAGTCTTGCATTGTTATACGTCGCTCCGCAACGCCGCAAAGCCAACGTCGATGACAATCGGGTTGGTGCAACATTGGCAGACGCTATTTCCTGTAACGCCACTGTGAAATCTTTTGGTGGAGAAATGCGCGAATTTGAATACTTCAAAAACATTGTTGATAATTGGAGAATAACAGCAAGAACTGCTTGGATCCGTTCCAACAAAGTGGCAATTCTCCAAAATGTTCTCATCATGTTCCTTAAATTTTCTTTGTTTGGAGGCGCGATTTGGTTGTGGAACCAGGGCCAACTTTCGGTAGCTGATTTTGTCTTCGTCCTTTCAAGTTACCTCGTGTTTACAGGATATTTCCGACCGATCGGCGATCGCATTCGTGACCTTCAGGAAGCCATGAGTGACATCGAAGATCTCGTTGTTTTTCAAAATACTCCGCTCGATATTAAAGATTCACTAAATGCCAAAGATCTCAAAATTGCCAAAGGCAAAATCGACATTAAAAATGTTGCGTTCCATTATCCTTTCAACAAAAAAAATATTTACCAAAATTTTTCCATCGCCATCAAACCTGGAGAAAAAGTTGCACTCGTTGGTCACAGTGGCAGCGGAAAATCCACACTCATTCGTCTTATCCAGCGCTTATACAACATCCAAAAAGGCAGCATCATTATTGATGGTCAGGACATTGCGAACGTCACTCAAGCAAGTTTACGCAAAAATATTGCGTTGGTTCCACAAGACCCGATTCTTTTCCATCGCACACTCAAAGAAAATATCGCCTATGCCAAGCCAAATGCCACCATCAAAGAAATCGATCGTGCCGCAAAACTCGCTCACGCCTACGAATTTATCAAAATGTTTCCGCAAAAATATAATACGTTAGTTGGTGAACGCGGCGTCAAACTTTCCGGAGGCGAACGTCAACGAGTGGCTATTGCCAGGGCAATTCTCGCAGACAGTCCGATCCTGATTTTGGATGAAGCAACCAGTTCTTTAGATTCCCAATCTGAAGCGCTTATTCAAGAAGCCCTCAAAAATCTCATGAAAAACCGAACATCAATTATCATCGCGCACCGCTTAAGCACAATCAAATCCGTTGATCGCATTTTGGTATTTGAAAAAGGAAAAATCGTCGAACAGGGGAATCACAAAACTCTCGTTCACAAACACAGGGGCGTTTACAAAGAACTTTACGAAATGCAGGTTGGAGGATTTTTGGGCGAAGATGATGAACCAAAAACCCCAGTCAAAGAAGAACCAAAAGTTTCCGACCGCCAGCTTTCACTGATGGACATGCCATTGGTGGATTCAGGTAATGAAAATCTGGGAATTGGTGTATAATAGATAGAAAGAAGCTTAACTCATAAGCCAAACTCTATGAAAGACTTTGAACACGAACCAGTTAAGGGAGCAAACGATAACGACAATCGCCACAAAGAAACATTAGATAATCCCGAATTTCAAAAATTCAGCAAACTCGCCGATCATCTCCACGAAATCAAAGATGATGAAACACTTCAGCTTGAAACTCAAAAATTCGCAGAATATATTGGCGAAAAATTAACTGATCATAAATCATACATGGGAAAGGCGTTCAGGGCTGTCCGCAAAGGTTGGGATAAAATCCCTAATTTTTTTCAGCAAGCCATTCTCAAAGGCGAAGAAACTCTTCCGTTTGCACCAGGCATTTGCAACGATTTAATCGAAGCAGGAATTATCAAACATCCAAAACACACATCTCCTCAAGCTCTTGACCAGCATTTAAAAGAAAAAGCTGAATGGGACGCAAAAAAAACTAAGTGGGGAGTGTATATCGCAGGCATCTTCGCGCCCGAAGTTGAAGCCATTGTCCCTTTTTTGGAACCTATTCAAAAACTTAAGGCCAGCAAAGCCAAAGTTTTGGAAATCGTCCGCCACCACTTGGACACACTCAAAATCGAACTCGAAACCGAAGGCAAAGAACACAAGGTCATGGACAAAACTTCCGAAGCAGAAGCAGCCTAATTACATTCCACCAAATAGCATCGCTCGGATATCTGGATTCATCATATCCGGATTCCAAGTTGGTTCCCAAACCACTTCAATTTCAACGTCTTTCACACCTTCCTGCATCCGCAAAACCGCATCAACATCAGTCGTAAGCTGAGGACCCGCAGGACAACCCATCGATGTTAACGTCATCGTCACGAGCACAACCCCGTCGTGTTCTTCAACGTGGTAAATCAAACCCATATCCACAATTCCCACACCAACTTCCGGATCAACCACCATATTCAAAACATGAAAGTACGGGTTACTCGCATTAAAATCGCGGGTCACAGGTTGCATTTCCGGAGGGAAAATTTTTGAATCAGCAGCAGGAACAACGCGTGTTTCCACTTCAGTTTTTTTTTGATCATTTGTTGCTTGAGAATCGTTCATAACATTTGCAGTTTATCCAAAGTAATAGCTTTTTTTAACGTAACTAAACTCAACAACGCACATTTCACTCGGGCTGTGGTAAGCGGAACGCCGAGCATTTCATAAACATCTTCATTTCTCATTTGTGCAGCTTCAAACAAAGTTTTTCCCATCAATTCATCCGTCAGCATCGACGCACTAGCCTGGCTGATCGCGCATCCTTGTCCGGTAAAACCAACATCCGTAATCACACCATCTTTATCAGCAATAATATCCAACTGAATCTGATCTCCGCACAAAGGGTTTGAATCACGAGCCGAAAGATTGGCATGTTCCAGCCTTCCGTGATGATGCGGATTTTTGAAGTGGTCCAAAATAATTTCGCCGTATAAGTCCATGTCTAAATCTTGAAAATTTTATAAACGTTTTTGAGAGCTTCAATCGCCACATCCACATCAGCTTCATCATTATATACAGAAAAACTGAAGCGAGTGGTAGCTGGCACATTCATTTGAATCATTAATGGCTGCGCACAATGATGACCAGCCCGAACTGCAACCCCGGCTTCGTTCAAAATCGAAGCCACATCATGCGGATGAACTCCAGGCACATTAAACGAAACAATCCCTCCCGATTGACCCGGGCCGTAAACAACAACCCCTTTAAGTTCCTCAAGTTTCGTTCGCGCATACCGGACCAATTTTTCATCATGTTCACGAACTTCTTTCATATCTAAACTCTTCACAAAATCCACAGCGGCGCCAAACGCGATCACATCAGCAATGTTCGGAGTACCCGCTTCAAACTTCCACGGAACATCATTCCAATTCGCTTCTGTTGCAGAAACTTCTTTGACCATATCTCCACCAAATAAAAACGGTGGCATCTTTTCCAGCAATTCACGCTTTCCATACAAAATTCCAACTCCGGTTGGCCCAAACATTTTATGACTAGAAAAAGCCAAAAAATCACAATCTAACTCAGCAACATTTATACCCAAATGCGGAACTCCTTGTGCTCCATCAACTACAACTTTCGCTCCAACTTCATGAGCACGAGCAATAATTTTATCCAGCAAAACCACAGTTCCAAGTACGTTCGACATTTGAGTCACGGCAACCAATTTACATTTTGCAGTAACAATTTCTTTCAATTTCGACAAATCTAAATTCCCGTCTGCAATCAATTGATCTCCTTCCAACGGCAAAATTTTTAAAACAGCACCTTTTCTGCGGCACAATTCCTGCCAGGGAACCAAATTGGAATGATGCTCCAAAGCGCTTACTACAACCTCATCGCCCGCCTGCACATTCACCTCGCCCCAAGTATACGCAACCAAATTCAAACTTTCCGTCGCATTTCTTGTAAAAATAATTTCGCCAGATTCGCGAGCACCAATAAGCTGAGCAACTTTTGTACGCACACCTTCATAAGCATCAGAAGCTTCTTCCGAAAGAGTATGAACTCCGCGGTGAACATTCGCATTCATCGTTGAATAAAATTTCACCAACGCATCAATCACAACTTGCGGTTTTTGAGTCGTAGACCCATTGTCCAAATACACCAGCGGTTTGCCGTTTATTTGACGTTCAAAAATCGGGAACTGTTTTTTAAGCGACTGTGGGTTCAACATGTTCAGGTTCGAGATTATCAAAAGAGGGAAGAGGCAAA
>Ga0070667_100001934_pt1 | contig 18379 bp, 20 predicted proteins | sample KBSS33metaG_FD_64659 | JGI IMG/M metagenome (GOLD analysis project Ga0070667, IMG submission 64659) | Switchgrass rhizosphere microbial communities from Kellogg Biological Station, Michigan, USA - KBS S3-3 metaG | ecosystem: Host-associated > Plants > Roots > Rhizosphere > Soil ... | reverse complement strand
CGCGTAGGCTCCATCCTGCTTCACCAGCCCGCCCTTGCCGATATCGGCCGGCTGCAGTTCGAACTGCAGCCGGCCGATATCGGCAAGGGCGGGCTGGTGAAGCAGGATGGAGCCTACGCGCGCGTCGAACAGCGCATCCGCGAGGCATGCGCTGCGCAGGCGCTCGCCGTGCGCGACTACTTCGCCAGCGCCGTCGTCGGCGGCGATGGCAATCAGGAATTCTTCGTGTGGGCACGGCCCGCATGACAAGGAAGTCGATGTGAGCAAGACCGTTCCCCCGATCAGCCTGGAGTTCTTCCCGCCCAAGACGCCCGAGGGCGTGGCCAAGCTCGCCGCGGTGCGCCAGCAGCTTTACGCGCTCAAGCCGCAGTTCTGTTCGGTGACCTACGGCGCCGGCGGTTCGACGCAGGACGGCACCTTCGCCGCAGTGCGGGCGATCCTCGACGAGGGCTGCGAGGCCGCGCCGCACTTCTCGTGCATCGGCGCGAGCCGCGAGTCGATCCGCGCCAGGCTGGCGCAGTTCAGCGAGCACGGCATTCGCCGCATCGTCGCGTTGCGCGGCGATCTGCCGAGCGGCTATGGCGGCAGCAACGGCGAGTTCCGCTACGCCAGCGACCTGGTCGCGTTCATCCGCGCCGAAACCGGCGACCGCTTCCACATCGAGGTCGCCGCGTATCCCGAGATGCACCCGCAGTCGCGTTCGCCGCAGGCCGACCTGCAGGCCTATGTCGCGAAAGCGAAGGCCGGGGCGAGTTCGGCGATCACGCAGATGTTATTCAACGCCGATGCGTACTTCCGCTTCGTCGACGAGGCGCATGCGTTGGGCGCAGCGATCCCGGTCGTGCCGGGCATCATGCCGATCACGAATGCGAACGGCATCATCCGCTTCGCCGACAGTTGTGGCGCCGACATGCCGCGCTGGATCCGGCTGCGCCTGCAAGGCTTCGGCGACGACACCGACTCGATCCGGGCCTTCGGGCTGGACGTGATCTCGACGCTGTGCGAGCAGCTGCGCGCCGGCGGCGCGCCGGGACTGCACTTCTACACGATGAACCAGAGCACCGCGACCTTGGACCTGATGCGTCGCCTCGGCTAGGGCCGCTGCCACATCAGGCCGTCTTCGGTGAGCATCGCGTCCAGCTGCACGTCGAGGGGGCCCGCGCGCAGCAGCGGCAGGAAGCCATGCGTGAAGCCGACCCCCACCGTCACCGGCTCGGGTCGCAGCGAAGCGAGCGTGCGGTCGAAGAAGCCGCCGCCGTAGCCCAGCCGCACACCGCCGGGGCCGAAGCCCAGGCAGGGCACGACCAGGACCGCGGGCGCGAATTCCTCGGTGTCCTTGGGCTTCGGGATGTCGTAGGCATCGTGCTCCATCGGGCAGCCCGGGTACCAGACATGGAAGCGCAACTGCCCGGTCTCGCGGTTCGCGACCGGCAGGCCGATGCGCCGCACGATCCCGTCCGGCGCGCCCTCCGCCCACCGGTACAGCGCCGGCAGCGGATCGAACTCGCCCTTGATCGGCCAGTAGGCGCCGATCGTGGTCTCGCGGCGGCCGACCAGCCAGACGCGCAGCACGCTTTGCAGCTGCACCGCGCGCTCGAGGCGGTCGGTCAGCGCGAGGCGCGCCGCGATCAGTTTCGCGCGCAAGGCGGCGCGGTCGGGCGCGGGTTGCTGCATGCAGGCTCCATCCGGTTGAGGTTCGCGCTGCGATTGTGCAAGACTGCGCCATGAGCGCCGTCGCGGATGAATTCGTTGCCCATTGCACCGAGCTGCTGGCATCGGTGGGCACGGTCCGCTCGCGCCGGATGTTCGGTGGGCGCGGCTTCTACGTCGACGAACTGTTCGTCGCGCTGATCGCCAACGACCGGCTGTACCTGAAGGCCGATGCGCAGACGCGCCCGGCCTTCGAGGCCACCGGCTGCACGCCGTTCGTCTATGACGGCGCCGGCCAATCGGTGACGCTGGGCTACTTCAGCGCGCCCGAGGACGCGATGGAATCGCCGGCGCTGATGCAGCCCTGGGCCCGGCACGCGCTTGCCGCTGCGCTGCGCGCCAGGGCCGCGAAACCGGTCGCGAGGCGCCCGGCCAGGAAGGCCACGCCGCGCAGAGGTTCGGCCAAAACCGCGCCGACAAAGCTCTGACGCCGCGGGGCCCAGCGCACCGTCACGCTGGCGCCGGCGCGCGCGGGTTCGATCACCGCGTTGTCGTCGGCGACCAGGCGCACGCGCTCGCCGGCCTCGACGAAATGATCGCCCAGGTCGTTCGCCCGCGTCAGCCAGACACGCCCGTCGAGCACCGTCAGTTCACCGCCCAACGGGCCCAGGCGCGTGGCATCGGAATGGAGCTGGAAGGTTCCGCCATGAAACAGTTGGAATTGCGTATTCATCATCAATCTCCTGCACTTGGTGTCGCTATGATCGGCCATTGCGCCTTAGTAATCCAATGAAACTCGGGTCGACCATTGATGCGGATTTGATATGAGCAGCGGCTCGCGTCGCCCGCTCTCGCTCGGCAATCTGCGCGCCTTCGAGGCGGTCGCGCGGCGGCTGAACTTCAGCGAGGCCGCCGAGGAACTGTTCGTGACCCAGTCGGCGATCAGCCGCCAGATCAAGAGCCTGGAAGACGAACTCGGTGCGGCGCTGTTCGTGCGCGGCACACGCCACGTCGAGATGACGCAGAGCGGCCAGGTGCTGCTGCGCGCGGTCGAGGCCGGGCTGCCGAAGATCGACGCCAGCGTGCGCCAGATCCGCGCCGCGCGCAGCCGCAAGCGCGTCAGTGTCACGACCTTCGCCTCGTTCGGTTCGCTCTGGCTGCTGCCGCGGATCGAGGCCTTCCAGCGCCAGCATCCCGACATCGACATCCGCGTCTCGGCGGCGGACGCGATCGCCGATCTCGACGACCCCGAGCTCGACCTGGCGCTGCGCTACTGCAGCCCGGCGCAGGCCCCGGACGGCGCGATCCGGATGTTCGGCGAGGTGCTGACGCCGGTCGTCAGCCGCTCGCTGGCCGAGCAGATCCGGCGCGGCGAAGCGCCGCCGTTGTCGCGGGCCGCCGATCTGGCCCAGCACACGCTGGCCGAGGAGGACGACACCAAGACCAGCACCGAGTTCCTGAGCTGGCGCCGCTGGCTGGGCCTGCACGGCCAGCCCGCGCTGCAGCCCAAGCGCTGGCTGTACCTGAACTTCACTTACCAGCAGGTGCAGGCCGCGCTGGCCGGCCACGGCGTCGCGCTGGCGCGTATCGCGCTCGTGTTCGAGGCGCTGCAGCGGGGCGAACTGATCGAGCCGTTCGGCGCCGAAGGGCGCATGGACAGTCCCTATCTGTACTGGCTGGTGGTCGCGCCGGCCAGCCGCGCGCGGCCCGAGGTCAGGGAGTTCGGCGACTGGGTGCTGGCACAGGCGGCCGATACCCGCCGCGCCGTCGGCGAGATCGAGCCGGGTACGTGATCGGGCAGCGTGCTCAGACCACGCCGCGCTCGGTGACGATCACGGCGAGCGGCTGGTCGTGCGGCTGCGCGGCGAACACGGCGTCGTCGAGCCTGCCGGTGCTCCAGGCGACGCCGACCGCGGTCACGTCCGGATGCTGCGCGAGCCAGCGGTCGAAGTAGCCGCCACCGTAGCCGAGCCGATGCCCTGCGTCCGTGTAGCCGACGCACGGGACGAGCACCACGTCGGGCAACACCGGCGCGCCGTTGCTGGCGGGGATGCCGCAGTCGTCGACGACCATCGGGTCGCGGCCGTCCCACGCGCGGTAGTGCAGCCGCACCGGTGTGCGCTGCGCAAACGGCAACGCGAGTGGCACCTTTGCGAACGCGGGGTCGGCGGTGATGGCGGCGGCTGCGTTAAATTCGGCACGGTGCACCCAGTACAGACCGAGGCACGAAGGTTCCAGCGCCGATAACACGGCTTTCAGATGACGCGCCAGTGCGGCATCGACGTCGCCGCTTGTCGGGCCGGCAACGAGGCCTTCGCGCTGCTCCAACAGGCTTTTGCGCAACGCCGATCGCGGTCCCGAAGGGGCTCCAGGCGATGCGGAACTCAAGATGACTCCATGACGAAGACGGTGAACCCGAAGAGATTTCGCGATCCAGTATATGGGCCGACTCGGCGCTGGCGCGGTGCGTTGCTGGCGACCCTGACCGTGTCGACCGCCTTGGCCGGTATCGCGCCGCCCGCACTTGCGCAGGACGGCGACACGCTCATCGTCGACGCCCGCGACGCGCTGCGCAGGAGCGATCGCACCCGTCTGGCCGCGCTGCGCGCCGCGGCGCTCGCGAGCAAGCTGCCGCTCGCGATGTGGCCCGACTACTGGGAGCTGACGAACCGCATCGGCGAGGTTCAGCAGGCCGAGGTCGACGACTTCAGCGCGCGCTGGTCCGGAACCTATGTCGAGGATCGCTTCCGCAACGACTGGCTGCTCGAACTCGGCAAGCGGCGCGACTGGGTCAATTTCGCCAACGAGTATCCGCGCTTCCGCATGAACGACGACCGCGAGGTGAGCTGCTATGCGCTGCTGGTCGAGCAACGGTCCGGCAAGGACGTGCGCGACGCCGCGCTCGCCGCCTGGCTGGCGCAGCGCGATGCCGACGACGGTTGCACCTTGCTCGCCGCGACCCTGACGGATGCGAAACAGTTCGGCCCTGCCGAAGCCTGGCGCAAGGCGCGCCTCGCGATCGATGCCGGCCGGCTGCGCGCGGCACGCCAGGCCGCTGCGCTCGTCAGCGTCAGCGCGGCCAGCGCGGTCGGCGAACTCGCGGAGAACCCGGCGCGTTACCTCGCGCGCCAGGCCTCTACGGCGAACCGCAACGCCGCCGAGCTGGCGACGCTGGCGCTGATGCGCATGGCCTCGAACGATCCCGACGCCGTCGCCGGCCAGCTCGACAGCCGCTGGGACCGCAGCCTGCCGGCCGATCTCGCTGCCTGGGCCTGGGGCTCGGTCGGCAAGCAGGCGGCGATGAAGCTGCAGCCCGAGGCGGCCGACTACTTCCAGCGCGCGGCGCAGCGTGCGGCGAAGGCAAACCGCGAAATCGACTGGCCCGACGACACGTTCGCCTGGAAGGCCCGAGCGGCCCTGCGAGCCGACAACGGCAAGGCGCGTTGGCAACCGGTGATGCAGGCCATCAACGCGATGGGCGCGGGCGAGCAGCGCGAGCCGGTGTGGGTCTACTGGAAGGCCAGGGCGCTGGCCGCGCTGGCGGCCGATTCGCAGGACGGTGACTCGATGCGCAGCCTCGCGCGCGAGCAGATGACGGGCATCGCCGCGCAACTGAACTTCTACGCCGCGCTCGCTGCCGAGCAACTCGGCCAGCCGGTCTGGCTTCCGCCGCGGCCGGCGCCACTGACCGCGGCCGAGCGCGAGGCGGCGGCGCGCCACCCGGGCCTGACGCGCGGGCTGCAGCTGATCGCGCTCGGGCTGCGCAGCGAAGGCGTTCGCGAATGGAACTATTCGATCCGCGGCATGGACGATCGCGAATTGCTGGCCGCCGCCCAACTCGCCTGCGACCGCGAGGTCTGGGACCGTTGCATCAACACCAGCGATCGCACGCGGGGCGAGATCGACATGGAGCAGCGCTTTCCGATGCCGTTCCGCAAGGACGTGGTCGCGAAAGCCGCGGAGATCGGCCTCGACCCGGCCTACGTGTACGGGCTGATTCGCCAGGAGTCGCGCTTCGTCACCGATGCGCGCTCGAGCGTGGGCGCATCCGGCCTGATGCAGCTGATGCCGTCGACCGCGCGCTGGACTGCAAAGAAGATCGGCCTGCCCTACAGCCACGACCTGATCGCCGATCGCGACACCAACCTGCGCCTGGGCACCAGCTACCTCAAGCTCGTGCTCGACGATTTCGGCGGCTCGCAGGCGCTCGCCGCTGCTGCCTACAACGCCGGGCCCGGCCGGCCGCGCAAATGGCGCGACGGGCCGGTGCTGGAGCCCGCGATCTGGGCCGAGAACGTGCCGTTCCCCGAGACTCGCGACTACGTCAAGAAGGTGCTCAGCAACGCGACCTACTACGCCGCGCAGCTGGGCGCGCTGACGCCCTCGCTGAAAGAGCGCCTCGGGCGGTCGATCGCTCCGGCCGGCCAGGCGAATCCGCTCGACAAGGAACTGCCCTGACGCGATGACGCGCCGCGCCGATGCGGCGCCGGCATCAATCGGATGCGAAAGCGTCACGCCGCGCCGCGCGTCACCTGGTTAGCATCGCGTGCCGTTCCACCCGCGAGGATTCGCATGCAGCTTTACATCGGCAACAAGAACTACTCATCCTGGTCGATGCGGGCGTGGCTGCTGATGACGCAAGCCGGCCTCCCGTTCGAGGAAGTCCCGCTGCGGCTGTCGTCCGAGGCCGGTTCGCCGTTCAAGCGCACGCTCGCGCAGATCACGCCGGCGGGCAGGGTGCCGGTGCTGGTCGACGACGGCTTCGCGATCTGGGACACGCTGGCGATCGCCGAGTACCTCGCCGAGAAGTTCCCCGACAGGCGGCTCTGGCCTGCCGACACCCGGGCGCGCGCGCGGGCGCGCTCGCTTTGCGCCGAGATGCACGGCGGCTTCCAGGCGCTGCGCAATCACTGCGGCATGAACATCGAAGCCGATCTCGCCGATGTCGGCGCGCGGCTGCTGCGCGACGAACCCGGCGTGGCGAGCGATCTGGCGCGCATCGTCGAGATGTGGCAGCAGGCGCTCGGCGGCAGCGGCGGCCCGTTCCTGTTCGGCGAGTTCAGCATTGCCGACGCCTATTTCGCGCCGGTGGGCTCGCGCATCACGACTTATGCGCTGCCGGTCCCTGCCGACATCGGCGCTTACATCACGCGAATCTTCGCGCTGCCGGCGACGCGGGCCTGGTGCGAGGCCGCGCGCCAGGAGCACGACTTCATCGTCGAGGACGAGCCGTACCGGGCGCGCCCACCTGGCTGAATCGGGAACAAAAAAAGGCGGACTCGAGGTCCGCCTTCGCTCCAGCCCTTGACGGCCCATTCAAGGGCCGCCCGTCCGGTCAACTGTTCTTGCGACGACGCGCCACGAAGGCCATCGCACCCAAGCCTGCGAGCATCAGCGCGTAGGTTTCGGGTTCCGGAACCGGTGCCGCCACTGCCATTTCGAAGGCGATCTTGCCCGGGGTCTGAATGGTCAGCGTGTCCAGCGTGCTACCCGCGGCCGCGGTGATCGTGGTCCACTGCGTGTTGGCGTTGTTGCTGTTCGCGGTGGCGCCCAGCAGGCTCGCGCCGGTCAGGAAGGCGCCGCCGTTGATCGAAATGGCGTTGGACGCGTCCGGCGAGCCCCAGAGGAAACTGAAGGACTGGACGCCGCCGAGGTTGAACGTCGCCTGACCGTCCGGGTAGACCACCAGGAACGTACCCGTGTCGAACAGCGGCTGGGTCTGCACATTGGCGATGCTGGTGCTCGCCGTGTAGACGGTGCCGCTGCTGAAGCTCGGGGTCGGCGCCGCGTAGCTGCCAGCCGACGGGGCCAAAAATGTGACCGTCTGCGCGCTCGCGCCAACCGACGCGACCAGCGCCGCAGCAGCCAGCAGTGTCTTTGCAAATTTCATGATGGACCTTTTCGATGGGTTGAGGGGCCGTGCAACCGGCTTTGGACCGGAGACCGCACAGGATGGGTTTATAAACAAGCCGGCCCGAATTGGGCCCCCCACGACTGAGGGGGCGAGCTGCATCAGGATGTAACTTGAGTCAATTTCCTACCGTCAGGTTCATGAATTCCTACATTGTTGGCGGCGCGGTTCGAGACGAACTCCTGAAACGTCCTGTGGTCGATCGCGACTGGGTCGTGATCGGATCGAGCCCGCAGGCAATGCAAGAGGCGGGTTACGTCGCCGTCGGCGCTGACTTCCCCGTCTTCCTGCACCCCGTCACAAAAGAAGAATACGCACTGGCGCGCACCGAACGCAAGACCGCACCGGGCTACCGCGGGTTCAGCTTCGATGCGGCCCCGGACGTGACGCTCGAGGAAGACCTGCAGCGTCGCGACCTGACCATCAACGCCATGGCGCGCAGCGAGGACGGCGCGCTCATCGACCCCTGGGGCGGCCAGCGCGACCTGGCCGACAAGGTCCTGCGGCACGTGTCTCCGGCGTTCGCCGAGGATCCGGTGCGGATCCTGCGGCTGGCGCGGTTCGCGGCGCGTTTCCCCGAGTTCCGCGTGGCCCCGGAAACCCTCGCACTGGCGGCGCAGATGGTCGCCAGCGGCGAGGTCGACGCGCTGGTGCCAGAGCGCGTCTGGCAGGAGTTGGCGCGCGGCTTGATGGAGGGACAACCGTCGCGGATGTTCGAGGTGTTGCGCTGCTGCGGAGCGCTCGAGCGCCTGTTGCCCGAGGTCGATCGGCTGTGGGGTGTGCCGCAGCGTGCCGACTACCACCCCGAGATCGACACCGGCGTGCATCTGATGATGGTGCTCGACATGGCGGCGCGTCTGAACGGCAGCTTGGCGGTGCGCTTCGCGTGCCTGGGCCACGACCTCGGCAAGGGCACGACACCGGTCGACATCCTGCCCCGGCACCTCGGTCACGAGCAGCGCAGCGTCGAACTCGTGCGCGCGGTCTGCGACCGGCTGCGTGTGCCGCTGGCCTGTCGCGAACTGGCCGAGGCGGTCGCGCGCGAACACGGCAACGTGCATCGCAGCGCGGAGTTCGGCGCAGCAGCGATCATGCGGTTGCTCGATCGCTGCGACGCGATCCGTCGCCCGGACCGGTTCGAAGAACTGCTGCTGGCCTGCGAATGCGATGCCCGCGGCCGGCTCGGCCTGAGCGAGACACCCTACCCGCAGCGTGCGCGGCTGGGTCGTGCACTGGCGATCGCGCTCGGTGTCGACAGCGCCGCGATTGCGGCACAGGCGGGCGCGCGCGGCCTGCGAGGGGCGGCCGTCGGCGATGCCCTCCGTGCGGCGCGCGAGCAGGCGGTGGCGCTGGGGCTGGCCGCGGCGGGTTGACGCACCGGCGACAGCGCCCGGAGCGCGTCTGCGCACAATCTAGACCGATCCATCCACACTCTCGAAGGAGGCACGACATGAACGACCTGTTCTCGTTGAAGGGCCGCATCGCCCTCGTCACCGGCGGCTCGCGCGGCATCGGCCGCATGATCGCTGCCGGCTTTCTCGCGCAGGGCGCGAAGGTCTACATCTCGTCGCGCAAGGCCGCCGATTGCAACGCCACTGCCAAGGCCTTGTCCGAACAAGGCGAGTGCATCTCGCTGCCAGCCGACGTCTCGACCAACGAAGGCATCGCCGCGCTCGTGGCCGCCTACACTGCACGCGAGGCGACGCTGGACATCCTGGTCAACAACGCCGGCGCGGCCTGGGGCGAGACCTTCGACACCTTCCCCGAGAAGGGCTGGGACAAGGTCGTCGACCTGAACCTGAAGACGCCGTTCTTCCTGACGCAGGCCCTGATCGTGCCGCTGCGCGCCGCCGCGAAGAAGCAGCCGGCCAAGGTCATCAACATCGCGTCGATCGACGGCATCTCGGTGAACCCGCAGGAGACCTACTCGTACGCCGCCAGCAAGGCCGGGCTGATCCAGCTGACGCGGCGCATGGCGCTGCGGCTGGCGCAGGACAACATCGTCGTCAGCGCGATCGCACCGGGCGCCTTCGCGTCCGAGATGAATCGGGTCGCGCGCGATCATGCCGAAGAGACCGCCAAGCGCATTCCCGCCGGGCGCATCGGCCGCGACGAGGACATGGCCGGTGGCGCGATCTACCTGGCCTCGCGCGCCGGCGACTACGTGATGGGTTCGACGCTGGTGATCGATGGCGGCGTGACCCACGCCCGAGGCTGAGTCGCGCGTCAGGCGCGGCGGCCGTGTGTTCATCTTCGGATCAATTGTTGAGTTTCGTCCGATTCTGAACTATGCTCCCCGAATGAACGCCGTCCTTCAACCGAGCGCCGCGCCGGTCGACCTGACTTCCCCGGCCGCCGCCCAGGCGGCGCTGCGCACCTTCTGGCGCATCGCCGACGCCTGGCGGCTCGACCCGGCCGAGCAGGCCACGTTGCTCGGCGTCGGCCGCACGACCCTGTATCAGTGGAAGCAGGGCAAGGTGAGTGCCGCGCTCGACCGCCATGCGCTGGAGCGCCTGTCGTACCTGTTCGGCATCTACGCGGCGCTGCAGATCCTGCTGCCGGTGGCGCAGCAGGCCGACGCGTGGGTGCGCCAGCCGAACGCCGCGCCGCTGTTCGGTGGCCGATCCGCGCTCGAGCGCATGCTCGGTGGCCAGGTCGCCGATCTCTACGTCGTGCGTCACTACCTCGACGCGCAGCGCGGCGGCAAGGCCTGATGCCCGTTGCGCCGCGCGGCATCCCCGTGCGCGCCGTCGAGTGGCGCCCGAGCTATCGCCTGATCCCGTCGCGCTACCCGACCGTCGGCCTGTACGACCGCGTCGCCGACCCGGCCGATCTCGACGCAGTGTTCGCGATCGAGGCGCTGACCAACCCGCGCATCCGCGACGAGACCGGCCAGCTGCAGCTGGTGCCTCCTGCCGAGCGCGTCACGGGGGCCGGCAGCACGATGGTGATGGCGGCGTTCACGCACCTGAACCCGGAGGGTTCGCGCTTCTCCGACGGCAGCTACGGCGTCTATTACGCCGCGCAGACGCTGGCCACGGCGATCGCCGAGGTCGGCCATCACCGCGGCGTGTTCCTGGCGCGCACCCACGAGCCCGCGATCGACATCGACCTGCGCGCGATCACCGCGACGATCGATGCCGAGCTGCACGACCTGCGTGGCTTGGGCGGGCGCGGCGCAAGCCTGTTCGACCCGAACGAATACGGCGCGCCACAGGCGCTGGGCCGGCAGCTGCGCGACGCCGGCAGCTGGGGCGTGCAGTTTCCGAGCGTGCGCGACCCGGGCGGTCTGTGCGTCGGCGTGTTCCGGCCCCGCGCGGTGCGCAACGCCCGCTCCACCACGCACATCGCGCTGCACTGGGACGGCCAGCGCATCACGCACTGGTACGAAAAGCGCGCCCCGCACCCGTTGACCTGACCCTCACTCAGTCGGGCACCGGCACTTCCATCGTCAGCAGGACCTGCGCGTAGGCCTTCGCGAGGTTGTCGGTGTGCAGCGAGTCCATGCCGCCGCCGCCGAGCACGTTGCGCAGCACAAAATTGATCGCGTTCAGCCCCGGCAGGTCGAAGCGCTCGACGCGGCTCGGCGCGCGGTGCGCGAAATGCGCGCCGACGCGCTCGGGCGTCAGCCAGGCCGACAGCAACGGCAGGTCGGCAGCGTCGCGCGCGATGACGCCGATGTTGGCCTGGTCGCCCTTGTCGCCGGAGCGGCCGTGCGCGAGCGCGATCAGCGGCACGCGCCGGCGCGTCTCGCCGACCGCGCGGGCCTCATGGCGCAGCGCCGGGCCGACGGTCGCGGCGTCGAAGCCGCCTTGCATCGGGATCGCCACCGGCAAGCGCTCGTTGCCGACATCGAGCTCGACACGCAGCGCCGACTTCGGCCACAGGAACGAGAACAGCCGCACCACCGGCGTCGGGCTCGGACGGCCGCCGATCAGGCCGAGCGTGCCCGGCGCCATCGAGGTCGCGGCCGGTGCGAACTCGCGCGCGAAAAGTTCGAGACTGTCCCTGGACTGCGCCTTCGCGCTCATCTTCAGCACGACCTCGCGCGCGCCGCCGCGGCCGTTCGCACCGAACATCTCCTCGCCGCCCAGCACCTCGATGCGCGTCTCGGTGAACGGCGCCAACCCGCGCGCCGCCAGCATGCGTTGCATCCGGTTCAGCAGCGCGTCGCCGGTGCGCTGCGCTTTGTGAACCGCGGCCTCACCGGCGATCGTCAGGAAGCCGGTATTGCGGTAGCCGTCGGCGAAGGTCGCGCTGACCTTGTAGTTCGCGGTCGGCGGGCGGCCGATCGCGCCGGTGACGCGCACGCGATCGACACCGTCCTGCGTCATGCGCACCTGCGTGAAGTCGCAACTTACGTCGGGCACGAAATAGGCGCGCGGGTCGCCGATCTCGTAGAGCAGCTGTTCGCCGACCGTCGCTGGTGTGACCAGGCCTCCGGTGCCGGGCGACTTCGTGATCGTGAAGCTGCCGTCGGCCTCGGCCTCGACGATGGGGAAGCCGATGTTCTCCCAGTCCGGCACCTGCTCCCAGTCGGTGAACAGGCCGCCGGTGCACTGCGCGCCGCACTCGATCAGGTGGCCGGCGAGCGTGCCCTGCGCGAGCCGGTCGTAGGCGTCGACGCGCCAGCCGAACTCGTGCATCAGCACGCCCAAGGTCACCGCCGAGTCGACGCAGCGACCGGTGATGACCACGTCGCAACCGGCATCGAGCGCGCGCGCGATCGGCAGTGCGCCGAGGTAGGCGTTGACGCTGGCGACGCGCTGCGGAAACGCTGCGCCGCTGAACATCTCGGTGACGCCGGCGTCGCGGAACTCGGCAGCGCGCGCGAGCAGGTCGTCGCCGAGGACGACGCCGATCTTCAGTGCGACGCCCATCTCGGAGGCGAGCGCGCGCAGCGCATCGCGGCAGGCCAGTGGGTTCACACCGCCGGCGTTGGCGACGACACGGATGCGCTGTGCCTGCAGCTGCGGCAGCGCCTCGCGCATCATGATCTGCACGAAGTCGACGGCGTAGCCGGCGCGTGCGTCCTTCGCGCGTTGCGCGGCGAGGATCGACATCGTGACCTCGGCGAGGTAGTCGAACACCAGGTAGTCGAGCTGGCCGCCAGCGAGCAGCTGCGGGACGGCCAGCGCGGTGTCGCCCCAGAAGCCCGAGGCGCCACCGATGCGCACCGCCGAACGCTGCCGCGCCGCCCCCGAAACTGCATTCATCGTCGTCTCCGCTGGTCCGATCGAAACACATTGTGCGCAGCAGCGGGTGCCCGGCACTCAGGGTATTCGGCAGCGCCAGCAAGGGACTTGCGCGCGCCACATAATCATTCGCAACGGCACCAGGAGACCGCTCGATGGCCAGTCTGAATGTGAACGGGACGCAGCGCGAGTTCCAGGCCGAGGCCGACACGCCGCTGCTGTGGGTGTTGCGCGAGCAGCTCGGTCTGACCGGCACCAAGTACGGCTGCGGCATCGCGCAATGCGGCGCCTGCACCGTGCACATCGACGGCGTGCCGACGCGCTCCTGCGTGCGGCCGGCCTCGACGGTGGCGGCAACCGAGAAGATCGTGACGATCGAGGGCCTGGCGCCGAACGCCTCGCATCCGGTGCAGAAGGCCTGGGCCGCGCTCGACGTGCCGCAGTGCGGCTTCTGCCAGTCCGGCATGATCATGGCGGCGGCCGCGCTGCTGAAGGACAAGCCCAAACCCAGCGATGCCGACATCGATGCCGCGATGACCAACATCTGCCGCTGCGGCACCTATAACCGCGTGCGCGCGGCGATCAAGCAGGCCGCCGGCGGCGGCGCTGCGGCCTGAACCGGAGTGTGTGATGAACACCTCCACCGCTATCACCAAACCAGGGCTCTCGCGCCGCCGCTTCATCGGCACTTCGGCGCTCACTGCCGGCAGTCTCGTCGTCGGCTTCCATGTGCCGTTCGCGAGTCGCGCGCTGGCGCAATCGAATCCCGCGCCCGCGCTCGCACCTGAAGTCAACGCGTGGGTCGTGATCAAGCCCGACGATACGGTCGTGATCCGCGTTGCGCGGTCCGAGATGGGGCAGGGCACGCTGACAGGCCTGGCGCAGCTCGTCGCCGAAGAGCTCGACTGCGACTGGTCCAAGGTCACGACCGAGTACCCGACGCCGGCGACCAACCTCGCGCGCAACCGCGTCTGGGGCAACTTCTCGACCGGCGGCAGCCGCGGCGTGCGCGAGTCGAACGACTACGTGCGCAAAGGCGGCGCCGCGGCGCGGATGATGCTGGTGCAGGCCGCGGCGAACGACTGGAAGGTGCCGGCCGCCGAGTGCAGTACCGCGGCCGGCACGATCACGCACCAGCCCTCGGGTCGCACGACAAGCTACGGCAAGGTCGCCGGCGCTGCGGCCAAGCTGACGCCGCCGACCGAGGTCGCGCTGAAGGATCCGAAGGACTGGAAGATCGCCGGCAAGCCGGTCAAGCGGCTGGACACGGCCCCCAAGCTCGACGGCTCGCAGGTCTTCGGCATGGACCTGAAGCTGACCGGCATGCTGAACGCCGCGGTCAAGGACTGCCCGGTGTTCGGCGGCAAGCTCAAGAGCTTCAACGCCGCGGCAATCGCGAACCGGCCTGGCGTCAAGAAGGTCGTGGCGGTCGGCGACAGCGGTGTGGCGGTGATCGCCGACACCTGGTGGCGCGCCAAGACCGCACTCGACGCGTTGCCGATCGAGTGGGACGAAGGCCCGAACGCGAAGGCCTCGAGCGCGACGATCGCGGCCTTCCTGAAGGAAGGGCTGGATGCGCCGCAGGCCGTCGTCGGCAACGAGTCTGGCGACGCGAAGGCGGCGATCGCCGCGGCGCCGCGCAAGCTCGAGGCGGTGTATTCGTACCCGTACCAGAACCACGCGACGATGGAGGTGATGAACGCGACGGTGCGGTACACGCCCGAACGCTGCGAGGTCTGGTGCCCGACCCAGAACGGGGAAGCCGCACTCGCCGCCGCCGCCGAGGCCGCCGGTCTGCCGCCGGCCAAGTGCGATGTCTACAAGCTCAACCTGGGCGGCGGTTTCGGCCGGCGCGGCGCGCACGACTGGGTCACGCAGGCGGTGCTGATCGCCAAGCAGATGCCGGGCACGCCGATCAAGATGATCTGGTCGCGCGAGGAGGACATGGCGCACGGCAAGTACCACCCGATCACGCAGTGCAAGATGAGCGCCGGGCTCGACGCGCAGGGCAACGTGACCGGGCTGCACATGCGCATCTCCGGGCAATCGATCGTGGCCGGGCTGCTGCCGCAGAACCTCGTCAACGGTCGCGATCCGGTGGTGTTTCAGGGCCTGAACCCGAGCGGCACCGAGGGCCGGTTCAGCTACAAGGTGCCGGCGCTGCTGATCGACCACGCGATGCGCAACCCGCACGTGCCGCCGGGGTTCTGGCGCGGCGTCAACCTGAACCACAACGCGATCTACGTCGAGAGCTTCATCGACGAGATCGCGTTCGAGACGAAGCAGGATCCACTTGCGCTGCGCCGCAAGCTGCTGGCCGATTCGCCCAGGAATCTGGCGGTGCTGAACGCTGTTGCCGAGCGCGCCGGCTGGGGCCGGCCGGCGCCCGATGTCGGCGGCCAGAAGGTCTACCGCGGGCTGGCGCAGATCATGGGTTTCGGCAGCTACGTGGCCGCCTGCGCGGAAGTGTCGGTCAACGACGCCGGCGAACTGCGCATCCACCGCATCGTCGCTGCCACCGACCCGGGCCATGCGGTCAACCCGCAGCAGATCGCGGCGCAGGTCGAGGGCTCGTTCGCCTACGGCCTGTCGGCCGCGCTGTACGGTGGCTGCACGGTCAAGGACGGCCGGATCGAGCAAAGCAACTTCAGCGACTACCCGGTGCTGCAGATGGCGCAGATGCCCAAGGTCGAGGCGATCCTGCTGCCCTCGGGCGGCTTCTGGGGCGGTGTCGGCGAGCCGACGATCGCGGTCGCGGCGCCGGCGGTGCTGAACGCGATCTTCGCCGCCACCGGCAAGCGCATCCGCGATCTGCCGCTGAAGAACCAGAGCCTGAGGCGGGCCTGAGCGGTCGACCCGATGCGGATGCCCCTGCTGGCTGCGATGAGCGCCGCCGTCTCGCTGATCGCCGCCACTGGTGCGTTCGCGGCCGACGACGCGATCGATCGCCCGCTGACCGATGTGCCCGGCGACGCGGCGCGCGGTCGCGCGATCGTCGTCAACCGCCAGCTCGGGCTGTGCCTGCTGTGCCACAGCGGCCCGTTCCCCGAAGAACGCTTCCAAGGCAACCTCGCGCCCGACCTCGCGGGCAGCGGCGCGCGGTGGAGCGAAGGTCAGCTGCGACTGCGCCTGGTCGACAGCCGGCGGCTGAATCCGCAGACTGTCATGCCGTCGTATTACCGCAGCGAGGGCCTGGTGCGCGTCGGCGCAGCGTGGCAGGGCAAGACCGTGCTGAACGCGCAGCAGATCGAAGACGTGGTCGCGTTCCTGCGCACGCTGCGATGAACGGCCCGCTCGATTTACGCGGCTGGCAGCGCCGCCGCCTGCTCGGTGCGACGGCCGGCATCGCCGGCGCGATGTGGCTGCGCAGCGCGCCGGCCGCGCAGCCCGATCTCGCGGCCGCGATCGCAGCCTTCGCCGCAGGCGCCCCGGTGCGCGCGGGCCGCGTCGTGCTCGACATCGCGCCGCTGGTCGAGAACGGCAACGTCGTGCCGGTCAAGGTCGAGGTGCAAAGCCCGATGAGCGAAGCCGACCACGTCAAGGCGATCGCGCTGTTCAACGAGCGCAATCCGCAGCGCGATGTGTTCGTCTTCCACCTCAGCCCGCGCGCCGGGCGCGCCACGGTGGCCGCGCGGATCCGCCTGGCGGGCTCGCAGCAACTGGTCGCGGTCGCGCAGATGAACGACGGCTCGTGCTGGACCCACACCGTCGACGTGATCGTCACGCTCGCGGCGTGCGTGGAGCCCTGAATGGCTCGCGCCCTCATCACCTGCCCCAAGACCGCGCAGCGCGGCGAGATCATCGAGATCCGCACGCTGATCGCGCACCCGATGGAGACCGGCTACCGCGCCGGCCCCGACGGCGCGATCCTGCCGCGCAACCTGATCCGGCACCTGAGCTGCCGCTACTTCGACGGCCACGACGATGTCGAGGTGTTCAGCGCCGAGCTGTTCCCCGCGGTTGCGGCGAACCCGTTCATCTCGTTCTTTACGACCGCCACTGCGAGCGGCACGCTGCGCTTCAGCTGGAGCGGCGACAACGGCTTCGCGCAGACCGAACGCGTGACCCTGACCGTCACATGAGAGCCGCGGCCGGTGCACTGGCGGCGTTGTGGTTCGCGTCGGCCGCATGGGCGGCGCCCGACGCGCGCCGCTCCGGCTTCGACGACATGACGCCGGCGCTGCAGTCGATGCAGCGCGACGACGCGCAGAACCCGGCGATGCTGGGGGTCGCCGACGGTGCCGCGCTGTGGCAGCAGGCGCCCGGCGCGAACCGGCCGAGCTGCGCGGCGTGCCACGGCGACGCGAGCGTGGCGATGCGTGGCGTCGCGGCGCGCTACCCGGCCTTCGACGCCGCGTCGAAACGGCCGATCACGCTGGGACAGCGCATCAACGCCTGCCGCGCCTCGCACCAGCATGCCGCGCCGTTCGCACCGGAGAGCGATGCGCTGCTCGGCCTCGAGAGCTTCGTCGCGCTGCAGTCGCGCGGGCTCCCCATCGCACCGCCCGCCGACGCGCGCCTGCAGCCTTATCGCGTGCGTGGCGAGCAGCTGTTCAAGCGCCGCATGGGCCAGCTCGATCTGTCGTGCGCGCAGTGCCACGACGAGCGCGCCGGTCAGCGCCTCGGTGGCGCGACCATCCCGCAGGCGCACCCGACCGGTTATCCAATCTACCGCCTCGAGTGGCAGGGTCTGGCGTCGCTGCAGCGGCGCTTGCGCAGCTGCATCGGCGGCGTGCGCGCCGAGCCGTACGCATTCGACGCGCCCGAACTGGTCGAGCTCGAGCTCTACCTCACGCAGCGCGCCGCGGGCATGCGCGTCGACGCGCCGGCCGTACGACCTTGAGTCGGGTGGCGTCGGGCGTGCGCTATCGTCACCGTCAATGAGCCGCACCCACGTCCTCTCCGACCGCCCGCACCTGTGGGCCTTTGTCGCCGGCTGCATCGCCGTGACCATCGGCGTGCTGATGCACCTGCCAATGTTCTGGATGGGCCGCGACAACGGCTTCCACCTGGCCGACATGCCGATGGACGCCGCGATGGTGTGGGGCATGGGCCTGATCGTCGTCGGCGTCGCGGTCGCGGGCTTCGGTCTGTTGCCGCGCACGCCGTCGGCGGACGCGGTGGCCGCGCAGCGCCTCACGGTATCGGCACCCGAGGACGCTCCGTTGACGCGTGCGCACTGGCGCCTGATGCTGGTGCTGACGGTCGCGCTCGTGATCGACGTGATGAAGCCCGCCAGCCTGGGCTTCGTCGTGCCCGGCATGAAGGTCGAGTACGGCGTGTCGAAGGCGATGGTCGCGTGGCTGCCGTTCGCCGCGCTGTGCGGCACGGTCGTGGGCTCGGTCGTGTGGGGGCTGCTCGCCGATGTGTACGGGCGGCGCGCGTCGATCCTGCTGTCGGCGGTGATGTTCGTCGGCACCGCGATCTGCGGCGCGATGCCCTCGTTCTGGTGGAACGTCGGCATGTGTTTCATGATGGGCGCGGCCGCCGGCGGCATGCTGCCGGTGACCTACGCGCTGCTGGCCGAGACCATGCCGGCGAAGCAGCGCGGCTGGGTGCTGGTGCTCGTGGGCGGCCTGGGCGCCGTCGGCGGCTACCTCGTGGCGAGCCTCGCTGCGGCCTG
>Ga0070667_100001932_pt1 | contig 18388 bp, 36 predicted proteins | sample KBSS33metaG_FD_64659 | JGI IMG/M metagenome (GOLD analysis project Ga0070667, IMG submission 64659) | Switchgrass rhizosphere microbial communities from Kellogg Biological Station, Michigan, USA - KBS S3-3 metaG | ecosystem: Host-associated > Plants > Roots > Rhizosphere > Soil ... | reverse complement strand
CCGGGTTAAATTAACCCGGCAAATTGCCCCGGCCCGCAAGAAACATGAGCATCATTCGCATCACGCCCAAGGGGGCAGGCACATGGCTCAGCCCGAGTACTACACCGTCGCCGAGATCGCGCGACGACTCAGGGTCTCCAAGATGACCATCTACCGCATGATCGAACGCGGCGAGCTTCCCGGTACCGTCCGGTTCGGCGGTCGCACGTGTCGCGTTCACGCCACCACGTTCGACCTGTGGCTGGCTGAGGCCCAGCAGGAAGAGGTCAACGCGTGAACGAGCGGCCACCATATGAGCTGAGCGTCGACGTCAGCATCCGTAGCAACGACGGGTACGGCAGCCTGCGAGTGCACGAGACCGTGGACCTGCAGGCGAGGAGCTTCCTTGAGATCGCCGCGGTGCTCGGCCGGTTCCACGACCTCGGGAAGCGCATCCGCGTCGAGGCCGAGCTGGCCGACGTCGACCAGGCGGACATCGACATGAGCCAGGCCGTCGACGTCGACCAGGCGGCCGCCGAGGTGCCAACGGTCAGCGCCGACCGTGCCTCGCGTGGCATGGCCAACCTCGTCGAGACGATGCTGGACCACTTCACCGCGGCCGCGCCATACCCGAGCGAGCAGCTGCTTCACCGCTGGGCGCGGCGGTTCCAGGAGTACGACCTGCGGTGACCGAGATCGAGCTGGAGCGCGAGGTGCGGCGCCTGCTCACGGCGTACGGCCTGAGGTACGCGTTCCACGTCCCGGATTCGCGCGGCATGGCGGCCGGCCTGCCTGACTGGATCATCATCGGCGCTGGCCGCGTGCTCTGGCGTGAGCTCAAAGACCCCTACCGCGGCCTCTCACAGGCCCAGTGGGACGTCGGCGACCGCCTGATGGAAGCCGGTCAGGACTGGGCAGTCTGGCGCCCGGCGGACTATGCGAGCGGCCGCGTCGAGAACGAGATCCGCGCGGCCGCCGGCGTCTAAAAACGGACAGGTCAAGAGGTTCTCGCGGGCCCGGAGCGGCAACCCCGGGCCCACGTCCTCCGAGCCCTCAGAGGTTCAGGCGAGGCGGGGGCCGGGCCCTGACCCGACGTCACCGACCGGGCCCCCTGGTCGTGAGGGTAGCTGTGCGATGCGCTGCGCGGTCTCGGTGCGCTTCCGCTCGCGCTCCTGGTCGCCCAGGGCCTGGGCGGTGAGCAGACGCTCGGCGAGGTGGTTCTGTGCGTCGCACAGCATGAACAGCTCGCCGGCGTCGTCGGCGACGAGGCGCTCTACCGCGCCGTTCATGCTCTGGTACTCGTTGATCGGGATCTTGCGGGTGGCCAGGTAGTCGCCGCCACCGTCTTCGTCGTAGGAGACGTCCCATCCGGGATACGCGAACGCGAAGCTCTGCTGTCGGGTCATGGCCACGCATCGTAATTCCTATATATAGCTCTGTATAGCTTTCCATGCGTTTACGCAGGTCAGGGCAGCTCTAGGTTCCTGCCATGGCCGATGTCCCGCCGTTCGATCCGGAGTACGAGGGTCCCGAGTACCAGTACGTCCGGGTCGCCGATCACCTCGCCGCGCGCATGGCGGCCGGTGAGCTGCGTCCGGGCGGGCGGTTGCAGCCCGAACGCGAGCTCGCCGCCGAGTACGGCGTGGCCTACCTGACCATGCGGCGCGCGATGGAGGAGCTACGCGAGCGCGGCCTGATCACCACCGTGCATGGCCGAGGGACGTTCGTACGTGACCTGGCTGACGATGTACGTGAAAACCCTGACGTACCCGAGGACGACTGATCAGGGCACGGGCGGTGTCTCGGGCGGGTGCCAGACCCTGCCGACGCCCTTGCAGGCCTTGCAGTGGCGGGGGGCCATGGCCGTACCGACCACGTTCACCCCGTCGGCCCGTGTCTCGACGGCCATCGTGGGCGTGAGCACCAGGCCCTCGGTGCAGTTCGTGCACGGGTAGGGCGGTGTAGGGGTCATCGCTCGATCACGCCCGATCCCCGGCATCCCTTGCAATCCTCCCTGACCTGCACCGTCTTGCCCTTGCTGTCGGTCCGCGGGACCATCACCCAGCCCTTGCCGCCGCACGCCCCGCACTCGTAAGTGGCCACACCCTCTGTCTACCCCACCTCGGGCGTTGTGTGAGGGCCCAGTTACAGAACTCACGCCGCGCTGTTGGGGATCGGGTTGGCGGGCTGCACGGCGAGCACCACGGCCACCATCTCCGGCGACGCGATGGCGGTATAGAGCTGCGTCGTGATGATGCTCGCGTGCCCGAGCAGCTCCTGAACCGTCCGAACGTTCCCGCAGGCCAGGAGTGCCTGTGTGCCGAACCGGTGCCTGCACCCGTGGAGTGTTCCGTCGACGCCGAGTTCACGCAGATGGCGGTTGGCCAGCTGGGAAATGCGGTTGGCGCTGTTGGCGCCGATCCGGCCGTCCTGCCGGCGGAAGCACGGGCCGCGCGTCGGCAGGTCGGCCGCGAGCAGCTCGCCCCATACGTACGGGCTGAGTGGGACCGCGCGCCATCTGGCGCCCTTCCCGCCGAACAGGAACATCGGCGGGTCCGCGGCATTGAGGATCTGAGACCGTTCCAGCTGGGCGATCTCGATCGCGCGGAAACCGGCGTAGCCAGCGAGCACTAGCCAGGGCCTGATCCGCCGCGGCGCGGTCTGGATCGCCATCTCCAGGTCGGCCTCGCCGATCGGCCGGGGCAGGCCGGGCGGTACTCGGGGCAGGATCAGGTCCAGCGTGGGGTCGTCGACGCGGCGGCCGGCGCGGCGGGCCCAGAGGTAGAACGACTTCACGGTGGCGCCGTAGGTCGAGATCGTCTTGGGGCTGAGGGTGAGTTCCGCGCGCCAGGCCGCGATGTCGTCGGGGGCGGCGGTGAGCAGGGTCTGCCCGCGGATATTGAGCCAACGGCTGAGCCGCCGGAGGGTGCTCTGGTAGTTGGATCTGGTCGCGGTGGAGCCGGTGGTGTTGCGGCCGCCCAGGGCCAGGAACTGCAGGAACTCAGATATGACGCCTTCGTCTGTTTGGGAGCCCACCTTGGTTATGTTTCGCACGGTTAGCGTGTTTAAGCAGCGCGTGAAAGTCCGGATGTGGCCGGTGGGTCAGCCGAAACGTTCGTGCAGGCCATGCCAAAGGTGACGGGTCGCATGGGGGGCACATAACGTTGTTTATATGCCCCCTTGGGCAGGCTCCCTCCGGTCAAGATCGAATCGGGAAAGAACGACGTGACGGGCACGCCCAGAAGAGCGGCCAGGGCGCCGAGGTCGTTCACATCGAACGGGATCTTGCCGGTCAGCCGACGCGAGATGTAGTTCTCCGTCCAGCCGAGCGTTCTGGCCAGTTCCGACGCTCGAATCTGTCGCCGAACCAAGATCACCCGGATCTCTTCGGCAACCCGTTCGTGAAAGTTCCCCTGGTCAGGGAGCTCTGACGTAGTGCTGGTCATGGCGCAGAGAGTACGGCTGTACCGCTGAGCGGTACAAGTCCCTCATCGCTAATTGTCGGTTACCCCTTGCATCTGTCTACCGCTGAGCGGTAGGACTGCCTCCATGAGCCAGACGACGATCGTTGACGATCACTTCGTGGCTTTCCGTCTGCGGTACGAACTCGAACGACAGGGGACGTCGCAGGCCCAGCTTGCCCGGGATCTTGTGGTTACGGACAACTGGGTCAGCCGCCGCTTGCGCGGCGAGGTGCCGATTACGGCGGTAGAGCTCGCGCAGATCGCGCAGTACCTGGGCGTGCAGATCACGGTGTTCTTTCCGCCCGAGGTGACGGGGGTTGCGGCATGAGGGGCGGTCTACCTGTGGAGGTAGATCTGCAGGCACGGCCAATCATTGGCCTTGGGCTCACCCTCGCTGGGGCACGAGTCTCGGTCGGGGTGATAGACGCAAGCTCGGTCCGCGCCGCTGAGCCGCCCGTCCGCGTCGATGCAGTCAGGCGCGGAAGGTCCCCGCGTGGCGTCGATGAGCTTGGGGCCCTGGATGAGCAGCGCGAGGGCCAGAACGGTCGCCCCGATGATCGCGCAGCAGTAGATGGCTGGTCGTCCCATTCCCCGATGACGTGTGAGCACGCCCGCCGGGTTACTCGAGTTGGGGGTTCGGCATGACTTCGGGGATCGACTGGGACGAGATCGGCGACGCCTCGCACCCGCACGACTGCGACTGTGGATGCCGGAGCAAGCCGAGCTCGAATGCGGGTGATGGCCTGCAGGTCCTGCTGGACGCGTTCATGCGATGGAAGGACAAGCCGCCGGCGTCGGTCGAGCTGCCGCGCCGCACGTGGTGGATCGTCCTTGGCGCGCTGCAGCTGGCGACGCGTCATCCGGACGCCCCGCTGAAAGAGGACGTCGAGTCCGCCGCCCGTGAGATCCAGCGGGTGATCTGCGATACCGCCGAGGTCCTGGTGCTGGCCGAACTGGGCTGGAACCCCGAGCACGACGTGTACGGGCGCGGTGAGGGCACGTGAGCGCCGTCATCGATGCGGCCAGCGCTGTCGTTGCAGTCGCTGGCCTGGGGGCCTGGGGTGGCGCTCTGGTGATGAACCGCCGCGTCAAGAACACCATGACGGGGCTGACGGCATTCCAAGCCGCCGTGAACTCGTTCATCGCTCATGCCGACCATCGCCTGGACGCGATCGATGACCGCTTGGGCGATCACGAGACGTTGTTTGGCGCCCAGGCCGTGACGAACAGGCACCTGGAGGCCCTGGCCCGCGACCCGTGGCGTGGTGCGGCCGGTGAGCCCTGGGGTGACGCCCAGCAGGACGAGCAGGAACCGCCGCGGTAGGGGCCGCGGCGGCATATCAGCAAGATCAAATCCAAGGAGCGGATTCGTGACCATCATGGCAGAAGCCCCCGACACCACCCGCGAGACCAGCGTCATGGAGGATCGGCCCGGAAGCCTTGCCAATCAGCGGGCGGTCGCGTCCGCGCTGATCGGGCTCCTCGGGATGAATCTCCCGACCGTGAGCTGGACGGTCTACGACAGCGGTACGTGCGATCAACTGAGCGGCCACATCACGCGCACGTGGCGCGACGCCAAGGGCAACCTCCGCGACGACGACGTCCTGGCCCTGGAGGCGACGCAGGTCTGGGCGGACCACTGGCACATCCCCATCAAGCTCCGCCACCCGCTGACCGAGACCGACGAGACCGCCTACTTCGAGATCCAGTTCGAGTACCGCGGCGTCAAGGTGGACATCTACCTCCCGCTGACCGATCGCGTCGTGATCGCGCGGGCGCTGTCATGAACGTCGTGGCCGCGGTCGGGGTCGTGGCCGTGTTCTGGGGTGCGGCGGCCTTCCTGGCCTACCTGGCGCTGTCGGGGCTCGGCGTGCACGAGACCGCCGGCCGGGTGATGGTGGTCGGATCGCCCAAGTGGCGCCGGTACCGCTCGTACTGCCGGATGTCGCCGGACGAGCGGAAGCTGTGGCGCCGGTCCCGGGTGCGGGCGGCCGCGCCGGTTCAGCGCGATGGGCTCGGGCGATGGGTCGGTGTCCATGCCGCTGCCTAGCCTCGCGCGGGGTGTCGTCGCCGTGCTGGTCGCGCTCGCGCTCGCGGTGGCGTTCCCGGTAGGCCTGCAGGCCTACCGGGACCACCGCGCCGAGCAGGACCTGGCCGACATGTTCGAGGAGCCGGTGGATCGGTGAGCGGCGTTCTCCTCTTCCTGGTCGTGCTCGGCGTGGCCGCGCTGGCCGTCATGACCGCGCGTCGTGAGCGGTCTACGGACCAGCTCGACCCCGATCGGCGCGGCGAGTGATGACCCGGCGGCCGCCCTCTCCCACATGGGGCGGCCGCCGCGCGGTCGGGGACCGGTTCCGCGCGCCGGTCCCCGGCTGCATCCCATGACCGCGGGCCGTCTGGGCGGCCACACAGGTTCGCCGCCACCCGCCCGGACGGTCCGCCCCCTCTTCCCCCCACGCCTGCATAGCTGGGCTGACCTGAGGCGTCTTCCCTGCCTCAGGGCGCCGGGTTCGATTCCCGGTGCAGGTGCGTCCGTACGGGCCCCTGGCAAGGCGCCAGGGGCCGGTACGTACTCGGTGCTGGTCCCGCCTCCACCGAGCCCACCACAACGCCTCCGACAGCGAGGTGGGCGACCAGATAGGCGGTAACCCGCTGAGCCCCTAGCGCCAAGGGGGCCCGGTCTGGCATGCGCAGCCGAGGCCGGTCCACCAAACAAGCCGACGCCCAAAAGGCGGAGCGGCCAGTTCGCCATGGGGTAGTAGTCCCGGAGCGTCATCCGGGGGGCCAGGGGGGGAGCCCCCGGGCCGCCCCCCATGGTGGTCTTTCCCCCGTGATCGACTCATCCCTTTTCAGGTGATTGTCACCAACGGGCCAGGCATGAAAAAGCGCACATCTGCACTTTCCGACGCACATGCATATGAACGTGCAGGCGATTGGGCCCTATTGGACCCGCAACAAAACCGGCCATGTGTCCTGTCCGACAATGCCGTCATCGGCGACGTGGCCCCATCGCTGCACGGCGCGAACGGCATTCTGCGTTGCGGTTCCGAATGCGCCGTCGATTTTCACTTCGGGATGCGATCTCGCCTGCAGAAGAGCCTGCACGGTTTCGACATGCTCGCCGTGGTCGCCGTGGCTCAGCGTCGGCAGCTGCTGCACGAGGTTCTCCGTCCAGTTCGGGCTCGGCGCCGGGTGCGCGCCGGGTGCGGGCATGCCCGCGTGCACCCACGCGCGCAGGGTGTCGCCGGGGCAGTCGGACTCTCCGACGTCGCTGTGGCCGCGCTTGGCGAGCGTCCGGCCGGCTTTGCGGCACGCGAGGTCGTACAGCTCGCGGACGGCCTGGCGCGCGGCCGCGGTGATGTCCGGGCCGTCGCGGCCGATGACGCACACCCCGATACCTGAGGTGTTGTGGCCGGTGGCGTGCGCGCCGATCACCAGCCAGCCGCGGCCCTCGTACACCCGGCCGAGGTGGTCGACCAGGAAGTTGTAGCCGATGTCGTCCCAGCCGCGGCCGCGCGGGCGCGGCGTCATGTGGAAGTCCTGGATGGACCGCGGCGTCTGGTCGACGGGTCCTTCGGAGTGGTGCACGACGAACTCGGTGCGGTGCGGCCAGCTGGTCAGTTCGCGTTCGCGCGGCGGCCGCGCGCCCCATTCGGCCCGGGTGATGATCTTCAAGGGGTTCTCCTAGTGCTGCAGGATGGCGGCCAGGGCGGTCGCGGCCGAGCCGCCGGAGATGACCAGCGTGATCGGGAGGCTGTAGCGCCAGGCCTCCAGCCGCCGCAGGCGTGCTTCGTGGTCGCGGTGGATTTCGTCGGCGGCGGTGTTGCGTGCGTCGATCGCCTGCATGTGCCCGACCAGCGCCGTGACCTGCGTGAGGATGTCCTTGAGTGTGACGATCGGCTCGTGCTTTCTGGGTCGCATGCCGTGCCCCCTGGTCAGAATCCGGAGATCGGCCAGCGGCAGCCGTCCATGCTGAGCCAGGTCACGCCGGCGTCGGGGTTCTGGATCTGCACGTCGCCGCCGGCCTGCACCTGAACCTGTGCCTTCCTGCCCCCGTTGCAGCTGCAGATGAACACGTGGTTGTTGGCGGGGCGCAGCTGGGCGGGCAGGCTGAACAGCACCGTGCCCGAGGTCGTGGTACCGGCGTTGATCAGCCCGAGCAGCATGCCGGTGTGGTCGGGCAGCTCGATGTAGCCGCCGTTCTGGAAGCCGCCGCCGAGGTTGGTCCACCCGTTCTGGTAGGACGGCGCGGCGATGCCACCGCGCTTGATGGCCTGGCCCTGCGCGAGCGTGACCCGGCCGGACGCCGGATTGAGCACGAGGTCACCGGCCGCGCTGGCAAGCGTGGCGGGGGTGCCGTCGATGATCAGTTCGCCGCCGGGCTGCACGGTGATGTCGCCGGCCGCGGTCAGGTTGATCAGCGCGCCCGAGATCTCGGCGACGCTGTCGGCGACGATCGAGATTGAGCCGGGGCTGATCAGCGCGGCGTTGGAGAACAGCGGGTTCGGGTCGCTGGTCAGCGTGACCTTGGGGACGTTGCCGCCGAGCGCCGGCGCGGCCAGCTCCACATAGCCCTCGGTCGCCGGGGGACCGCCGGAGACGTCGACCAGGAGGTATCCGGGTGCCGTCTCGCCGGCCAATCCGCTGAAGAACTGGATGATGTTGGCGCCGCCGGCGCCGATCACGATGTACTTACCGCTGGAGCCGGTGCGCAGGATCAGCCCCACGAACTCGGCGGTACCGTCGCGGTTGATCGACCAGCCCGAGGTGCCCGCGACGTAGTTCGGGCTCTGGATCGCGCGCCTGATCAGCTTGGACGCGCCGCCCAGGATGGCGTTACCGAATCCCACGTGTCCCTCGTTTCACTCGTGTCACACGGCCTTGGTTCCGGTCACGGTCAGGGTCGCGGCGGCGCCGGCGTCGCCGCCGGTCCACTTCGCCCAAATCCACGCACCGACCTTGATCTGGGCGGCGGCCGCGGCGTCGGTGGCATCGCCCGAGCTGCCGCTGAACGTGCCGTCGATGAAATTCGAGTCGATCGCCTGGTCACCCACGTAGATCAGGCACTGCGCCTCGCTGGTCGCCGAGCTCGCCTTGACGGCGATACGCGAGGGGGTCCAGACCTCCCGCGCGCTGATCGGCCCGAGCTTGGCCGTCCCGGCGCCGGCACCGTTCAGGGTGACCGTGGCGGACTCGTTCAGGGGCACGTTCGTCACGGTCAGAACTCCTCGATCACCGAGACCACGGTGACCTGCGCCGGGAGACTGGCGGCGGTCGCCCAGACGGCGTCTGTGGTCTCGATCGGGAACGGGCCGGTCTCGGGCGCACCGACCGGCGTGGCGACCAGGGTTGCGTTCCAGACCTGCGTTTCGGTCGCGGCCATGTTGGCCGCCCAGTTCAGGGTCAGGGCCGTCTTGCCGTCCAGGTAGCGGTAGACCGTCAGCGGGTCCTTGGCCTGGTAGGCGCCGCTGTTCTGCGCCACGATGTGCTCGATCAGCGTCACCACTGCGGTGGAACCGGCCTGCAGCCGGACGTTGTTGCTCGTGGCCGGGTTGGTGATCGTCGGCATCTGCGAGTAGATGTCGATCTTGTACCGGCCGGCGGGCAGGCTGGTGGCGGGGATGGTCACGAACGCCTGACCGCCGGTGGTGTTGTCACCGGTCGCGATGGCGGTGGCCGAGACCGAGTCGCCGCCGGCCGCGCCGGGAAGCCGGGCCGTACCGCCGCCGCCGCTGATCACGTCGGCCTTGGACGGCCCAATGGTGATGTCGGTCGCCAGGGGCTGAATCCACGCGTCGCAGCGTCGCGCGTTCAGCGGAAGGATCTGCTGTACCGGGTCGTCGCTGGTCAGGGTGTAGGTCCGCGTCGAGATACCACGCCGCGGCCGCGGCCGCGGCGGCTGGGTCATCGGGACGTCGGACCCGGTCAGGTGAACGAGCAGCGGTTCGACCCGTTCGGGCTGGTCATGGTCGTACATCACGCCACCGCCTTAGCGATCTTGGTAGCCGCCGAGACGGCATTGGTCATCCGAGCGACACCGACCGCGATCAGCACCACGCCAAGCAAGATCTCTCCGACCCTGATCCAGGTGTTGCGCTGGGTCAGCCGCGACAGAAACCCGTTGATGTCGGTGAGCGCACCGCCGAGCGTCTTGCCGGCCGAGTCGGGGAGCGACCCGACCGAGCCCGGATCGGCCTGCGGCGGCGCCGGGAACCCGTCGCTCTTGGCGTCGTAGAGGTCCTTGCCGGGGATCGCCAGGAACGCGTTCAGCGGGCCCTGTTGCGCGGCGGGCAGCGTGGCGATCGCGCGCTTGGCGTCGGCGAGGAACTTGCCGCCGCCGCCCTTGCTCTGCACGTACGCGCGCATCCCGCCGTAGATCGTCCGCGCGAGGTCATGCTGGCCGGCCGTCCAGAGCGCGTGCAGGACCTGTTGCGCGGCGTCCCGCGCGGCCTTGACCTGGTCCTTGGGTGTGGCCATGTCCCCTCCTCTCTCAGTACCAGTGGTGGGCCTGCCAGAACGCCCAGGCCTTGACCGGATCGCCGTAGCGGGACTTGATGTAGCCGCACATCCACAGCGCCTGAGGCGCAGCGTCGCCGGAGTTGGCGGCCTTGGCCTGGCCGACGCTGAGGCCGTACTGCGCGCCGTACTGGTTGCCGAGCGTCCCGGCCGTGCCCGCCTGGCCGTGCCCGAGGGCCTGGGCCAGGCCGAGCGCGCCGCTCGAGGGATTCTTGGCCTTGGGGTTGAACCCGGCTTCGTGCGTCTCGATCTGCTGCAGGGCCTGCCATTGGTCGCCGGTGCCCCATCCGAACTGGGCGGCGGTCTGCTGCAGGATCTGTTGCGCGCTGCCGCCGCCGGTGACCTGGCCTGGCGTCCCGCCGCCGCTACCGGTGTCGGCGGGTGCCGGGCCGGTGATCGGGCCGGTCTGGGGCAGCGCCGAGGGGTTCTTGCCCTGAACGATGGTCTGCACCGCGGTGGGGATCGAGATGCCCTTGTAGCCGGCGTAGGCGAACACCGACCCGAACGCCACCGCGGCGACCCCGGCCGCGTCGACGGGCATGTCAGGTCCCCACCCGGCGCACCGTGGGCTGCGCGCCGTGATACCGCGCGGTATCGGCGATGTTGGTCACGCCGGTGCCCGAGGACTGCGAACGGGCCGCGACCATCTGGGTAGCGGAGATCGCGATGCCGATGTGGGAATCCCACACCAGCAGATCACCGGCCTGAATGCCGGACGCCGCGGCGCCGGCGCCGCGGTACTCGGCGGCCGCCGGGCCGTGCCCGTGCGGCGGTACACCGCCCTCGCCCCACTTGTGCCCGAGAACGGTCATGTGCAGGTCGTGCGCCAGGACGTAGAACACGAACGAGCTGCAGTCCCAGTTGCCGGGGCGATCGGCGCGGCCGCCGTAGACGTACCCGGCGCCCTGGTAGCGCAGCGCGTCGTTGGCGATGGCCTGGCCGGTCGCCGAGCCGGGCCCCACCCCGGCCGAGCCCGCCGAGGGGATCGACACCGGCGGGTCGATGATGCCCTGGGTCTGCGGGACGGTCGCCGGGCTCTTGCCCTGCACGATCGCCTGGAACGCGGCGGGGATGCTGATCCCCTTGTAGCCAGCGTACACCGACACCGACCCGGCTGCGATCGCGCCGACCGCCATCGGGTTCACCGGCATGTGCTCACCCCGCGTCGGCCTGCAGACCGTCAGGCACGGTGTCCTGCGCGGGCTGGTAGGCGGTCGGTGCCGGGGGGACGATCTTCCCGGTGTCGGGGTGCGCCATGATCGCGTGCCGGTACTGCAGCTCCATGGCCACGATGGCGCCGCCGCCGAGGATGACCATGTTGGGGTCCTTGGCGAGCACGGCCAGCGCGCCGACCATCACCAACGAGGTGTAGCCGGCCTTGCGGCGGCTGGTCTCGAGAACGGGGTGGTTGGCGTCGCTGGCCATCACGTTCGTACTCGGGCCGAGCTGCAGCTGGTAGACGCTGTACACCATGCCCGCCAGGGCGGCGCCGAGAATTAGGCTGCCCTCGGGCTTGAGAACGGACTTGAACGCCATCGGTGGCTCACCTCTTGGTCGTGAAGTAGGCGCGGGCCCGCGCGCCGATCTGGGTGTCGTGGCCCTGGGCGTGCACGTCGACGCGGTACCGGGTGCCCTTCTTGAGCCGCTGCAACGTCATCTCCGACGCTGCGAACGTGCCCTGCCTGACACCGGTCGGCGTGGACCCGCCGGGCGGGTCGATCGCGATGAACACCGCGTAACTCGCCGCGCCCGAGACGGGGTTCCAGTCCACCCGCGCCGACGTCGGCGTGATGTTCGTCAGGTGCAGGCCCCCCGGCGCCGGGAGGCTCTTGCCGGGCTTGTAGTTCGGGCCGGGCGCCGGCGGCGGCGTGGCCGCGGTCTTGTAACTCGGCGGGTAGCCGTTCGCGCCGTTCACCGGCGGATACCCGGTGAACGCGATGGCCTGCGTGACGATGGCCACCTGGTCGGTGGACAGCGGCTGACCGGTGATGTACTTGCCAAGCGCGTTGCCGATCAAGTCGGCGTTCTCGCCGGAGTGGACGTTGTTGACCAGGTAGTCCTCTGCAGCCTGCGACCACTGGGAGTTGGTGGTGTAGCCCTGCGGGTACCCGGTGCCGCCGCCGCCGGTGTTGGAGCCGTCGCCGCCGCCGTAGCCGTACCCGGGGCCGCCGCCACCGACCGCGCCCATCTGCCCGAGCGCGGCCGCGTCCTGGTCGGACCCGTACGGGAACCCGGTTGCGGGGTCGATTCCGGCGTCGCCGGAGGCAGGGGCGGCGCCGCCGGCGGCCGCGGCGCCGCGCGAGCGGTACCAGCCGATACCTGCCACCAGCACCGCGGCGCCGCCCAGGGCGTACGCGGTCGGCTTCTTCACCGGCCCGAGGCCGGGGATCTTCACCGTTTCGGCCACAGCGCTCACCACCATGCGACGGGCGCCGCGTCCGGGGCCTCGCCGTAGTCAGGGGCCAGATAGGGCTCGGGCGGCGAGACGTACTCCACCGCCGAGTCGGCCAGCACCGCGCCCTGCAGCCCGTACGAGCGGCGCAGGTCCTGCCCGGTGAACGGGGACACCTCACCGACCGGCGGCCGCGCCGGGCCCGGCTGGGACTTCACCATCGGCCGGCCGCCCGGCTTCATCCACAGGTAGTTGCCGGGGATCGACCCGGTGGCGTACCGGCGGTGCGAGTGCGCGGCGTCGAAGCCGTACTCGTTCTGCCGCGCGAACGACTGTGACCGGTCGGTGGTGCCCCACCCCGCCGAGGCGGCCTTGATCTGCCCGGGAACGCTGGGGTCCTGCACCGAGGACCCGGCGCCAACGGTGTAGAAGTCCGACCAGGCGTCTTGCTGCGCGGCTACGGTCGCCTGCAGGCGCGCCGAGCCGCCCATGTTGGAGGCGTGGATGTTCATCGACTGCTGCAGCCGGCGCGCGGACGCGTCCGGATCGGTGCTCTGCTCGACGCCCTTGGGCCAGGGCGCCGCGTGCGTGTCGGGGGTGCGGTCGGCGAACGGGTTCTGCGACTCGTCGCCGTGCGGGCTGGACCAGCCGCGGTCCTGGCCGACCAGTTCGGCCTCGTTGCCGTACGGCCCCTTGGGGCCCACGATCCCCGAGAGGACCTCCCACGGGTAGCCGGTCGCGGCGATCGGCACGACCAGGTCCTGGCCGTGCCGCACGTCGACGGGATCGCCCAGGCGCTCCTCCGCGGTCGCCTCGGGCTCCATGGTGACCGAGCGCAGTGGCGTGGGCTGCACGGGCCCGGGTGCGCTCAGCGGGGAGCCGCCGGCGAGCTTGAGCACGGGGCGGCCGGTGCTCACTTCTTGCCGCCGGTGGTGATGTTGACCACCGACCCGGCCGTCAGCCGCTGGAACGCGGTGGCGGCCTTGTAGACCCCGTTGGGATTGGTCACCACCAGGTAGAGCGCACCGAGCCCGATGAGCCCGCTGAGCCACTTCTGCACGATGCTCATTTGTCGTACCCCATGATCTTCAGGATGTTGTCGAGCGGCGTCGCGGCGTTGCCGTAGGGGACGATGAACACCGCGGCGAGCGTGAGCCCGGCCAGACCGACCGCGAACTTGGGTGCGAGGGTCTCCAGCCCGGCCAGGGCCAGCGCCAGGAACGCGGTGGCGGGGATCAGCCGCCAGTTCAGGTCCTTCCATGGCGCCTTGTGGGTCGCGATCGGCGCGAACAGGGCCTCGTTGGCGATCGCCACCCCGCCCGCGGCCAGGACCAGCCCGGTAGCACGTGACGCCATGACGCTGCCCGGCTAGATGGTGGGCAGCTTGGACAGCACGGGCAGCGACCGAACTCGGTCGGCCAGCACGACACCGGCCAGGAAGAGCAGGGCGAACCATGCGTTGCGTGACATCTCAGCCTCCGTGAATGGCGAGGATCTTGGTCACCTTGTCCGGACCGCCGTCCTCGCCCGGCTCGGTGTGGTGGGTGCCGCCGTTGTAGGCCGCGAGCACCCGGCCGTCGGCCAGGTGGTGATAGTGGGTCGGGCCAGACACCCGGACGGCCTTGCCGCGCTCGTACACCAGCAGGGAGCCCGCGGTGGACCCGGCCGGGGCGTCATCGTGCTCCCACACGGGCCGCTCGGCGACGTCGTCGAGCTGCTCGTCGACGCGGGTCTTGTTGGCCTGCAGCGCCGCCACATCGATCTCGGCGCCGCCGGGCTCGTTCTTCTTGCTGGCCATGGTCAGCTACCTCCGGAGATGAGCGCGTAGCGGTTCTTGGACGGGGTGGCCAGCCAGTTGACCATCGCGTTCAGAGTGCATGCCGCGGCGAACGACCCCTGCAGCCGCAAGAGGGTGTTGACCTGCGTGTCCAGGTACTTGAACCGCACTTCCGCACCCACGTGGTTCGTGAAATCCCTGGTGAAGTAGTGCGGGAAGACGCCGTTCTCGCGACCCATCGCCGTATCGGCCGTCGTCGACGTCAGCTCGAAGTCCTTGCCGAGCCGCGACAGAAGCCGGTTCTTGGAGATGTTGCGCAGCTGCACGTTGCCGATCAGCAGCTGGTAGGGGTCGGGCCAATCGGCGTCGCCGGCGGCGCGCGTCGGCGTGCCCGAGTCGATGACCTTGTAGAAGATGTTCCGGATCGGGAAGCCGATGCCGTTGGTCAGGTCGTAGGTGCCGTTGCCCGCGGCCATCGTCTTGTTCTCCGACTTCCAGTACTGCAGCGTGCCCGGAAGCGGCGGCGTCTGCGCGAACGGGCGCCCGTTCGGCGCCTGCGCGGCCGGCTCGGTGTACGAGGACGGGTAGCCGCGCACCCGCATCGTGCCCTGCACCGATGGAACCTGGTTGTACGTGTTGGCCTGCGAGTCCATGTAGAGCTCGATCTTCCAGCCCGGCTTGGACTCGTTCTGGACCACGCCCAGGCCGTCGCGTGCGACGACTTCCAGTGGCATGAACAGAACGAAGTGGAACGTGCCGCCGGTCGACCCGGTCCCGGTGGTGGCCGAGTAGGTGATGTCCGCTCGGGGGTCGCCAACGGCGAAGTAGCCCCCGAACTTGTTCATCACCCCCCAGTCGTAGCCGGTGTACTGCTGGACGACCTCGCCGCCCAGGTCGTACAGCGTGCACTTCTGGATCACCGAGAACGGGTTGTCTCCGGCGTACGAGACGTTGTTGGTCGCCTGGCCGGTGACGGTCATCTGGAAGTCGAACCAGATGCCGCGCAGCCATCCGGTCGGCGAGAGGTTCCACAACGGAAACTGCTGCGCCGAGGTGCTCTGCGCCAGCGACTGGTCGTAGTCCTGGACATCGCTTTCGTACACCCCGACCGGGAAGGGCCAGGGCGCCGCCGGCGGCGGCGCGTTGCCGCCGGTCTTGCCGGGCGCGGGCTTGGTGGCGACATCGGGCACGGTGGTCTCCTCAGCTCAGCGAAAGCCGGGGAAGGATGAGGTTGGTCTGCGGCGTCCGACCGCGACTGATGATCGCCGCGACCCGGGCGAACTCGTCCTCGACCGTCAGCCGCGGGATCAGCTCCCGGCCGCCGGCGCGGTGATCGGGGTCAGCAAGCCGCATCCCCGCGTCATAGGCGGCGCGGGAGGTCCGAAGGAACGAGTCGGCCTCGCACGGCGACATTGAGCACGGCACGATGCGGATGAACGCATAGAACTGCTCGTTGTGCTTCTGACCTCGTACGGCGTCGGCCTTGCCGTCATACAGCACCTGATCTGAGGTGCCATCGGCCAGCGCCACCGCGATCCACCGCCCGATCGCGTCCGCCCCTGCGGCGGTGCGGTGCAGGTTGTAGACGTCGGCGACGCGCTTGGCCGCATCCGAGTGCGGCGTCTGGCGTGGGCAGTTCAGATCATGAGCCACCACGGCGGACATTCATCCTCCCCAAGGGGGTCAGGGACCGCCGCGCACATAGGGCCGCCAAGCACTAAACGCGGCGGCCCTCACTGACAAATATAAAGGTCAGGCTCCGATAATGGCAGATTCGCCATCGGCATTCATGTATAGAAATTCGTACTTGTTAAGAGTCAGAACGTGTCGTTCGATGAAATTCGGGTCCAGACCCCCCGCCAGATCCGCGTATCGCTGTCTGTTCCGCTTGTCATTGTCGGGCGCCAGAAACATATGTGTGGGGCAGTTGAACACGAAACCCGGCAACGGTGCCTGTTGGGTGCCCGAGGGCTTCTGTGTGGCCATCCAGACGCCGGTTCCACCGCCGCCACCGCGCGTCATGACCGCGATGACCTCACGCGACAGACCGAGCTCGGCGCAGATGCCGTACACCTCGTCGAGCACAAGGATGCGGCGGCCGCGGCTGTAGCCGTCCAGGATCGCCCGGCGGAACTCCGAGCGTAGGTGCGGGTCGTCGACGGCGGGGTCCATCGTGTGTCGCGGCCACAGCGTGTAGCCCGGCGGCCGCTCCTGCCAGGGCCACTTGGGCGGCGGCGGCCAGTTCGGCGTTTCCCGGTAGCCCAGCCGCGCGTTCCAGGCCGCGACCGTGGGGTCGATCGGCTTCATGCAGAACACCGTGGGCTGCAGGTCGGGCCGGTTGGCCGCCTCCAGGAGCTGGTACATCAGGTGCGTCTTGCCGGCGCGCTGAGTCGGCCCGAACGCCACCACGTGTTCCCCGGCGCGGTAGTGCCAGTACCGCGTTAGGAACTCGGTGCGGTCAAGCCGCAGCGGCCGCATCGGCCTGGTCCCCGCCGCCGGCCTCGCCCGTGATCCGCTGGAGTGTGGACCGCTGGAACTGCGCGGCCGCGGCCGCCACGTTCTCGTCGACGGGCATGCGCCACAGCTGCGCCGAGGCCATCGCGAACGGCATCACCGCCAGCGCTGCGGGCAGCACCCACCCGGCCGCGCCGCCGGTCAGCGACTCCACGCCGCGGCGGATCGTCTCGTTGTGCCGCGCGGCCGCATCGATGGCGGCCGCCAAGCCCGCCGTGTGCTCGTCGACCAACGCGCCCTGCAGCCGCACCCGCACGGCCAGCGCGCCCGGCGGAAGCGGCGTCAGCGCGGCCGCGTAGGTCAGGCCCTGCAGGAACTCGGTCACCGGCTGGACGTAGGCGCCCTCTTCGGGCTGCGCCTTGGTCGCGCTCCTGCCCTTGCCCGAGGCCTTGGGCCGGGCCGCGCGAGGCCCTGCACGGCGGGTGCGCGGTCGCGTGTTCTTGCCCTCGTCCGCGGCGTCCTGGCCCTCGTTGCTCGGTGCCGCAACGGGCGCCTGATCAGGGTCGCTACGGGCCGGCGCGGGCGCGGTCGGCTCGTCAGGCTCGGGTTCGGCCATCGCCCTGGAGAACCGGCGCTCGATCTCCTCGGTGTCCAGCTGCTCGCCCTCGGGTGTGCTCAGCTTCGGCACAGCGCTACTCCGATCGCCATGGCCGCGAGGATCACGGCCATCAAAGCGAGGCCCGCGGCACAAATAAGAACTGTAGAAACACGCTCAGACGTTTGTTCGATCGTGTCGCGGGCTTTCTTGAGCGGGTTCACGTATCTACCATAACCAGTAGGCAGAAAAAAGCGAGGTGCGCGATGCCGCGTGGACCGTCAAGGCAATGGCGGAAGCTGATGCCCCACACAGAGGAAGCGTTGCCCTACATCAAGGCCGCGCTGCACTACGGGCACGGTAAGCCGATGGCCGTCACAGAAATCACGCACGAGTCGTTTTTCGACTTTCGCCGTGGCCTGTTCAACGCGGCCAAGCTGCTCGGCTGCTCGGTGCACATCAGCAAGGCCGAGCGGCTGGAGGACGGCTCCTGGTCGCTGACCTACGTCGTGTTCACCAAGTCCGCCGGACGTGCATACGTGCTGGCCAAGCACGGTGAAGACCGGAGCCAGTGGCCCTACAACCCGCGCAGACGCGCCACCAAGGAAGGCGATGCGGCATGACCGAACCGCACACCCACGGCCCGGCCGGCGAGTACGTCCCGGTCGAGCAGCCAGCCGAGGACGCGGCCGCCGTCGCCGACGCGGCCACCGAGGTCGCCGAGACCACCGCCGACGCGGACGTGAAGATCGCGAAGATCAATGCCGACCTCGGGCGTGACCTGGCGGCCGCCGATCTCAAGCGCGAGGAGATGTGGCAGGAGCGGCGCGTGGCCGAGCTGGAGGCACGCGTAGCTGCCCAACAGGAACTCATCGATCGCCTCGCGCCGCCCGAGCCCGCGGCCGCCGAACCGGTCGTCATCGCGCCCGCGGCCGAGCCCGAACCCGAGACCGCGCCGGCGCCGCCGCCGGCCGAGGACAAGGGCGCCGGTGCCGAGCCCGAGGCCGAGCCCAAGAAGAAGCGCGGGTTCTGGGGCAGCAACTACGGCTGACCTGCAGTTCTGCACGGTTCTGCACGCACCTGCAGAACGACGCCGAACGATGCAGAACGGCGTGGAACACCTCGGAACAACGCTGAACAGAACTGAACGACCCCTCTGACCAGGGGTTTTTCACCCGGCCGGGTTAAATTAACCCGGCAAATTGCCCCGG
>Ga0070667_100001931_pt1 | contig 18390 bp, 11 predicted proteins | sample KBSS33metaG_FD_64659 | JGI IMG/M metagenome (GOLD analysis project Ga0070667, IMG submission 64659) | Switchgrass rhizosphere microbial communities from Kellogg Biological Station, Michigan, USA - KBS S3-3 metaG | ecosystem: Host-associated > Plants > Roots > Rhizosphere > Soil ... | reverse complement strand
TTGCTGTGTTGTCTGGGGTCTACATCCCCATTGCATACGCCGGTGTGATGAATCTCACGCCGCCCAATCGAAGGGCGCAGACTCTTTCGATTGGCATCGTGCTCATGAACATGATCGGCTACGGCTTCGGTCCCCTGGTGACAGGCGTGCTCAGCGACGCCTTCGGCGGCGCGCTCAGCCTCGCCCTGGGCGCCCTCTCAACCTATGGAATATGGTCGGCCGCCCACTTCCTCCTGGCCGCCCGGGCCATGAAAAGCGGACCCGTGGCCTGATCGTCTTCAAAGGATTGGTGAGTGGCGATCGGCCTTGATGAGATCGGCCGCTCGCTCAGCAATCATCACCGTCGGCGCATGGGTGTTTGCAGACACGAGGCGAGGCATTACTGAGGCGTCCACAACGCGCAGCCCTGCCAGGCCATGGACGCGCAATGCAGCGTCGACCACCCCGTGCGCCCGATCCTTGGCCATTCGGCAGGTGCCGACGGGGTGGTATGCCGATGCGCCAGCTATCCGAGCGTAGCCCGCCAGGGCCTCATAGTCATCGACCGCCCCGCCAGGCGCGATTTCCTCGGCCCGGATGCTATCCAGTACAGGTTGAGCAAGGATCTCGCGACACAAATGTAGGCCCGCGACTGTCGCCTTCACATCCATTTCGTCAGTCATGAAGTTGGCGACGATCTCCGGCGCATCCTCCATGGAGCCGCTGCGGGCGTGCACGTGGCCACGGCTCCGCGGATGGCAAACGTTGACGCCCAGCATCAGCGACGACCGCGGGTGACGCACTATTGCATTGCGGTTGGCGTCGCGCGTGAAGCTGAGAGGCATCCCCATGAACTGAAGCCCCACCGGCGCGCCATCGATGTCGGCATTCGCGTGGCCACTAATCTGCGTCGGAGTGCCGTTCAGATAACCCCGCTTGAGGAGCAGGTATTGCGCGCCGTTCCAGAGGCCGCGCCACCCGGCCAGTTCCGCGCTGAGGCCGCGGATGTCCTTCAGCGCCTGGACAACGAAGACGAGATAATGATCTTGGAGGTGTTCGCCGACCGTGGGAAGGTGATGAACCGGATCAACGCCGATCGCCTTCAGCCGCTCGGTCTGGCCCACGCCTGAGATTTCGAGGAGCTGCGGAGAGCCGATCGCGCCGGCGCATAAAATGACCTCACCGGCGCGCACCTCTTTCAGCCGGCCTTGGTGCGCATAACGGACGCCCACGGCGCGGCGGCCGTCGAACAACACCCGATCCACCACGGCGCCGGTCTCGACGCACAATTCGTGCCTTCGCATCGCCGGACGCAGATAGGCTGCTGCAGCGCCGGAACGCCGGCCATCGCGATAGAAGAGCTGCGCGACACCGAGGCCCGAAGGCTCGGGGCCGTTGTAGTCCGTTGTCGCACCAACCCGGCACTGTCCCGCGGCCTCCACGACCCTGGCGCTGATCGGGTGCAAGTTGGGGGAGGGCGTCACCTTGACGGGGCCGTCGCGCCCGCGCGCATTGGGGCTGGGGTAAGGGTAGTCCTCCGCCTTGCGCAGATAGGGCTCGACGTCGTCCCACCCCCAGCCGGCAAGGCCCTCGTCCCGCCACGCGTCGTAGTCGCGCTTCAAGCCGCGGACATACAACATGGCATTGATCGAGCTGGAGCCGCCGAGCAGGCGGCCGCGCGGATAGGGCATGGTTCGCCCCCCCAGGCCGGGCTCCGGACCGATCTGGAATCGCCAGTCGTAGCGCGGTCTGTTCAGCATCAGGGCGAAACCGAACGAGAGGTTCACCAGGGGCGTGGCGGCGGTCCCGCCGGCTTCCAGCAACAGGACCCGCGTTCGCCCATCCGCGGTCAGGCGGTTGGCGAGTACGCACCCGGCGGATCCACCCCCGACGATGATGTAGTCGAACACGCAGGCCGCTCAGGGCGCCGGGCGCAAAGAAGGGGGCGGCGCGTTCATGAAGATCGCCTTGGCCTCCTGGAACAACGCCAAGCCCTCCGCACCGCCGTCGCGCCCGATGCCGGAGTTCTTGAAGCCTCCGAAGGGAAAGGTGACGTCGTTGACCCAGTCGTTGTGAGTCACGTTGCCGGCGCGGATGCGGCGGCAGGCGCTGTAGGCGCGTTCCGGGTCGCTCGTATAGACCGCGCCGTTAAGTCCGTAGTCCGTATCGTTTGCGATTTGCACCGCATCGTCGTCGCCGCGGTGTTTGATCAGCACGGCGACCGGGCCGAAGATCTCCTCACGCGCGATGGTCATGTGATTGTCGCCCGAGAAAAGCGTCGGCTCGACATAGTAGCCGACATCCAGATCTCGGGGACGCCCACCCCCGACGATGACCGACGCCCCTTCACGCCGCCCGATGTCGAGATAGTTCATCACCCTGTCGTACTGCCGCTTCATGGCGATCGGTCCGACCCAGGTCTTAGGATTCTCCGGGTCGCCGACCTGCATAGACCTCAATGCCGCGCCGATCGCATCGGCGTAATCGTCGTGGCGGTGTTCGGGCACAATGATGCGCGTCAGCCCAGCGCACATCTGGCCCGCCAGCATGGTGAAGTGCGGAACCAGTCTCGGCACAACCTCGTCAGGCTCGATGTCGTCGAGCACGACGGCCGGCGACTTGCCGCCGAGCTCCAGGCTGACCCGCGCCAGCCGCTCGCCGCAGACGGATGCGATATGGCGCCCAGCCGCCGTTGAACCGATCAGGCTGACCTTATCGACACCCGGATGGCGCACGAGGCTGTCTCCCACCTCGCGGCCCGCGGGCACGAAGTTGAAGACGCCGGGCGGCAAACCGGCCTCTTCCATGCATTCAGCCATGATCCAGGCGAAGAGCGGCGTCTCCGGTGCGGGCTTCAGGATCACGCAGCACCCGGCGGCAAGCGCCGGCGCAATGATCTTGCAGGAGAGGGCTGCGGGAGCGTTCCATGGTGTGATCGCCGCGACCACGCCCACGGGCTCCTTCACCACGATGCCGATCCCGTCGCCGCGGCTCTGTGGACGCACCTCCTCGAAGGTGCGGTTCAGAACCATGTTGGCGTAATAGGAAAACAACCCGAACGGCCCGAACCCTCCGGGCTCGGCCATGCTGACCGGGCAGCCCATCTCGGCCATCCAGCTCTTGCCGAAATCGGCGGCGCGCCGCTGCAGGAGTTGCGCCACCTCCAGCAACTTCTGGCCGCGTTCGGTGAAGGACATGCGCGGCCAGGGGCCTTCATCGAACGCGCGGCGAGCGGCGGCGACCGCGCGTTCGATGTCGGCGACTGAGGCTTCGGGTGGCCGGGCGATCACTGCCTCCGTCGCCGGATAGATGACGTCGAGACGCAGCTCGCCGAGGGGGGAGAGCCACTCGCCGCCGATATAGAAGTGCTCGGGACGCCTGAGCGTGATCAGATCCGAATAGGAGCCGAACATGTTTGCTCTCCCCCGTTCTCTGTTTGCCTGAAGCGCTAGGCCGACACGCCTGCCGCGCTCGGCCAGACGTCCTCGACCAGGCCTTCGACGCCGTCCTTCATGGTACGCAAGACAAGGTATTCAGCGCCTTTGTAGCCGCGGTGGTCATAGGGGCCGAAGCTCATGACGGTCCCGGGACTGCCCATAGTAGTCGGCAGCATGCGCACGCCTTCCAGCGCCTTCTTGACGCCGGCAGGCGTCACGGGCCGGGCGCGGGAGATGGCGATCGCAAGGGTCCAGGCCATGTCGTACATGTGAGCCGGGTAGCAGTTGAATATCCGCTCCCCGAACCGCTTCTCGTAGCGATCGAGGAAGGCCGTGAAGCGTTGGTTGCGCTCGTGGGGGAGGTCGATGGCCACCCAGCCTTCCAGCGGCGCCTTGTCGAGGTCCTTGTTCCAGGGCGTCGGTGAATGGGTCACGCCGCTTATGTTGACCCAGATGGTGATTCCCACGCGAGGCACGTCCCATCCGTCCTTCACCATCGGCATGATGGCCTTGCAGATCAGCGGGTAGGTGCGGCCCAGGCCCATGTGCGCCACGGATTCAGCGCCGGAGGCCCGGATGGCCTCCAGGGCGCGCTCCATTTCCTTCATGGAGCCTTCGCCGGGCACCGGCTCGCCCGTGACGATCTGGTCGCTGGCCACGCTCAGGCCCAGGCGCCGGCAATGACGGCGGAAGAAGGCGTAATATTCATCCCCTATGGGATTGTCCTCCCGGACCACGCCCACGCTCTTGGCGCCGCGCCGAACAAGGTGCTCGGCGATAAGGAAGGTCTCGTCCATGAAGGTGCCATTGGGCGCGGCGAAGGCGTATTCGCCCTTCCACTCCAAGGTCGCGCAGTGGGAAATGGTAGGCACCTTGAAACGCTCGACATCCTCGACCACCACGAGGCAGACGTCGGTCCAGTGCGGGCCGATGATGGCGAGGCAATCATCTTCCAGCGCCAGCTTCCGCCAGTCCACAGAGGTGAGGTGCGGATCATGGAGTGAGGCGGTGGAATCCTGTTCGCGAATGACGATCTCCACCGGCCGATCGAGGACGCCGAGCTCATAAGCTTCTTCGAACGCCAACCTGACGCCGTTGAAGGAGTGGTCGACGCGGGGATGCACCCGCCCCACGTAATCCTGGCAGATCCCCACACGGTAGGGTGTCGTGGTTTCCGGACCCAGGGTCGTCGCTGTGCGAGAGCCACCCGGTGCGACCATCGGAGCCGGTGCAATCGCCTCGGGGATCTTGAGGATCTCGGCGGGCATCATCAGAAGGTCCGCCCAGCTGACGTCTAGGACTTCTTCCTTGCCGTCCTTGATCGTGCCGAAGACAATATAGTCGCCCTTGTATCCGCGCTTGTCGTACTCGCCGAAGCTGATTTTGGTCCCCGGAGCGCCGATGGCCGCCGGCACCATGCGCACGCGCTCAAGTGCCGCCTTGAATCCTTGGGGCGAGGGGGGCTTCATCGTGGCCAGTGCCTCCACCAGTACTTGGCCATGATCGTAGCCAAGGGGCACGTAAGCGTGGGCGGGACGCCGGCCGTGACGTTTGTCGAAACGGTCCAGCATCGCAGAATAAATCGGGTTTCCGGGGTGAACCTGGTGCAGGCCGATCCAGCCCTCCGCCGGATAGAGGTTCTTGAGGCAGGGGAGGTCCCAGCGGCCCTCTTCCCGCATCTTGCGGACTTCCTCGATCACGTACCGCACCGCGCCGTAGCCTGAAAGCGCCAGGAGGCACTGGGCGCCGGCCGCCTTGATTGCCTCGAGCTGCGGCCGCACAGGTTTCATGTTCTTGTACATGCCCACCGTGTGGGTGCTGACGATCTCCAGGCCGTAAAGCGCAGCCGCCTGCCGGAAGGCCGCATAGAACTCGTCGCCGATCGTGCCGCCTTCGACCGAAACCCCGACCTTGGTCCAGCCTTGCTTGGCCATGTATGCCGCCAGCAGCGGCGCCTCGTCGACGAAAGCGCCATTCGGCAGAGCGTAGGCATAGGGGCCCGCCCAATCCAGGGTCGCGCAGAAGGAAATTGTGGGCACGCGGGCGCGGGTGACCTCCTCCGCCAGGGCCAGGTTCGCCTCCGTCACCACGGGGCCGAGGATCGCTAAAACATTCTCCTCGTAGGCCAGCTCTTTGAACACGCGCAGCACGTCGGAGTTGAGGCCGGCCATCGGCCCCTTCACCTTCTTGATGACGAGCTCGACCGGGCGCTTGATCCGGCCCTCGGCGAAGCCTTCATCACAGGCGAGTCGGATGCCGTCGTAGAAGTCGTCCAACACCGCCTGGGACGTGTTCCACTCCATGCAGACGCCAATGCGGTAGGGCACGTCGCTCACGGTTTCCTCCATTCGTGATTTGCCGGCGGGGATCGGATTCGTCCTGCGGCCTCGTTGATCGAGCCGCAGCTTGGCATGCGCGGGCAGAGGGAGCAATGCACTAGTAGGATATTTAAATGCCCGCCGGTGCCGCGGCGGCCATCAACCGTTCGTCGCGAACTCTATCTCCAGTCGCGTCGGGCCGTACGCGATGAAGCTAGGCTCGTAGACCGCTGGGTTATCGACGGCGGCGAGTTGGAAATCGCGGAGCCGAGCCAACAGCTTCCCGAAGGCGATGCGCAGCTCGGCGCGTGCAAGCTGGTTGCCCAAGCAGTAGTGGATCCCAAAGCCGAAGGTGAGGTGCTGAGCGATGTTTTGGCGCTCGAGAATCAGGGTTTCGGGCTGCTCGAACTGTGACGGGTCTCGGCCGGCGGCGCCCCAGCGCATCACGATGGTGGAATCCTTGGGAATGGTGACGTCGCCCACCACCACGTCCTCGCTCGCGCGGCGGAACAGCGCCTGCAAGGGCGCCTCCAGGCGCAGGGTCTCCTCCAGGAAGGCGGGAATGAGTTCAGGGTCGGCCCGCAAGCGCTGCTCGAGGCCCGGCCGCTCGATCATCATGCGCAGCGCATTGGCGAGCGCGTTGGTGGTGGTCTCGTTGCCGGCGACAAGTAGCGATTGCAGGGTGTGTGTCAGCTCCTGCTGGGTGAGTTTCTCTCCGTCGATCTGCGCCTCCACTAGGGCACTGATAAGGGATCCCGAAGGGCGCTCCTGTTCCTGGAGGATCGTGTGCTTGAAGAACTGCTGCATGGTGACGATTTCGCGCGTCAGCTCCCGTTTGCGCTCGATGCTCGTCGTGATGTCCGAGGAGAGCATGAGGGCATCCGACCAGCGCTTGAAGTCGCCTAAACGATCTTCCGGGACGCCCAGCATGTGGGCGATTACGGTGACCGGTAGGGGGATCGCAAACTCGGCCACGAACTCGGCGCGACCCGCCGGCGCCATTCTGTCGATGAGATTTTCGACCAGCGCCTCGATGAAGGCCTCGGTCTCGAGGACACGCTTGAGCCCGAATGCCTTATCCACCAGGGAGCGGAATTTGCGATGGTTGGGGGGATCGTTGGTGAGCAGGGTGGGAATTGGCGGAAACCCGTCCTCCTCGTACATTCTTGTGATCTCCGGGTCGGATGCGGAGCCCGCAGCGAAGGCCGGCGAGGCGCTTGAGAACCGGGCTGGATCCGCCGCGATCCTGCGCAGGTCCTCGAACCGGGTCACCTCATACCAGCCGGTCACTGGGTCCCGGTAGACCGGCGCCTCGCATTGCAGGGTCCGATAGGTGGCGAAGGGGCATGCCACGATGTCGGGGGAGGTGAGCGAGCGGTCGAATCTATTGGTCATACCAGAGCGCCTTACTAACTGGAGACAACGGGTTGCGGGGTCCAGAACGCCTCCCATCCCCCATCCCCCATAAACATCTGTAATGAAAGAATAAAACAATATCCTTCCAACGGATTGTTGCAGGGCCTCCGCGGTGCCGGTCTGCCCTTGTCAAACCATCGCTACGTATATTATCATACTGATGCTACGTGCAATTAGAGCGGCTCGCAACGAGGCCGAGGGGGGGAAATGAAGACTTTCATCCAAACCGTTAGCTGGACTGCGCTCGCCGTCGCGGGCGGTTTTGCGGCGCCTGTATATGCTGAGGACGCAACTCGGGCCGCTGGCGCCCACGCGGTGCAGATTGAGGAAATCGTCGTCACCGCCCGTCGGCGCGACGAGTCGTTGCAGAGCGTGCCAATCTCCGTCTCGGTGCTGGGCGGCGAGGCCCTGGCAAACCGGAGGATCACCCAGCCTGATCAACTGGTGAGCCAGCTTCCGTCGATCCAGGCGCGACCCAATTCCAACCGGCGCAGCGTGGTTCTGTGGGAAATGCGCGGGATCACCACGTCGGACAGCCTGCTGCCTCAGGATCCGTCGATCGGCTACTATGTGGACGAAGTTATCATCAACCGGACACACGGATCCAACAGCGCCCTCTTCGACATCGAAAACGTCCAGGCGCTCTACGGCCCGCAAGGCACGCTCTTCGGCCGCAACACCACGGGCGGCGCGATCCTCATAACCACCCGCAAGCCCTCGGACGTGTTTGAGGGGGAGGTCACCGGCGCGGTCGGCAACTATGACCAGCGGAACCTCACGGCGGTTCTGAACGTGCCGGTGGGCGAGGGCTTTGCCCTGCGTGGCGGCCTTCGCATTGACCGGCGCGACGGGTTCAGCAAGGCCTTGCCCAGCGGGCGCGAACTGGACAACGCACGATCGGAAGCTTGGCGTCTCACCGCGCGGTGGGATGTAGACGAGCAGCTATCGACCACACTCACGTATAGCGGCACCCACACCGACGACAACGGCACTTCGAGCGTGCTTCAGGCGGGGCCGTTGTGCGGATTTTCCTATCCGCTCCAATCCACGACCGGGCCGGTGACCTACAACATCACCGCGCCGCTCTGCGGATTGGCCGCGGTAGTCAACGCCAATCTCGCGGCGCAACGGGCGGTAGGCGTGCGCAAGGTTTTTGCGCAGATTCCGGCGCTTTCGCGCGAATACACCTACATGGTGAACAACACGACCAGCTACGAGGTCGAGCCTGGCCTCAAGCTCAAGAACATAGTTGCGTACCGCAACCTGCACGTCAGGTATCGGTCAGATTTGGACGCCCAGGGTCCCATCGGACCGGGCGGCGGCAATCTGCTGGACGTCGCGACGGGTATTTACGCGGACCAGTTCTCCGAAGAGCTTCAACTCCAGGGCGACACCGAGCGGTTCGACTGGGTCTTGGGCGGCTACTATTTCCGGGAAAAGGGCCTGGACTTCGCTGACGCGACTCAGTTCCAGTTCGGACCGCCACCCTGGCCCTCCTCCACGACGGATTCCACCGCCGTCAACACCAGCAAATCCCTGTTCGCCCAGGCGACATATCAGGTTCCATTCCTGGAAGGTCTCACCCTGACCGCTGGTGGCCGGTACACCTGGGACAAGCGTGAGATCAATTGGCATCACGCCGCGCGCATCACCGGCACGGGCCTATTCGTCTGCCGTCTGGATCGTGATGGGGTAGGCGGGGTCGACTCTGATCCGTTCGGCCCCGAACCGATCGACAAGAAGCGCAAGGACTGCAACGCCTCGCGTCAGGTCAAATTCAGCGAGCCCACCTGGACGCTGAGCGCGGACTACCGGTGGTCGGAAAACCTGCTGACCTATGTGGCGCATCGGCACGGATATCACGCCGGGGGCTTCAACGGTCGTGGAGCGAATTCGACCTCGTTCGCGGCGTTCGCACCGGAAAAGATCAACGACGTCGAGTTGGGCTTCAAGGCGAACGGGAGCGTGGGCGAAATGCCATTCCGGGCCAATCTAGCGGCCTACCGCAGCTGGTACGACGACCTGCAGCTGACCGTCGCCGATCTGGGCCCGCCGGTGGCCACGGTCATAAAAAACGCCGCTAAGGCGAAGATTCAGGGCTTCGAATTCGACTGGTCTTTGCGCCCGTTTGAAGGACTGCAGCTGTCAGGGTTCATTGGATACGTGGATGGCGAGTACAAAGAGTTCAACACCGTCTGCCCCGCGGGCGCCGTCGGTTGCGTGGCGGGGAGGCCCATCACGCTGATCAACATCCCGTTCGCTGCGTCCAAGCGGACAGCGGGCGTGACCGTCGACTATCGTCACGCTCTGACGGGCGACCTCGGAGAGGTAGGACTGGTCGTAAACTACGGCTGGCGGTCCAGCTACCGCGGGGGCGCGACTAATTTCCCGATCTACGAACCGGCGGCGCGCATCCCAGCCTATGGCCTCGTCAACGCGAGCGCGAGCTGGCGCGACATCGCGGGGTCCAAGGTCAGCGTCACCGTCTTCGGTCGAAATCTCACCGACAAGACCTATGCGACGGGTGGCATCCCATTGTCCGGCCAGTTTGGATTCACGCCCGCAACCTACGGTGAGCCGCGGACTTACGGGGTCGAGCTGAACTACAAATTCGGCGGCTAGACGTCTGAAAGTCAGGTGCCAGGTCAGTGACGGACGATGCTAAGACCACTTCAACTTGAAACGTTTGAGAGTTTTTACGTTGGGGGGACCACGCGAGAGGTGACAACGACCCTCTTCGGTTCAGACACGCAAGTCAGCGGGGCCATGTACGTTCAACGCATGGCGCCTGTACAGCGGTCATTTCCGTTGCCGGTCGTGTTCATCCATGGCGGCATGCATACTGGCGCAACCTGGGAGACCACCCCCGACGGGCGGGAGGGGTGGCAGACGCTATTCGTCCGCGGCGGTTTCGAAACCTTGGTGATCGATCAGGCGTGGCGTGGTCGTTCTGCGCCCGACCTGACCGGGTTGAATCCATATGTTACTACAATGGAAGATGTCGGAGCCGCATTCACTTGCGGGTTGCGGCTTTCCGAGACCTTCGAGCGTGGTGGCGGACGTTTTCCAGATCGCCGAAAGTTCGAATACGCGTCCCAGCTCTGGCCTGATTTCGGCGTCCCCGCCGCGCTTGCGGTCGGGATGCCTGCGCTCAGCGATTCGAGGTCTCTGCCACCCTTGGTCGCTCTCTTGGAAAAACTCGAGCGTGCTGTGCTCGTCACCCACTCCCAAGGGGGCGACCTCGGCTGGAAGTTGGCCCTTGCATGTCCCGATCGCGTGGCGGCGATCCATTCGGTTGAGCCGGGGGTCGTCACGCCCGGTCTCGACGACACTGCGTTCCCGGATATCCCCATATGTCTGATGTGGGGAGATAACCTGCCGCAGACCGAAGCAACTCTCAGCATGGTGCAGATCCAGCAGGTTAGGATGCTCCAGAGAACGCGCCCCAATATATCGTTGGACATCTTGCCCGATCACGGGATCTGCGGAAACGGTCACATGATGATGATGGAGGACAATAACGCCGAGTTGGCCGACCGGGTAATGAGTTGGCTGCGTTCGCTCGATCTGTCGGAATACGCGCCCGCCTAGTCGGCCTCGGCATGGACGTCATGCCGAGGCTTCCAACGACGACATCCGGGCGCCCCCTCGTGCGGCCTGCTAAACGCCACCTTGCAGGATCCGCCCAAGCTTGCGGCGGTTCTCCTCGCCCTCTGCCCACAGCTCCGGTTCGGCCCAGCCGGCGTAGTTGACGACACCGCAGTAGTTAAGCCCAGCCTCAACGAAGGGCGTTAGCATGTCGGCGACCTTTTCCACGGAGCCGGTGAAGAAGCCGACCTTCTTCACAGCTTCGGGCGGCACTTCGTCGATTGCTTTCGACAACTGCTCCGCGTTGAGCTTGCCGGGCGCGGCATTGCGTGCGTAGCCCCACTCGTCGCCCAAGGGATGGATGAACCCGAAATCGCGCCATTGGACACCCCGGTCGGCGCCGATCATCATGGCGCTGAACCGTGATTGCCTTCGGGCGGCTAGGCGGTCGAGCTCATGCGGGTCGTCATGCATGAACGTCAGTACCGCGCCGGCGAAGCGAAGTTCTGCTGGGTCGCGGCCGGCCTTCTCGGCCGCGTTGCGGATCTTTTGGACATCCTCGGCGTACTGCTTCGCGCCGCCCGCATATCGCTTCAGGCTCACGAGCATGCCGTCGGCGTACTGGCCCAAAAATTCGATCGGGTAGAGGCCTGGCGTGGCGATGAACTTCGGCGGCTTCGCGCCATAGGGCCGGGTAGGTAAGAGGCCGCCCTTGTTCGAGTAATACTCGCCTTCGTAGAAAACTTTCTCGCCGGGAGCGTCCAGCATCTTGCGTATGATGATCATGGAATCCATCAACCGCTTCGAGACGTCCTTGCGGGTCATTCCATAGTTCGCAAGCTGCTTCAGCTCACCCGCGCCGAGCGCGAAAAAAGCCCGCCCGCGCGTGGCATTGTCGAGGGTCATGAACGTCTGGGCGAGCTTCGACGGCACATGGCGGCGCGTGTCGATAGCGCCCAGGAACAGCTCGATGTCTTTGGTCTTTTCAGCCACAAGGGGGATGATCGGGCTGGGATCGCACATGCCCATCCGTCGATCGGCGTTCTGCGGATTTGAGGAGCCGACCGCCGCCTCCACATCCTCCTGCGCGAAATAGCCTTCCATCTGGTCGGTGAAGAACATCACCTCATCGCCGGCCGATTCCGACTCGACGCCGTATTCCACCATTCTGTCGACGGAATTGAACTGGAGATTGTAAGGGCCGCACTTAGCCTTCGCCATGTCTACCTCCTCTACCTCCCGGTTGGTCATATAAAGATCATACCAGTCTAGAGGCTATCCGCTTCAATCCGACTTTCGCAAGCGCCAGGCCCGCCCGAGGTGAATAAAATATCATACCGGCCTTAGGGTGCGGGTTGGATGGTGGTTCGGAGCGTATGGGCCATCCGCGAACCTTGGCCAGGGCGATTGCTTCGTCAGGCGCTCTGGAATAAATCCCTTTAGAGCGCGCCGCGCCTTTGTTCGAAGGTGTCGCAAAGGTCGTTGATGGCCACCGCGGACTCCCTGGGATGGGTGACCATCGCCATGTGACCTGCGTCGATATTGCGAATCTCGACGGGGCCAAGGGCGCGCAAGCGCTCGATAAAGCAGTCCTGTCGTTCCAGTTCGATCGCGCGGTCTCTAAGAAGGCGGACTAGGCCAAGCTGCGTGATCGCGAACCCCTGCAGGGACACGGGTTCAAAGAAGGGAAGCAGCGCCTCGGTGCTGTTGGCGTCGCGCATTAGCCGACGCAATGGGTCGCCCTCATCAGCCGCCGCCTTGACCGGACGGGGAAGCACGATGGACCCTTCGGCGAGTGTGTGGTGCATCAGGTCTTGTTGTGAGGCGTTCAGCCCTTTGAGAAAAGGAGCGCCGTCCGGGGGCACCACGGCGCCAAAGCAGACTATGCCTTTGACGCGGCTAGGGAACAGTCGCGCGATCGCCGCCATGGTGCCGCCTCCCATGGAATGGGCGACCAGGATCGCGCTTTCCATTTCAGCGCGATCCATCTGGTCGATAATCGACTGCGCCCATTGGGAAAAAGTGGCGCTTGCGTAGTGTGCAGGGTTGTTGCGCCCCGGCAGGTCTGGGGCGATTGCGCGGCCGTTCAAGTGCGGGGTCAACTCCGCCCAGATTCCTCCGCTCGTGCTGCCTCCGTGGATAAGCACGATATCAGCCATGTCGCCTCTCCGTTCGCGATGCGGCCCCTAGGCTAAGCACGACTGCGGTGGCGGCCTTGGGGCGACCCAAATCGAACTCCGGCTCATCGCCGATTTAATAGTTACACTGCCCGTATGCGGCCCTTGCCTTCAAGCCCGGACTAGGAGTGGATTGCGCTTCTCGTCGTCTTAAGTAGTATAATGAAATATGGCTCTACCGGGGAGGATGTGATGGTGCGGCCGCTTGAAGGGCTTCGAGTGCTCGACTGTTCGCTCGGCACGGCAGGACCGCAGGCCAGTGGCATCCTTGCCGATTACGGGGCAGATGTAATCTGGGTCGAGCCCCCAGGAGGCGATCAGACACGCCGGCGCGAACCGGCATCTGCGGCGGTGTTCAACCGCGGCAAGCGCAGTGTCGTGCTCGACGTCCGCGAACGAGAGGATCGGGAACGAATTGCGCAGCTCGCCGAGCGGAGTGATGTCTTTATTCAGAGCTGGGGGGCAGAGGGAGCTGATGCGCTAGGGCTCGGCTTCCAGGACCTGCGATCGCGAAACGTGCAGATCGTCTACTGCTCCATCTCGGGTTTCGGCGCGGAGGACTCGCGGCGCAATCTGCCCGCTTACGAGGGACTAATTCATGCGCTAGTTGGCACGATGGCCTATCAGGCAGGCCATCGTGAGGGGCCAATCTACCAAGGCCTCCCATTCGCCAGCACAGGCGCCGCGCAACTGGCGGTCATTGGCATTCTCGCGGCGCTCCACCGCCGCCTCGAGGACGGTGCTCCGCGTCACGTCGAGACCTCCCTCTTCGACGGGGCGCTGGCGTTCCACCAGATGATCTGGGGCGAGTCGGACGCCACGCTCAAGACGGCGAGTCATGAGGGGACGCGCGCCACGCTTAAGCGGTCTCGGAACAGGCTTGTCACGCGTTCCTTCCTCTGCAGTGACGGCCAGTATCTCGGCGTCCACACCGGGGCGTTGGGAGCGTTCAGCCGACTGATGTCCTTGCTGGGCCTCGACGATCGGATCAAGCCGATCACGAGCGGATTCGACATGGGGACGCCATTGACCCAGGAGGAGTCCGATCTTCTCGAGTCCACCATCCATGGCGTTTTCGCCGCTCATCCGCGAGACGAATGGGTCAAGCGGATGATGGAGGCCGACATTTGTGCGGTCGAGCATATGGCTCCGACGGCGGTCTTCGATGACCCCCAGGCGCGACACAACGCGATGGTTCTGAAGGTCGACGATCCCTCGCTCGGGCCAATCGAACAAGTCGCGCCGGGCGTCCGGTTCGATGGGCGCCCCCCCCAAACTCCGAAACCGGCGCCGGAAATTGGACGTGACACCGTATCGGTCCTGGCTGCCCTGGAGCGGCCGCTTTCGCCTTCGACCTGGGCGCCAGCCGCGGCCGCTCACGCCGATGAACGGCCGCTGCTCGCCGGGGTCAACGTCATCGATTTCGGAGCCTACTACGCCGGCCCGTACTCATCCCGGGTTCTGGCGGACCTCGGCGCTGACGTCATCAAGTTGGAGCCCACGGCCGGGGACCAGTTGCGCGGCAATGAGCGGCCATATTTTTCAGCGTCGGCCGGCAAGCGGTCGCTCGCCGCGAACCTGAAGTCCGCCGCCCTTCGCCCCGCGATCGAGACGCTGGTGAGGTGGGCCGACGTCATCCACCACAATCTGCGCCCCGGGGCGGCGGAGCGACTTGGGATGGGAGGGGACCAGATCCGCGCGATCAATCCTGACACCATCTACCTCTACGCGCCGGGTTGGGGACCGAGTGGTCCGTTCATGAAGCGCCAGAGCTTCGCGCCGATGCTGGCCGGCTACGTCGGGGCGTCGGCGGAAGTTGCCGGCGAGTTCAACGAGCCGATGCCTTCGATCGGCAACGAGGATCCGGGCAATGGCTTGCTTGGCGCGATCGCAATGTTGGTGGCCCTGGCCGACCGTCGGCGAACCGGGCGGGTTCTTGCTTGCGAGAGTCCGCAGCTCAACGCCGCGATGGGACTCATGGCCCACGTCGTGCGGACCGGCGACGGAACGGCCGTAGGGGCCGGACGGCTGGACGTGCTGCAGACGGGCGTCGAGGCGCTCGAAAGTCTATTCGAGACCGCTGACGGTTGGGTCTGCCTGGCCGCGCGGGAAGACGTCGAAATATGCGCGCTCGAGAGTATGCTGAACCTCAGCATTCTAGCCGACGCCCGCTTCGACTCTATCGAACAGCGTCGGACTAACCGTTACGAATTGACCGAGCTGCTACGCCCAGCGTTCGCCGCCAAGGCTACCGGTGATCTGATCGAGAACGCCCGGCAGCATGGGGTTCCTCTTGTCGAGCCGGAGAACGAGTCGATCGTCCACAGGCTGCTGAACGATCCCGAACAGCGGCGTCTCGGTCGTGTGGTGGAGACGCTTCATCCCGAGAAGGGAGCCGTTCGGGAGTTCACCGGCCTTGTGCGCATCAGCGGTTCAATAATCCAGCGCCATCGCCTGGCGCCGGGCCTCGGCGAGCACACTGCGGAAATTCTTGGCAGCGTCGGATACAGCTCCGAGCAGATCGACGATCTTAGCTCAAGAGGCGAAGTTCACGTGATGCAAGTGTATGCCCGCTGATGACATATGCACGTTATTGTTACGGCGCGTGTCCACCCCATATAGAAATGACACCTCTGCCACCGCTGCTTGGCTGACGCGGCGGTTCTTGTCGAAGAGGCGATAGGGCAGTTCGGCGCCGTCATGGCGTATCTCGATGCGGCCATCGGATATTCTACGACTTTGGCGGTCTTGCCGGCCGCAGCCGGCGCTGCCGGCGTCTGGTCGAGGATGTAGACCATCCGGTCGTAGTGCAGTGTCAGGGTCTTGGTGATGGTGCGGGTCTCGCGCCAGGTGATGGCCTCCCCCAGGTCGTCGCGGACGGTGAGGGGACGGTGGAGATCCTTCGGGTTCGCCGGCGCCTTGCGGAAGCAGGCGTTGTCGTCGGCCATGAAGCGGGGTCACACCAGATTGTCGAGCGCCAGGCCGCTGTAGTGCGCCAGATCTTCGAAGCGGCCCTCTCGCACGAGCCTGGGCCATTCGGGATTGGCGAGCAGCGCCCGCCCGATGGCCACCAGGTCCACGTCGCCGCGTTCGACCATGCGGGCGAGGGCGTCTAGGTTGGACGTGCTGGTCTCGACCGTCGCGCCGCGGGTGTCCCGGCTGTCCTCACGGCTTAGTCCCACCGATCCTACCGTGATGACCGGCAGCCCGGTGACCTTCTTGGTCCAGCCGGCGAGGTTCAGCTCCGAACCGCTGTCCGGGAACTCGGGCTCCCAGAACCGGCGGGTCGAGCAGTGGAAGGCGGTGAGCCCGGCCTCTGCCAGGGGCCCCAGGAATCGCTCCAGCTCCGTTGGACCCTCGACCAGCTTGACGGTGTAGTCATTCATCTTCCACTGCGACCACCGCAGGACGACCGGAAGCGTTGGTCCGACGGCCCGGCGCACGGCCCGGATCACCTCGACCCCGAACCGGGTGCGGTCGACGTAGTCGCCGCCCCAGGAGTCCGTCCGGACATTGGTTCCGCTCCAGAAGAACTGGTCGATTAGGTACCCGTGCGCGCCATGCAATTCGACCCCGTCGAATCCCAGAGCCAGGGCGTCGCGGGCCCCGCGGGCGAAGGCGTCGACCACATCCTGGATCTCCTCGTCAGTCATGGGATCCGACGCCTGATGGCCGGGCTTGTAGAGGCCCGAAGGGCCCAGGCTCGGCTGCTCGGGGACCGGCGAGGTGGGGGCGTTGCGCGCCATGCCGAGGTGCCAGAGCTGCGGCATGATCCGGCCGCCGGCGGCGTGGACCTCGTCGACGACGGTTCTCCAGCCCTCCAGCGCCCCGCCATGGAACGCCGGGATCGTGGCCATGGGGCTCGCCGACGGATGGTCGACGGTGGTCCCCTCGGTGATGATCAGCCCCACGCCCCCGGCCGCGCGACGACGATAGTAGGCCGCGACGTCAGGCCCAGGCGTGAATCGGGGCGACCGGCTGCGCGTCATTGGCGCCATGACGATCCGGTTGGGGAGCGCCAGACCGCCCAGGTCGAAGGACGTGAACAGGGGAGAGACGTCGATCATGGTCGTTCCTTGACCCTGGTCAGCCGTGGTGTTTCGCGTGCCCGACCCGCCAGAGGGCGCGGATAGGTTGGGCGATCGCCTCGGCGGTCTGTGCCGGGGATTGCTGCTCGGCCAGCGCGCGGATCAAGGCGGGCAGGGCGGCGTTCACCTCTCTCGTCGGACCGGGCAGGGCCACCAGGACGGTCTCTCCAAAAGCGCCGCAGGCGACGCGGACATGGGGCTTGTGGTGGCGTCCGTGACCTACTTCGTAGGTGGCGAGCACGGCGGTGGAGAGGTGCGGGTCCAGTCGCTGCAGCGCCTCGATGGTGCGGTCCTTGTCTTCGGCGCCCACGCCGCCGGTGGTGATGACGAGCCCGAAGCCGTCCGCGGCGACGCGCGCTACCAAGCCCGCGATCGCCTGTTCCTCGTCCGGCGCGACCCCGCCAAACGCGACCTCGTAGCCGGCTGCGCCGAGGTGCGCGCGGGCCGCGGCGAGGTTGGTGTCCTCGATCTGTCCGGCTGCGACTTCCGCACCAGTGGAGATGACGGCGACGCGCCGCGAGACATAGGCGCGCAGGTTGGCGTTGAGGCTCGTCGCTGCGCCCAGCACCTCGGCCACTTGGTCCTTCGGTGTCCCGAGCACGCCCAGGACACCGTGACTGTGCACGCTGGCGTCCGCTGCGAGCTGGGTCCCCGGAACCGCGCGCACCGCGGCGATCAGTTCCGGCTCGCGGCCGATCACATCCTCCAGACGTACCTTCGGAACCAGGATGTCGAACACCACATGGCCGTCGCGCACGTCGGTGACGAACACCGCATCGGGGGGCAACGACAGGGCGTCCGCCGCGGCGGCTGCGAGACTTGCGAGGTCGACGTTGTCTAACGTGAGCCCTTCGAGCCACACCTCGGTCTTGTCGAAGAGGTCGAGCTCCGTCACGGCTAGGCGAGCCCCCGCTGCATCTTCCATTTCGGCAGCAGGGTTTCGGCGACCTCGCGATCGACCTTGGGCGCGCTGGACCTCAGCAGGTCGGCCATCGGCGCATTGCAGGTAATGTGGCCGTAGCTGCCGTCGAACACGATCACCTTGTCGGTCTGGCCCTTCTCGCAGGCTGCCCTAATCCCTGACTCGACGCTGTCCACGACCTTGGCGCGGTCAATCAGCAGGGGATTGGTCGGATCCTCCCGCCAGAGCTTCGCCTGTTCGTCGCCCACGATGTACATCGGGCTGGTGAAGGGCATGGTGACGTAGGGGATGCCGGCGCCGACCCAGGCCTGGTTCACCACGATGCCCCGCAGCGCCTTGTTCTTGGAGAAATTCACAGGCGCGCCCGGCACCTGCATGAAGCCCGCGACCACCGGCTCATCCAGGTCGAAGGCGTCGTGGTGGTTGGTCAACAGGGTCCCGAAGATCAGCCCCCCGGCGTGCAGG
>Ga0070667_100001930_pt1 | contig 18393 bp, 21 predicted proteins | sample KBSS33metaG_FD_64659 | JGI IMG/M metagenome (GOLD analysis project Ga0070667, IMG submission 64659) | Switchgrass rhizosphere microbial communities from Kellogg Biological Station, Michigan, USA - KBS S3-3 metaG | ecosystem: Host-associated > Plants > Roots > Rhizosphere > Soil ... | reverse complement strand
GTCCCTTCGCTCGCCTGATCGCCAAGACCGGTGACTCGGTGACGACCTACGGTGATCCCTGGAACATGAATTAGCCCTGAAAAGGGTATGAGGAGGGGCGCGCAGCGCTTTTACTGAGCGCCAACGACGTACTTTGGGGCGGCGTTGACAGACCGAATCGGTCCGTCAACGCCGCCCCGTCGTTTTGCCGGGAACTTGACAGTGAAGAACAAGCCCGGGAGTGGGGAAATTGACGCCGTTTGGTCGTGTGTTGTTGGCGGTTCTGGTCGGGATGTCGTCGTTGTTCCTGGTGGCGGGTACGTCGCACGCGGCCGTCGACAATGAGCTGAGCCTGGTCGATGGCCAGGATCGGACGCTGACGGTGCAACAGTGCGACACGTTCCTCAATGGCGTGTTCCCGCTGGACCGCAACCGGCTGACGCGTGAGTGGTTCCACTCTGGCCGGGCGAAATACAACTGCAGTGGTGCCGGGTGCGATGAGTTCGCCGGGGCGTTGGAGCTGGGTTACCAGATCGGTTTCCCGTGGTCGCTGGGCTTGGGTATCAATTTCAGCTACCAGACGCCGAACATCCTGCTGGACAACGTGACTCCGGCGACGCTGACCGGCCAGGGGTGGGGCGGCATCATCACGCCGAACCTGTTCCCGGGTGTGTCGATCTCGGCGGACCTGGGCAACGGGCCGGGTATCCAGGAAGTCGCGACGTTCTCGGTCAATGTATCGGGTCCGGCCGGCGCGGTTGCGGTGTCCAACGCGCACGGCACCGTGACCGGCGCGGCCGGCGGCGTGATGCTGCGTCCCTTCGCGCGGCTGGTCTCCGAGACCGGCGATTCGGTGACCACTTACGGCGAGCCCTGGAACATGAACTGACCCGGGCGGTCCGCGCCGGCAGATGACGCAGCCCCCGGCCTACCGGCCGGGGTGCCCACGTGGAACTACTGGTTGTTGCCGGTGTCCTTGCCGGTGGTGAGCAGATCGCGGATCTCGGTCAGCAGTTCGACTTCCTTCTTGACTGCTTCTTCTGTGACGGTGCGGAACCGGCTGTACGGCAGCACGATCACGAAGTAGATGACGGCCGCGACCAGGACGAAGTTGATCGTCGCGCTCAGAACGGCATTCAGGTCCATGTAGTTGTCGCCGAGCAGATGGATGCGCAGCACGCCGTACGAATGGTCGCCGCCGGCGCCGATGCTGGAGATCAGCGGCTGGATCACCTGGTCGGTGAACGCCTTCACCAGTGTGGTGAACGCAGCGCCGATGACCACTGCGACCGCCAGGTCGACGATGTTCCCTTGCATGAGAAACGTCTTGAAGCCCTTGAACATGACTGCCCTCCCTGTGATACGTCCTGTACCCACGAACGGTAAGACTGACCTGGGCTTCGCGCAGTAGTCGGCGGCCTCACGACCGCAACAGATGCGATCCGGTGACGAAATCGAAATCGTCCGCCGGGCAAATTTCGCGGCTCAGTGCAGCGTGACGGTGATCGCCCGGTGCAGAGCCGCACCGGCGACGGTGTTGGCGCTGTGCCGGGGCAGGGCCACCAACACGACGCGTTCGTCGGCGCTCGTCGGTGACTTGCGGCGTTCGGACACCAGCACCACCCGGGCATCGGTCGCGATGACCTCGGCTGCCGATTGATCTGCTGCCGCGCCGGTGTTCTCCGGTCCGGCCAGGACGTCGACGACGTCGCCCGAGCGCAGCAGGTCCGGGAGCGCGGCGTCGGCCAGATGCAGTGGCACCATGCGCGCGTCGGGTCCCGCGGCAGCCGTGGTCAGCCGGGAACCGAGCAGCCGCACGTCGGTGATCACCTCACCCCTCCGTGCGGGAGCGGCCAGCGTCGAGCCGACCGCGGCGCTCGACTCGCGCAGCGCGCCGTCGGGAATGCTTGGCGCGGAACGCGATTCGATGATGACGTCATCGGCGGTCAATGCCGATCCGGGGGAGAGGTCATGCTTGGCGACGACGACGCCGATCTGGCCGTCGCGAGGGTCCGGGCGGAACTCGATGACGGCCGCGAGGACCACCAGCAGTCCAGCGGCGAATCGGCGCGCGGCGCTGGTCCGGGCCCAATCAGGCCGCAGTTTCTGTGTCAGCCGACTCAGCAGCGGTGCGTCAAGTGAATCCCCCATGCTGCAACGGTAGGGATTTCAACCGGGAAACACAGGCCGGAAGGCATCCGGCCTGTGGATAACTCAGCTGGACGCGGCGGCGGCCGGAGCGGCCGACTTCGTGCTGCTCGACGAGGACGAGGACGAGGACGACGAAGAAGAGTCCGACGAACTGGAGCTCGACTCGCTCTTGGCCGGCGCGGCCGCCGTGCTGGAGCTCTTCGAATCGCGGCTGTCGGTGCGGTAGAAGCCGCTGCCCTTGAAGACCACACCGACGGACCCGAACAGCTTGCGCAGCCGGCCGTGGCACTTGGGGCATTCGGTCAGTGCGTCATCGCTGAATGCCTGAACCGCGTCGAACCGGTTGTCGCACTCGGTACACGCGTAGGAATAGGTCGGCACGTAAACCTCCGAGGTCGTCAAACTTGTTAGCACTCTACCGGCTTAAGTGCCAAAACAGCTATTCGGGGCCGGGCATTCCCAGGTCGTCGGGCCCGGGGCCTCGTGACAGGGCCATTCGCTTCCGGGACGACGGCGGGACACATAGCATTGTGCGCATGACTGGCAACATCACCAAGGGCGGCTGCGACAACCCGGATTGCACCTGCGAGAACTGCAACTGCGGCTCGGGATGCACCTGCGGCAAGGACTGAATTCCGCCCGAAAGACTTAGATTCCCAACTTGACCAGCCCTGACCTCGGCGTCAGGGCGTGTGTCATCGGTACGTCGTGCGGTTCGGCGGGCAATGCCGGCAGCAGGTCGTCGTCGTACACCACCGCCACGAGCAGCGCGTCGGACGCGGCCAACGCCAGCGAACGGTCGTAGAAGCCGGCGCCGCGGCCGAGCCGGACACCGGCACGGTCGACGCCGAGCGCGGGGACCAGAATCACGCCGGCCTGCCCGATGGCGTCGGGCGGCAGATGTGGCGTCGCCGGTTCGAGCAGCCCGAATTGCGCTTCCGTGAGATGCCCGGGGCGATACCAGCCCCAGCTCAATGGCATATCGGGGCGAGTCACCGGCAACAGCACCCGGGCGCCGGCCTCGATCAGAGCGTCCAGCATCGCGGGTGAACCCGGCTCGGTGCCGATCGGCACGTAGGCGCACACCACGCCGCCGTGCCCCGCCAGCTCCGGCGCTCGTCGGGCCAGGGCTTCGGCGTCCGCCTGCCGCTGCTCGGGTGTCAGGGCGCGACGTCGACGCAGGATGGCGCTGCGCAGCTCGCGCTTTCCCTCTGGGCTCACAGTTACCACCGTGTCATATTTGCTCGCGAGGTGTTGTACACCTGTCCAGGTAATGGCCACTTTGACGTTGCCGCCGACCCCGGAAAGGTGCACCTTCGTAGGGCAGATCGAGGCAATGCCGTTATCGTGTGAACAATGACGACACAGCCTTCAGTGCCGATGCCGCGTACCGCGGTGGTCCCGGCGGCTGGTCTGGGCACGCGTTTTCTGCCTGCTACCAAGACCGTCCCCAAGGAGTTGCTGCCGGTCGTCGATACCCCCGGCATCGAGCTGGTTGCTGCCGAAGCTGCTGACGCCGGCGGCGAGCGACTGGTCATCGTGACGTCGGAGGGTAAGGACGGCGTTGTCGCGCATTTCGTCGAGGACCTGATCCTCGAGGGAACGCTCGAGGCGCGCGGCAAGCACGTGATGCTCGAGAAGGTGCGGCGGGCGCCTGCGCTGATCAAGGTGGAGTCGGTCGTCCAGGCCGAGCCGCTGGGCCTGGGCCACGCCGTCGGTTGCGTCGAGCCGGTGCTGCTGCCCGACGAGGACGCCATTGCGGTCCTGCTGCCCGACGACCTGGTGCTGCCGACCGGCGTGCTGGTGACCATGGCGAAGGTGCGCGCCAAGCGTGGCGGCTCCGTGCTGTGTGCCATCGAGGTGCCGAAGGACGAGATCAGCGCCTACGGCGTGTTCGACGTCGAGACGGTGCCCGACGCGGCCAACCCGAATGTGTTGCGCGTCAAGGGCATGGTGGAAAAGCCCAAGGTCGAGGACGCGCCGTCGCCGTTCGCCGCGGCCGGCCGGTACATCTTGGACCGCGCCATCTTCGACGCGCTGCGGCGCGTGCAGAAGGGCGTCGGCGGTGAGATCCAGCTGACCGATGCCATCGCGCTGCTCATCGAGGACGGCCACCCGGTGCACGTGGTGGTGCACCGCGGGTCCCGACACGACCTGGGAAATCCCGGCGGCTACCTTAAAGCTGCGGTTGACTTTGCGTTGGAACGCGACGACTACGGCCCGGAATTGCGGCGTTGGTTGGTCGAGCGATTGGGTCTTGCCGAGCGCTGAGCGCCTGACACCGGCGGTACGGTTGGCCCGCACATGCGCGAGCATGTGGTCAGCCACGGTGTACAAGGTATGCAGAAAGGCGAGCTGTGCGTTCGGTTGAGGAGCAGCAGGCCCGGGTTGCGGCTGCGGCGGTGGCGCCGCGGCCGGTGCGGGTAGCGATTGCCGAAGCGCAGGGCCTGATGTGCGCCGAAGAGGTGGTCACCGAACGCCCGCTGCCCGGGTTCGATCAAGCCGCCATCGACGGTTACGCCGTGCGCAGCGTCGACGTGATGGGCGCGGATTCCGGCGGCGACAGCGACGTCACACTGCCCGTGGTCTCGATCATCGCCGCCGGCGAACGTACGCCCACCCGGCTGCAGCCGCGTCAGGCCGCGCGGGTGCAGACCGGTGCGCCGATGCCCACGCTCGCCGATGCGGTGCTGCCGCTGCGCTGGACCGACGGCGGCGAATCGCGGGTACGGGTCCTGCGCGGTGTGCGATCTGGCGCGTATGTGCGTCGTACCGGGGATGACGTGCAGCCCGGCGACGTCGCGGTGCGCGCCGGCACCATCATCGGGCCGGCGCAGGTCGGACTGCTGGCGGCGGTGGGCCGCGAACGCGTACTGGTCCACCCGCGGCCGCGGCTGACGATCATCTCCGTCGGCGGTGAGCTGGTAGACATCGCCCGGACGCCCGGCAACGGCCAGGTCTACGACGTCAACTCCTATGCGCTGGCCGCCGCGGGCCGCGACGCCGGCGCCGAGGTGAACCGGGTCGGCATCGTGGACGCCGACCCCAAGATTCTTCGCGACGTCGTCGAAGGACAGCTGAGCCGGTCGGAACTCGTGGTGATCGCGGGCGCCGTCGGTGGCGCGGCGGCCGAGGGCGTGCGCGCGGTGCTCGCTGAACTGGGGGAGATGGAGGTCGCCCGGATCGCGATGCACCCCGGATCGGTGCAGGGCTTCGGCACGCTCGGGCGCGACGGCGTGCCGGTCTTCCTGCTGCCGGCGAACCCGGTGAGTGCGCTGGTGGTTTTCGAGGTGATGGTCCGTCCGTTGATCCGGATGTCGCTGGGCAAGCGGCAACCGATGCGGCGCGTCGTGCCGGCCCGCACGTTGTCACCCATCTCATCGGTGGTGGGGCGCAAGGGATTTCTGCGTGGCCAGTTGATGCGTGACCAGGACACCGGCGAATATCTGGTGCAGGCGCTGGGCGGTGCGCCGGGCGCGTCGCACCTGCTGGCCACCCTCGCCGAGGCCAACTGTCTGGTGATCGTGCCCACCGAGGCCGAACAGATTCGCACGGGTGAATCGGTCGACGTTGCCTTTCTTGCTCAGCGTGGCTGATTCGTGAACTTGCTGCGTTCGAGCGCGATACATCCGGGTTGGCCGTTGTCGGTCGGCCCGATCCGGGTGCGAGCCGGGGTCGTCCGGTTGCGGCCGGTGCGGTTGCGTGACGGTCCGGTGTGGAGCCGGATGCGACTGACGGATCGTGCGCACCTGGAACCCTGGGAACCGGTCGGTGAGGTGGATTGGACTGCGCGCCATGCTGTTTCGTCATGGCCGGCACTGTGCTCAGGGCTGCGTTCGGAGGCTCGGCGGGGGCGCATGCTGCCGTACGTCATCGAGTTGGACGGCGAGTTCTGCGGACAGCTGACGATCGGCAATGTGACGCATGGAGCGCTGCGGTCGGCGTGGATCGGCTACTGGGTGGCACGTCAGTTCACCGGTGGGGGCGTGGCGACGGCCGCGCTGGCGCTGGGGGTCGACCATGCCTTCGGTCCGGTCGGACTGCACCGGATCGAGGCGACGGTGCGCCCGGAGAATGGGCCGAGCCGGTCGGTGCTGACGCGGGTGGGCTTCCGCGAGGAGGGTCTGCTGCAGCGGTACCTCGAAGTCGACGGGGCCTGGCGGGACCATCTGCTCGTGGCCAAGACGGTGGAGGAGATGGTCCAGTCGGCGTCATCGGCGCTGGTCAGGGACGGTCGAGCCACCTGGGTCTGAGCAATTCGGGCGGCTTGCGCCGGGAATCGTGCGCAAATCGCAAATAAGATCGTGTTGCAGATGTGACATCTGTGACTGATGTGCTTGTAAGTAGCGAATTACAGGTGTGTAATTGACCCTGGCGCGTCGGCTTCGGATGCGCTGGTCACAGACCTAATCTGATGGGGAAAGGAGCCGGCGACATGCCAAGCATCCCCCAATCTCTCCTGTGGATATCCCTCGTTGTGTTGTGGTTGTTCGTACTGGTGCCGATGTTGATCAGCAAGCGCGAGAACGTCCGCCGGACGAGCGATGTCGCGTTGGCGACCCGGGTGCTCAATACGAACGGCAACAGTCGACTGCGACGCCGCAGTGGGCCCGCCGCCGGTCACCACAGCGACCCGCACTGGAAGCAGGACGAGGACTTCACCGCTTTCGAAGAAGACTTCGCGCGTATCGAGGCAACGACCGACTCGATCCCGGTCGCCGACCCCGAAGCCGATGCGCCGCGTTCGGTGGTGCTCGCCGATCAGGTCGTCATCGAAGAATCGGAATACCTCGACGTCGAGGTCGTCGAGATGGACTCCGGTGCGCTGCCCATCGGTGCCTCGGGTCGTATCAAAGCCGTTCCCGAGCCCGAAACTGCCCAACAGCCAACGCTTTTCGACGAGGTCGCGACGCCGACCATGGCGATCCGCACCGTCTCCGAGGCAGACTTCGATCCGGAGGAAGCGCTCACGGACGAGATGGCGGCGGCCGAGGCCGACGAGCCTGACGAGGCCGAGCCGACCACCGACGTCCACGAGGCCATCGCGGCCGAGGACGCCGACGAGGTTGTCGAGGAGCAGGCCGAGGCCGCGGCTGAATCGGAGGTCGAGGACGGCACCGAGCACGACTACGAGTACGTCGACGACACCTCGGGTGTGGAAGCGGTGTCGGATGCCGAGCCGAAGGTCGCCGACTCGATGTCTCACGCGCGCCGCAACCGCTACGAGTCGAAGGCTGCCGTCGCGGCCGCCGAGCGCAAGTACCGCTTCCGCAGCCGGATGTTGTCGGGCATGGCCGTGGCGATCCTGGTCACCGGCGTGGTGGCCTTCTCGCAGGAGTCCAGTACGTGGTGGTGGTTCTGCGGCATGGTCAGCACGGCTTCCGTGCTGTACCTGGCGTACCTGCGCCGTCAGACGCGTATCGAGGAGCAGCTGCGGCGCCGCCGTGCCCAGCGGATGATGCGGTCTCGGCATGGCGTGGAGAACACGCAGGACGAGGAGTTCGACGTCGTCCCTTCTCGCTTGCGGCGTCCGGGCGCCGTAGTGCTGGACATCGATGACGAGGATCCGATCTTCGAACACCTGGAATACACCCGGATGGCCAGGGACTACGACCTGCCCCGAGCGGCGGGACAGTAACTCGGTTTTTATGTGACGGACCGGTACTGGTAGCCTTTGCTTCCGGTACAAGGGGCTATAGCGCAGTTGGTAGCGCGTCTCGTTCGCATCGAGAAGGTCAGGGGTTCGATTCCCCTTAGCTCCACAGAGATTGAGCTGATCTGATTCAGTCAGGTCAGTGCGAGCGCTCCGTCGGGGGAGCGGGTGCAGCTTTGCGGCCAGTGCTTCGATCGTGAGCGCTTCGAATCCATTGCGCGAGACGAGTTCCGAGGCGGCAGGGGGAATGCGGTCCATGCGACGAATCTCGTTTTCCACAACCTTGGCCTGCTCGCCGCGGACGCGTTGGTCGAGGCGGTGTCGGCGTAGCGGTGACGGTTACCGGCTGTCGGGAGGCGTCAGGTTCTGGCGTGCTCGCGGAGTACGGTCATCCTTTCGCGGTACTCCGTTTCGGTGATGTCGCCGTGCGCGTATCGCGTGGCGAGTATCTGTCGAGCGTCGGGTTCGGCGGGGCCGGAGTAGCCGTTGCTCTGGCCGCTACCGGCTACGCGGATCAACGCGACGATGCCGCCGAGCACCAATGCCCAGAACAAGAACATCCCGATTGCCATCCCGGCGTAACCCCATCCGCCCATGTCGTGGCCGTACCAGAACATCATGATGTGTTGCTCCTTCCACTGCTGTGGACCAATCGTCCCGCCGCCGACCGGCTCATCGCTGGTGTCAAAGGGACAGTGGTAAGGGGACTTTCGGCCCCAGCAGCCGGCTTCGCTGCGTAGTCAGGCCATTGTCAAGGCGAGCACGACGCCGAAAACCACGGCCGGGGGCGTCATCCCGGCGAGAAACCGGAGTCCGAACCGACGGCCGCCGGCGGTGAACGCCAGCACAGTTTTCACGATCAGGTTGGAGCCGAGTGCGGCCGCCACCGCGAGGAGCGCGGTGTCGACGGTGATATCGCCTTTGGCGGCGAGGCTGGCGGCAGCAACGGCACCGGCGTGCGCGTCGGCCAGGCCCGCGGCGAACGCGGCGAGCACAGTGCCTCCGGCGCCGAGCACATCAGCACCCCATCGCCCGACAAGCAGGGCAAGGGTGAGCACCGCGGCCAAGATCAACGCCGGTCGGAGCGCGAAGGGGCGGCTCGCCGGTGCCGCGCCCGTGTCGTGTTCTGCGGCCGTGGTGTCCTCGGTGCGCCCGGCTCCGCGATAGACGACGGCGGCGATCACGACCAGCACGAGGGCACCGGCAGCCACCGGTGGCCACAGACGCTGGAGCACTTGGGCGTCGACGACTCCGATCACGATGAGCAGCTGGACGAAGGTGGCCAAGCTGGCCAGCAGAGCGCTGGCGAGGGGTGCACGCACGTTCGGTGTCGTGCGGCTGAGCCGTGCCATGGACGCCGTCGTCGCGGTCGCCGAGACGAACCCGCCGGCGATGCCGGTGATCAGCAGGCCACGTTCCGGGCCGAGCGCTCTGACACCGATGTAGCCCACCCACCCGATGCCGGTGAGTAGTACCACGAGCAGCCACACCTTCTCCGGATTGAGAACGCCGTACGGTCCGAGCCCGCGATCCGGTAGCAGGGGCAGGATCACGAACGCGACGACAAGAAACTTGATCGCGTCTTCCAGTTCGACCTCGGTGACGATGTCACGGGCGAAACGGTGGATGCGGGTCTTCGACACGAGCAGACCGGCCACCACGACGGCAAGGGCAACCGCGAGCGCCGGCCGGGAATAGGCCAGAGCGCCAAGGAGATACGCGACGAGCGCGGCGGTCGCTGTCGTGGTCCCGGGGTCTTCCTGGCTGGTTCGGAAGTACGCGAGCGCGACCAGCGCGCCGACGCCGAGGAATACCGCGACGACGGTCCACTGGCCGAAACCGGCCGCGACCGCCCCGGCCAGCGACAGCAGGGCAAACGAGCGCGACCCGGCGGGCAGTTTGCGGGCATGACTACGTTCGCGCTCCAGGCCGAGCAGCAGCCCGATGGCAAGTGCTACGAGGAAGGGCTCCACCTGCTGCCCGGTCATATCGGCTCCGGCGGCTAGCGCGCGGACGGGAATTGGGGCGCGCGCTTCTCGCGCAGCGCGGTGTATCCCTCGACCACATCCGGCCCGAGGAAAGTCAACATCTCGTAGGCCGCGGACTGATCGAAGATGGGGCCGGCATTGCGAAGCCAGTTGTTGAGCGCGCGTTTGGTCAGCCGGATCGCCTGCTGGGCGCCGGTGGCGAGCACGTCGGCAACCCGGAGTGCTTCGTCCAGCACCTCTTCGCGGGGAAGGGCTTTGGCAACCATGCCGATCCGCTCGGCCTCGACGCCGTCGATCATCTCGCCCGTCATCAGGTAGTACTTCGCCTTTGCAGTCCCGGCGAGCAGTGGCCAGATGATCGCGGCGTGGTCGCCCGCGGCGACGCCGAGTTTGACGTGGCCGTCGCCGATCTTGGCGTCCGTGGCGATGATGGCGACATCGGCCAGCAATGCGGCCACGGCTCCGGCGCCGACCGCGACGCCATTGATCGCGGACACGATCGGTTTGTCGCAGTTGATCATGTTGTAGACCAGGTCGCTCATCTCGTTGAGCATGTGCGAGACGCGGTCATAGTCACCGGCCATGCGCTCGACCATGGCCAGATCTCCACCGGCGCTGAATGCCTTTCCCGCGCCGGTGATCACGGCGACCCGGGTTTCCGGATCGGCCGCGACGTCCTTCCAGACGTTGGCCAGCTCGGCGTGCATGCCCTCGTCGGCGGCGTTGTACTTCTCGGGCCGGTTGAGGGTGATCAGCAGGACGCCGTTCTCGCGGCGAGTCAAGGTCAGCTGCTGATAGTCGGTGAATGCCACCTGACGAAGCCTACGATGGCCGGCGACCGGCCGTGATTCAGATCGCTCGACTGACGGTCTTGGGTGGCTGGGCTGCCCGGGACCAGGCCAGTGGATTCAGACTCCGATACGGATCGCCGGCCCTGATCGCCTGTAAATCGGCCAGGATCTGTTCCAGCGCTTGCTGAGTCGTCGACTTGACCGTCTCCACCCATCGGGTGTGGTCGGTCGTGCCGTTTGGTGCCGTCGTGCTGATCGGCTCGCCGAACTCGAGGTACATGCGCTGCGGGCGGGGAATCAGCGTCGGCCCGATGCCGCGCACCAGGGGCATCGCCATGTCGGTACGCCCACCGAACCGCTCGCCGATGGACTGGCTCAGCCGGCCCAGCGTGCTGTCACGTTCGAAGAGGGGTTCGTAGACGTCGTCACTTCCGACGAGGCCGACCGGCACGATCGGGTAGCCGCTTTCGATGGCCACCCGGGCGAAACCGCTGCGCCCGTCCCATTTCAGCTGGTATTCCTCGCCCTTGAACTTGGGCATTTCGCGCCCGCCGCCAGGGAACACCAGTACGGTCTCGTTGTGCCGCATCAGTTCTCGCGCGGTGTCGGGGTGGCCGACCACGCCGCCGAAGGCAGCGACCAGGTCGCCGCCGAGGCCTGTCATCTGACCGAGCGCCCGTTCGGCCAGTGGCCGAACTCGCACACCGAGCTCGCGCCGGGTGTAGTACGGCATCAGCAGAATCTCGGCGAAGCCGAACGCGGTGTGGTTGCCCACCAACAGGAAACGGCCGTCGCGCGGCAGTCGGTCCAGCCCGGTGACGTACGGCCGGTACAGGTCGATCACCGGGTCGAGGGCATCGCCGGTGGCGCCCAACATGTTTCGTAGTGTGCGGACGCGTGGTGGCGGGTCCATGATGGCGGCGATCTCGTCGTCCGTGACGGTCGGCCGGCCCTGTGGCGGTCCGAAACCCATCGTTGCTCCCGTCGGTGTTGGGGTGTTGTCACCAAGGTACCGACAGATTTGCTAGCTCAGCTAATAAAAGCCTGTGAACTTCGCAACGCGGCCCGTTCCTTCGGCGTCGTCGCGCCCCAGATGCCGTAGGGCTCATCGGCTTCCATTGCGTGGCCGAGGCACTCGCGCAGCACCGGGCAGTGGTGGCAGATCTGCTTGGCGTGCTCTTCGTGGGTGACCCGCCGGGCGCCGCGGTCGTCGTCGCCGGTGTAGAAGACCTCGGCCGGCAGGCCGCGGCAGCGGGCGTGCAACTGCCAGTCCCACGCCGCGGTGGTGGTCGCGCCCCGGGTGTGGGACCCGGGGCGCGGCCGGTGCCGGGTATTGCGTGATGGGGATGCGAATGTCTCGGCGTGGCACGCGGATAGCCGCGCCAAGGTCATCGGCCGTACTTGCGATTGAACTTCTCGACGCGGCCGGCGGTGTCCATGATCTGCCGCTTTCCGGTCCACACTGGGTGTGAGTCCGAAGTGACGTCGACCACGATCAACGGGTAGGTGCGGACGCCGTCGGCGGTCTCCCAATCGATGGTTCGCGAGCTGGTGGCGGTGGAGCGGGTCAGGAACGTGCGTCCGGTGGTGGCGTCCTGGAAGACGACGTGGTGGTAGTCGGGGTGAATGCCGGCTTTCATGGGACCTCCGTCGACTAGCTGAAAATTGTTTTCATTAAGACGGAGCCGACGATACCTGACACCCATGGCATTGTCGAAAATCGTTTTCAATAAGGGGTGGGGTCAACGGCACTACGTGGCATGCCGTCCCCCGGTAACGTTTCCCCGGTGCCGGACTCGACCACGGATGACCTCGCCTCGCTGGGGTTCTTCGCCAAATGCCGTCACGAGGACCTTGATCGGCTCGCGCCGCTGCTGCGTCCGCTGACGGCGGAGGCCGGCGAAGTACTGATGACGCAGGGCGAACCGGCCCAGTGGTTCATGCTGATCAGCTCCGGCAGTGTCGAGGTGACGCACGCCGCGCCCGACGGCGAGCTCATCGTCCACACCATCGGACCGGGCTTGATCGTCGGTGAGATCGCGCTGCTGCGCGGCGGCACCCGCAACGCCACGGTGCTGGTCACCGAGTCGCTGGCCGGGTGGATCGGCGGACACGACGCCCTGACGGCCATGCTCGATGTGCCGTGCATGGCGGAGCGTCTGGTCCGCACGGCGCGACAGCGGCTCGCCGAGTTCATCACGCCGCTTCCGGTGAAGCTGAGCGACGGCAGCCGGATGTACCTGCGGCCCGTGCTGCCGGGCGACAATCCGCGTGTACGCCAGGGCCCGGTCCGGTTTTCGACCGAGACCATCTACCGTCGGTTCCAGACGGCCTACGAGCCCAGTCCGGCGCTGATGGCTTACCTGTTCGAGGTCGACTACGTCGACCATTTCGTCTGGGTGCTGACCGACGGTCTGGACGGGCCAGACGGGCCGATGGTTGCCGACGCGAGATTCGTTCGGCTGCACGAGAACCCGACGGTCGCCGAAGTGGCCTTCATGGTGGGTGACGACTATCAGGGTAGGGGCATCGGGACCTTCCTGATGGACGCGCTGGTGCCCGCCGCCCGGGGTTCTGGCGTCGAGCGGTTCGCGGCGCGGGTCTTGTCCGACAACTTTCCGATGCGCAAGATCCTCGAACACTACGGTGCCACCTGGGAGCGCGACGACCGCAACATGATCGTCACCGAGTTCGACGTGCCGAAACCTGATCAATTGTCGTTGTCGCACAGGCAGTATCGCGACATCTACACGTTGGCGCAGCACGTGATCAAGGCCGTCGGCTGATGACGGACTCGCTGTACTCCGGGCGTCCTCTGCTCAACAAGGACACCGCCGTATGCATTTCTCTGGCCGCCCGGCCCAGCAACATCGGCACGCGCTTTCACAACTACCTCTACAACGAACTCGGCCTGGATTTCATCTACAAGGCCTTCACCACGACGGACATCGCCGCGGCGATCGGCGGCGTCCGGGCCCTGGGCATCCGCGGCTGTTCGGTGTCCATGCCCTTCAAAGAGGACGTCATCGCGCTCGTCGACGAGCTGGAAGAGTCTGCGCGCGTTATCAATTCGGTAAACACGATCGTCAACGACGCGGGCCGGCTGACGGCCTGCAACACCGACTACCTGGCCATCGCCCGGCTCATCGACGAGCACGGGCTGGATCCGGCGGCGTCGCTGCTCATCCGCGGCAGCGGTGGCATGGCCAGCGCGGTGGCAGCGGCATTCCGGGACAAGGGGTTCGAGGCGGGCACCGTCGTGGCCCGCAATCCGCAGACCGGTGTACGCTTGGCCGATCGGCTGGGCTACCGCTATGCGGCGGATGCGTCGGACGGCGCGGACATCGTCGTCAACGTCACCCCGATCGGAATGTCGGGTGGGGTCGAAGCCGACGAGCTGTCCTTCACGCCCGAAGTTATTGCCAAGGCGCACACTGTCTTCGACGTGGTCGCGCTGCCTGCGGAGACCCCGCTGGTGCGCGCCGCGCGGGCGGGCGGGATTCCGGTGATCACCGGTGCCGAGGTGATCGCCCTGCAGGCCGCCGAACAATTCGAGCGCTACACCGGGGTGCGGCCGACCCCGGAACAGGTGGTTGCGGCTTCGGCGTTTTCCCGCGCCTGACTAGGGCACGGTGATCGTCATCGATTTGTCGATCGCAGCAGTCGCGTCCATCAGCGGCTCGATGGTCTCCTTGGTGCCGCTGGCGTTGATCTGCAGCACGATGACGCCGTCCTTGGTCGGGATGGCCGCCGTCTTCTGCGCCATCAGCCGGTCCTTGCCGTCCTGGTTGTACATGCCGCCGACCTGACACGCCTTGAAGCCGGCGAGCTTGGCCTCGCAGTTGGTGCCGGCGTCCTGCCAGTTGTGCAGGTTCTGCAGCTCGCCGGGCGCGTACTGCAGCACCTCGTCCGCGTTGGCGCCGGGCAACTTCGAGATCAGCACGATGATCGTCGGCGGGTCGGCCTTCATCGCTGGGTCATCGAATTTGCTTGCGCTCCAAGCCCATTTCGGCGTCAGCGCGCCGGCGTCCACCCAGCCTTGCGGGAGCGGCATGGTGAGCGTCGGAGCCCCGGGATCACCGGGATGCAACTGCTGCTCGGTGATGTTCTTCTCGTGCAGGTAGTCCCGGATGGTCTTCTTCGGAGCTGCGGGCGCCGTCGGTGCCCCAGCGGTTGGTGGGGCAGAGGTCGGCGCTGCCGCTGCGCTGGTACTCGAGGCACTGCTGGAGGTCGACGACGACGCGGGCTTCGAGCCCGAGTTGCACGCACCCGCGCCCAGCGCGATCATGGTCACGGCCAACGCCACGCCGGTAGTCCTCATCGGCACCATTTACGTCTCCTGTCGTCGGTTGCAGACTACGGGGCGGACCAGGCCGGTGGCACGAGCTTCGGATGCAACACCGTCTCCGCAAAAGATGCATCGGCGTGGCGGCGGACATTGGCCGGGGTCGGCGGCTTCGCCGTGCTATCAACAGCAAATGCGCGCACTCGCGTGGTCGGCAGCAGTCCTGCTGTGTGCTGCGTGCGGGTCGACCGCCGAGCCGACCCGCCCGACCACGGCGGCGGCCGCGAAACCCGCCGATCCGGCCGCGATCGGCCGGATGCGCCAACACCTGCCCAAGGATCTGCAGGGCTACGAGTTCGGTGCGTTGCCGGCACCCGCCGCGCCGACGACCTTCTGGGGTATGTCGTCCGGGGCGACTGCGGACCCGCCGGACTGCGCGGCGCTGGTGGCCCCGCCCGCCGACACGGCGCGCGGCTGGTCGGCATCGGGACCCGGCGGCATCGTGTACGCGACCGCGGTGCCGGCCGTCGCCCCGGCGCCCGAGCTCACCGGCGACTGCCACACCTGGACATTGAGCACCGACCGGGCGCGCGCGGCCGTCGACCGCATCGACACTCCGCAGATCACCGATACCCGCACGGTGGGCCTGGCTGCGCACATCACCACCAGCGTCGAAAATGGCGCGCAAACCCATTCGCAGGCAACGACTCTGATCGCTTACGTCGACACGCTGTCGGTTTCGATCACCATGGTGACCGACCCAGGCGCCGTTGCGGCGCCGCTGCCCGCCGATCTCCCGGCGGCCCTGCTCGACGCGGCGGTGCGGTCGGTGCGGGGCATCCCGGCCGTCGACGGGTTGGCCCGGTAGATTCGCCACAATGCGCAGAACGGTGCTCGCGGTGGCCTCCGCCGGCCTGGTGGCGGCATGCACGTCCCACGCCCAGGTGGTGGTCGCTGACCCCGACATCACGAAAATCCTTGATCTGAAGGGCACTTTCGGACCGGACTTCCAGGTCAAGACGGTCGCGCCGACAGGCATCGATCCACGGGCGTTCGCTCCGCAGACGCTGCCGCCCGGCCTGAAATTCGAGCCACCGGACTGCGCGAAGTTCGCCTCCGGCATGGCCGTCTCGCCAGGAGCCAAGGGCAACATGACCGCCGTCACCGCGGAAGGGCAGGGCAACCGGTTCGTCATCCTGGCGGTGGAGACATCCGAACCGATCGCTCCGGCTGATCCGAGTGACGCCTGTAAGAAGGTTGCCTTCTCCGGCGCCGGGGTGCGAGGCCTGGTCGAAGAGGTCCCGGCCCCGACCATCGACGGGGTGAAGACCCTGGGCACCCACCGCATTCTCGAGACGGTGGCTGGTGGCAAGCCTGCCACCGGCCAGCTCTACAACTACGTCGCGGGCTTCGGCAGGTTCCTGGTGATCGTCACCGCGAACTCGCTCGTCGTGCCGGATAAGCCTGTCGTGCCGGTGAACACCCAGAAGGCGACGGAGCTGCTGACGAAGTCGGTCTCGACTGTCAGGGGCCAATAACCATCAGGGGCCAGTAACTAACGCACGTCGCGCGGCCGGAACTGGATGCTGATCCGCGGCCCGGTGGGGCGGGCGGTCTTTGGTACCGCGTGCTCCCACGTGCGCTGGCAGGACCCGCCCATCACCAGCAGGTCGCCGTGCACTTGGGGCAACCGGACGCTGGTGCGCCTGCCGTCGGCGCCCGCATTGCGTGGGCGCAGCGCGAAAACCCTTGTCGCCCCGAGGCTCAGCACCGCGACCATGGTGTCCTCGGTGCTGCTGCGGCCGATGGTGTCGCCGTGCCAGGCCACGCTGTCGGCGCCGTCTCGGTAGAGGCACAGGCCCACGCTGGTGAACGGCTCACCGAGTTCGTGGGCGTAGGCGTCGTTGAGTCGCACCCGCAGTCGCGCCAGCCCGGGGTGGGGCGCCCGTTCCCGGGCGAGGTCGTGGAAACTGACAAGGCGCGGCACGTCCAGCACCCTGTCGTACATCTGGCGCTGTTCGGCGCGCCAGGGGATGGCCGTCAGCAGCTCGTCGAACAGCGTGTCGGCGCCCGTCAGCCAGCCGGCACGGACGTCGACCCAGGCGCCGTCGTCGAGCCACCGCCGTTCGGCGTGGTCGAACAGCGAACCCTGAACCGCCAAGGACACCCCGCGATCCTATCGCACAGGCGTTCGATGGGTGCGTCCGCCACGTGACGATCAAGCGGCGAGGTACGAGCCGCGTTGAGGAGCATGGCCATCGGCTAACGCCACGAGGGCAGCACGATCTCCATGTTCCAGGTGGACGGCGAGATCGGGAGTCCCGTCAGGATCGGATACATCCAGGCGAAGTTGGTGATCACCAGCGCCACGTAGAAGCACACGACCAGCAGCCCGAGCGTTCTTCGTTCCGGTTCCGTCGACCGCGGATACAGGACGTCGCCGAGGATCAACGTGATCAGGATGATGAGGAACGGCGCCATGGGCGTCGCGTAGAAGAAGTACATCTGCCGGTCGATGTCGGCGAACCACGGCAAGTACCCGGCGGCGTAGCCGGTGAGCGCGGCGGCGTACCGCCAGTCGCGTTTGACGAACGTCCGCCACACCGCCCAGGCCAGTACCGGGACCGCGATGAACCACATCGCCGGCGTACCGGCCAGCATCACGGCCTTGACGCACGACTGTGCGCCGCAGCCTGGCACATTGTTGTTGTCGATGGCGTACAGCACCGGCCGCAGCGACATCGGCCACGTCCACGGCTTCGACTCCCACGGGTGGTGATTGCCCGCGGCGTTGGTCAGCCCGGAATGGAAGCGGTAGACGTCGTGCGTGTAGTACCAGAGCGAGCGCAGCGTCGCGAGCGGCCCCTCGCCGATGTTCCGGCCCTCCATGTGCCGGTCGATCGCGGTCTCCGACGCGAACCACGGCGCGTACGACGCCAGGTACACGCCGACCGGGATCAGCGTCAGCGCCCACATGCCCGGCAGGACGTCGCGGCGCAGCGACCCCAGCCAGGGTCGCTGCACGCGGTACGCGCGCCGGGCCGCGATGTCGAAAGCGACGGTCATCAGGCCGAAGAACACCATGTAGTAGAGGCCCGACCACTTCACCGCCAGCGCGAGCCCCAGTAGGACGCCGGCACCGAACCGCCACCACCGCACACCGAGCCGCGGGCCCCAGACCGTCTCGGCGATCCGGCCTTCAGTCATCGCGACGTGCATCCGGGCGCGCACCTGGTCGCGGTCGACGATGAGCGCGCCGAACGCCGCCACGATGAACACCGCCTGATAGACGTCGAGCAGCGCGGTGCGCGCCGAGACGAAGCTGACGCCGTCGGCGATGATCAGCAGCCCGGCGATACCGCCAAGCAGTGTCGAGCGCGTCATGCGCCGCGCGATCCGTGCCACCAGCAGCACCAGGATGACGCCGCACACCGCACCCGAGAACCGCCAGCCGACGCCGTTGTAGCCGAAAATCCACTCGCCGATGGCCATCAGCTGTTTGGCGACCGGCGGGTGCACCACCAGGCCGTAGCCGGGGTTGTCCTC
>Ga0070667_100001929_pt1 | contig 18397 bp, 16 predicted proteins | sample KBSS33metaG_FD_64659 | JGI IMG/M metagenome (GOLD analysis project Ga0070667, IMG submission 64659) | Switchgrass rhizosphere microbial communities from Kellogg Biological Station, Michigan, USA - KBS S3-3 metaG | ecosystem: Host-associated > Plants > Roots > Rhizosphere > Soil ... | reverse complement strand
GAGGGACTGGGAGGCGAAGGCCTCGTTCAGCTCGACGACGTCGACCTCCTCCCAGGTGATGCCGGCGCGTGCGAGCGCCTTGTTGCATGCCTCCACCGGCGCGATCCCGAAGACGTCGGGGTCGACGCCGTGAGCGGCGCGGGAGACGACGCTCGCGAGCGGCGGCGTGCCGATCCGCTCCGCCGCCGCCTCGGAGCCGAGCAGCAGCATCGAGGCGCCGTCGTTCAGCGGCGAGGAGTTGCCGGCGGTGACGGTGCCGCCCTCGACGAAGGCGGGCTTCAACTTCGCGAGCTTCTCCAAGGAGGTGTCGGGACGGATGCCCTCGTCGCGCTCGAGGTCCACCCCGGGCACCGGCACCACCTCGGGGAAGCGACCCTCGTTCCACGCCTGGTCGGCCAGGGTGTGGGAGCGCAGCGCGAACTCGTCCTGGGCCTCGCGCGAGATCTCGTGGATGTCGGCCAGCTTCTCCGCCGATTCGCCGAGGCTGATCGTCCACTCGCCCGGCATCTCGGGGTTGATCATGCGCCAGCCGAGCGTCGTCGACCACATCGTCTCGTGGCCGGCGGGGAAGGGACGCGCGGGCTTCGTCATCACCCACGGCGCGCGGCTCATCGACTCCACCCCGCCCGCGACCATGATCTCGGCGTCGCCGGTCTCGATCGCCCTGGAGGCCTGGGTCGCCGCCTCGAGCGAGGAGCCGCAGAGGCGGTTGACGGTGACGCCGGGGACGCTGGTCGGCAGGCCCGCGAGCAGCACCGCCATCCGGGCGACGTCGCGGTTGTCCTCGCCGGCGCCGTTGGCGTCGCCGAGGATGACGTCCTCGATCGCCGCGGGGTCGAGGTCGGGGGAGCGCTCGAGGAGGGCCCGCAGCGCGTGCGCCGCCAGATCGTCGGGCCGGGTCCTCGCCAGCGCCCCGCCATAGCGGCCGAAGGGTGTGCGGACCGCTCCGTATATGTATGCGGCACCGCCCGTCATCGGGCGATCAGCTCCCGCAGGGCGCCGAGCTCCTCGGCGCTCGGCTCCTCGGTCGTGGTCGGCGCGTCGGCGACGGCGAGGTCCCAGCCGGTCGCCCCACGCACGGCGTCGACGGTGGCGCCGGGATGCAGTCGGGTCAAGGTCAGCTCCTTGCTCTCGGGGTCGGGCTCGAGCACGCCGAGGTCGGTGATCACGGCGCTCGGCGCCGCGACCGTGGTGAGGAAGTCGAGCTCGGCGACGAAGGTGCGCGTGTCGTGCGGGGCGACGACGATCACCTCGGGGCAGCCGAGCGCGATCTCGGGCGCCCCGCCCGCGCCGGGCAGTCGCGTCCTCGGATGGTCGTAGTCGCCGATCACGGTGGAGTTCAGGTTGCCGAGGCGGTCGACCTGGGCGGCGCCGAGGAAGGCGACGTCGATCCGCCCGGGCCCGATCCAGTAGTTGAACATCTCCGGCACCGAGACGACGGCATCTGCCGTCTCGGCGAGTTCTCCGTCGCCGATCGAGAGCGGGATGCGGCGCGGCCTGGCGCCGATCGTCCCCGACTCGTAGACGAGCACGAGGTCGGGGTTGTAGAGCTCGCGGGCGAGGATCGCCGCGGTCGAGGGCCGGCCGACGCCGATGAAGACCGAGCGCGCCTCGCGCAGCAGGCGGGCCGCGACGACGGTCTGGATCTCGGCACTGCTCGCCGGGGTGGGTGCCTCGCGTGGGGGTGGAGGAGAGCTCACGAGGCACCCACCCCGGCGAGCACGTGCTCCTCCATCCAGGCGCGGAACCCGTCGCGGTCGCGGGAGAGCCTGTCCCAGAACCTGTAGAAGTCGTTGTCGCGCCCGGTGATCCCGAGGCTGTAGGAGGGGAGCGAGCCGCCGGGCGCCTCGGCGACCGCGTCGATCGCCCAGCCGGGGATGACCACACCGCCCGGCCGCGGCTCCAGCGCCTCGACGATCCGCTCGACCGTCACCAGCGAGCGCCGCGCCCCCAGCACCGCCTCCTTCTGCACCCCGGGGATGCCCCAGAGCTGCACGTTGCCGTGGCGATCGGCCTCCTGGGCATGGACGATCGCCACGTCGAGGTCGAGCGCCGGCACCGCGACCAGCTTCTCCCCCGTGAACGGGCAATCGATCTGCTCCACCCGGGTGTGGGCGACGAGGTCGGTGCCGAGGTAGCCGCGCATGATCGCCATCGGCAGCCCCGCCGCCGAGGCGGCGTAGCGGTTCGCCATCCCGGCGTGCGAGTGCTCTTCGACCTCCAGCGGTCGCGGCCAGCCGTTCTCGATCGCGTCGCGGAAGCGGTGCAGCGATCCCACCCCCGGGTTGCCCCCGTAGGAGAAGACGAGGCCTGACGCGCAGCCCATGCCGATCATCTGGTCGTAGAGCAGGTCGGGCGTCATCCGGACCAGCGTCAGGTCGGTGCGCCCCTGGCGGATGATCTCGTGGCCGGCGGCGAACGGGATCAGGTGGGTGAAGCCCTCGAGCGCGACGGTGTCGCCGTCGTGGACGAGGTCGGCGACACCATCCGCAAGAGTCGTGAGCGAAGTCATGACCACACTCCTCTTGCACGCGCCGCCTTCACAGTGTTGCTCAGCAGACAGGCGATAGTCAGCGGACCCACTCCCCCGGGGACGGGTGTGATCGCACCGGCAACGCGGGATGCCGCCACAAAGTCAACATCCCCAATCAGTCCATCGTCGCGACGATTGATACCGACGTCGATGACCGTGGCGCCCGGCTTGACATGGTCGGCGCCCAGCATCTCCGGCACACCCACAGCAGCGACCAGGATGTCGGCCTCGCGGCACCGAGCGGCCAGATTCGCCGTGCGACTGTGACAGACGACGACCGTCGCATTGCGCGCCAAAAGCATCGCGGCAAGAGGCTTTCCGACCAGTGCCGAGCGGCCGACGATGACGGCCTCGCGTCCTTCGATCTTCCTCTCCGACCGCTCAAGTAGCTCGATCACCCCTTGCGGCGTACAGGGCGCCAACCCTGGACGACCGAGCCAGAGACGGCCCACGTTGGCCGCGGTCAGGCCATCGACGTCCTTCGCGGGGTCGATGAGGTCGATGAAACGATCCGCCTCGAGCGGGGCCGGAAGCGGTAGCTGCAGCAGGATCCCGTCGACCGCGTCGTCTTCGTTCAGGCGTTCGATCGTCGCCGCAAGTACGTCCTCACCGCAATTCGCGGGAAGCCTCTCGTCGATCGACTGGATCCCGACCTCCGCACAAGCCCGGTGCTTCGAGCCGACGTACACCTCGGACGCGGGATCAGCGCCCACCAGGATCGTCGCCAATCCCGGCCGGCGAGCTCGGGCAGGGCGTCCGGCGATCTCCGTCGCGATCTCCTCGCGTAGGGCTGCACCGATCGTTCGTCCGTCGATCAGCTGAGCGTTTGCATTGCTGCCAACGCGTCCTGGCATACCGTACACATTGGTGAGCCCCACCTCTATTCACTCCATTCACTGTACGTGTTACGGTGAAAACCGCGACAATAGAACACACCTTTTTCTGGCTCGGGACGCCGGACGGTAGACCGGGCTGGGCGCCGATGTTGGCCGCCGACGGATACGAGGTTCTCGTCGTCGACCGCCCCGGCCACGGCCGCTCGCCTTATCACCCCGATCTGCTCGGGCCGATGACTCCTCCGCCGACCTACGAGATTCTCGAAAGCATCTTCAGTCCCGGGGCGGATTCTCCGCTGGGCACCGGCCACACCGAGTGGCCGGCTGACCGCGGGACCGCCGGCGAGCTGATCGATCTCGATCGGATCGGTCCGGCGATCGTCCTCACGCATTCTGCCGGGGGCCCGGCGGGCTTCCTGGTTGCCGATGCCCGTCCCGACAAGGTCCCGATCACCGTGGTCTCCACCGCGCACTCGAAACTCAGAGCTGCCGGGGCGGAGACGGTCGCCTTCCTTCGGTCGGTCGGTTGCGAGGTCGAGGAACTGAAGCTTGCCGAGCACGGCTTCGCCGGCGACGGACACGGGGTGATGTTGAGGCGCAACAACGCCGAGGTGCTCGAATTCCTCCTCGGTCGCCTCCGGCTCCGAAGCCCTGCCTGAAGGGACCTTGCTCAAAAGACCACCGTCGATTTCGGCAACCGGGCGACGCGGTCGTTGCAGTGCCAGTCGACGGCCCGGGCGAGGACGGTGCGCTCGACGTCCGCGCCTCGACGTTCGAGGTCGCTCGCGGTGTCGTTGTGGGAGGCGCGGACGATGTCCTGCTCGATGATCGGCCCCTCATCCAGATCGACCGTGGCGTAGTGGGCGGTGGCACCGATCAGCTTGACGCCGCGCTCCTTCGCCCGGGCGTAGGGATCTGCTCCGGCGAAGGCAGGCAGGAATGAATGGTGGATGTTGATCACCGGGCAGCCGACCTCATCGAGGAAGTGCCCACTGAGGATCTGCATGTAGCGGGCCAGCACGACGAGGTCGAAGTTGCCGCGCAGTAGATCCAGTTGGTGTTCCTCGGCCTCCGCCCTGATGTCTTTGTTGATCGGAATGTGGACGAACGGCACACCGAATGATCGGACCGGTTCGGCCAGGTCGGGGTGGTTGGAGATGACCAGGCCGATGTTCATCGGGATCTCTTCCCGCTGACCCCGCCAGAGCAGGTCGAGGGCGCAGTGGTCGTACTTGGAGGCCATCAGCGCGACACGCTTGCGTTCCGCGGCGGGCGCGAGGTACCAGGTCATCCCGAAAGCGCCGGCGATCTCCTTCTGAAAGGCCCCTTCGAGATCGTTGCGCTCGGCCATCAGGCTCGGTAGGTGGATCACGGCACGGAGGAGGAATTCGCCGCCGCTCGGATCGGTCGTGTACTGGGCCGACGCGACGATGTTCGCGCCGCGCTCGAAGAGGAACCGCGAGATAGCCGCGACGATCCCCGGCTGGTCGGAGCAGCGGACGAGGAGTCGACCGATGTCTCTCGGGTCAGCTCCGGCGGGTACGTCGTGGGATTGCGGCGCCGTCGAGCGCTGCGTGGTGGCGTGCACGGGGTTCCTCCATTGGATTTCTTGGTAGCGCGCGAAATGACGCATCGTCGGCCCCCTCGGTGGCGCCGAGGAGCAGTTCGCGCAGGTCTTCGCGACTGACGGGAAATGGCGTCGCCAGGGCCTCGAGGGAGACCTCCTCGGCGGTATGGATCGCCTGCGAGCGCGTCAGGCCGAGCTCGGCGAGGCTCCGGGTTGCACCGAGGTCCGCCGCGAGCGCACGCAGACGGATCGCCGGACCCCCACTCCCAAGCGCCCGGCCGAGCGTGGCGATCGCGGCGGGATGGTGGCCCAGGGCCAGCCGCGCCGACCAAGGCAGCACCGCCGCATGGGTCTCGGCATGGGGAAGGTCGTAGCGCCCCCCGAGAACGTGGCAGATCTTGTGATGCAGGCTCGATCCTGCGGCAGCGAAGGCTGCGCCGGCCAGCCATGCCCCGACCAGCGCTCCCTCTCGCGAGCTGCCCTCGGTCCCGTCCCGAACGGCCCCCGGCAGGCTCGCCGCGAGGGCGGCCAGGCCGCGTTCGGACATTGCCTCCGTCAGCGGGTCGCGGCCCGGAGCCCAAAGGGAGTCGACACAGTGCGCGATCGCGTTCATGCCGCTGCTCGCCGTGACCGAGGGAGGCAGAGGATAGTCAGTTCGGGGTCGTAGACGACGACGCTCGGAGCCACGCGCCGATCACGCCCCGTGGTCTTGACTCCGTCCTCGGTCAGGCCCCAGACCGGGGTCATCTCGGAGCCCGAATAGGTTGTCGGCACAGCCACGATCGGAGGGCCCGAGGTGAGGGCCACCGCCTTCGCGAGACCGATCGCCGAGCCGCCCCCTACCGCTATCAGGACGCTCGCGCCGAGCTCATCGGCGCGGCGACGCGCGACCTCAGCGTCCTCGACCGGGACGTGCCTGCGCACCTTGCTTATCCTCCCGACCTCGATCGCGGCGAGGCGCTCGAGGAGTGACCGACCCGCGCCGAAGATGACCCGCGTCTCATGCGTCTCGTGCTGGAAGCGCATCAGTGTGTCCGTCCCGGATCGGTCGGCTCCTCGGGGTCACCGGGCGCGAGAACGAAATCGCTTTCCAGCGAGAACCAGGGTCCGTCGACCCCCTCGGGGCAGTCGGGATCATCCGGCTCGCGGGCGACGAATTCGCGGAAGAGTGACGGCTTGACCGCGAAGACCGCGTCGGAATCGAGGTACTCACTCGCGCGGTCGAAGATGTGGGTGGTGACCGTCCGATGGCCCGGGGCACGAATGACCATATGGATATGGGCCGGCCGCCAAGGATGGCGACCGGTACTCGCGAGCATCCGGCCGACTGGCCCGTCGTCGGGTATCGGATAAGGCGTCGGCCGGACGCCGATGAAGGAGTAGGAACCATCCGCGGCGGTCCGAAAGCGACCCCGCAGGTGGAACTCGGGAGCGTCGGGGTCCTGCACTGCATATAACTCGTTGTCGCCGTTCTGCCAGACGTCGAGTTCGGCGCCTGCGAGCGGCTCACCCGACAACGAGACCACCCGGCCGTGGACCCAGGTGGGATCGCCGGACGGAACCTCATCGAGGTGGGAACCGAGCGGCCGCAGCGGCGAGCCGGGTACGTAGAAGGGCCCGAGCACGGTCGACTCCGTCGCCCCGGAGGGCAGCTGATTGGCCAATGCGTCGACCAACATCGAGAGGCCGAGGGTGTCGGACCAGAGAATCCACTCCTGACGTCGGTCGTCGGTGATCTGGCCGCTTGCCGTGAGAAGTTCGATCCCCTTGCGCCACTCCGCCTCGGTCAGGTCGACCTCGGCGACGAAGGCGTGGAGATGTCCGACCAGCGCCGACATGATCTGACGCAGGCGCGGGTCTTCGCAACCCTTGAAAGCTGCTATCGCGGACTCGGTGATCTCGGCCGGGCTGGTGGCTTTGGACTCCCGGGCGATCATGCGGGCTCGCCCCCGCCGCCGCGTAGTTCGATCCCTGCCCACCGCTCGATCGGCTTCACCACCTCGGTCATGTCGGCGTCGGGTCCGAGCTGGTCGACGCCGTGCTGCCAGAGCTGGCGAACCTCGGAGCCGATGAAGAGCGTGACCCCGGTGGTCGTCGCCTGCTCGACGAACAGGCGGACGTCCTTGTTCATGCCGGCGATCGCGAAGCCCGCGTCGAAGCTCCGAGTCAGGATCGAGTTGGGGAATTTCGATTCGGTGGCCGTGTTGCGCCCCGTACCGGCATTGATCACCTCGACCATCACGTCGGGATCGATCCCCGCCTTGGCGCCGACCGCCAGCGCCTCGCCACTGACCGCGATCGCGGTCGCCGAGAGGTAATTGTTGACCAGCTTCATCACCTGGGCGAGCCCGGGCTCGGCGCCGATCTCGAAGAGCTTCCGCCCGAAGCGCTCAAGCATCGGTCGGACCGCGTCGATCTCGGCGGCGGACCCGGCGATCATCACCGCCAGGGCGCCCGCTTCGGCGCCGCCGACGCCGCCGCTGACGGGTGCGTCGAGATAGGCGATGTCCCGGGCGAGGAGTGCAGCCGCGACCCGTTCCGCCGTTGCCGCCCCGACCGTCGAGAGGTCAACCAGTCTTCGGACCGCGGAACCCTCAAGAACACCGTCGACGCCGAGGACGACGGCCTCGAGGCTCTCCTGCGTCGGCAAGCTGGTGAAAACGGTCTCGACCCGGTCGGCGACCTCGCGCGGCGACTCGGCGCCGGTGGCGCCTCGGGCGCCCAGACGGGCCACGGCGCCGGGGTCGACGTCGCAGACGATCATTCGGTGGCCGGCGTCGAGGAGGCGGCCGCAGATCGGGGCGCCCATGTTGCCGAGGCCGACGAAGCCCAGGTCGGGCAGGGGTGCGCCGCTCATCGACCCCGCTCCGGTGCGCCCCCGCTGACGCTGCCGACGCCGGCCTCCAGATAGGACTCGGTGATCTCGTCGGCACGGCCGGCCACAACGTCGACCTCGCCTTGGATGACGACCCGTCCGCGGCGCAGGACGTAGGCCCCGTCGGCCCGCTTCAGAACCTGCTGGATGTGCTGCTCGACGAGCAGCACGCCGACCCCTTCCCGATCGGCTGCTTCGCGGATCGCCTTCAACAGGCGCTGCACGATCAGCGGCGCGAGACCGAGCGACAGCTCGTCCACCAACAACAGACGCGGCCTGCGCGCCAACGCCCGGGCCAGGGTCAGCATCTGCTGCTCGCCGCCGGAGAGGAGGCCGGCGCGGCGCTTCAGCAACGGCTCCAGCTCCGGGAAGTGCTCGAGCGCACGGGGAATCTCACAGCGGCCCAGACGCAGGTTCTCGGTCACGGTCAGGTCCATCAGCACCGAGCGGTCCTCGGTCACCAACGCCATGCCTTCGCGGGCGCGCTTGTGGAGCGGGGCCTTGCTCGTCCTGCCGAACAGCCGAATCTCGCCGTCGATGGCCGGCAGCACCCCGGCGAGCGTCAAGATCGTGGTCGTCTTGCCCGCGCCGTTGGGGCCGAGCAGGGCGACGATCTGGCCCTCCTCGACGGTCAGCTCGAGGTCGTGGACCACGGCATGCCCGCCGTACCCGGCCGCCAGCTTCCGGGTCTCGATCAACGCTGACATCAGACCAACCCCTCGGGTTGCGGTGAGGGGTTCGCCCGATCCGCCGAGGCGGCGCCTGACTCCCCCGCGTCCTGTTCGCCGAGGTACGCGGCGATCACCTTCGGGTCCCGCTGGATCACGGCGGGGCTGCCATGGGCGATCTGCTCGCCGAAGTCGATCACGGTCACCTCGTCGCAGACACCCATGACGAAGTTCATGTCGTGCTCCACCAGCAGGATCGCGATCCCCCAGCGGGTCGCCAACCCTCGCACCAGCGTCGCGATCTCCTTGGCCTCGACCTCGTTCAACCCGGCGACCGGCTCGTCGAGAAGCAGCACGGAGGGCTGCCGGGCAATTGCCCGGGCGACCGCGACGAGACGCCTGCGCCCGTACGACAGCTCCGCAGGGTGTCGTTCGAGGTCGTCCTCGAGCCCGAACTCATGGATCGCGGCGACCGCCGCCGGCGCGTAGGAGCGCTTGCCAGGGCGGACCAGATCTGAGACGTAGGCGACTGCGTCGCGGGACTCGGAGGCGGCCAGGAGGTTCTCCCGCACGCTCACCCCCTCAAACAGTTCCAGCTGCTGGAACGAGCGACTGATGCCGGCACGGGCCCGGCGGTAGGTGGGCCACTTCGAGATCTCGCGACCGTCGATGGTGACCGAGCCCGACGCCAACGGAACGAAGCCGGTCGCAGCGTCGATCACCGTGGTCTTCCCGGCCCCGTTGGGACCGATCAAGCCGGAGATCCGGCCCGGGGTGAGCTTGATCGAGACGCCGTCGACCGCGGTCACGCCGCCGAACCTGACGACCAGATCACGCAACTCCAGAACCGCGGGCTCGACCCGGACGATCTCGGCGCTTGGCAACCTGACCGGCACCGGGACCGGCGCGGGACGATGAAACCGGCGGCGAACCTGCTGCGGGATCCCGCTTAGCTCGGCGCCGATGCCGTTCGGGTTCTTTAGGAGAATCAGGTAGAGACCGACGCCGGCGATCACCGGCAGGTACTTCTGGACTTCGGTGCCCAGCTGTTCGAGCACCCAGGTGCCGGTGCCCCCTGGGGCGAGGGCGATGGCCGAGATAGCCGCACCGACCACATACCCGAGTCCACCGATGACGGCGTAGCCCGCCGCCAGGATCGACTGGAAGGGTTCGAAGGTCGAGTACTGGATCGTTTCGAACTGGAAGCCGAGCAGGATGCCGCCGAGGCCCGCAATCGCCGCCGAGAGGCCGAAGGCGTAGAGCTTCGCCGCGTAGACGTTGATCCCGAGTGCCGCGGCGGCCCGCTCGCTGGCCCGCACGGCGATCAGCCGGCGGCCGACCCGGCCGCGGCGCACGTTGGCCACCACCAGAGCGCAGACCATCAGGAGAACCAGGCAGAGCACCGCGTAGCGCTCCGGGTACGAGGTGCTGCCGACGTTGAGCCCGAACAGTTTCGGCTCACCGACCGGCGTGCCGTTTCCGGAGCCGATGTAACTCGTGTTGTTGAAGACGACGGCGGTCACCGCCGTGGCGAGGCCGAAGGTCATTATCGCCAGGGTGATCCCGCGGACCCGCAGCGCGGGCAAGCCGAAGAGGACGCCGATCGGAACCGTGGCGAGGACGCCGACGAGCAAGGCCGGACCGAAGCCGAAGCCCGCGCTCTGCACCAGCCGACCGGCGATCAGAGCGGCGATCCCACCGAAGCAGAGCTGGGCGAGCGAGAGCTGCGCCGTGTAACCGGTCAGGACGACGATCGAGACCAGCACGATCCCGAAGGCCAGCGCCGCGATCATCGCGCCGTTCAGTTCGGCGCTGAACACGACAAGGATCAGAAATGCGGTGACCGCGCCGAAGGGGATGACGTAGCGTGCCTGGACGACGCCGGCGCCGAGATCCGCGTAGCGCTCTGCGACTTCTCCTCTGAGCGGCAGCGAGCGGCCGCGGAAGACGAGTACCAAGACTATGGCGAGCAGAGGCAGGGCTTCCGAGGCGCCATGCACGTGGATGTACCTTCCGACCTCGGCTTGGCCGATGCCGATCAGTAATGCTCCGAGCAGCGTCAGGGGGAAGGAACGGAAGCGGCCGACGAGGGCCGCGGCGAGGGTCGCCGCGAGCAAGGTCGTCATGTTGGTGACCGAGGCGCCGGTGATCGGCACGATCAGCATCCCGGCGGCGGCGCCGAGCGCCCCGCCGAGCGCCCAGGATCCGCTCGCCAACGAGTCGGGCGACCAGCCGAGTGCTGCGGTCGAACGCTCGCTCTCGGAAACCGCCCGCAGCGCGATGCCGATCCGCGTGTAGCGGACGCCCAAGGCGAGGAAGAGCGTGAGGAGGACCGCTATCGACAGCAAGATCACGTTGCCGACGCTGATCGCGACCCCGCCGACGCGCCAGATGTCGGTTGACAGATACGGAGGCACCAGCTTGGTCGCGCCCGACCACTTCAGCGTCGCGATGCCCTCGAGGACAAGGAGGACGGCCAGAGTGGCGATGACCTTGGTGAGCTGTGCCCGCTCGCGCAGCGGCCTGATCACGGCCCAGTAGACGACGACCCCTGCGACAGCCCCGACCAGGGTGAGCACGGCGAACGAGGGCCAGGTCCCCCAGCCTTTGTCCTCGGTGAATTCGGCGAAGTAGAAACCGGCCATCACCGCGAAAGCAGCCTGGGAGAAATTGACGATTCCCGAGGCGCGGTTGATCAGCACGATGCCTTGGGCCAAGAGTGCGTAGACAGCACCGGCACCGATCCCCACAACAAGAAATTGGATGAACGTGGTCAAGTCGGCTTCCCTGGGTAGCCCGTCGATCGGCGATCCCACCGGTCGGTGGACCGGTGGGATCGCCTGTCCGGACTAGAAACCCGCTTCTTCCAGGACGGGGGGCGGTTCGGTCGTTTCGGGTTCAAAGCTCGGCCCCGCGACCGGCCCGACGTAGAGCGGACCGCCGCTCTTGATCGCCGGTGCCGACTTCAGGCCCGGTTCGCTCGGCGACCATTTGAAGAGACCCTCGATATCGACGTCCTTGGCCCGTTCAAGCGCCGCTTTCATCGATTTCGCCGTCACTTCGCCTTCGATTTCGGCGGCGACCTCGGCCAGCATGTGGATGGTCAGCCACTCGAACACGCTGTTTTCGTCGCGCAGTTCCATGCCGGTGTCCTTGACGCCCTGTTCGGCCGCCGCTTCGGACTCTTCGTCGAACGTCGCCATCGCCGGAAATTCTTCGGTGAGTTCCGCGGGCGGCAAGGTCGCGGCCATCCAGGCGGACGTCGTCACCTGACCCAGCTGTTCGGTGACTTCCGGATTGAACGCGCCGTAGGAATTGGCCCAGACCTTCGGCTGGAAGCCGATTTCGGTGCTCGCGGTGATGATCCCCAGCGCCTGCGGGGTGGCGGTGATGAACGAGACTGCTTCTGGGTTCACTTCGGAGAGTTCTCCCGCGAGGCTCCCGAAGCTCGACGCGGTGACCGCCACCGGGATCGTCTTCAGGACCTTCACACCGTTGGCTTCCGCCACTTTCGCTGCTGCTTTCGCGACTTCGTCGGCACCAGGGAATTCGGTCACCACGATGGCGATCGATCTAGCTCCGGCCTGGGCCGCCGCGTATGGGGCGCCGGCCTGTGAGGCGTAGCCGCTGCCCGTGATCGGGAAGTTGTTCGGGCTGGTGACTTCCGGCAGGCCGACCGGCATCTGCGAGGCGGCGATTCCGGCTTTTTCGATGATCGGGTAGATCACGGGCGCCAAGGCCCCAACCCCGGTGTAGGCCACCACGCCTTCGGCCACGGCCTTGCGTGCGCAGGCAGAGGCGCCGTTCGGGGTCTGCTTGCTGTTGCAGTAGACGATCTGGATCGGATGACCGTTGACACCACCTTCGGCATTGATCGCCAACGCCGCGGTTTCCGCCGCCGCCTTCGCCCCGGGCCAGCTTCCGGCCGGCGAGTTCACCGTGGTGTCGTTGAGAATCTTGATGGGGCTGCCGGTGGCTTCAGCACCGGTCGAGCTGCTTTCGGCGGCGGTGCTCGCGCTTTCGGTGGCTTCACCGCCGTCGCCGGTGCTTTGATCGCTGCTGCTACCGCCCCCGCCGCAGGCACTCAAGGCCAGAACGGCGAGGAGCAAGATCAAGGCAAAGGCAATAGCCCCGAATCGTGGGTGTTTCATTTCCTCTCCTCCATTTTTGTTTGTCCCCGTTCCCAGTTCGTCCGGCTCAGAACGCCGTGACCCCGCCGTCGACCGCGACCGCCGCCCCGGTCATGAACGACGCTTCGTCTGAGCACAGCCAGGCGACGACGCGTCCGACCTCCTCCGGCGCGGCGAAGCGGTGGATCGGGGTCAGGCTCAACAACATCTCCTTCACGTCGTCGGCGAGGTCCTCGATGAAGGGCGTGGCGATCGGCCCTGGACAGACCGCGTTGACACGCAGGCCGGCAGCGGAGTAATCGACCGCGGCGCCCTTGGTCAGGCCGATGACGCCGTGCTTGGTGGCGACGTAGGCGGCGATGCCGCCGGGGCGCGCGACCAGCCCGGAGGCCGAGGCGGTGTTGACGATCGCCCCGCCGCTCTCAAGGAGCAGCGGGATCTCGGCGCGCATGCAGAGCCAGACCCCGGTCAGGTTGATCGACAGCAGACGGTCCCAGTCGGCCCGCGACACCTCGGTCAGCGGTACGACCGGCCCCTCCACCCCGGCATTGTTGTGGGCGTAGTCGAGCCGACCGAAGCGCTCCACGGTCGCCGCGATCGCCTGCTCTACCTGTGCTTCGTCGGCGACGTCGCAGGGAATGAAGGCGGCGGAGCCACCATGCTCGGCGATCGCCGCGGCCGTCTTCTCACCGCCGTTGCGGTCGATGTCGAGACAGGCGACGGCCGCGCCGCGAGCACCGAATGCTTCGGCGCTCGCCCGCCCGATGCCGCCGGCGGCACCGGTCACGAGCGCGACCTTGCCTTCCATCGATCCGGCCGTCTCACCTTTGGGAATCTGGATCATCGGCCGAGCACCTCTCTGTCCTCGGCGACAGGCGGACCCGGGGCCGGCCCGCCCTTCATCCACCCGACCTGTCGTTCGGCGGCGCCGATCGTCATCTCCGGATGGGTGAAGATGTGGAAGCGCGGCTCGCGGATCGCCTCGACCACCAGCTCGGCAACCTCCTCGGGCGAGACGCCGAAGTCCTCCGTGGCGCGGGCGATCTCGTCATGGATTTCCACCCGCAGCTCGTCGCGGTCGGTCGGCGGGACGTCCGCGGGGCGGTTGCGCTCCGACTCGTTCATCCGCGTGCGTACGGGGCCGGGAACGAGCAAGGAGACGCCGACCCGCGAATCGGTCACGGTTCGGAGCTCGATCTCGAGGTTCGCGCTCATAGCTGCGACGGCGGACTTCGAGGCCACGTATGCGTGGAAGGTCGGAAGCCCCGAAGTGAACGCGGCGTGGGAGGCCGTGTTCACGATGTGCCCTTCCTCTTGTTCTTCGAGCAGGGGCAGGAACACTCGGCACCCGTTGAGGACGCCCCAGAAATTCACGCCCATGACCCACTCCCAGGTCTTCTGTGACATCTCGGCGAACAGAGCACCGCCCTCGACGCCGGCGTTGTTGCAGATCAGATGGACGGCACCGAACTCGGCGAGCGCCGCGTCGGCGAGCGCTTCGACCTGGTCGAGGCGCGAGACGTCGGTCGGCACTCCGATCGCCGCGGCACCGGCCGCGCGGAGGTCCGACACCGCACCGTCCAAAGCCGAAGCCTCGACGTCGGCCAGCACCAGTTTCATGCCTTCCGCCGCGAGACGTTCGGCGAGGCCGCGGCCGATGCCGCTTCCTCCACCCGTGATCACCGCGACGCGCTCATGCAGCTTTTCCATAGCAGTCGTGTCCCTCCGTAGTAGCCGCGGCGATAGTCCACCTCCGCCCTGGGCCCTCGCATCGATGAGGTCACCAGTGATCGTCGATCCGCCCCACAGCTAGTCGGGTCATGGATGCGAGGAAGGCCGTGCGCGACCAGTCTCGGCGCCAAGCACTGCAACCCGAAGGGACGAGATTGATGGAGATTCTTGAGCCGGAAGCACGGGCCGTCGAGCGCGCCACCGATGCATTCGCCGCGGCGCTGGGGGACGACGCCGTGATCACCGACCTCGAAACGCTGCGCGAGTTCCGTGACCCGTTCGCCTACAAACAGTCAGATGAATGGGATGCGTCGGCGATGGTCACGCCGACCAGCACCGAAGAGGTGCAGGCGGTGGTGCGGATCGCCAACGAGCACCGCGTGCCCCTTTGGACCTTCAGCCAGGGACGCAATAACACCTATGGCGGGGCCGCCCCGCGGGTGCGGGGTTCGATCTTGGTCAACCTTCGAAAAATGAATCGCGTGCTCGAGGTGAATGAGGAACTGGCCTACGCCGTCGTCGAACCAGGCGTTCGCTGGTTCGACCTGTTCGACGCGCTCGAGGAGGCCGGGGGGCGGCTCTGGACCTCGATCCCCGACCTCGGTTGGGGCAGCGTGATCGGCAATTCCACCGAGTACGGTCGTGGCTACACCACTTACGGTGACCACGCCGAGAACGTCTGCGGCATGGAGGTCGTCCTGCCCGACGGCAGCCTCGTGCACACCGGGATGAGCGCGATGTCCGGAAGCCGCAGCGCCCACGTCTACCGGCACGCCTTCGGGCCACAGCTGCAGGGACTCTTCTTCCAGTCGGGGCTCGGGATCGTCACCCAGATGGGCTTCTGGCTGCAACGGCGCCCCGAGGTCTACGCCTCGTGCTGGCTCAGCTTCGCCGGCCAAGATTCGCTCAAGGCCACGGTCGACCATCTGCGCGAGCTGATGCTCGACGGCACGATCACGAACTATCCCGTCCTGCTTCGCGGGATGCGGATGGACGAGGACGGCACGCCACATTTCGAGCCTGACAGCAACCGCTGGCTGGCCCGCTTCGCGCTATACGGGCGCGAGGAGATCGTCGAGTCCAACTATGCCGCCTGCGAGCGGGCGTTCGGGTCGCTCGACGGGATGGAGATGCGGCGGCGAACCTACAGCGGTACGGATCGCGACGTCTACGAAAATCATGAGGATCGGGTCATGGCCGGGGTTCCAGACATGGACCTGATCGAGCTGTTCAAGATTCCCTACGGCGAGGATACGGCGCATCTCGACTTCTCGCCGGTCGGTCCGCTGGTCGGAGAGGAAGTCGTCGAGACCGCCGACCTGGTGCGGTCGCTCTACGAGGAAACCGGCCAGCAGTACTTTTCCGGCCTGCTGATGTCTCCCCGCAGTGTGATCCACATCAGCACCACTTTCTTCGATCCGCATGACGAGGACCAGACCCGCACCACCTACGAAAACTATGCCTCGATGGTCAAGTTGATGGCAGGGCGCGGCTATCCGGTCTACCGGACCAGCCTCAGCCAGATGGACCTGGTCTCCTCACAGTTCGACCGCGACGATCACGCCTTGATGCGTCTCAACGAGAAGCTCAAGGACGCACTCGACCCCAACGGCATCCTCCAACCAGGGAAGTCCGGGATCTGGCACCGGCGCTTCCGTGGCGACGCATGATCCGGGCGATCCCAGGAATGGCTCGGCGGGGCTTTCGGACGCTTTGCCTTGTCACCCCGTGGGTTGAGCAGGCGCGAGCTGCTGGACGTCGATTTCCTGATTGCGGGGGGCGTCGAGAAAGGGGAAACGCGAGACGGTGGCGCGGACCTTTTTCTGGCGACTGCCGGGGTCGCCCCAGAGCACGGTCACCTCGCGGCCCAACTCGGCGTGGGCGACGTCGATCGAACACAGCGAGATCATCTCCCGGTAGTAGAAGCTGTAGCAGCGTCCTGAGGTGATCCCGATCAGCTCGCCGTCGTCGCCCAGAACCTGGTCAGCCCAGATCGTGTTGAATCCGTCGGTGAAGGTGAAGCGGTTGGGTTCCTCGATCGGCGCGTAGGGTTCGCCTGACTCGTACTGCGACCGATGGATGTCAAGGATGTCCTCCGGATTCCAGGCGAGCGTGACCATCTTGCGGCGTGGTTCCGCGACCTCGCGTTCCAGAGCGGCGCGGCCGACGAAATCGTGGTCGAACTTGACCATCCGACTCCATCCCAGCTCGATCGGCGTCCGGTAGTGCAGCTTGGGGTCGCGCCCGTAGCTTCCACGGAACCGCTGTTCGCGTCCGGTCGCAACCGGCAGCTTGGAAAGGTAGTCAACAAATCCGGCGTCCTCGGTCCAAGGGTAGGCGAAGTGGTAGAAGGCCTGTGGAAAGCCGTTTTCGGTGTGGTTCATCATGTACGTGCGGATGCCCAGCTTGCGCATGCCGAGCGGCTCGCCGGCGACGAAGATCGCTGCGTAGATCTCTCGTGAGTGCGACAGCTGCCCGTGGATCTCGTAAGAAAGGGTGCCGCCCATACCCATGCGCACGATTCGCACCGGGTGTCCGCCGATCGTCGCTTCGCGGAGGCGCATGAATTTGATGTCGCGAAGGCTTTCGCCGGTCGCCCGCTCGAGCGCCTCAAGTGAGTTGGGTCCGGCGATCTGGAACAAGCAGGTCTGGGCGGTGATGTCCTCGACGACCACGTCGTAGCCGCCTTTCTCGATTGCATAGGTGAGCCAGGGGGCCAACCAGTAGGTGATGAACTCCTCCTCGCCGGTGCGTAGAAGGACCCCGTCGGCGATCACCTGGCCGTCCTCGTTGCACATGATCGCGTGCTTGCCCGAGCTGACCTCGAAGTTCGAAAAACCGTTCACACAAAGGTCGGCGAGGCATTTCAGTGCGTCTTTGCCGGTGACCTTGACCGTCGGTGAGGGATTGAGGCCGCCGTGCAGGTAACAGGTGTGCTTCCAGGACAGCTGCTCGTCCCGCCACCCGGTGTACTCCCACGGCACCAGGAACGGATAGCCGCCGTGCGCCCACTCGTAGTGGTCGACGATCGGGTCGTAGGGGACGTACGGCGAGTGGGCGAATTTCTCCTTGCCCTCCCCACCGAGGAATTGCGCTTGGAGGTAGGCTGCCTCAACGTGTTGATCTGACATGCTCGCGATCCTCGACCCGACCTGTGCCGATCGCATCAATGAGCCCACTGGTTCCCGACTCTCCGCTCCCCATGGACGATGGACCCGGCTGGCCGACGCCGCTGGTCGGTCGCGACGATGAGCTGGCCCGACTCGTAGGGGCGGTCAGCCGGCTGTGGTCCTCTGGCAGCGGCCTGGTCATCATCGGTGCGGCCGGCTCCGGCAAGACCGCCTTGCTCGAAGATTTCAGGAGAAGGTCCGGCGGAGTTCGGGTGTTGAACGGCAGTCGACCCCAAGCAGCAGCAGCCCCCTACGCGGTTCTGCGGGAGACGCTCGGGCCCGGCGCGCCGCGGCTCTCCGGCACGACGGACGCGTTCACGGCGTCGCTTGCGCTGCTCGACCACCTGGTTGCCTCCGCCCGCGAGACCGGCGGCCTCGTCCTCGTCTTCGACGACGCCGATCAACTCGATCGGCCTTCGCTGGAGGCCCTGCTGTTCGCCGCCCGCCGTATCGAGAACGAGCCCATCGCCATCGTCCTTGCGGCCCGCGAGGGGCGTGGGCACGACCTCGGTACGGTCGGCCTCGAGACTCTCCGCCTCGGCGGCCTCGACCGCGACGCATCCCGTGCGTTGCTTCGCGAGAGTGCCAGACGCCCGGTCGCCAGGGATGCGGCGGCGGTCATCCTGGCGGTAGCCCGCGGAAATCCGCGAGCGCTGCTTGAGATCCCGGCGGCTCTCAGCGACGAGGAGCTCGCCGGGATGAGAGCGCTGCCCGACCCGCTCCCTCCTGGTGATGGTGCCAGAGCCGATTGGGGCGATCGGATAGTCCGACTCGAGCCCGAGGGTCGTGCTCAGTTGCTGCTCGCGGCCGCCGATGGCAGCGGCAGACTCGATGTCCTTGCCGCCGGCGGGAACCTCAGTCCGACCGACCTGACCGTCGCCGAGCAG
>Ga0070667_100001928_pt1 | contig 18404 bp, 23 predicted proteins | sample KBSS33metaG_FD_64659 | JGI IMG/M metagenome (GOLD analysis project Ga0070667, IMG submission 64659) | Switchgrass rhizosphere microbial communities from Kellogg Biological Station, Michigan, USA - KBS S3-3 metaG | ecosystem: Host-associated > Plants > Roots > Rhizosphere > Soil ... | reverse complement strand
GGGCGCGCTGCACAACCGGCGCGAGGTGATGAAGAAGATCCGCGACAAGGACGTGGTGCACACCCTGTTCGCCGAGATCGCACCGCACTTCGCGGACCGCGAGGGCGGCTACACCCGCATCATCAAGGTCGAGAACCGCAAGGGCGACAACGCCCCCATGGCCGTGATCGAACTGGTTCGGGAGAAGACCGTCGTCTCCGAGGCTGACCGCGCCCGTCGCGCCGCCGCCGCGCAGGCTGCTGCCGCTCCGGCCGAGGCTCCTGCTGAGGAAGCCGCTGTCGAGGCTCCGGTTGCCGAGGTCGAGGCTGCTGACGAGGGCATCGCCGACGCTCAGACCGCTGAGGCCGAGGCTGAGGCGACCGAGGATGAGGCCAAGTCCTAATCAGGCTGTAAACGACATGCCCGCTACCGACTCAGGTAGCGGGCATGTTCGTTTGCGCCTGGATATCTCATACGACGGCACCGAATTCGCTGGGTGGGCACCGCAGGCCGGGCAGCGCACGGTCGCGGGTGTCATCGAGGAGACGCTGTCGACGGTGTTCCGTGAGCCGGTGCGTCTGGTCACCGCAGGCCGCACCGATACCGGTGTACACGCCACCGGGCAGGTCGCGCATGTCGACGTGCCTTCTGCCGCATTGGGTTTCGCCTATCCACGCACGCCGCGCCCCGATGACCCGGAGTTCCTGCCCTTGGTGCGCCGGCTCGCGCGGTTCCTGCCTGCCGATGTGCGGGTGCGTGAGATCGTTCGGGCCGCTCCGGGTTTCGATGCCCGGTTCTCCGCGCTACGCCGGCACTACGAGTACCGATTGTCGCTGGCTCCCTTCGGTGTAGAGCCGCAACAGACCCGGTTCGTGACGCCGTGGTCGCGGCCGTTGGATCTGGCCGCGATGAACGATGCATCACGAGAGCTGTTGGGACTGCAGGATTTTGCCGCGTTCTGCCGCTTTCGAGAGGGGGCCACGACTATCCGGGACCTGCAGCGGCTGGAGTGGCAGCGCTCGGGTGATCTGGTCACCGCCTACGTGACGGCGGACGCCTTCTGCTGGAACATGGTGCGCTCACTGGTCGGCGCGTTGCTCGCGGTGGGGGTGGGCCGCCGCGAACCCGGTTGGATCGCAGGCCTTTTGGCGGCCGACAGCCGCTCCAGCGAGTACGCCGCGGCGCCGGCGCGGGGCCTGACACTGGTGTCGGTGGACTACCCGCCCGACGATCAGCTGGCGTCGCGGATCACCGTCACGCGGGATTTACGCACTCTCGACTGAGCTCACGGGGCCGGCGGCGGGGCCAGGCGGGCGGCGACGAATGCGGCGGCCTGATCGACCATGCCGGACCCGATGTAGCCGTCCTGCAGGTGGTTCTGCCAATCGCCCTGCAGTTGTGTGATGGTTTGGGGAAGGCCGTCCATGCAGACGGGATCGGCGCCGTTGCATTGGTCGATGGTGCGATCCAGGTAGAGCGGGCCGATGTTGGAGCCGCCCATGCGATGGGTGACGTTGCCGAACAGCGCGACCGCGGCGATATGGGAGTCCATCCCCGGCGGCAGCGGCCTGTTGAATCCCCAACCGGGACCGTCGGAGGTCAATGCCACGGCCGCCGATGCGGCGCCCAGCGAGTACCCGCCGATGACCAGTCTGGTGTCGGGACACCGCGCGGCCATGTCCTGAATACGCGAGCTGATGTCGTTGGCGCCCTGGGCGATTTCGACGTTGGCGGGGTAGTTCACGGCGTAAACCCCGACGTTCAGCGGTGTCTTGGCGCGCAACGCGTCTACGAACGCCACTCCGACGCGGCCCGGACCCGGCCGCTCATTGCGACCGCGCGCGAAGATCACTTCCACCTGGGGACAAGGGTCGGCCGCTGCGGCACTGATGACATCTGCGGGGAGTGCGGCCGTCGCAGCCAGCAGCCCGGTGGCAACCGACGCTGCCGCGCCGATCAGGGCGACTGCAGACCGGAAAGACGTCATGACGGAGCGGGGGGCCATGGCTGGAGTCTAGCGGCGGGTCACAGTCGCGCCGCGACGAACTTCGCGGCTTGGGTCACCATGCCCGACTTGATGTAGCCCGGCGCGAGATGATCCTGCCACTCGGAACGCCATTTGTAGGGGCTGCTCGGATTGCAGATCGGGTCATCGGAATGGCAGAGGTCGATGGTCCGGTTCTGGTACGTCGAACTCAACGCCGTGATGGGCGCGGCCCAGTTGACGCCGTTGCCGAACAGGGCCACCGCCGCGATGTGCTGATCGGTGCCGCGCGGCAACGGGCTGTTGAAGGTGAACGCCGAAATGGGCACCGCGATCACCAGATCGGTTGCAGCGGCGCCCAATGAGTAACCGCCGAGCACGATCTTGGTGGCCGGGCAATTACGGGCCAGCCATTGCACGCGCCGGCTCATGTCGTTGGCGCCCATGTCGACCTGGGTGTCGGCCGGGTAATTCACCGGGTACAGAGTGATATTCGGGCCGCGGAGCTGACGCAGCGCGGTGACGAAGGCGGCGCCGACCTGCCCGGGGCCGGGGGGTTCCATCCTGCCGCGCGCGAACACGACTTCCGCGGGAGAGCATGTGGCAGCGGCGTTCGCCACACCAATGTCCGTGAGTAGCACGGACATTGGTGCGACGCCGACAGTCAGAGCGGTGATCAGCACACGCAGTGTCCGGCGGCCAATCACAAATCCGATGGTATCCCGACGAATTGACGGTCTCGTCGAGAAAAGATGCCAGCCTTACAACAATCCGGCGACGAAGTGGGCCGCGTCGTTGGTCGGGCCGCCCGCGTAGGTCTTGTGCGCGGGCACGCTGTCCCCGTCGGTCTGGCAGATCGGATCGCCCGGGTTGCAGAGATCGATGACCTTGCCGCCCCATACTGGGCTGGCGGTCAACGGCAGGCCCAACTTGGCGGACGGGTTGCCGAACACCGCGATCGCCGCGACGTGTCCGGCGGCCTCGGGCGGCAGCGGGTTGTTGAAGCCGACGCCCGGAACCGGGATGGCGCCGATGACGTCCATCACCGCGGCGCCCTGCGAGTAGCCACCGAGCACCTGCCGGGTACCCGGGCAGTTCTCGGCCATCCACTGGATGTGGGCACTGGCGTCGTTGGCGCCGTCAGCGGCGGCCAGGAAGTCGTACGACGCCGGGTAGACGACGGCGTAGGCCCCGACCGAGCGGCCGCCGACCTTGTTGCGCAGCTGGTTGACGAACGCGCCACCGACGCGGCCCAGGCCGGGGTCTTCGGACGTGCCGCGGGCGAACGTCACCTCGATGTCGGGGCAGTTGGCCGCGGCGGCGGTGCCGACGGCGCCCAGGGATGGCGGTGTCAGCACGGTGATGCCGGCGATGACTACGGTGGTCGCGGTGCCGGCGAAGGCCCGGCGCAGTGCACTGATGATCACACTGAATCCTAACCGCGCCGGACAGATGTGATTCCCCGACAGGCGCTCAGCGGCCGGTCAGAGGCGGGATGCGATGAACTGCGCGGCTTGTCCGATGTACTCGGACGACTCATAGCGCGAGTGCGCGAACGGGTTTCGGCCGCGTGAGCAGATCGGGTCGCCCCACAGGCACAGATCGACCGAGCGGTTCGAGAACAGGCCGATGGAGTCCAGCGGATGGCTGAACTTGGCTGACGGGTTACCGAATACGGCGGCAGCCGCGACCCGGTTCGCGAGTTCCGGGGGCAGGGGAGGTGCCGAGCCGACATCGCCGATGCGGTCGCCCAGCGGAGGAACGCCGGCCAGCATGTCGACCACCGCTGCGCCCTGCGAATACCCGCCGAGCACGATCTTGGTGCTGGGGCACTGCTGCGCCATCGTCGCGATGCGGTTCTGCGCGTCCGTAGCGCCGTCCTGCGCGGTGAGGAAGTCGTAGGACGCCGGGTACTCGACGGCGTAGCCGGTGACGGTACGGCTGCCGACCAGGGGCTGCAGCGCGTCGACCAGGACCGAGCCGACCCGGCCCATGCCGGGGTCGTCGTGGGTGCCGCGCGCGAAGATCACCTCGATGTTGGGGCACGGGTCGGCCTTGGCCGGTGCAGACGGCAGCAGTGCGGTTCCGGAGATGACGGCGGCGGCGATTGCGGCCACTCGGACCGACGTGCTGAGCAAGGTCACGCGCGCCATCTTCACACATCGTGCTCAGCTACGGCCAATTGTTTGCCCTGCTGGCAAACCCTCCGGACTGTCCGGCCAGTCGTCGTGCCACGTCGCTTCGCCGCGGTCGCCCTGGCGAGCAAGCGCCAGGCCGGCCAGCACCACCGCGCCGCCCAGCAATTGGATTCCGGTGATGGCCTCACCCAGCAGTGCCCAGGCCGACAGCACCGCGAACATCACCTCCGACAGGCCGACCAGTGAGGCGAATCGAGGCTGCAGGCGGGCGATGCCCATGATGCCGAAGGTGTAGGCCATCGCGGTCGGCACGATGGCCAGCGCGATCACGGGTACCAGCCACGACGTTGTCAGTCCTGCGAGTGTCGTGCCGTGGCTGGTGAAAGCGAGCGGCATGACGCCGGAGACGCCCAGCAGCGCCACCGTCGCGGCGCCCACGACGAGGCCGCCGGTAGCGAGCGTGATGGAGTGCAGCCCGGTGCCGTCGGCGCTGGCCTTGTCGGACATGACGAAGTAGCAGGCGGCGCAGACCGCGGCGCCCATGCCCCAGGCGATGCCGGCCAGGCTGATCTGGGCTCCGGTGTGGCTGCCGGGCCCGAACAGGCCGAGTACCAGAGTGATGCCGGCGATGGCGATCGCGACACCGGCGAGCGTCAGGGTGCTGGGGCGGCGACGCGTCGTGGCCCACACCCAGCCGACCACCAGTAGGGGTGCGGCGTACTCGAGCAGTAGCGCGACGCCGACCGGCAGATAGGTGACGGCGTTGAAATAGCACAGCTGGGCGCCCGCGATCGGGATGGCGCCGTAGGCAATGACCGTCCCTTTGTGGCTCAGCGCTTCGCGGACCCAGCCGCGGCGCAGGATCGTCGCGACGACGGCCATGACGAGCGCGCCGCCCGTCAGCCGGGCGACCACCGCGGCGGTGGGGCTCCAGCCCGCCTCGATCAGGGACTTGCCCAGGGCGCCCGCCATCCCGAAGGTGAAGGCGGACGCGACGGCGAAGATCATGCCGGTCCGGAAGTGGCCGGCCGTGGTGCCGTTCGACGCAGTCACGGGCCACCTCCGATGATGTAATGAGTGAAGTTGGGATTGGTCATGACGCTACGGAGGGCGGGTGTAACGAGTCAAATGAATTTCAGTCATGACACGGAGCTCACGCTGCGCGCCGCGTGCGTGTTGATCAACAGCGACCGGGTCGGCGGTGATCAGCTGGCCGATCTGGCCGCCCTCGATGGGTATCTGAACGACTTCGGCTGGACCGGGCGGCGCGACCGCGACACCGCCGAGTTGGCCGCCGTGCACGGGCTGCGCGCGCGTCTCGGTTCGTTGTGGGCCGCGGCCGAGGATGAGGAAGCGGTGGTCGGCCAGGTCAACGCCCTGCTCAGTGACAACCGCGCCATGCCCTGGCTGACGCGGCACCCCGAGATGCCCGAATGGCACCTGCACCTGGCGGCCGACCAGGACCCGCTGGCGCAGCGCATGGGGGCCGAGATGGCGATGGCCCTCGCCGACCTGATCCGCGCCGGTGAACTGCGCCGGCTCAAGACCTGCGCGGCGTCGGACTGCACTGCCGTGCTGATCGACATGTCGCGCAACCGATCCCGCATCTTCTGCGACACCGGGAACTGCGGGAACCGCCAGCACGTCGCGGCGTACCGCGAACGCCGCGCCCGCGAGAACTGACATTCCCGTCCGACGCGCCGGGCGCCGGATGTCGCAATGCATCGCGTGACCGGGCTGCGTCTCCTACCGTGATGTCCGACAGCGGATGCAGCGTTTGAGCGGAAGGACGGGCCATTGGCCGAATTCGTGGCGGCCATCGACCAGGGCACCACCAGCACCCGGGCGATGATCTTCGATCACTCAGGTCGCGAGGTCGGACGCCACCAGCTCGAACACGAACAGATCCTGCCGCGGGCAGGCTGGGTCGAGCACAACCCTGTCGAAATCTGGGAGCGCACCGGCTCGGTGCTGCAGTCGGCGCTGAACAACACGAGATTGTCGGCGTCCGATCTGGTCGCGCTCGGCATCACCAACCAGCGTGAGACGACGATGGTGTGGGACAAGCGCACCGGGCGTCCGTATTACAACGCGATCGTCTGGCAGGACACCCGCACCGACCGCATCGCCTCGGCCCTGGAACGCGCGGGCCGCGGCGACGTCATCCGCCGCAAGGCCGGTCTGCCCCCGGCGACCTACTTCTCCGGCGGCAAGATTCAGTGGATCCTCGAGAACGTCGACGGGGTGCGCGAAGCCGCCGAACGCGGTGACGCCATCTTCGGCACCTGCGACACCTGGGTGCTGTGGAACCTGACTGGCGGCACTCGCGGCGGCGTGCACGTCACCGACGTCACCAATGCCAGCCGCACCATGCTGATGAACCTGGAGACCCTCGACTGGGACGACGAACTGTTGTCGTTCTTCGGGATTCCGCGCCAGATGCTGCCGACGATCGCGTCGTCGTCGGTGTCCGAGCCATACGGCCTGACCGCGGCCGACGGCCCGCTGGGCGCACCGGTGCCGGTCACCGGCATCCTCGGCGACCAGCAGGCCGCGATGGTGGGGCAGGTGTGCCTGTCGGCGGGGGAGGCCAAGAACACCTACGGCACAGGCAATTTCCTGCTGCTCAACACCGGTGAGAAGATCGTGCGCTCGGAGCATGGGCTGCTGACGACGGTGTGCTATCGGTTCGGCGACGCGAAACCTGTTTACGCACTGGAGGGTTCGATCGCCGTCACGGGTTCGGCCGTACAGTGGCTGCGCGATCAGCTCGGCCTCATCGCCGGCGCCTCGGACAGTGAGGCGCTGGCGCGCCAGGTCGAGGACAACGGTGGCGTGTACTTCGTGCCGGCGTTCTCGGGGCTCTTTGCGCCGTACTGGCGTTCGGACGCGCGCGGCGCGATCGTCGGGCTGTCGCGATTCAACACCAACGCCCATCTGGCCCGGGCCACGCTGGAGTCCATCTGCTACCAGAGCCGCGACGTCGTCGACGCCATGGCCGCGGATTCGGGCGTGCACCTGGAGGTGCTCAAGGTCGACGGCGGCATCACCGCCAACGAACTGTGCATGCAGATCCAGGCCGACGTGCTGGGTGTCGAAGTGGTGAAACCCGTTGTCGCCGAGACCACTGCGCTCGGCGCGGCGTATGCCGCCGGGCTGGGTGTCGGGTTCTGGTCGAATCCCGACGAGCTGCGCGCCAACTGGCAGGAGCACAAGCGCTGGGCGCCGTCGTGGGACGACGGCCAGCGCGCCGCCGGGTACGCCGGCTGGCAGAAGGCCGTCGGCCGCACCCTGGACTGGGTCGACGTCGACTGAATTGGCGTCGGGACGTGTGCCCGCCCGCGGTTAGGCTGCTAGCCGGGGGATGGACATGGCTCGGGGGCAGGGTGCGCAGCTAGAGGCCAGCGGCCGGCGCTTTCAAACGCGTCGACTGATCCACGCACTGGTGCGTGGTGACGCCGCTATGGTCGATGAACCGATTCGCGCGCAATCGATTTCGTACGCGTCGGGATGGCTCGCCGGACTGCTGGCGGTGGCGGTTTGCGCAGTCATCGCGATCGCGGCACCAGCCGGCGGGCTGGGCGACGCGCCGATCGTCATGGTCCGCGATACCGGCGCGCTGTATGTGCGGATCGGATCGACGTGGCATCCCGCACTGAACCTCGCGTCGGCGCGGCTGGTCGCGAAGTCCGCGGTCAAGCCGGTGCCGGTCACCGCTGACGCGATCGCCGCCGCGCCGCGCGGTCCGCTCGTCGGAATCCCAGGTGCCCCTGCTGAATTGGGCCGGCCACTCTCGGCGGCATCGTGGCAGGTCTGCGACAGCGGGCGGACGACACTCGTCGCCGCCGCGGACGCCGGCGGGGCTGGTCGGGCGCGTCCGATCCTGGCGACGGCAGTGGGCGAGTACCTGGCTACCAGCTACCTCGTGTACGAGGGCAAGCGCGCCGCGGTGGACCTACGGGACCTGGCCGTCGTGCGGGCGCTGCGACTTGACGGCGTCAGCCCCCGGCAGGTGTCGCGGTCGTTTCTCGACCTGCTACCTGAGGTGCCCGCCATCACGGCACCGGCGATCCCGGGTCTCGGTGCGAAAGGGCCGGGCGGCTTCATCGTCGGGCAGGTCCTGCGGGTGAGCCGCGCTGACGCTCCGGAGCACCACGTGGTCCTCAGCCGCGGCCTGCAGCGTGTCGGCGACGTTGCGGCCGACGTCATCCGGTTCACCCATGGCGTGGCTGACGGCGACCTTCGTCCCGTGCCGCCGGCAGCTATCGCCGCGATTCCGGCGGTCCATGATCTTGCGCTGTCGACCTTCCCGGACCAGGCGCACCCGCCGTTGCCGAGTGACGTCCCGGTGTGCGCACAATGGCGATCGGACGGCGGTGGCGCGGATACCGTTGTCGTGCAGGACAAACCGGCGGCGGGCTCGGTACGGCTGGCGCAAGATGACGGCGACGGCCCGAACATCGACGCCGTTGCGATACCGCCGGGGAGGTACGCGTACGTCCACGCGACCGGGGTCACCGGCGGGACGGTGACCGGCCCGCTGTACCTGGTGTCCGACAGTGGCGTCCGGTACGGCATTCATGACGCCGAGACGGCGAAATACGTTGGTGTGGAGGGCTCTCCGCTGCCCGTGCCCTGGCCGCTGCTGGCGCGGTTGCCCGGAGGGCCGGAATTGAGCATCGCGGCGGCGGAAGTCGTGCGCGACGGTCTTGGTCCCTGACTGCTGCGGGTTTGCGCCGGCGTGCGCGGGGCATCCCAGGGGGCATGACCGACCTTCCGACTTTTGGGGTGGAGGAGGAGTTTCTCCTCGTCGACCCCTGGGCCGGTGCGCCCGTTCCGCGCAATCAGGCGGTCGCGGAGTATGCGGCGGCCGTCGACGTCAGCAACCGGCTCCGGCCGCACCTGCACCTGTTGCTAACGCTGAGCGCGAGCTCGGCGATCTACCGCTACACCGACAGCGGTTACGCCAGCTTTCGCAGCGTGTTGTGGACCCGCTGGCCGAGCGCGGGGCCGCCGCCGTACTTCGACTCGGTGGAGAGCTATGACGCCGTGGCCGAGACGCTGTTGCGGGCCGGCGCGGTGCTCGACGACGGGATGCTCTATTGGGATGTGCGGCCGTCGGCGAACTTTCCGACCGTCGAGGTGCAGGTGGCGGACGTGCCTGCCACAGTGGCGGAGACGGTATTGCTGGCGACGCTCATCCGGGCCGCGGTGATGATGGCGCTGGACGCGAAGGAGCGCAGGGAACCGGTGCCACACCTTGCTGATTGGACGCTGCGCGCCGCGCACTGGAAGGCCGCGCACGATGGCCTCGACGGCGAGGCGATCGACCTGGCGGGCGACTGTTCGACGGCACCGGCCCGGGTTCTGCTCGCCGGGTTCGTCGAGCGCCTCCGCCCGGCCCTCAAAGCGCTGGGTGACTATGACATGGCGCGCGACGAGTTGGCACGCATCGCTGAGCAGGGCAATGGCGCCATGCGGCAACGCCGCGCGTGGCGCCGTCGTGAACAGGTTGGCGACGTAGTCTCTGAAATAGCTTCGGCAACAACAACATTCGACATTATTTCGACGTAACCGTCAAACCCTGAATGCCAAGGCTTCGCATCCGGGCGCTAGTTAGAAGAATGATCACTGTGCGGCATGAGGAACGTCGGCGCCGCACTTGCCGAGATTGGCGGCTCCGTCGATGACATCGCCAAGATGACCATCTACGTGGTTGACTGGACGGCGGACAAAATGCCGATGCTGCAGCAGGGCCGCGCCCAAGCCTGCGCCAAACTCGGTGTCGACACGTTCCTGCCGCCGGGGACGTTGATCGGCGTCGGCGCGTTGTTCGTTCCTGAGATCCTAGTCGAGGTGGAGGCGATAGCGGTTCTCGATTAGCGAGGGTGGCGGAAAACCCAAACAACTTGTCGCGCAAGCCTCAGTTGCCGTAGACCCGGTCAGGACGGATGAGCACCGCTGCTCGGCGCTACTCGGCCATCACCCGGTCATACTCGTCCCAGTCATCATGCTCGCCGCCGGCCGCGGTGAAGATCGCTCGGAGCAGCAGCCGGAGGCCTTCGTCGTCCAGCCAGGGTTGGGGGTCGTCGGGTCCGGCGAGTTCGGCACTCCCTTCGACCGCCGCCCAGTGCCAACCGTTGCGGAAGGTCGCCGTGACTTGGGGTCGAGCCCGCATGTTCGCCAGCTTTACGGGGCCTACCGCGACCAAGGCCAAAATGGTCTCGCCGGTAACGGGATGGGCCAACACGCCGGCATTGACGAGGGACGACTGGATGGTGCCGTTGGCTCGCAACGTCGAAACCACCACCAGGCCTTGTTCGTGGCTGGATAGTGATGCTGCTTCTTGAAGGGTCGTCACAGAAATGTCCTCCTCGTTGTGGTGGTCTAGCGCTCGTCGCTTACGGCTCGCCCGCCACCAACGCGGATTGTGGTAGGTGACTCGAGGCCTTGGCGGGGTGCGTTTTGGAGGCCGATTGCGGTCATCGCAGCGGTCGCCGCGCTGTCCGTTTGCGCTCAGTTCGTACGGTAGGTCCGTGGTGGCCGGCCCGATGATCGCGCGAAGCGGTGGATGGCTTCGTCGGCATGCTGTTGTATTTCGGGGTCACAGAAATCGGCGAGGAATTCGGACTGATCCACAAGGGGCCCAACGACTTTGCCTGGTGCGCTGGCGTAGAACACGCCGCTGCGTAACTGTTGGTCGGTAACACCATCGGCCAGCCGCCGAGCACCCGTCTCCAGTCGGTGTCCGCGTCCCAGCGCAGGCAGGACGTATGGCAACAGAAGGTGATTCATCAAGGCCCGAGTGACGGGGCCCATATCGCGTAAGGCGTCCGTTCCGGCGGTGTTGCCCGGGCTCACGGTGAGTAGTCGCAGGTCCGGATGCTGTCGCGCGAGTGCCGACATCCACAACGCGCCAAGGTATTTCACCTGTCCGTACGCGAGGAATGTATTGAACTTGTGCTGTTTGAAGAACGAACCGTCGATCACGCTGGCGAACTCTTCGACCGAGTGGTTCACGAACGTGGGTTGCGGCATCCTCATCGAGGGAACACCGCGCGCAGCTTCGCTGCCGACCAGGACCGCGGAATCGGTCAGAGCGCCGGCGGCGAGGAGACTCTCGAGCAGTATGACGTGGCCCAGTACGTTGGAACCGAAGACGTGGGTGACGCCATCAGTGGTGAGTGCCAGCGGTGTTGGGCCGCCAGTGCCGCCGGCGTTCATGACGACGGAATGCAGTGGGTCATCCAAGGTGCGCAGCACGGACCGCACCGAGTCCAAGTCGGTCAGGTCCATGCGAACTACCGTGAAGATGGGCCTGCCAGTACGGCGCTCCAGGTCGACGGCCGCGGTCTGCCCGCTGTCAGTGTTGCGGCACGCCAGATAGATCCTGTCGAAATCGCCCGCGAGAGCGAGTTGACGCGCCACCTCTTTTCCGAGGCCAACGTTGGCACCGGTAATCAGAACTGCCTTGGAAGATGTTGCAGCCATGCCGCTATTCCTTTCGATAAACCCTTCGCGCTGGCACGAGCTGGCCGGCTGGCATCCTCCACATTTCTGTAGTAGAAGCCACATTATCGAGCGCATATTTTGAGGTGGTCACTACATAATTATGCCGATGTGCGCCGATGTCAACCGGCGCGTTCGCCGGCTTGGAGATTCGCGGCTTGGTGCCTGATGCCTGGCAGTGGCACGTATTTCGAGGCTTATGCAACGGTCTAGGCGCACCACGGCGCTCTAGTGCCGTAGCGGCGTCGCCAGATTGCTCAATGATTTATGTAGTGCCTGCTTCACAACTGAACCATAGTGACGCTACCCTGACTTCAGGTGGCCGCGCGCAGGTCCGCGCGGAACGCCCGACAGCATGAGACAAATCGGAAAGGGGGATCAGGGTGACGGGGCCCGCAGCGACGGATCTCGTCAGACCTGGCCAACATGATGGCAGCGATGGAATCGGCCACCGAGTCGCATCGGCTCACCCCCAAAGGACGAGCCACGCGGGAGCGAATCGTGGCGGCAGCAGCCCAACTGATGTACGACCACGGCGTCGCCGGCACGAGTCTTGGCGACGTCCAGAAGGCCGCCGGCGTTGGCTCTTCGCAGGTGTATCACTACTTCGGGGACAAGAACTCCCTGATCAGGGCCGTCATCGCCCATCGCATTCAGGGTCTGCTGGGAACGCTGGGGGACCTAGACAGCATGGATGGGTTGCGCGCCTGGCGAGACTTCGTCGTCGACACGTATCGCCAGCAGAACTGCGAGGGCGGCTGCCCCGTCGGGTCGCTGGTCGGTGAGCTGGCTGAGCCTTTCCCGGAATGTCGAGCTGACCTCGCCGGTGGATTCGATCAGTGGGAAGCGGCGATCCGCGCCGGCCTTCGGGTCATGTGCGACCGCGGCGACCTGCGCCGCACGGCCAACCCCGACCGACTGGCGACTGCACTGTTGGCCGCGGTTCAGGGCGGCATTCTGCTCGCGCAGGTGCACCGCGACCCCGCCCCTCTGGAAACGGCTCTCGACGAGGTCCTCGACCGCATCGAGGACCTCCGGCCGCGACGTGGGCCGATCCGTCGGTAAGACCGCGACAACGACATTCGATTCGCTACCGGCGTGACCGACGTCCGGTTGCCGCGACGGCCCCTACCGTGATGCAGATGGCGGTGCCGAGGAAGGCGATGCGCCGCGGCGGCTGATGATCGGGACGGGCGGTGGGTGCAACCTGCGCGGCGGCCACCCGGGCGGGGGCGGGTGTCGGCGCACCGCCGCTGACCGCGGCCAGCGGGTCGACTACTCCGCGTCCCACCTGGGCGTTCCAGCCGTCTGTGGGATGATGCGCGGTGTCTTCGATGCGGGCCATGACCTGGTGGGCGGACAGTTGCGGTAGTCGCGAACGCACCAGTGCGACAACGCCACTGACGATTGGTGCGGCGTAGCTGCTGCCGGCCAGCGGGCGCCCGTCGGGTCGGGTGTCGACGAGTCCGTCGCCCTGTGTGCTCAATGACACCACGGACTCTCCGGGCGCGGCGACGTCGACCCAGGGGCCGGCCAGGCTGAATTGTGAAGGTGTCCCGTTCGGGCTGACCGACCCGACGGTGAGCACGTAGTCGTCGTACCAGGGGGTGCGCGTGCACGGTCCTGGGTGCTCAGGGTCTGCGGGGCGGGCTGGATCGTGTCGGCGTGGCCGGACAGGTCGTCGAGGCGGTCGAGGTGGTTCGTGGCCACATGTCGGGGACGGCGGCTGGCTGTTTTAGGCCGCTTGGATGTCGCCCCCGGCCCGGGTGGCGGTTTCGGCGGCCAGTACTTCACGCTCAGTAACCTGGCGTGTTTCTTGTCTGGTGGTTTCGCCGATCGTGCAGGCTCCGACCTGCCGGTGTTCCCGGCCGCTAATCAGCAGCACAAAGCTCTTCTTCACCAACACCGTCCCGAGAGCGATGAGGATGACGATCGCGGCGATCGCGATGGCGATGATCAAAACGTGTGTGCTGGTGGGCATGTCGGCTTCTTTGAATTGATTGATTCGGGTGCAGGTTGCAGGTCGTGCGGAATGAAGCGGCGGGCGTTATCGGCTGGGCTGGGGCACGGTGCAGTCCGTGACCTTGGGATTGATGCCCACGTAATTGAGCGGGCCGGCGATCACGGTGACCGCGATCGTGCCGACGCTGGCGCAGTTCTGTTCGGCGTGGGTGAGGTATCCGCGTTGGCCGGCCGCGATGGCGCCAACGATCAGCCATATCACTACCAGTAGCCCGGCGTACCGCATGATGTGTCTCCTTGAGTATTCAGCCTTGGGGGCGGCTGGGATGATTGCGTCGCTGGGCCACCCGGTGACGAAGGGGGCGCACGGCCGTGGTGTTGGCGCGGCCGCGGCCAATCACGGTCGTCGAGTCGCGTGGTGCCCGCTAGTGCCGTGGGCTGGTTTAGAGGTGCGGCTGGTTAGTAGTAGTGGCGGCGGCCGCCGACAGCGTGGCCCATCCGTCCCATCAGCATCAGCGCCACGCCGACGACCAGCAGGATGACCCCGATGACCAAGCAAATATGGGCGAAAGCGAAGGTAGGGACGAGGCTAGGGAGCAGCAGCCCGAGGACGATAAGGATGATTCCGAGGGCGATCATGGCGTGTACCTGGTTTCGGTTGGATGTGGGAAGGGCGGCCGAGGCGGCCGCCTCAGTTTTTGAAGGCGTCTTTGATCTTGTCGCCGGCCTGTTTGGTGTTGCCGGTGAATTGATCGGCGCGTCCCTCGTTGCGCAGTCGGGTGTTGCCGGTGGCGCGCCCGACGAATTTCTTGACGACGCCTCGGGCGGCTTCGGCCTTGTTGGCCATGGTTTTACCGATGCTCATGGGCTTGTTCCTTCGTTCTTGGTGATCACGCCGCGTGTGCGGCTGACGCTTTCGACCCCGGTTCGGGGTGTCTACCGGGCCTTGCCGGTAGACGCTGTGCGCGCCGGTTGTTGACCGCGCGACCATCGACCGAGCAGGGGAATCCTGCTGGGCCCGACGGTTGCCCTATGGGGGTTCGCCGGTGAGCCGGTGCTCTCGTCGGCCTGCTGGTGTTCGAGCCGTTGGTCGCGCTCCTGGTTGAGAAACTCCGTCTCACGTTGGGAAGCTACGAGTTGGTGTCGGGCATCTCGCCCGCGGCCCGCAGTGCGCCGAGCACCGGCCAGCAACACGCAAAGACCGAGCATCGCCACCGCGCCTACCATGATCCCGAAGAGAAACAGCGTGCCTGTTGACCCGGTGACGTGATAGCCCAGTACGGAAAAGTTCTCGGTCAACGGGTGCGCGGGACCCGCGTTGGACAGCACCCCGGCGAACCCCACGATCACCGCCATGAGCAGGACAATCAATCCAATGATGACGATCATATCGACGCCTCTGATCCTGGTGCTAGACCTCCAGTACACGCCCCATCGGTGCTATTGTCAACACTGTAAACACAGTGTTGACTTACAACGTCTATCTACACCGTAGACGCATGATTGTTCGGGGATGTGATGGCAAAACCGGAGGTGCCGCGGCGCATGACCAGAGAGTCGCCCGGGCTCGACGCGGGCGCAAGAGACGTACCCTCGTCCGTCGGCCGACACGCCGGTCAGCTCACCCGGTCGATGATCCTGCAGACCGCACTGGAGATCGTCGACCGCGAGGGTGTGGACCGGTTGTCCATACGCCGCCTCAGCGACGCACTGGGCCGCGATCCCGTGATGCTCTACCGCCACATCCCCAGCAAGGCCGCAGTACTCGACGGCGTCGCCGAGGTCGTCCTCGCGAAGCTGTCAGTGGACAGCGCCGACCCGGACTGGGCTGGCCAACTACGCACCATCGCACGCGATTTCCGCCAACTGGCCCTGGACCACCCCAACGTCGTGCCGTTGCTGGCCACGCGACCCTTGGCCACCCCGCTCGGGCAGCGGCCACCAGGCATGCTGCGGCCACTCGAAGACGTCCTCGCCCTGCTCACATCCGCCGGGTTCGCCGGCGACGATGCCCTGCATATCTACCGGGTGCTGTTCGGCTACCTGTACGGCCACATCCTCAACGAGTTGCAAGAGATCATCGAGCACCCCGAGGAAACCGAGGAAGTACTGCGGCTAGGTCTGCACCGGCTGGCGATCACCGAATTCCCGCACCTACGCGCGCTCGCACCAGCCCTCGCCGCCTACGACGGCGCCGCAGAACTCGAGCGCTTCCTCGATCTGCTGCTCCCCGGCCTGGCCGCAACCCTCACCCCCCACCGACACCCAACCGATAGCGACAACCACCAAGAACGGACGTGACCTGACGCCAGCGCGATCGAATCCCACGACCATGCCTCGTCGGATACGTGGCACCGCCCACTGCAGAATGAATCTGTGGGTTCTCCCCGGGTACGAGTCGCTGCCTATGTTCTGCGGCGGCGCCAGTCATGGGAGCTGCTCATCTTCGAGCAAGCTGCATGCTCACAGGCCGGCAGGCAGATCCCCGCCGGCGGTGTCCATTTCAACGAAACGCCAGAGGAAGCCGTGTTGCGGGAAGTCCACGAGGAGACGGGCCTGACAGGTCTGCGCCTTCGTGAGCAGCTGGTGACCGAGGATCGGCCGCACCCCCTTACCGGGCAACCATGCCGCACTACCTACTTCACGATTGAGGTCGACTCCGCAACCCCTGACGCGTGGGAGCACGTCGTTCGCGGAGATGACGCCGACGACGGGTTGATCTTCATCTGCCGGTTCGTGCCCCTTCCCTTAGGCCAGTCGTTGGCAGACCATCAAGACGCCTGGCTGGAGCTGATCGACAAACGCTTCGTCACCACTTGGGCCCGCGGCACCAACGAAAACCGGACCAATCGCCGTCCGTGAGACAAGATCTGATCGGCCTGGTTACTTTAGATATGAGAACAAGCCGGCTCCGCGAATAACCTGGGCGTGTGGGGGATGCGCCAGTACAGGTCGAGCAATACAACGCTGCATGGCCAGGCCGGTTCGCAGCGCAGCGCACCCAGTTGGAAATCATCCTGCAGCCCTGGTTGGCTGCGCCGGTCGAGCATGTCGGATCGACTGCGGTCCCAGGGCTAGCAGCCAAGCCGATCGTCGACATCGCCGCGCCGGTCAGATCGCTGGTTGAGGCGCGCCAGGCACTGCCCGTGTTGGAGCGGGCAGGCTGGTTGTTCTGGCCTTCTGACCCGAACAGCTCATGGCGTTTGTGGTTTCTGAGTCCCCGACCAGAGAGCCGAACGCATCACCTCTACTTGATTCAGCACGCCGACCCCCACCTATCGGAGCTGATCGCCTTCCGGGACCGGCTGCGTAGGGACCCTTTAGCACGAGATTCCTATGCCGATCTCAAACAGCAACTGGCACAACAGTATCGAGAAGATCGTGACGGATACACCGCGGCTAAGAGCAGCTTCGTGGCGGAGCTTCTGCAGCAATCAGGCATCGACATGAAGCCTCGGCCGAGGCCGACCGGGGCCGATCAGATCAAGGTCCTGACTGCGCCTAGCGACGTCGCCGATGACCTCGCTGTGCGCCGCCTGCTTGCACTGGCGGCAGGAGGAGGCCAGCTTCGCGTTGACGAAGCAGTCCGGCTGTATCGAGATGACCCCAGTGCGAAGCTCTTCGTTGCGACGTTGGCCAGCGAAACTGTCGGACTGGCCGGTTACAGGACGGGCGGCGGCATGGTTGTCCTGTTGCATGTCGCAACTGCTCCGCACGTTCGGCGTAAAGGGGTCGGCCGGCGGCTACTAGCGGAGGTGCGACGAACCGCGCCGCCCGAGTTGCCGGTCGTCGCTGAAACGGACCACGACGCAGTTCACTTCTACGAAGCCATAGGGTTCACGGCGTCATCCCTCGGCGAGAAGTATGCAGGCGTAGAGCGATTCCGCGTCGAACTCGACGGTGGGGTACGGGCCGATGGCCGAGACAGGATTTGATCGATCTCGGTTCCCCAGAAATGAAGTCGACGGCGGGCATGGCCGACGAGTCGGAAGACGTCGTTCTACGAGACCACCACCACGCGATGTGCGCCAACGTTCACGTGCGCAACCCCACCAAGCGTCTCTATGAAAGCAAACGATTTCGCGGTGTCGGGGCAAGGCGATCGCTGAGCAGGGCAATGGCGCCATGCGGCAGCGCCGGGCCTGGCGAGCCCGCAAAGACTTCGCCGACGTCATCACCGAATTGCCACGGCGACACCGGAGTTCGACTGATTATCGCCGTGACCGACGTCCGGTTGCCGCGACGGCCGCTACCGCGATGCAGATGGCGGTGCCGAGGAAGGCGATGCGCCGTGACGGCTGATGATCGGGACCGGATACGGGCGCTGTCTGCGGGGTTGACACCCGCGCGGGGGCGGGTGTCGGCGCACCGCCGCTCACCGCGGCCAGCGGGTCGACCACTCCGCGTCCCACCTGGGCGTTCCAGCCGTCTGTGGGATGATGCGCGGTGTCTTCGATGCGGGCCATGACCTGGCGGGCGGACAGTTGCGGTAGTCGCGAACGCACCAGTGCGACAACGCCACTGACGATTGGAGCGGCGTAGCTGCTGCCGGCCAGCGGGCGTCCGTCGGGCCGGCTGTCGACGAGCCCGTCGCCCTGTGCGCTCAATGACACCACGGACTCTCCGGGTGCGGCGACGTCGACCCAGGGGCCGGCCAGGCTGAATTGTGAAGGTGTCCCGTTCGGGCTGACCGACCCGACGGTGAGCACGTAGTCGTCGTACCACGCGGGGCTGACCACGGTGTGCACGGCGTCCCAGTCCGGTGTGCCCGGGCGCTTGGCATCGGACAGCGGATTCTGTTGTGCGCATTCACCGCTGGCGTTTCCGGACGC